>Ga0302324_100016776_pt1 | contig 14573 bp, 12 predicted proteins | sample Palsa_T0_1_FD_201949 | JGI IMG/M metagenome (GOLD analysis project Ga0302324, IMG submission 201949) | Peat permafrost microbial communities from Stordalen Mire near Abisko, Sweden - Palsa_T0_1 | ecosystem: Environmental > Terrestrial > Soil > Palsa > Peat permafrost | place: Sweden: Abisko...
TCATGATCTGGTGAACCTGAGTGTCTTTGGAAGAGTGACCCATCAGGATGACTTTTCGCGCGTAGTCGCGCTCCGACAAAATTCCGACGAGTCTTCCCTGGGAAATTACCAGCAAGGCGCCGACACCGTGCCGGGCCATTTTCTCAATGGCCTCGTAGACCGACTGATCGGGGGCAACGGACAGAACACGACGTCCCTCTATCTCTCGCAGCGCCAGCTTCTCTCGCAGCACCATCTCTATTGTGTCGGAAAGTTTCATATGCGCCTCTTCACATGCGCCTTGGTGTCGTCATTACGATCAGGCATATTTTGCGGCACGGCTGAAGCCGTACCCTTTCAAAGCTGTCACTTTCCGGTTCGGTCGTCCCATACCGGCTTTCCCTTCTCATCGCGGAACATCAGCGTGTCGGTACCCTTCACCATCTGGCGAGCCAGGATCACGTCCGATTCTTCCTGCTTCACCTTTGATCCCGTGATTGCCAGCTCATCCCCTTTGATGAAGGTGATTCCCATCTCATCCTGAAAGGGCTTGGGACAAACGTAGATGTGCAGCATGTCGTCTCCACTCTTGAGGACTAGCTCCGTGAAATCTTTACGCGAACCCACGGTGAGCACATTGATCTCTTCCACTGTCCCTGTGGTCTTCATCTCGGTCTCGCGGTCGTACTTGGGGGAACCGCCGTTAGAAGCCTTCTGAGACACTGCGGTCGCGAGGCACAGCAGTACGGACGCGGTGACGGCGAGACAGTAGGTGAGATTTCCATGCTTCGGAACAGGGTGCAGAACAGGTCGCAGAACAATGTGTTCGCACTGCGAGGTAACGTGTTTCCGATCGAGCGACATAGCTCCTCCTAGTGAACCCGACAGCATGGTCGGGTTCTTCATCATGTCCAGCAGAGTAAGTTCGGTACGGTCCCCGGGGAAACATCCCCAGGCTCTGCCTCAACGCTTGGCTACTATAAGGCCGCAGACTCGATAAATTTCCAGGAAGGCCTAGCTACGTCAGACCTGGCTAGATCAGGTGCAGCACGATCAGGAGAATCCTACACCCTGGGAGCCTCGCAAGCCAGCTTACGAGAGGGAGGTGGTCAGACTAATGCTCAGACCGGCCCGATTCCAAGGTCCGTTGCAGGGCTTCCTTTTCCGGCACGGGCTCACGATACCCGAGCTCGCTGCGAATCCGGGTTGTATCGTAGGCGATATCCTGGGTGAAATCGAATGCGCAGCTCAGGTCGGGCTCGATGCTCGAGGGCGGCAAGCCAGCCAGACGTTCTGCCACGGTCGGAGTATAGATTTCACCAACGTTGTATATACGACCTCCGGCAGAGGGATGGATGGCGGCCAGTTCGACCGCGGCCGCGATATTTTCGACGAAACCGTGGGTCCACCGCCAATTGGGGTGGCCGCGATATCGATATACGGTTGCGAGATCGTCATTGCTGCCGGGGCCATACACTTTTGGCAGGCGAAGAACCGTCCCGGGCAAATCCGCGGCGCTGAAAACGGCTCGCTCCGCCAGGATTTTCTCGTACCAGTATTCGAGCGCCTGCGGGGAAGGCGCTTTATGACGATAGGGAAACAGAACCGATCGCAGGGGTGCGTCTTCATTCAGCAATCCGCTATTCGGCGACGCGCCATGCAGCATGCCGTTCGGCAAGCCTCTATCGATCGGCCCGGGCTCGATTCTGACAAAGCGTCCGTAGGCACGGTAAACGTCCCCACTGCTCACAAGGACCAGCCGGCCAGCCCGACCGCGGAAAGCGTCTGCGGCCGCGTGTCCGTCGACGGCGCCCATGGTTATGGTAAGAATCACAACCTCGGGACGGAACTCGAACAATTTGGCGGGAAATTTCTGGATCGGCATGACTGAGCTCGCATCGGTGAACTGCTGCACTTGTGCCGGCAGTACGGCGCGCGTCTGGCCGCGGTGATAGACGGCGACCTGGTGATCATGGCCGGCGAGTTGGCGCACGATGTGCTGGCCTATGAATCCAGTACCGCCGATGACGAGAGCTCGCACAGCGATCAGGATAGTTCAGGCCAACGATTGGTGGCGATCCAAACTGAAAGCTTTGTTAGGGAGGACGGCCGCAGCCCTCGAAGGTTTTATGGGGGGACAGCCGCCAACGGGCGGTCCAGCCGGGCGAAGTTCACCTGGCTCTGAATTGCCGGTGCTTCCAGCGGAACCGTTGAGCCTTGCTCGACTGGGCAGCCGAGGGCGGCTGTCCCCACATAAACCTCGGGCGCAGTCTGTAAGGCGCGCCCTTTCGTTCTTGTCGGAACTTGGGAATTCATTCCCGCTTGTCCTACAATACTCTGCACTCCATATTTCCCGTGGAGAATCCAGCACTGAGCATTCCCGATGGCAGCTACTGCCCCAACCGACGCGGAAACTCCCGTGGAATTTGCCGGGAAGGTTGCCGGCCCGTGCATCTTCGTCCTGTTCGGAGCAGCCGGAGATCTGACCAAGCGCAAGCTCCTTCCTTCTTTGTTTAACCTGGTGCGGGCTAAGTTGCTGCCCGACAACTTCGCAATCGTGGGAGTTTCTGTAGATGACCTGAGCGTGGACGCCTTTCGCCACCAGGTGAGCGAATTTCTTCCTTCGGGCCCTGACGCTGCGGATCAGTTGAACTGGTTGCGGGAGCGGCTTTTCTACGAGCGTGGCGATTTCGGCGACCCGAACACCTTCGCCCATCTCGCTGAACGCCTGGCCGAGATCGATGTAGAACGCCACACCGAGGGCAACTATCTTTTCTACCTGGCTACCGCACCCAAGTTTTTCGCGCCGATCGTACAGCAATTGGGACAAGCGGGCCTGGTGAAGCAAGATTTCGACCACTGGCGACGCGTCGTCATAGAAAAACCTTTCGGCCACGACCTGGAGTCGGCCAAGGCACTGAACCGCGACATCAAGAGCGTGCTGCAGGAAAACCAGATCTTTCGCATCGATCACTACCTGGGCAAAGAGACGGTGCAGAACATCATGGTGTTCCGCTTCGACAATGCCATCTTCGAGCCCATCTGGAACCGCCGCTACATCGATCACGTGCAGATCACGAACGCCGAAACCGTGGGCGTAGAGCGGCGCGGCGCCTACTTCGACACCGCCGGCACTCTGCGTGACATGGTGCCCAACCACGTTATGCAATTGCTCAGTCTGACCGCCATGGAATCGCCGATCTCGTTCCAAGCCGATGCGGTCCGCAACGAGCAGGGAAAGCTTCTGCATTCGCTGCAGCCGCTCGACTCAGAGGACGTATTGCAGCGCAGCGTGCGCGGCCAGTACGGCGATGGGATCGTCGAAGGCAGTGTGGAAGGAAATGCCGGGCAGGAAAGAGTTCCGAAATATCGCGCGGAGCCGGGGGTCGCACCCGAATCGCGCACTGAAACCTACGTTGCTTTGAAACTGAACATCGACAATTGGCGCTGGGCGGGCGTCCCTTTTTATTTGCGCACCGGCAAGCGACTGGCCAAGCGCCATACCGAGATCGCGATCCAGTTCAAGCGCACGCCTTTTCAATTGTTCCGCAACGCACCCTTTCACAAGCTGCATACCAATACACTGGTTATCCAGATTCAGCCGGTCGAAGGAATTTCGCTGAGCTTCGGCGCGAAGATTCCGGGTCCTCTGTTGCGTGTGGGTTCGGTCGACATGAGTTTCGAATATTCGAAGTATTTCGGAGCCGACGCCTACACTGGCTACGAAGTTCTGCTCTACGACTGCATGTTGGGCGACGCTACGCTGTTTCAGCGCGCCGACATGGTGGAAGCGGGATGGACGGTAGTCGATCCGGTGCTCGATGTTTGGCGAGCCCTGCCTCCGCGGAAATTTCCGAATTACGCATCCGGCAGCTGGGGTCCGGCCGACGCGGATCAACTGCTGCAACAGGACGAACGTCAGTGGAGGAAAATCGAGCCATGATTCTTGCCGGAGAAATTGGCGCGACCCGGACTCGCCTGGCCGCGTTCCAGGCCGAAGGTAACCAGCTACAGCGCGTGGTCGAAAAAACTTACATGAGCCAGCAGCACTCCAGCCTGGCGGAAATTCTGCCGCAATTCACGCGCACCGAAGGGATTCCGGTACACAGTGCATGCTTCGGGGTTGCTGGCCCGGTCCGCGCTGGACGGAGCAAGATTTCTAATCTTCCCTGGACTATCGACGCCAAGGAACTGGCGACTCAACTCAAGCTCAGTACAGTCGGCCTGCTCAACGATCTGGAAGCTTATGCCTATGGCGTGGACGCGCTGGAATCCAAAGATTTCGTTACGGTAAGTGAAGGCGTCGAAGATGCCGAAGGCAACCGCGCCATCATCTCCGCCAAGACCGGACTTGGCGTCGCTGGCCTGTATTGGGATGGATTTCGTCACCATCCTTTCGCTTGCGAAGGCGGCCACACGGATTTCGCTCCCAAGAACGACGTGCAGATGGAATTGCTCGCGTATCTGCGAAATAAATATGGCCACGTGAGTTGCGAGCGAATCCTCTCCGGGCCGGGGATCAAGAACATCTACGAATTTCTTCGCGACACCCGGAAAGCGGAAGAACCCGCATGGCTCAGCGATCAACTGAAAACGACTGGCGACCAGCCCGCGTTGATCTCACAACTTGCGCTCGATGGCAAAGCTAAAATTTGCGAAGATGCGCTGGCGATTTTCATCGCCGTTTTCGGGGCCGAGGCGGGAAACTGCGCCCTGCACTACATGTCGACGGGAGGAATTTTCATTGGCGGCAAAATCGCGGCCAGCAACGTTCAAGCCATGAATGGGCCCGGGTTTATGCAGCCCTTCCTGGACAAAGGCCGCATGGAAGCCCTGCTCAACGACATGCCGGTCAAGATTATTCTCAATGATGATTGCGGCCTGGTCGGCGCCGCTCGCTACACCCTGGTGCAGAAAGCCTTCCGGCCGCCAAGCCGTGGCTAGCCGGCGCGGCTTTTCGAACGGCACCTACGTGGCCTAGGCTGATTTCTTTTGCGGAACCTTCGCGCCTTTCTTGCGGGCCTCGGAAAGACCGATCGCAATCGCTTGCTTGCGGCTCTTAACCGTGCCGCCCGTCCCACCTGGCCCTGACTTGAGCGTGCCTTTCTTCTTGCGTCGCATCGCGCTGGCCACGGTCTTACCTGCAGCTCTTCCATACTTTCGGCCACTTCCAGAACTCTTGCGCTGTGCCATGTTCGATCTCCTTGTCTTCAATCTCTTTGTTAGACTCAGGCTGCGCGATGGAGGTTGGCGCTAAGATCAACAACTTAAGAAGCAACGCAGAAAATTACTTCTCCATCAGAGAGGACTGGTTATGCGAAGTCAGAGGCGCGGAAATCTGTGACGCTACCGATTCCATTAACTACTGAACCGATGGAAGCCGCACCGGCTGCGACCCTTCCTGTCGGATCGGAATGGCAGTACGAACCCAAGTGGGATGGATTTCGTTGCCTGGCTTTTGGCGGCCAACTGAAGCGCGGCCACCGAAGCATTGAGTTGCAGTCGAAATCCGGCAAGCCGCTGACTCGATATTTTCCGGAACTGGTGGCTGCGCTCGGTAATTTGAAGGCAGACAGTTTCGTCCTGGACGGCGAGATTGCGATTCCGGACGATGGCGGCCTCTCGTTCGATCTGCTGCTCATGCGGATTCATCCTTCAAGTAAGCGCGTGGAAAAGCTGAGTCGCGAAACTCCATGCCTCTTCATCATTTTCGATTTGTTGATGAACGGCGATGGAAAGTCGTTAATACAAATGCCGCTGGAGAAGCGCCGCCCTTTGCTTGAGCAATTCGTGACCAGATATCTGAAGGGCAATCCTATGCTGCGTCTTTCTCCTTACACTCTGGATATTTCTACGGCTCGCGCCTGGTTTCAGATGGGAACATCGGTCGATGGCGTGGTCGCGAAGCGCAGGGACTTGCCCTATGAGAGCGGCAAGCGCACTGGAATGCAGAAAATCAAGAAGCTCCGAACCGCCGATTGTGTGGTCGGAGGCTTTCGCTATCTGGAGAAAGAGCCGCTCGTGGGCTCACTCCTGCTGGGCCTCTACAATGATGCCGGAAAGCTCGATCACGTGGGATTCACCTCTTCGATCAGCGCTGAGAGCCGATCTGGACTCACCCAAGAGTTAAGAAAGTTGATCAAGCCGCCAGGCTTCACCGGTAAGTCGCCGGGAGGTCCGAGTCGATGGAGCACCAGGCGTTCCTCGGAGTGGCAGCCACTGTCGCCGAAACTTGTGTCCGAAGTACGATTCGACCATTTCACCGGCGGCCGCTTTCGCCACGGCACGAAATTCCTGCGCTGGCGTCCCGATAAAAAGCCCGCGCAATGCACGATGAAGCAAGTCGAGCGCGAAAGCCGGTCCGCGCTGGATTTACTCTGAAGCTTCATTTGCCGTGAAGAAAGCAATTGTGCTTGCTTCATCTGGAAAGGATTAACTGGAACAGTGCAAGGCGAGAGATTCAACCGGCCGATCGTCTCGCGTAACGCAGCAGTTCCTCCACCGCGCGCTGCGCGCTGAAGATGGCGGCGTGTACGGTGCCGTTATTCCCGGAAACATCCGCAGCTTCGCCCGCGAAGTAGAGCGTGTCTTCCACGGGCTGGCCCAAAATCCTCGGCGCATCTGCGGCTCCCGCCTTCACATAACTGTATGCACCGCGCGAGTAAGGATCGCCTTGCCAGTCATGAAAATGGCTGGCCTGCAACAGAGGCTCGATCTCGCGGCTGCCAACTCCTAACAGTTGCGCAATGCTTCGCAGAGCCCGTGCTTCCGCCGGAAGATCGTCCGCCGCGATTCTCTCGGCACACTCGGCAGCGCCCCAGGCGGTCAGAATGGGGAACTTATCGGGCATCGCCGTCCACCATGTCGAAAAATATTTGTCTTCCGATTTATCCTCCGAGAACAGGAAACTCATTTTCGCCAGTGTCCTTTTCTGGTTGGTACTGGGGTGAATCCGCTGCCAGAACCGGTCTCGAAACTGCAAGACGACTCGCACCACTTTTCCCATCTCGATTCCGGCTATCGCCTTCAATTTATTCCGCGGCAGCGCGGGAGAGAACTCGATCGCACCCTCTGCACCGCTCCTGGCGCGCAACACGCCGATAGGAACCGTCACCAGCACGCGGCTCGCAGTAAGCGAAAGACGTTTTCCGTTACATGTTGCGTGGATCGATGCTGTGCCTCGCGCCCACGCGATTCGATTCACCACGGCATTGATCCTGACATTCACTCCTGCCTTGGCCACGCGTTTACGAAACAATTCGAGCAAGACGGCGTACCCGCCACGCGCGCGAAATGCTCGGTCGCCCTTAATCTTTTCCTCGGCTCGCATTTGTCGGACCAGCCAGTGCACTCCGACCTGCGCCGGGTCAGCAGCATTAAAGCCTGCAACAAAACGTCGAGCCCGTTGCTTCGCATCTTTCGACGCGCCGGGGCAGCAGCGCCGGAGAAAACTATCGAACGACTGGTCCGGTCCGTCGTCGTTCATTTGTTGCAGGATCTCATCCGCTTCCGACAAGAAATCGCAAGAGACGATGCGGCCGTTTTCAAGACACCAGTTGTCTCCCTTCACTTCGCGAAGAGGAATTTTATTGCGTCGAAGTAAGTTCACAATCTCGACGGGCCGGCCGTGAATGAACTCCGCACCTAGCTGAATCGGAAATTGTTGGTTCGATCCCGGACGCCGATCTTTGCGGCCTGGCAGCGAACTTTTGACGGGGAAGATCCGGCCGCCGGTGCGATCGCGAGCCTCCAGCACAATAACTGAGAGGCCGGCCTCGGCGAGTTCCGCGGCAGCCGTCAGGCCCGCCGCTCCCGCGCCAATCACGATCACATCCGCATGATTCGGGTCTGCGCGTTTTTGTTTCTTCGAAGTCACAACAGATTCTTATACCAGCGGAGATCGAACCACTGTCAACCAACGAAACAAGAGAACTGCTTTCACCGGTGGTTAAAGCCGCTATTCACTTGACGGCGGTGACGGCGCGGCTGAAGCCGTGCCTTTTCAAAAGCAATTCAAACCTGGGCGCTGCAGAAGAAGTTGGTGCAGTCGAAAATACAGTGAAGACCTGATCATCATTCGATGGAGGTGTTGGACCAGAATCTCGCGGTCGCGATAAATTTTCAGCCCCTATACTTCTGCCGAATTGCACGCTCTTCGGGAGAAGTGCCGCAAACTCGCCGCAGACGGCCGTTTTGAACTATTCAAGATGACAACCAAGTATGACGGCAAGGTCGGACGCGAACAACATCATTTCCCCACGACCGAGGAACTTCCGCTCTAAGGCCCGACCTCGCATATCCGCCTTGATCGACGGGCGGGCAGAGATCGACGCGAGGCTATTGGTTGTACAGCCGGCGCATCTCGGACGGGTGCTTCCTGCCGGTTAAGGGCCGCGCGCCGATAACGAGAATCAGAACGGCGGCGACATATTGACACCACTGCTGATGCCGTAGACGTAGGTCGGGAACGTCGGACACACAGTGGTTGCTGGAGTGACCGAACTGCATGTTGTGGTGGGAGCTGCGACAGTACTGCCGGCCCCGCTAATTGCGGAGTTAGTAAAAGTCGGGTTAAACGCTCCTAGCCCTGCTCCGTTGCTGATCGTAAAGTCGTTGGGAACGTTGGCCAATGTTCCCGCGATGGGGAAACTGGAATTATTCGTCGTCGGATCAAAGATCGTACTTCCGGCGTCTTCGTCCATTGTGATCGGGTTCGTTCCAGTCTGCCAGTTATTGGCGGTCTGACTGAAATAAAGGGAAACCGGGGAGGCGCCGCTACAGCTATAGGTCGAGCCGTTCTGCGTAAGGCCGCTCTGGCTTTGATTCTGCTGGATCTTGAACGCATCGGAGACACTGGACCAGGTTTCCGCATCGCTCCAATAGTCGTTCCCCTGAAACAACTGATAGCCGCTGTAGGTTCCCGAAGAACCCTGGCAGGAGTCCGTGCAGCCCTGGATCGCGCGGAAAGGGCCCCTCGTAGGCTGGGGTTGATCCGTCTTGACGTCGAAGACGAAAAGATTATCCAGCAGTTCCACTTGTCGGTAGGGTGTGCTGGGGCAGCCCGCAGGCCAGGGAGAGTTCTGAGTGAACATCCCCTGATTACCAAAGGCGAAAATATTGTTCTTGAAATTGTTGGCTGTTTCGGAGGAAGAGGTCAAGCCTTCGGTAAGGTGAATCGCGTTGCCGTCGACATTGAAGACGACATTGTTTTCTACATTAACGTTTGCAGTTAGGGCGTCCAGATAAATGCCCTCGCCACCATAGCCGGTGCCGGACCTGCTTCCGTTGACCACGTCGATGATGTAGGAATCGGTGGTGTCATACACGACGTTGCTATAAATCTCGTCGCCAGTCGCTGAGTTGTAAGTTCCGCCAACGTTGAAGTAGATCGACCCTCCGTCGGAAGTGACGCCCTGCATGAGGTTGGAGACGAGATTGTTGTTAACGTAAACATTGTTTCCGTTGCTGGTTGAGGTGGTGGCGTTTCGTCCACAGGCATCGTAACAAATGGAAATTCCGGCATGGTAACCGTCTATGACAGTGTTGCTGAGGACTTGATTGTAGTATCCATTCGCCTGGGTAATGCCCTCACCATCCGCTAGCACACGAGAGAAGCCTGTGACGCGATTGTTCTGAGCGAGGACGTCTTGAGCGACTGCGGTCGTATCGCTGCTTTCCGGATAGTGGCCGATTCGGATGCCACTATCGCCGAGGTCATAGAACGATGAATTCTCGACAAGGACGCAGAAAGAGGAAGTGGTCGGCGCGGAATTCGTCGAGCACGTGGGAGTGGTGGAGGTAGCGCCCGCGAGAAGGCCGGAAGCCGAAGTATGCCGGACGGTCACGCCATTGAAGGTGACGAACTGGCAGTTCTCGCAATCGATAGCTTGAGGAACGGGCATCTCGCCGTTCACATCGTTGTTGAAACCGCTGTTGTAGTTATTCGAGGAAGTGGCATAGTTGGGATAGAAGTTATCAGCTTCAAAAAACATGCCATTGAAGGATACATACTCCAGACTCGTGGCCCAGAGGAGGCTGCCACCAATGTAGTCATTCTTGTCTGCCCCGCCGGATATGAGTGGGAACTGGCCTCCGGCCGGGAATGAGGTGCCAGTTTGGGGCAGTTGTGGAATTACGATGTAGTCGGTGGCAGGATTTTCTCCATTCGCTGTATTCGCGATGTAATTCAGCACCCACTTGCCAGGTCCTGCGCTCCGGTCGAGGAACCAAATTCCTACCTGACCGGCGGTTTGTGCAGCCTTGAATGCGTCGTAGCTGTTTTCGATCACGAAGCGGTGACCAATCGTTGGCCCCATGAAGTTGTAATTTGTTCCAGTTCCGGCCTTTGTAGTACCCACCAGATAAATGATCTTACTAGTGGTGTCCACACAGTTTACTCTCGCGACATCCATCGTCCAGGCGCCGATCAGGATAAGCTCGACATCGCCCGCCGGATAGGTGGTGGAGGCGCTGCAGGGCTGGTTTGTCTGAGCGACCGAGGTGAGGTTGGACCAGTTGTCGATGGCATCCGCGCCCGTACCGGTCGATGGTGTGTAGTAGAAGCGATCCAGACACTTCTCGTCGCCATTGCCGTCACTGGCGGACGGGCAAGTTACGCCGTTGCCGGGAGCAATAGTACCGGTGACCCGAAGGAACGAACCCAGGTTGCAAGATGAGAGAGCGGTGTTGAACTCGGCACCTTGCCATGACGCTCCTTGCAAACTTCCGATCGCCGAGCAGGTGTTTGTCGCACTCATGTAGTACCCGGCGCTATAGGTGTCAGTTGTGCCGCTAAGGCCAGTGTCGTGGACGCGTGCCCGCATGCGACGCTCGCCGTTGTAGTAAAGGCTCTCGAAAGGCTGCAAGGCGACACTGCTGCCGGGGAGATTCTGAGGCAGGGTTGCCTTGTACCAATTACCGGTATTGGTCCAGGTTAACTGCAGACCCGCACCGGAATTCGGATCGGTATTGGCCGGAACTCCGCCGCTGATCACCGCTGGGGTACCGACATCGCCAGGGTATTCTGCCCAGATTACTTGAGCAGTAGCAGTGCCGGAATCCGCAGAGCCAAATATCAACGTGCCGGGATAAGTGTTGCTGCTGGATGGAGTCAGGGCCGGATAGTAAGTTCCGGCCCGGACATAGACGGTAGCGGGTTTTGAAGTGTGTTCGACCGCATATTGAGCGCGGGACATTGATGCGAAAGGGCCATCGCCACTACCGTTGGGAGCAGAAAGATCTCCATTCCAGGAATCATTCCCATTCGGTGCCACAAAGAACGTACCGGCCGCGTAGACCGTAAGCGGGTCGTTCGGCGACGCGACTGTACCCAGTGACGCTGTGATGTTGGTCGCGCCGGCGGCGACGGCGGTCGCGAGTCCTCCGGCCGATCCACTTGCTGTGATGGTGGCGGCACCGGTATTGCTCGAAGACCACGTCGCAGTAGTCGTGATGTTCTGTTGAGTTCCATCATTGTAGTGGCCCTCGGCGGCATACTGCTGTTGCGCGCCTGGCGAAGCGGAGATGCTTTGCGGAGCGACGGTGATTGATGTCAGAACACGGTTGACGATCTGCGTCAGGGTGCCCGTGCTGGAGAGATAATTGTTGTCTCCACTGTAAACTGCGGTGATCAGGTCGGAGCCCACGGGCAGGATTGATGTGGGGCACGTGGCCACCGCTGAGCTTAGCGTTACCGAGCTACATAACGGTCCACCCGAGTAAGTGAAGGTGACCGTTCCGGTGGGTGTTCCACCATATTGGCCTGTAACTGTGGCAGTGAAAGTGACTTGCTGCTGATAGTTTGAGGGATTCAGGGAAGACGTGAGAGTAGTGGTGGATGTGGCTTTATTAACAGTTTGATTCAGCGTCCCGGTACTAGGGCTGTACGTGCTGTTTCCATTATAGAAAGCCGTGATTGTGTGGCTGCCTGCTATCAGCGTCGCTGTACTGCCTTTGGCAACGCCATTCGTCAGAGCCTGCGTTCCTAGCGTAGTCGTTACTCCGTTTACTGTGTCCTTAAACGTCACGTTTCCGGTAACGGTTCCAGACATGCCGACGGGGACGACCGTGGCGGTCAAAGTGACGCTCTGCCCGTATGTGGATGGATTCAGCGAGGAAGTTAGGGTCGTCTGTGTGGGAGTTGTCGCTCGGGCCTGTGGAGCTTGAATGAGAACTAAAAGAGTAATAACAAGAGAGAATGAAGAGATGCCACTAATCGCAAAGCCCAAGGGTCGCATATAGATTCTCCTGAAGCGCTGGGTCGCTTATTCACCCGACCGTGAACCAGCCGCAGTCCGCTCGAACGGTGGCAAGCTGGAAACGGGAACCTGTATAGGTGAGTTGCGACTAAAGTGAATTGGCGGGAGTTTATTCGTCGGCTTGTCGCGCCGCCGTACAAACTTTACTTCTGTTACGAATTCGAAACAGGACGCCAGGATCGACGGCATCCACAGGGCTTAGATTAGACTTCTTAGTGTGCCCGAGTCCATCGGGATTACGAATTACGAAAATGCACGCCGAGCGTTGAATACGACAGCGTTGAACACGACAAAGAACATTATTTCCCTCGTCGTATCCAGCTCGGGGGCGTGGCACGTTGGTGGAGTTGACCGGGAGCGCCGGGGACCATAAGACCGTAAGACTCTGCTGACCCGAGCATGACTCAAGCCGATGCAGCCTGCGCTTGTTCTTTTTTGATGATGGTGAAATCCTGCGTCATTCTCCGGCGACAATAAATCCCATCAGGGGAAACGCTCCGGTCGCCCTATAGCTCACGCCTTGCTGCATTCCTTCCGTATGAGCATTCGCCCTCGATTGGAGAGCAACGGCGGTGTTGGCCAGCATCTGTTCTTGAGCGGTGAGCTTCTCCATGACGAGTGATAGAATTTGCGGCTTTGTGGGAGCATGTGCAGTGTCGCCGGAAGCTTTCCCGGCCGAGCAAGCTCCCACTCGATAGGACGGTTTCGAATCTTATACGAGGAAAGGCCAATGGATCCCCGAGTTACTTTGATCACTCGAATCATCGCGTCGCAAAAGTCTACATGTCCGTTCTCTGCAAGGGCAGCGGGAGAACTTTTGGGACTTTCTGAAGGTCATTTTTTGCGACTCTTCAGAAGGGAAAAAGGAATGACGTTTCGCCGGTATCGCCGGGAGGCAAGAATTGCTGCAATCGTCAGCTTGTTGAAGGACAATTCTGCACCGGTCAAGCAGATCGCTGGACTTGCTGGCTACGGAGATGTTAGTAACTTTCACCGCGATTTTAAGCGGGTCCAGGGAATGAGCCCGCGACAGTGGAGACTGATGGAGTTCGGCCGGGAGGTCGCAAAGTTTCAAAACTGCTGAGTGTACCGACCCGGATGTAATCGTTGTCCCAGACGATCAGCCGCCGAAGCTCACGCCTTTCCTTGTGGAGTCGTGAAACGTGATTCCCACTCACAGCCATCGAATCCAGAACGCCAGCCATTTGTCTTCCGTTCTCGACGTGTCAGCTTTTCCACAGGCAATGTCAGGTTTTGACCAAAAAACGCTCGTTTCGACAATTGACGGGATAAGCCTTCTGGGTGGAATGTTCCGCTCTAAGAGTTCTGACGGCCTTGTCTACAATGACCCGAAAGCCTGCGCTTCCAGTTCAAGTAACACTCTCTGAGTTGACACCAAAGATCTGTTCACACATTCCTGACAGCTCTAGCATTCCACGCCCACTGCGCCTTAGGCGGCGCGCGGGGCGCCCGTTCCCCACCCTCGCTGAGAAATGGAGAAGCTATATGCATCTTGCCACCGCTCTGGCAACGCTGATTCGGAAAAACTCGCCACGCGAGTCTGTTCGGCGGTTTGTGGTCTGTTGTTTGACAGTCGTTTGTCTTTTGGCCTTGGGTTCGATGCCCATGAGTTCCCAGAGTTCTTACATTCCAATTTTTCCAAAGTACAAGGTGCTGGGAGTTGTCTATGCCCCGCCGGGATCGGCGAGCTTTGTCACTTACAGCAATACTGCACTGGTCGGGTCTGCGAGTTCAATGACGTTGATGAATTCGAGCTCAAGCGGCACCAGCACTTCAACTACATCAGGAGGCTTCCTGGGGCTATTCGGTGGTTCGACCACGCAGACCTGGAGCGATGGATGGTCCACCGAGCAAGAGTACACCTCGGCCGTTGCAGTGAACACTACCCAGGGGAACGCCATCTCGACGATGGGACCGATAAGTTCCGCGCTGGGCGTCAACCACGATAACGACATCGTCTACATTTGGTTGAATCCTGCGATCTCGCAAAATGTGACCAGTTACAACGGAGCGACAAGTCCGCCAACTGAAACTCTCAGCTGGATTGGATTGTCATCGAACGGTTGTGACTTAACGGATCCAGCGAGCATCGGAACCTTCTATCAGGCAGCAAGCGGATGCGACCCAGACCAATTTCCATCCCCGGATATCATCGGCATTCCGGTTTGGTGTCTGAAGAATCCTTATTGGCCGGGGCAAGGTTGCGCCCAGTGGCTTCCCTATACCCAGAGAACATGGGATCAAGCCCTATGGACCAACTTTGATGGAAGCATTATCCCGGGCCTGACGCTCCAGGACTATGCGGCTATTCTCCAG
>Ga0302324_100016777_pt1 | contig 14573 bp, 16 predicted proteins | sample Palsa_T0_1_FD_201949 | JGI IMG/M metagenome (GOLD analysis project Ga0302324, IMG submission 201949) | Peat permafrost microbial communities from Stordalen Mire near Abisko, Sweden - Palsa_T0_1 | ecosystem: Environmental > Terrestrial > Soil > Palsa > Peat permafrost | place: Sweden: Abisko...
ACGAAGGTCGTGAGATTGCCCGCGGCGATCGCCGAGTCGATGATGTGCTTGGAAGGAGGCGCATAAAATGCGCCGCTCTGTTCGTTCGCAGAGGGGCTGCTTGATTGTTCCATGGATAACGACCTTGAGGTATGGCCCGCAGGAATATGCCGGCCGAGTCCGCTCGTAAGCGGTTGAGGGCGTGAAGTATAGGAGCTATATCGAGCGTGTGCCGGGTCGGGTCGAAAGATAGTGATCGTGGAGAATGCTGCATGCAGCCTTGCAATCAGCGTTTTGAACCTAAGACCTTGAAGTATGCCTCTCGATCGCCGGCGTAACAGCTGCAGGCGGCCGCTTTGAGTCCGCGCCGGTCCAACACCTGAATCTCTCCGCGGCGGTACTTTATGAGCCCTGCTCGCTGCAGAACGCAGGCTGCCGTGGTGATGCCGACGCGGCGAACACCGAGCATATACGCGAGGAATTCGTGGGTGATGTAAAAACTGTCCGAGTGAGCCCGGTCCTGGGTCATCAACAGCCAGCGCGCCAGGCGCTCCCCGATCTGGTGAAAGCGCAGACAAAACGCGGCCGACGCGAGTTGCGCCATCGTCACGTATACATATCGATTGAGCCCGCGTTGCAGCGCCGAACTACGCGCCAGCTCTTTCGAGAACTCGGCTGCGCCGATGCGCCATGCCGCCCCAGCGCCTTGGACCACCGCATGCAGCGGAGCTGACTCGACGCCCAACACCAATTGCGTTCCCAGCATCCCTTCGCGGCCCACCATACCGACTTCCAGCATCGGTCGGCCTTTGCTGGCAGTGACCAACGAGATAAACCCGACGGTCGGAAAGTACACATACTGAGTCGGCGCGCCGACTTCGCCAAGGATCTCGCCCATGGCCAGTTCTACCGGCTCGCAAATCGCAAGCAGGCGCGAGCGCGAACTGCCCGGAAGCGACTCGATCAAGTGATTCTGATCCGTAGGCAAAGGGTGCTCACCAGGGTGGGACAGCGCCACATTGCTCGGATTATCGAAGCTTATCTGTACGTTAACGAACACGGCCGCGCTATCGCATCAGCGCTGCCGCCTGCCTGTGCTCGGCGATGTGGGTGCCCAACGGCAAGCGCGCCGTGAATTGAGTGCCTCCCTCCCGGGTAGAGGTCACGGAGATCCGGCCCTGGTGGGCGCGAACGATTTGCGAGCAGATGTGCAGACCCAGGCCTAAGCCATTTCGACCGGCGGACATTGAATGTCGCCAAAACGGTTCGAAAATCTTGTCCAAGCTTTCCGCAGGTATCGGCTCGCCGGCGTTCCACACTTCCAGTACCAGGTCATTGGCATCCGCTTTCGCGCTGATCTTGACAGGACTCTGCGGCAGGCCGTGGGTCAAGGCGTTGGCCAGTAGATTGGAGGCGATCTGCTGGAGCCTCCCCAAATCGCACCGAACCGAGCAACTGACACCGATGTCGGCGATGATTTGGCAGTCCGGCTGGCCGTCACGCAGTTCGTGCACCACGGCCAACAGGCCGGCATTGAGATTCTCGATCTCGGTCAATTCGACGCCGATCCCACCCCCCAAGCGTCCGCGCGCGAAGTCGAGTATGTCGTCGATCAGACCCGACATGCGTCGCGCGTTGCTCTTGATCCGGGCCGCGAATGCCAATAACGCTGGATCCGTAAGGCGGCGCTCGAGCATATCGCCGCTGGCGTACACCGCGTGCAGAGGATTGCGCAGGTCGTGGCCCAAAATCGCAATGAACTGCTCCCGCAGCTCTCCCGCCTCGCGTGCGTCGAGTAATGCATTGTGTTCCTGATCATGCAGCAGCTGATTGTCGATCTGCGCAGCAATGAGTGCGGCGAATTGCTCGAACATCGACACGATGCGCGGCTCGCAGATCTTCGCCGGGTTTGGGTCGAGTGCGGAAAGGTTGCCGAAACGACGGCCGCTGGCAAGGATGATCGGCGCTGAGATGTAGCTCTCTATCGGATGCAGTGTCGGCGTGCGAAGGTGGCGGAAAAGCGGATCGATGCTCGCATGCTCGATGACGAGCGGAACCGGAGATGCAAGTGCCTCACAGGTCGCATCGACCGGAAACTCCGCTCCCGGCTCCAGCCCCGACTGAATGTCGTCTTTGACGGCGCAGGCGGTCCAGACCTTATCCGTGACTCGTGCGACCACGGCAACTCTCATTCCGGTCATCTCGCACAGGACATTGAGGAGCGTCGGGATAATATCGATGCGGCCGATGACTGCGACCGGCTCGACGATATCTTGAATATCTCCAGCGCCATCATCCATGGGATTCATTGTGCGCCTCCGTAGCGGACCGGTGATGGGGACGATGCGGCGGACTTGCGGGAGGGCAAGGAAACTCATGGCCGCGCAGCGCTCTGCGTGTACAAATTACAAGTCTGGCCCGTCCGCGTCTGTGCGGCATCGCACACAGGCATCGTGTGTGCGGTAACTGTCGATGCGAGGCAGGGATCACCGCGATGAAAGCGGCGGCGTGAGCACCGAGAAAAGTTAATACCTTCGTGCTATGGATGCGATTCAACGCTCATGGTGTGATTGCACGCGCGGTTTTATTAACCAGGTAAAGGGGTGCGGCAATGAAAGGCAAAAACATGCTGATCGGCGTGGGTATTACGGCGGCGCTTGCCGTCCTCGCCAGCGGGGCTGCGATTTCTGCGCAGGACAGGTATAGCCTGAAAGTGCCGAATGGACTCGCATTCTCCGAATTCAAGGGATACGAACTTTGGCAGGTCATTTCGATCAGTCATAACGGCGCGCTCATGGCTGTGATTCTTGGGAATCCGGCGATGATCAACGCCTACAAGGAGGGCATTCCGGGTAACGGCAAACCTTTCCCTGACGGCGCCAAAATGGCAAAGATTCATTGGAATCCGAAAACCAACGTGACGGCGCCCGGCCAGCCACTGGTACCGAATACCCTTCATGACATTGATTTCATGGTGAAGGACAGCACGCGGTTCGCGGACAGCGGCGGGTGGGGGTACGGCGAGTTCGAGTACGATCCCTCCACTGATACATTCAGACCGGGCACACTGACCGATAAGCCGCCGCAGGCGAACGACGCCAAGTGCGGGGCCGCCTGCCACACGGTGGTGAAGAAGCAGGACTACGTTTTCACGGAATTTCCGAAGAGATGACGTAGATCGACGAGTTGACTTGCACCGGACGGGCAATTACTGCCATTTTCTTTGAGTTGACACGGGATCTGCCGTGGGAAACCGTGCGAGCATCCTGAATGAAACAGATGAGTTGTGTTACCGCCGTCCTCGTGCTGACGGCGTTCACTGCGGGGCTGGTCGACGTCCTAAGCTTCGCCAAACTCGGCGGAATCTTCACATCGGCAATGACCGGCAACCTCGCCCTGCTCGGGTTTTATGCCGCCACGGGAGCGGTGCACTCGGCGATCAAGTCACTGAGCGCGCTCATGAGCTTTGTCATGGGCTGTGTGCTCGGCCTGATACAAAGCCGGGGTAAGACGGACCGCTCCGCCGTACGCCGGATATTGGCTATCGAGACTTTGATTATCGCGACATGTGCCATCGGCAGCATGCAATCCTCTTTGTCTGTGCGCAGTGATTTCGTCCTGGCGGAAATCGTACTGTTTGCGTTCGCAATGGGTCTGCAGAGCATCGTCGGAGCCCGGCTGAAGCAGACCAATGTCGTCTTTACCACGACCCTGATAAAAATCGTCTCGGCGGCAATCGGATCGACGCGTGAGGAGACCAGCGCGGGCGAACGGCACCGCGACACGGCCGTCGTTGTCGCTTACCTGCTTGGCGCATTGACCGCAGGTGTCACCGTCGCGACGCATTTCGCAGCCGCATTGATGATCCCTGCAATCGCGATCGGAACTGCATTCCTTTGCGCGCGTGGGGTCGAGTGGCCCGCGCTCGGGCTAAGAGGGCCGAAGTGAATCGTGGGTTCTCCGGTCGTCGCTCCCCGGGACTCGCGTGCGCCGCCGCTCAACCACCGGCTGCGGATCAAGTCGGACGTCGCAGGCATGCTCAATACGTCGCCTTGGATCGAAGCAGCACCCGGCAGGAACATTTTCCACCGCTGGCCGGGCGAGGCGATGGCAGAAAAAATCGTCATGGTGCACCTCCTAACAACCCCATCTGCGTACGGCCCTGCAAACGCATGCTGATGCGTCGCGACCCCCTCGTCTTGAACCGGTCCGCCATATTTGTATGCGCCTGCGCTGCCGACGACACGTCAGTCTATTTGCATCGCACCACACCACCATGAACCTCGTGCTGCGACATTCGGCGCCACAGGCCGGGGCTCGTGCCGACCACGCGGCGAAAATACCGATTCAAGTGCGATTGGTCCGCGAATCCGCACGCGAGCGCAATGTCCGTGAGCCGCTCCCGGCTGGATGTCATCATGACCTTGGCGCGCTCGACTCGCCGTGCGCCGACATAAGCCATGGGACTCGATCCAAGGGAGCATTTGAACGCTCGCGAGAAATGGCTCTTGCTCAACGCGACCACCTCGGCCATCTCTTCAATTGCCATCTTCGCTCCAAGATGGGTCTCTATGTACTCGAGCGCCCGCTTTGCTTGCCAGGTGGCGAGACCGCCCGGTCGATACTGAATATCCGGCTTGGGGGCGTCGACGCGCGATCTGCTCGGCTCAGTACCGAGGAGCGTCGATGCATCCCTCAGGCAGCGCCATGCCGCCTCACGGTTGGTATCGAAGAACGTCATCGCTCGCTTGACGAGATGCCCGACGCGCGTCGAAGATGAAGTTATCGAAGGCAGTGAGGAATTGAATCCCAACTGGAGCATCGCCCCGCGCGCTTCATCGGCGCGCATGCCCTGCGTCGGCGATATCACCCGTAACCCGTTAGCCACTGTCATTTCCCTTCCTCCTTACGGCTTTTTGCCGTTGGTATAGTTTTAGTCGGAGGCGAGGGGGTGAATCCATAGGACGATGGTATCGAGATGTGTCTGCGCCTTGCGCCGTCGCCGGAGAAAATCGAGCGACACCCTGCAGCGGGATCGTGCAGGCTGATACCAAAGTACGATTTACGATTCTCTCTCTGGACGTTTGATAATCGTTCGGCGCTCTCTACATCGGCCGGAGTCCCCCAATGACCCTCCTCGAAACGCTGGCGATCGATCTACCGATCATCCAAGCCCCTATGGCCGGTGTGTCCCCACCCGCGCTTGCGGCGGCCGTATCCAACGCCGGCGCGTTGGGTTCGATCGGCGTCGGTGCGACCGATGCGCGGGGCGCGCGCAGAATGATTGCGGCGGTCCGCGAGCGCTCCAAGCGCTCCCTGAATGTGAATGTCTTCTGTCATCAGCCGGCAGAAGCCGACGGCATCGCCGAGGCGGCATGGCTCGAGCACCTTCGGCCTCACTTCGAGCGGTTTGGCGCCAAGCCTCCCCTGCATCTCAAGGAGATCTATCGCAGTTTCGTGGAAGACGACGCCATGCTGGCCGCGTTTCTGGCAGATCAGCCGCGTGTGGTGAGCTTCCACTTTGGATTACCCTCCGCGGAGCGCATTCGGGCGCTTCGCGGAGCGGGCATAGTATTGCTTGCCTCCGTGACGAGTGTCGCCGAAGGGCGTGCCGCTGTTGACGCCGGCGTGCAGGCCGTCGTGGCGCAAGGCTATGAGGCCGGCGGGCATCGAGGGGTATTCGATGCGGATGCCGAAGACGACTGTCTTGGGACCTTGGCTCTTACGCGTCTTTTGGTGTGTCGACTCGACGTTCCGGTCATCGCCGCAGGCGGCATCATGGACGGCGCCGGCATCGCCGCCGCGCTGCGCCTGGGTGCGAGCGCGGCTCAACTCGGGACCGCCTTCCTAGCCTGTCCCGAGTCGGACGCCGATGCGGGCTATCGTCAGGCGCTCGCGAGCGATGCGGCGTACCACACGGTCATGACACGCGCCATTTCCGGGCGGCCCGCTCGCTGCCTCACCAACCGGTTCACTGTCCTAGGGTCGGGCATTGCGCTTGGTCAGATCCCTGCTTACCCGATCGCCTACGATGCCGGCAAAGCACTCAACAGCGCGGCAAAGGCAGCGGATGAGTCGGGCTACGGCGCGCAGTGGGCGGGACAGGGCGCACCGCTCGCCCGCGTGCTGCCGGCGGCCGAGCTCGTAGCGGCCCTCGCAGAGGAATACAGGCGAGTGCACCCTTAAGCCGATGCTGCTGCCGGACGCCGCGCGTAGACGCCGTATGCCAAGATCCCGGCGTAGCAGACCGCGGGTACGATAAGCGCGATCTTTAAACCGAGCACATCGGCTACATGCCCGGTCAGCGGAGGCACGATGGCACCCCCAACGATGGCGACGCTGATGATGCCCGAGGCGGAGGCGGCACGGACGCCCAGTCCTTCGGATGCCAATGAGAAAATAGTGGGGAACATGATCGAATTTCCCAAACCGATCGCCAGCAAAGACCAGCCCGACACGGCACCGATACTGTGCGATGAGATCAAGAGGAGCGTCATGACGGCCACGGCGGCGGCGGCGAGCACCTTGCCCGGCGAGAACAAGCGCAGCACGTACGCACCGATGAAACGGCCGACCATCGCGCCTCCCCAGTAGAATGGCACGTGCTCGCCGGCCGCCTTCGATGCCAGGCCGAGCACGTCGCCCTGCATTAGATAGCTGACGATCAGCGACCCGATGGCTACCTCGGCACCCACATACAGAAAGATGCACAAAGCCCCGTAACGGAACCGGGGCAGCCGCAGGAGCGAAAGCGCCTCGCTCCAACCGCTCTCGGAGTCTCGATGCTCGCGTAGATGATTGCGATATCCCCAAACCGCGAGAGCCAGGCAAAACAGTGCCGCGGCCAGTCCGAGATAAGTGTGCCCGATGATCTGTGTTGCTTCTTGGCGGTAGCTGCGAAGCGCCTCGCCGGAGAGCGTCGTCGGATCGATCGTTGCCAGTGCACCGAGAATCAGGATGGAGCCGACAAAAGGAAAGATCGTCGTGCCCAACGAGTTGAAGGCCTGGGCGAACGTCAGACGGCTATGCACGGTTGCCGGGCGCCCGAGAAGCGAGATGAGAGGGTTTGCAACGACCTGCAGGATCGTAATACCGGCTGCTACAACGAACAGCGCCACCAAGAACATCTCGAACCGTCCCGAGGAGGAGGCCGGTATGAAGAGCAGGCACCCCGCCATCATCAGCGTCAATCCAAGCGCAGCACTGCGCATATAGCCGATGCGGCGGACGATGGCGGCGGCCGGTAACGAGACGATGAGGTACGCACCAAAAAACGCCGATTGAACCGTCAATACTTCTGCATAGGACAGCGTGAACAGCGCCTTGAGCTTCGGGACGATGACGTCGTTGAGGCTCGTAATGCCTCCGAAGAAAAAGAAAAGAGCAAACACGAATAGCCGCAGATAGCGGTTATCTTGTCCCGCGGCCGGCATGTCGCCTGCTTTTTCGGCTTCGCGGAAATTGCTTCCGATCCTCGTGGAGCCGCCGGAATTGTCGTACGCCAGTTCTTCGTTCATCGCTCAGTTCTCCAGGTGATGACGGCGCTCTCTGCGAGAGCAATTCATGACGGTTGGGAGTCTGCGCCGAGATCGTCTCGAATCATTGGACCCTCGTGCTGGTACGATTAGATGGTCCAATTCTTGCGGCGGGCGTGCGAAGTAGCATGACTTCGGAAGAGCATCGTAACTTCTATGATTTGAATACGAAGCGTGGGACCAACATGACCTCAAGCAGCAGATTGGCATTCTTATCCGTGGCACTCATCGCGTGGTGCGTGAATGCACGCGCGGGTGCCCCGCAGCCGTTCAGCGACGATCTGTTTCTGGACTGGGACGGAATTCGTTCCTCTCTTTACGACAAGGGAATCGATTTCCGCCTGGGGTACGTTTCGGAAACAGCGACGAATGTCCAAGGAGGACCCGAGGAACTCTGGCGGTACACCGATCAATGGACGTTCGCGGCGACCTTCGATCTGCAGAAAATATTTGGTTTGAATCAGGCTCAATTCAAGATTACGATCACCGATCGGAATGGACAGAACCTCAGCGATCAGCTCGACACGCTACAGCTGGTTCAGGAAGTCTACGGTCGCGGCCAGACCTGGCGCTGGACACAATTTTTCTATGATCAGAAATATCTGGATGGGATGATTGATTGGAAGGTCGGTCGGCTGACCGAGGGTGAGGACTTCGCCGCATTTTCCTGTCAGTTTCAGAACCTGACCTTCTGCGGCGCGCCTCCCGGGAACCTCGTAGGAGGCTACTGGTACAACTGGCCGGTCAGCCAATGGGCCACCCGGGTCAAGGTCTCATTTGCCGGATTCGGCTATGTCCAGCTGGGCGCGTTTGAGGTTAATCCCAGCTACCTCGAGACGCGCTATGCGCTGGATATCGGCAGTCCCCCGGGTGCAACCGGAGTGTTGGTTCCGCTCGAGGTCGGCTGGTTGCCCACCTTTTCGTCGAATCTCAACGGGAGCTACAAATTTGGTGGTTGGTACAACTCCTCGAAAGAGCCCGACGTCGTCGACAATACCCGCGGTCTTCCCCTGGCAATCGCGGGCGGCCAGCCACTCATGCGCAACGGCGCCTACGGCGCCTATGTGAATTTCCAGCAGCGACTGACCTCTCCCGCATACTCAGCCTCCAAGCAAGGTCTGAGCGTCTTCTTCAACGCGACGTACGCGGACCACCGCACCGCGACGCTCGACAGCCAGTTGGCCGCTGGACTTTTCTATACCGGCCCCTTTTCTGCTCGCCCCGCGGACGAGATCGGATTTGCGCTCGGCCGCACCCACGTCAACAATCGCGTGGCCAATGTCGAGACCTTGCAGAACAATCTCGGATTGGGTCCGGTCGGAGTTCAAAACTCGGAATGGGCGAGCGAGATTTATTACAACGTGCACGCGGCGCCATGGCTGGATCTGCGTCCGAACATCCAGTATGTCCGCCATCCCGGAGGCATCGATCAAAACACCGATGACGTGATCGCCGGATTGAAGCTCGCGATCAATTTCTAATATGCGGTAAGCGCCGCCGCATGAGCTTCCCAGTCCAAGTCCGGCCGAATCCTACAATATCCAGCTGCGAAACGATCGTACGATCACTACAAGGTCACACGCCGTGTGTCGCAATGAGGGTCTGGCTTTATGGATAGGCTTAATCGACTACTCGTCTCAACCCCGTCGGAATTTGCCGCTGCGTTTGACGCGGCCGGGGACGACTGTCGTACGGACGCGACGCAAACGACCGCCGCGTTTTGGCTGGAAGGCGGAATCACGCAGGCGGGCGCGGGGTTCGTGTGGGGCAAGGGGGAGATGAGCTATCGAGGGTGCAACCACGCCTTCAGGCTTTCGGGCTTGTCCATTGCAGATGTCGACGCCGCCAACATCTGCGCGAACGGCAGCGTTATCAGGTGGATGAGATCATTATGCGTTGTTCGCGCGCGTGGCGCGGCCTCGGCGAAGTGCTGGATCGCTCGTTGTTCCCGCGGCGCGGCTCCGCCGATGCTCATTGATCAATACCATCGTGCACTACGATCAAACTGATTCCTGTGATCGAATAGCTCATTCGCCCGGGAATTTCGATTTGATGTGGAGCAGCCAATGTCGCCTAAGCCAGAGGGTATCGAAATCGGGGATCCGCCTCGCGCCCACTTGCCGGACCAGGGTCGATTTCATGCCGTCCGCCCCGAAGACATACACTGGATCGCCTTCCCCGCGTACCCACCGACGGTACGCTTGGCGATATTGGTGGGAGATCCGACCCGGCCGGGGCCGTACACGATCCGGGTGAAGGTGCCGGGCGGCGTCAAGATGATGCCGCACAAGCATCCGGAGGACCGCACGTACACCGTGCTGTCGGGCATATTTTATATCGGGCTGGGAGAGGAGTTCGACGAGACCCGGCTGACGGCATATGCCCCAGGTAGCGTCGTCGTTTTGCCCGGCAACCAGCCGCACTTCCACTGGGCCAAATCCGGCGAATACATCAGCCAAGTGACGGCCCTGGGCCCATTGGGGTTCGACTACATCGATCCGGCCAACGATCCGCGAACCGCGGGAGCCGCTTAGGGCAATCGGTCCGCTGCGTCTGCCTGCTCGTCTCCGTTACAATGGCGGAAGGGAAATGCGAGGGGCTCCGTGATGCGCGCCGTTCTCAAATCCATGGCCGGCCTGAGCGTTTGCCTCGCTCTCGCCTCATTTGTCGTCTTCGCAGGGGATTCTGCCGCGCAGAACGGCAAGGCGGCGCAAGCAGAGGCGGGTGCGGTGGTTAACAAGGCCGCGCCGCTATTCGGGATCGCAATTCCGGCCGGATACCGCGATTGGCGGCTGATCTCCGTGGCTCACGAAGAGGGCAGTCTCAACGATATTCGCGCCATTCTGGGCAACGACGCCGCCATCAAGGCCTATCGCCAGGGAACGCTGCCATTCCCGGACGGCACCATCATTGCCCGGCTGGCTTGGAAAGACGTCCCCTCCGAAGAGAACAACAAGGTCTTCGGCGGCGCGCAGTCCTTCGTTCCCGGAGCCGCTCCGGATTGGTACCTTCAGTTCATGGTCAAGGATTCAAAGAAGTACGCGGCGACGCACGGCTGGGGATACGCTCAGTTCGATAAGAACGGCATTCCAGCAGACGAGGCGAAGCTCAGGACATGCGCTCCCTGCCACGAGCCTGCTACCGCAAACGACTTCGTCTTTACCCATTACGCACCTTGATACCCGTCATTCGTTAAGACAGCGGAGAGCCCCAGATGGATGCTATATCGGAGCAACTGAAGACCCTGCTCGAACGAGAGCAGATTCGCGAGTGCATAACCCGGCTCGCCCGTGGCGAGGATCGTCGTAACGCGCAGATGATCAGCGCTTCCTACTGGCCGGATTCGACGACCGACTATGGGGTGTTCAAAGGCACCTTCTCCGACTATCTCGCCTGGGTGGTGCCAGGGTCGGACGCCATCAAGAATACGCAGCACGTTCTCGGCCAGAGCGTGATTGAAATCGAAGGCAAGGATGCTCGCGCAGAGACGCATGTGATTTCGTACCACAGGCTGGCCATGGGAGATGGAGACCGCGACACCTGTATTGGCGGTCGCTATCTCGACCGAGTGGAAAGGCGCGGTGACGAATGGAGAATCGCCGCGCGCGCAATGCTCTATGACTGGTACCAGGACTGGGGCCGGTCAATCGATTGGTCGCAAGGTGTAATGGGCCTGCCCTTCAGCGACGAGCGTTACTCCGGCCGTGCCGTGGGTGATTTCAGCGAAGTCTTCTTCGGCAAAACATCCCTCAAGTAGGATCGCGCCAACCGTCCTGCGCCTTTGACGAACTCGTCGAGGACACGGCCGGTGTCCGCAGTCGTCCGCGGACATTGTCCGCGGCGAGCGCGCTGCGCAAAGCGCATAATAAAGGCCTTAAAAACAAGCAGTTTTGCGTAGCGTTGTCTTTGGCACGGCGCTTGCTCTCTCCTTAGCGCACGGCTCGAAGCAAGCGATCATCAATTTTATTGAAGAATGCGCACGAGGCGGGCGACCCTGCCGATGCGGTCGAGCTTCTGATCGTGTGCAACGGCGCCGATCAGCGCATCGAGGTTCGGGACCGCGGCGCCGGCATGAGCCAAACCGTGCTGGCACAGGCGTTGCTGCCGTTCTACTCGACCAAGCGCAGCGGTACCGGCATCGGCCTTGCGCTGGCTCGAGAGATCGCCGAGGCGCATGTGGGCCGAATTCAGCTCGCCAATCGCGAAAATGGCGGCCTGTCCGTGAGTCTGGATCTGCCCGGGGGTCGCTCCGCCGAATAAAGCGGGGCCGGCTCGCGCTGCCGCCACAATCTGCCCGAATTCCCTCAGGGGAATACCCGAATGGGCTCTCACACTCAGTGTGAGTGCAATCAGGAGGGTGGCGACATGAGTCCCGGTGAGCTCGAGATCTGGCTGGACCACTTCGAACATCACGCCTTGCGTCCCCGCCGAGTACCGCACGGTCTGTGCGATGTGCTGCGCCCCGACGAAGCACAGCTCATCGCGAGTTCCATCGCGACGTTTCAGCTCGGGGAAGAGTCTGGTGGGCGCACGCTTTTGCGAGCCGCAGAACGTTTCGCGCGCACGAACGACATGCCTCATTTGGTCCGAATCATCGACCTGCTGATTCGAGAGGAGCGGCGTCATGCGTCGCTGTTGCGGGCCTTCATGCAAGATCACCGGCTGCCGCTGAAGGCCACCGACTGGACCGATCGGGCTTTTCGTCGCCTGCGACGGCTCGCGGGGCTGGAGCTGTATCTCAGCGTTCTCATCAGCGCCGAGCTTATTGGAACCGTCTATTACCGCGCGCTGGAATCCGCCACGAACTGCCAGCGCTTGCAGGTTCTCTGCCGTACCTTGGTCGCCGATGAGCTCGCCCATGTCGGATTCGAGTCGCAGTTGTTGCTCGGCATGCGAGCCCGCCGTGACGCTCCTTCGCGGGCCGTGACCGGCGCGGCCCGGCTGATCTTCTTCGCTGGGACTGCGATCGTGGTCTGGCTCACGCACCGTTCGGTGTTGCGCCGTGCCGGGCATAGTGCGTGCGGCTTCCTGCGTGCCTGCGTCCAACAATACACATTCTACTTGCGGCCGACTAACGCGATGCGGCGGAGCGGCGCCGTGCGGCGGCCCGGCGCCGTGCAGCGGACTGGCGCGAATTCCATGCGGGCGGTTAGTTCTCGAACAGCGCGCGCCTCATCGCATCGACATAGCTCTGGCGGAATTGTTTGACCACCGGCGCTTTGGGGCTAAAAAGATCAAACCCATGATAGGCACCTTCGACAACGCGAAGCTCACAGCTCGCCCCGGACTCGTTCAGGCGCTTTGCATAGAGCAGATCTTCATCGTGAAACAAATCGAGTGTGCCCACACCGATCCAGGCGGGCGGCAGCCCGGACAGGTTTTCACGCCGCGCCGGGGCCGCATACGAAGGGACATCCGCGCTACCGGGCGGCTTCCGCAGGTAGCTGCTCCAGCCGAAACGGTTGCATTTGTTGTTCCACAACCGCACGCCCGACATATCGATGTCGGTGCGTAACGCCGTCCGATCATCGAGCATCGGATAGATGAGCAATTGAAATGCGATCGGCAGTTCGTTTCGGTCGTGGGCCATCAGTGCGAGACCCGCCGCCAGACCTGCGCCGGCGCTGGCACCGCCGATCGCGATGCGGTGAGGCAGCACGCCGAGCGTTTTCGCCTCGGCGTGTAGCCAGCGCAGGGCCGCGCGGCAATCTTCGATCGGTGCAGGGAAGGGATGTTCGGGTGCCAAACGGTAATTGACAGCCGCCACCGCGATGCCGGTCTCGCGGACGAGAGCCATGTTATTGCCCTCGTCTATTTCGGAGTCGCCCATCACAAAACCACCGCCGTGGATCCACAGCAGCGCGGGGACAGGACTCCGTACAGGCTCGGGGCGGTAGACTCGGACCCGTAGCGAGTGCGTTCCATCCAACCCCGGCACGAGAGCATCGTGCGCGATCACGCCGGCGGCCCGCGGCACGCTCGGAATCTTCGGTGACCGGCGTAATCCTGCTCGCAACCGCAACAGGCGGACGATCAGCTCCGGATGCACGGATCCGGGGAGGAAGCGGGCAACCGGATACAGATCGGGATGAAAACTAGCCCGGCCGGACATTGAGCAGAAGCACGAACGATGAGTGGCGGATGGCATTTCCCCGTGGCCGGCGATGGAGTCCCTTGCCCGCAAACTATCATAAATCGTGCGCGCAGCACCTTCGCGCAAACCTCGATGGATCAAGCATGCGAAAAGCGCGGGCAAAACAGCTCACCGTGCATATACTTATGCCGGCTTGCGCGGCTCAGGGACTGACAATTCAGGGACTAACCAGAAAGGGGCGGCATAATGTTGCGGACTTTTTTCGGGCTCTTATTGACCGTCACGGCGTGTGCGGCGCAGGCCGCGGCGAACTTCGACGGTCAGAGTTGGTGGAGCACCGTGAAAATACTCGCGGACGATAAGTTCGAAGGGCGGGAAACCGGCAGTCCCGGTGAGCGGCAGGCGCAAGCCTACATCGTGCAGCAGCTGCAGGCGCTCGGCATCGAGCCGGCAGGCTCCGACGGCTATTACCAAAGAGTCAAGCTGCGGACGACGGAGATTCAGGAGGCCTCGTCCAGCCTTGCACTCGTTCGTAATGGCGACTCCCAACCGCTCAGTCTCGGCGAGCAAGCCTACTTCAGCACGCGCTATGCGCTCGCGCCGAAGGTCGATGCGCCTTTGGTATTCGTCGGTTACGGGCTGAAGATCCCCGAGCAAGGCTACGATGATTTGGCAGGTCTCGACCTCCAGGGTAAAGTCGCGGTCATTTTGACGGGCTCGCCGGGCGAGATCCCCTCGGCCTTGAGCGCGCACTACCAGTCGCGCGCCGAACGCTGGAAAGTTCTCAAGGCGGCCGGCGCCATCGGCGTGATTTCGATCCCCAATCCGGCGTCCATGGAAATGTCGTGGTCGCGCATGGCGCTCAACCGCGATCTTCCGGGCATGGATCTGGTGGGGCCCGAATTCGACGAGACCGCCGGCTCGCAGCTCGCCGTCACTTTCAATCCGGCTTACGCCGGCCTGCT
>Ga0302324_100016779_pt1 | contig 14572 bp, 14 predicted proteins | sample Palsa_T0_1_FD_201949 | JGI IMG/M metagenome (GOLD analysis project Ga0302324, IMG submission 201949) | Peat permafrost microbial communities from Stordalen Mire near Abisko, Sweden - Palsa_T0_1 | ecosystem: Environmental > Terrestrial > Soil > Palsa > Peat permafrost | place: Sweden: Abisko...
AGCCGATGAAGCCTCTTTACGTGCTCGAAGATTCTTATTTGAAATGGCGACTGCTGCCCGCCGAGCAGCCTTACGCCGCCATCGACGGCAAGCACCTTAAAGAGTACGTCGGCGATCAGACCGCCGTTTCGCGCCGCTATCGCGATAGCGGTCACCAGTTCTGGGGCCGCATCATCGGAACCGAAGCGGACGCCGAGAACGCGCAATGGCTGCTCGGCAAATTCCGTAATGCCGGACTCGCCGATGTCCATGAGCAATCCTTCGATCTGCCTCCGCAGTGGATGCCGCAATCCTGGAACGTCAGCGCGGCGGCCGGCGGGAAAACATTGGAGCTTCAAACCGCGCAGCCCAGCTACCTCACTCCCGCGACGCCGTCCGAAGGCTTGGATCTGGAAGCTGTCGATGTCGGCTTCGCCTCCGACGGCGATCTGGCGGCGCGCGACCTGCGCGGCAAAGCAGTTTTCTTCTACAGCACCGACTACATGTCGCGCCACAGCACCATCAACGGCGGCGCCATCAAACGCATCACCGATCATGGCGCCTCGGCGATCTTCGTCACGCTCTTGATTCCCGGTAATCAGCGCTACCAGTTTTATCCGGTCGCGAGCACGGTCCCGACCTTCGCGCTCGGTTACGACGACGGACTCGCTGTGCGCGAAATGATCGGGAAAGCGCGAGGCGTCGAAGCGCCGCATGTGAAGCTCCGCCTGGACGTCAAGATGGTCCCGGGATTGAAGACCGCCACCATTTGGGGAACGCTGCCCGGAACTTCGGACGAAGACGTGTTCATCGTCGCGCATCGGGACGGCTGGTTCGAAGGCGCGAACGACAACGGAACCGGCGTCGCCACCATGCTCGGCCTGGCCGAATATTTCGCGAAAATTCCCAAGGAACAGCGCCGCCGCACCATCCATTTTCTCGGAACCAGCGGCCATCACGACAACGCCGCCATGAGCGGGCGCTGGCTCGCCGATCACAAGGAGCAGTTCGCCAAGACGGCCCTGCTCATCAACTCCGAGCACACTGCCGCAACCATGCTGGTCTCCTACAACGGCGCGATTCGCAAAGCCAACGAAGCTACGCCGCTGATGTGGTACGTCGGCGGCAGCCCCAGGCTCGAGCAGATCGTCGTCAAGGCGTACGATCAGTTCGGCGTCGCCACTTACGATACGCCGGAGCGGACGCCGGGCGGCGAGATGGGCCGCTATTACCAATTAGCGCCGGCGCTTCAGGTGATCGATACCGGATTATATTGGCACTCGGATCGCGAGACAGCGGAAATCATCCCGCCCACCGAACTCGCCGCCGTCACCCGCGCGTACGCGAAAATCATCGACGACGTAAACAAGCTGGATTTGAAGGAACTCCAGCGGCCGTCTCAGGGAACCAAGTAGTCCCCGGCCGCTCAGTGTGAATGCGAGTGAGAGACCGGGCGCAGAGCGTCACCCGCTGTCACAACCTTGCGTCGCGCCGGCGCGGCCATCTGCTGGCGAACCCATGCCGTCAATTCTGGAACACCCGCGCCGCCCCGAAGATTGGTAAACAGGAACGGCCGATCCCCGCGCATCTTTCGCGCGTCCCGATCCATCACCTCCAGCGACGCGCCCACATGGGGCGCCAGGTCGATCTTGTTGATCACCAGCAGATCGGACCGCGTGATCCCCGGTCCGCCCTTGCGCGGGATCTTGTCGCCGCCCGCGACATCGATCACGTAGATGAACGCGTCCACCAGCTCCGGACTGAACGCCGCCGCCAGATTGTCGCCGCCGCTCTCGACGAAGATCAATTCCAAACCCGCGTGCCGCCGCTCGAACTCCGCGATCGCCTCCAGGTTCATCGAAGCATCCTCTCGGATGGCCGCATGGGGACAGCCGCCGGTCTCGACACCCACCACGCGATCGGCCGGCAGCGTGCCTTGTCTTATGAGAAACTCCGCGTCTTCGCGAGTATAGATGTCGTTCGTAACCACCGCCAGGTTGACGCCCGGCCACAGCGCCTGGCTCAACGCGTGAACCAACGCAGTCTTTCCGCTGCCCACCGGGCCCGCCACTCCGATTCGAAATGCGCGCTTGGAATTTTCCGCCATACTCAAAACAAAAAATATCTCTGCGCCAGCGGAAGCACTTCCGCCGGTTCGCACGTGAGCAGCTCACCATCCGCTCGAACTTCGTAAGTCTCCGGATCCACTTCGATCTTCGGCGTGGCCGCGTTGTGGATCATGTTCGCCTTCCCGATCGCCCGGCACGAGGCGACCGCCGTCAGCCGCTTCCCGAGACCCAGCTTCTGCACGTTCGGTAGCGACGCGCGCGATACGAAAGTCAGCCCGGTAGCTTGCGCCGCTCCGCCGAACGCGCCGAACATGGGCCGGTACAGCACCGGCTGCGGCGTGGGAATTGATGCGTTCGCGTCGCCCATCACGCTCCAGGAGATGAAGCCGCCCTTGACTACCATCTCCGGCTTCACGCCGAAAAACGCCGGACTCCACAGCACCAGGTCTGCCAGCTTCCCCGCCTCCACCGATCCAACCTCGCCGGAAATGCCGTGCGCGATCGCCGGATTGATGGTGTACTTCGCCACATATCGTTTCACGCGCCTATTATCGTTGCGCGACGAATCGCCCCCGAGCGGCCCGCGCTGCACCTTCATCTTGTGCGCGGTCTGCCAGGTCCGCGTTACCACCTCGCCGATCCGTCCCATGGCTTGCGAGTCGCTCGACATCATGCTGATCGCGCCCAGATCGTGCAGAATATCCTCGGCCGCGATGGTTTCCTGCCGGATGCGGCTCTCGGCGAACGCCACGTCTTCGGGCACCTGCGGATTCAGGTGATGACAAACCATCAGCATATCCAGATGCTCGGCGATCGTATTCACGGTCAGCGGCCGCGTGGGATTGGTGGAAGACGGCAGGATGTTCGGCAAGCCGGCAACCTTAATAATGTCCGGCGCGTGTCCGCCGCCCGCACCCTCGGTGTGATAGGCGTGGATCGTTCGTCCGCCGATGGCCGCGATAGTATCGTCCACAAAGCCAGCTTCGTTCAACGTGTCGGTGTGAATCGCCACCTGCACGTCGAATTCATCCGCCACCTTCAGCGCGGCATCGATGGCCGCCGGCGTGGTGCCCCAATCCTCGTGCAGCTTGAGACCGCACGCGCCCGCCAGGATCTGTTCGGCCAGCGGCTCCCGCGCCCAGGCGTTGCCCTTCCCCAGGAATCCGAAATTCATCGGCCAGGCTTCCACCGATCGCAGCATCTGCTCCAGGTTCCAACGGCCGGGCGTACATGAGGTCGCATTCGTTCCGGTCGCCGGACCCGTTCCACCGCCGATCATGGTCGTGGTCCCGCCCGAAACCGCCGCGTAAATCTGCTGCGGCGAAATGAAGTGGATGTGCGAATCGATCGCGCCGGCGGTGACGATCTTTCCCTCGGCCGAGATTACTTCCGTCGCCGCGCCCACCACCAACTCGGGATCCACTCCCTCCTGCGTGTCCGGATTCCCCGCCTTACCGATTTTCACGATCCGCCCGTCGCGAATCCCGATATCCGCTTTCACGATCCCCGCGTGGTCGACGATCAGCGCGTTGGTGATCACCAAATCCAGCGCGCCGTTTTTTGATTCCCGCTTAGCGGTGGAGCTCTGCCCCATGCCGTCGCGGATCACCTTGCCGCCGCCGAACGTGATTTCGTCGCCATAGACGGTGTAATCGCGCTCCACCTCGACGATCAGCTCCGTATCGGCCAGCCGTACGCGGTCACCCGTGGTGGGGCCGTACAGATCGGCGTACATCCGCCGGGGAATCTTCACGCTCATGCCTTCGTCCCCGGAGTCAATGTTCCATTCACCAGGCCGTTATGTCCATACACCGCGCGATGGCCGCCGAGCGCGGCCAGCGGCACTTCCTTCTCCTCCCCCGGTTCAAATCGAATTGCCGTTCCGCCCGGAACATCCAAGCGCATCCCGTAGGCCGCCTGGCGATCGAAATCGAGCGCTCGATTCACTTCGTAAAAATGATAGTGGCTGCCCACCTGAATCGGCCGATCACCCGTGTTGCGAACGACCACGCTCCGAACCTCGCGCCCCGCGTTCAACTCCACTTCACCGTCGCCGAAAATGTACTCGCCAGGATGCATGTCGGTCACCCTCAATGAATCGGATCGTGGATGGTCACCAGTTTCGTGCCGTCCGGAAAAGTCGCTTCCATTTGCACTTCGTGGATCATCTCGCCGACGCCATCCATCACATCCTCGCGCGTCAGGATCGACGTCCCCATCGCCATGATGTCGGCGACGCTCTGGCCGTCGCGCGCCGCTTCCAGAATCTCGGCCGAGAGAATCGCCATGGCCTCGGGATAGTTGAGCTTCAACCCGCGCGCGCGCCGCTTCCGCGCCAGTTCGGACGCGACAAAGATCATGAGCTTTTCCTGCTCGCGCGGCGTCAGGTGCACGAAGGCCTCCGGGGAAATTAGTGAACTTTTCTGGGAACGGTAGCGACGCGGCCACAGAGATACCACTTGGCGGCCTTCCACATCTCCACCAGATCGCCGGCCAATTGCCGCCCGCTCATCGCGACGCCCCGGATCACAAGGCCGTGCGCTCGGAGCGAAGTCACTCCCCATAATATCTCAGGACTCGAAAGCCGATCCGCGACCCGCGACATTTCGGATTCGAAGGCTCGCCAGTACTCCGGCGATTCGCCCGCTCGACACACATAGCAAGACGCGAAGTGTCGAAACGGACCGAGCCGCGCGATTGAATCCACGCCTCTGAGGAACGGCTCGATGGTCCACTGCTCGATCGCGATGGGCTCTTTTTCCGCGATTAGCTCGAACGACAAAGCCAGCGATTCGTATCGAAACACCTCGCCCGATGCCTCGCGTCCCGGCGCGATCTTCTCCCACCAGATCAACGCCGCCCCGCGATCCAGTTCCACGCGCGCGCTTTGTTCGAAGCGGGAACCCGCGAACGGGATCAATTGATCCGGTACATATTCGAGGTACGCCCCCGCGCCGACCGTCACCACAGCACGCTGCGATGCGATCCGCTCGGCCGACCGGCTACGGTACACTCGGGTCGCTCCGGTGGAAGTGACCTGCGCTCGCGCGCCGGCGGCCACGTCGATACGCCAGTCGAGCGAATCGGTGTCCAGAATCCCGCCGGATAAATTATGCACGTGCGTCAGCAATTCCCCCGACGCCGCCGGAAAGCCTCGAATCACGCGCCAGGGCGGTTGTTGCCGTTTCACGCGAAGAATCGTGACGCCGGGCGACGTCGATTCGAAAGACAAATGCAGGCTCGACGAACTGGTCATCGCTCAGCTCATGAACAAACGCGTGTGCAAGCTGGGATGACAAGCCGATACAACATCCAAGAGCGGTGTAAAAACTCCGACTCGCCGCGCGCCGCGTGGAGCCTCGGCCACCGCGCGCGAGATAGCCGGCTTCAGCTCCCACAAGATCTCCTGCGCCCGAGTTTGCCCCAGCGGCATGAGCCTCTGGCATCCGCTGACCAGCGCTGTCACCGATTGCTGCAGATAAGCGGCCGTGGCAAGTTCGGCATCCAAGCCCAACGCGCCCGCCACCAGTCCGAAGCAGGCCGCCAGATGAACTTCATCTCCAGCCCGCTCAACGGCCCGCGCCAGCAATTCCAGTCCCGATACGTGCGCCGCCAGCCGCAGAAACCTTCGCCCCATGGCGGCCGACCCTTCGCGCGATTCCCGCGCCAACTTGCGCGCCCCCAGCTCGGCGTTCCATCCGAACCATTCGTCCAGGCTGCCGCTAAGGTTGCAACTGCAAAAGCAGTAGCACGCCTCCAGCCTCCCGGTCTCTTCGAGATAATCCGCCAGAAAGCGTTCCAGATTGTCGGGATGAAGCAGTCCGGCCTCGGCCAGCGACTCCAACCCGAACGAATGCGACGCCCCCCCGATCGGCAACGCGCTGTCGGCGAGCTGCTGCAAGCTCAAGAAGGCGGTTAGCTCCGGCATCTCACGTCATCATAGCCCGCGCCGCGGCAGCGAAAACGCAAACGGGCTCCAGGCCGAAACCCGGAGCCCGCCTCGTGAAGTTGAACGTGGTTTATTCGGTGACGCGCTGGCGCTTCCGCGCGTACAGCCCGGCCAAGCCGAGCAAGCCGGTGAGCAGCAGTCCATAGAAGCGCGGCTCCGGAACCGCAGGAGCCGTAGCCGTGATCGAGTTGAGCAGAAGATAAGTGCAGTCCGCCTCAATCGCGATGAACTCGATCGGCTTCGCCGATGTCGTGCTGGTCACGATCGAGAATTGCGGCGTCGTTGCGCCGCCATTCAAGGTCCCTACCGACTTGTCCGTATCTACTTCGGTCATCGACGATAGATTCGGCGGCGTGCTCGAAGACCCGACGCTGGTAAAGACGTTGAAGGTGTCCACCTGGTCGCCTTCCTGCATCAGAAATTTCAATGTCGTCCCGCTTGGAATGGAAGACTGGTTTACTTCGATATATAGCATGTCGTCGGTCGTGTTGTTCCAATAAGTCGAGTCCTGAATGCCTTGCTGCCCCGTAAAAGGACTGCCGCCCTGGGTGGTATTGTACGGTCCGATTCCGCTCGCCAGATTGCCTGAAGCGCCCTTTTGCACTTCGAACAAACCCGACACCGGAGAAGAGTTGGATTGCACCACGCCGTTTTCGACCAGCTCGGGGAGAATCGTAATGGTCTCTCCGCCCTGCGTAAACGACACGCCGTTGCTGCCCGAGCCGCACTGCTCGATGCCGTTCGCGCCAAAGTTCCACGTCGTGGTTGTACACGGCGCTACGCTCGCCGTCGCAACCGCGGCGAACGAGAAAATTGAGATTACACCTGCCGTCAAAAATGTTCGACTCATTTATTTATTAAGCCTTCCCGCGGTTCCCCGCCCTGCTATTCTTGTTACCGCTTCCTGCCCAGAATAATCGAGAGCTTTGCCAAAATCTATCGTTCTAAGCCCACTAAAGTACCGATCCGCCGCGAGAACATGTCTAGTACTCGGTGCGGCCGGCCCCTCAGTCCAGACGGCTGAGCAAATCATTCACCCCGACCTCAATATCTTTCGGCGGCCTTAACTGCAGGGCGTGGGACAGCATCGCCTTGGCCTTGGCCCGTTCGCCTTTCTGGTACCACGCGAGCCCCGTGTGAAACACGAACGTCGCGTCGTCGGGGTGTTTGCGCACCAGCTTCTCGAAAATATCGAGCGCCTCGTCGGTCTGATCCTGTTTCAGGTAAATGTAGGCGAGCGTGTCGGAAAAATAGGGGTCGCCGGGCACCTTGCTCACCGCTTTTCGGGCCAGCTTGGCGGCTTCATTGAGATCGTCCCCGGTCTCCGCCAGAAGAAAAGCGAGATTGTTCATCGCGCCGGCGTCATCCGGCTCCCGGCTGAGCGAGCGCCGCGCCAGCGACTTCGCTTCCTCTTTCTTGTTTTCCATTTCCAATAGGTATGTCAGCCGGGCGGTCGCCCGCATGTCCTTGGGAGCAAGCACCGTCGCTTTCTGAAGGGTGGTTATGGCTTGGTGGATATCGCCCTTCAATCGGTACACGTCCGCCAATTGCAGCATGGGATCGATGCTGCCCGGGGTTTGATCCACCAACTCCCGCAGATTGTTGATGGACTCGTTGTATTTTCCCGCTCTCAACGCGGTCATCGCCAGGATGTAACGCACCGCCGGCGCTCCGTGCGTGCGCTTCAATTCGTCTTCCAGGCGCGCGAAGGCTTGGCCCGATCGATTCTGAGCCAGATCAACGTTCACCAGACCCACCAGCGCCTGCAAGTCGTCGGGCTTGGCGCTGCGTATCCTATTAAACTCCGCTTCCGACTCCGCGAACTTCCTGCGCTTCAACTCCATCAGGGCGATTTGCATGTGCACCTCGGCGGAATCGGGCGCCAGCCGCTCCAGCCGGTTCAGAGTGGGAGCCGCCTCGTCCATGTTGCCGAGCCGTACCAGCGCCGTCGCGCGGTTCAACTGCGCTTGGAAATTATAGGGCGCCACTTCGAGCGCTGCCTCCGCCGACCGTAGCGCCTCCGCCAGGTTGCCCTGCTTCAACGCAATCGAGGACAGGGTAAGTTGCGCCTCGAAGAAGCGCGGGTTTCGCTTGACGACCTCCAGAAGCTGCAAGCGAGCTGCCGGCACGTTCCCGCTTTCCAGTTGCGCCTTGGATAGAACGAACCGCAGGAAAACGTCGTCCGGATTCTTATCCACCAGAGCCTGGAACTCCTGGATTCCCTCATTGGGCTTGTTCGCGGCGGTTTTATCGAGCAGCAACGCGGCTCTTAACGAGCGCGCTTCCTTATCCTCGGGATTCTTTGCGATCACGCCGTTCAGCAGTTTCAAACCTTCGTCGCGCTTATGCTGGGCAATCAGCGCCCGCGCGATTCGGTCCTGATAGAGCACGTTGCCCGCGTTGGCGGCCGATCCGGCATTGTATTGCTCCAGCGCCTTATCCCACTCCCCGATTCCGGCGTAAAAATCGCCCGCCTCCAGGTGAACTTTGGGATCGTTGCCGGGATTCGCCAGGAAATTCTGAAGCGCGGCGTCCATCTCCGATTTTTTACCCGCCCGCGAATAATAACCTGCTAGTTGCAGCAAAAAATCCCCGTGGGTCGGGTTCGCCTTGGCTTTTCGCTCGAGGATCGCTTCGGCATCGGCGGTCCGCCCGGAAGTCTCGTACAGCCGATATAAGGCGTCGTAGACTTGGGCTGCCGCCGGGTCGCCGGCGATAAACTCCAGCCCCACTTTTTCCGAGGCGTCCGGCTTCTTGCTCTGCGCCAGGGCGTCCATCAAACCTAGCGCGATTTTGAGTTCTTTGGGATTCGCCCGATGCGCTTGCTCCAGCAGATCCACCGCGTCCTCCGGCCTCCGCTCCACCATGGCCAGATAACCCTCGATCCGCAACCCTTCCGGCGATTGGGGATTTTCCTTGAGCCATTGCCGGCTCAACTTTACCAGCGTGTCGTACAGCACCTTGGGTCGCTGCGGATCGCTTAGGTACGCGCCTAAGGTTACGTTCTCCAGCTCCGATTTTGCGGCTTGGTGTTTGGGATCGAGACGAACCGCCTCACTCAGATCCCGAAACGCATCCGCCCCCTGATTCAGCTTCAGCTCGGCCAACGCCGCTCGGTAGTGCGCCTCGGCATCGTCCGGTGTTTTCTGGACAGCCTTTCGGTAGTTGATCGAGGCCGCTTTGTAATCGCCCCGGGCGAACAGATCGCTACCCTTCTGCATGTAATAGTTTGCGCTGTGGCGGCAACCGATTGACAACACAAAGAATACTGCGGCTGCAGCCGCTCGAATGGTCAGGTTCGTGGCAGCGCTTGGCACAGCACCATTCTAGGGGCCTTGTTTGTATATCGAGCCCCCCACCGGAGTCCTAGTATTGCTACCCCATCCGCAGGATACGCGCTGAGAGATCCCGCCCAATCGAAGCACCACTAGTCCAAGAGCCTATCGGAAAATCGCAGCTCTGCCGATGTAACGGGCGTGCGGTTGTGCGGTCCGTTAGGCGTGGCCGGTCGAGATCCTCGATTAAAGTTCGTCGGTAAAGCCGCCGATAAGCAGTATCGTATGTTGGGTAAGCATCCGTCCAGAATGAGCGCGGCGCCGAGCGAAGCTACTCCGGTGGGGATTACCAAAACTGGGATCCTTAACGGTTTTGCGGCGTTTCTGCGAGGATTTGGACGGCGCGGAGGAACTGGTAACAGCATGATTTCGGTATCGGAGCGGAGACGAAGGCGGAGGGGCAACACAATGCTGGAGTCCGCCCTTTGTCTGCTCCCCATGTTCGCCATATTCTTCGGAGTTATCGACGTCTGTTACGCGGTTTCCATTCAAAGCCTTCTTTCGCAAGCGGTGCGAGCCGGATCGCGGTGGGCGGTCACGTACCAGTCCACCTATAACAGCACAACCTGCTCCTCCCAGGCCACCTGTATCGCTCAGGTAGTGGTGGACAACGCGGTGGGATTCCTGAGCGCCAACTCGAGCTACATCGTAGTGAATTATTACGTTCCTCCGAACTTGAGCACGCCGGTAATGAGTTGCAGCGCGGGAACATGCACCGCCAGCACCGTCGTCACGCTTCCCTACACTTATAGCGTCACTACCGGTACCAGCACCACCACCGTTACCATTAGCTACGCGAATCAGCCGGGAAACATCGTCGAAGTCGACATCCCCGCTTACCCCTTGTTGTGGATGGTGCCCATCAAGGGTTACACCGCGGGCAGTCAGGTAACCAACTCCTCCGGCAAAACCGGACTGGGGCTGTCTCTTTCCGCCGACGCCATGGACGTGCTCGGCAACCTCCCGCAGGGGCTCACTCCACCTTCGCCCTGATCCGGAGATATGTCTATGTCCACGACACGTTCAAGATCAAGATCCGAGTCCGGGCAGGCGATGCTGGAGTTCGCCATGGTTTGCATTTCGCTGACGTTTCTCTTCGCCGGCGCGTTCACCATCGGGGCCATGCTCAATAAGGCCCTTCAAGTGAGCAACATTACTCGCAGCGCCGCGGTGTTGATGGTGCGGTCGGTGACCGATCCCAGTTCCAATCTCAATCTGGCCGACACGGTGAATCAGCGCATCCTGATTCGGGAAGCGAACGGATTGGGCATGGCGTCGGACTCGTCTTTCGATCCCAGCACTACCGGAAATGGCGCCATCTTTCTTTCTCAGATCGTCCTGGTGGGGCCGGTCCAGTGCGCGTCCGGCGTCACCAGCGGATCGGCGCCGTGGAGTGCCGGCAATTGTCCGAATTACGGAAGCTATGCTTTCGAATACTATGTCGCGATCGGGAATACCACCCGCTGGGCCAGCGTATTTGGAGTGCCGCCGGCTGCCGACGTGAACTCTGACGGCACCATTTCCGCCACGCACATCGCGACCGACACCAAGAACGTCGTTACAACCGCAACCATGACTTCGGTGATCACGCTCGCCTCGGGCCAGTATTCGCTTATCGCCGAAACCTACGCTGACATCAGCGGCATTTCGGTATTTTCCGTTTTCAAACCGCCCATAATTTACTTTCGCACTCTGACTTGAGCGGCACGGGGCAACAGCGCATGCTTCAAATCATCATCGGCACAAAGAAGGATCGGAAACGCAGCGGATTCGTCATGATGATCTACTGCATCATGCTGGTTTTCACGCTTACCATGGTTGGGTTGGCGGTATACGCGGGCACTCTGTACGTAATCAAGGGCCGTCTGTCCTCCGCGGTGGACGCGGCCGCTCTCGCCGCCGGCCGTTCCGTCAACCTGGGCGCTACCGTGTGCGCGGCGCAAACGGCGGCGACCAGCACGGCCACTCAGTATTTCAATGCTAATTCCCCAGCGGCTTCCTGGGCACCGGCACCCCCACCGTGACGCCGACCTTCAGGGACGGCAGCGGAACTTCAGACTGGGACTCTGACCATCGCGATCTACGCGTTCGCCACGCATTTTGCCGGGCATATAAAAAAGGAACTTGCGCCCGACAATTGAGCGCATCTCCCCTGGCATTCGCCTTCATGCCAAAATCCCGAAGATTTGACTTGATGTTTCTTCCTCCCGGAAATGGGATGAGAAGGCCAGTCTATTATCGAAGTCTGTAGCTTCAGCTGGCATTCGAGATGAATACCGTTTGAATCGCCATTTTCGCGATGTCTACACTATCACATAGCACGCCTTCATGTCCGAAAGCCGGTACGAATCCGGCGGCCAGTTCTATTTGGGCGTGCCCATCGAATGGCGGTTCTACGGGCTGTGAAATTCGCGTGCATTAAGGCAACTCGCCGCCTCACCATTGGGTCCACTCGAGTCCTGTTACGAACATCTCCATATCGCTGAGTGTTCGTGGGTTTCGCCGAGGCCTTTTAGGTAATCGCCCGCTTGTGACACTGCGTCGGATTTAGCCGACTCGAGCGTGCTGAGCGCTTGATGTTCATGCACCGCGCGGCGCGTTAACCGAGTGTCCTCGATGTAGACGATGAAGCTATTCTCCACAGAGGTTGTCTGAATGCGCAATTCCAGAGGTCCATATTCAGATCGACAACCATGTTTGAGGTTCATAAGTAGCTTATCTTGGAGACGGACATTGACCAGGATTCTCGGCGTCCGGATTTAACAGTTGCGCTTCACCCGAGCCACCGGCTATCAGAAGGGCCGATCACGATGGATTGGCGCGAAACGCATGGTCTTCGATTCGCCCGTCTATCACATCAATCTTGGCCTGGAGCTCTCGTACACTCGCTAACACCCTTTTGTCGCTCCGGCGTATGTAGCTTATCGCGAGAACGCCCGCCATCAACAGACTTAGGCCAATTACAAAACTGCTTCCGGATCGCTCAACGAAAAACCCGATTAGAAGAAGTGCGACTCCTGTCCCGTATCCCCACTTCCTCCGGGCGATCCTCTCGTTTTGCATGTCCGCCCGCCGCTTAGCCAGGTTCCCGGCTTCGTCCCTCAGACGCCCGAGAGAAAGTTCCGCCGCCGTCGGTTGTCCGCCTATCTGGACTGCTTCACCGGCCCCGCTCAAAACCCGCAATACAATGGTTCCGCCTCGGCGCTGGACCTGCATTGCGGCACCACAGTTCCCGCAGGCGAATTGTTCCACGTCATCGTATACCTCCAATTCGCGGCCACAATTGACACAACTCAGCTTGATGAAGTGTTCTGTCATTTCTGCCGTCGAAGCTTCAGCCGCGCGGTTGGGCTATCTAACCAAATCGGCAGGGCATCCGCCGAACTTTACGGCACTGGATAAAAAAGAGGTGCGGACGGAGTTTCCGGCACATAACTGAATCGGCAAGCCCGTATAGTCAAAAGACTCATGCAGCACCCCTGTAGCACTTGAGGAGTCCTCCGATGCGCTCCCGACAGCGGACGGCAGATGTCGCATCAGGCCGTCCTTTTGGACCTTCCGCGAATAGCAACAGATTGCCCTTGCCCTGGTGATTGCGCTCGTGGTGGTAATGCTCTAAGTACTCGGTTACCGTTTGCCGGAGCGAGCCTTCGCCGACCAGAATGAGCTTGGACAGGCACTCGCTCTTTATCGATCGTACCCACCTTTCGGCGAATGCGTTCAGATTCGGACTGCGCGGCGGCAACACCAGCGGCGCGATACCACCGGAATTGAGGATCGCGCGAAACGAGGCGCAGAACTTGGTGTCCCGATCATGCAGGACGAAACGTATGTGCCGCAAAGAGCCGCTGCTCTCATCGGCAGCGTTCCGAGCCATCTGGACCATCCACTCCTCAGTGGGGTGCCGGGTGATTCCTGCCAGGGTGACGCGCCGACTGTCCAGATGAAGAAAGAACAGCACGTAGTAGGTCAGCAATCCACGCCAACTCAGCACTTCCACCGTGAAGAAGTCCATGCCAGCCAAGACGGCCATGTGCGAACGAATGAAATCCGACCAGGTGGTGTTCTGCTTGCGCTTTGGTGCAGGCGCAATCCCGAATCGCCGCAAAATGTTACCGACCGTCTGATCCGACACTGGGTGACCGAGGTTGGCCATGGCGCCAGCGATACGGTCGTAACCCCAATCCCGGTTCTCCCTCGCCATACGTACAATCAGGTCTACCATCGCACGGCTGACGGAAGGCCGTCCGGGATATTGCCGAGATTGGGAGCCGTCGAACTTGCGAGCGATAAGGTTTCGATACCAAGCCAAGATCGTGTCGGGTTTGGCCACGCAGGCAACCTCTTTAAGAGCTTTCCGACCGAGGCGCTTACCTATTTCGGATAACGTGGAGCGTTCGGGATCAGACAACCGGAGCCGGGCTGTCAGATGCATACGCAGGATCCTGTTTTCGGCCGCCAGGTACTCGTTTCGCAGAAGCAGTTGCTGATTGACCATCCCAGTAACGTATGCCAACAGGCGCGCCCATTGCATGTTCTTCATGCCGTGTGCCCAGCATATCCTTCGCAGCTTCAATCCGTGCGAATATTTTGACCAAACGCCCTCTGATCTGGGTCGCGTCGCCAGCGCTCTCGTTCGCTGAGTACGCGCTGGGCACCGGCCCGCTCGTTGCGGGTGTGATGTGTTTGGTGATCGCCCTCTGGCTCTTCTATCGGTCGCACGCTGACCTTGGTACAAATTGGTCGATCACCCTGGAGGTACGCGAGCAACATCGACTCATCACGCAGGGCGTTTATCGCCGTATCCGGCTCAAGTGCGAAACGCCCTCTGCCTTGGACCAGAGAAAGCGACGCCACCCTGCAACTACCACGCAACATTTGCGTGTCGCAACGGCAGAAAGTATTTCGTGCAGCTCGCGTCCGCCGCGACCCTAAACTTCATTCCAGTGAACGAGAATCGTGCGGTGACGCTTTCTGTATCCGCGTAACTCAATCGCATTCGCCCCGCCTCAGGAGCCTATGAGCGCGTCCCTTGACATAAAGGGGCCGCTAATGTAACTCAAGCCCGCAATTCCCACGCTTGGCCATCGCAGAGGGCGACCCACCTAGTCTTTCGTGCAACGCAGTTCTTTGTCGGAAGGATCGGGAGCCGTTCTGCCGCGTCGCATCTTATCTCGAAAGACCTCATGACAGTGCAGGCAGGCATCGGCGAGATCGCCGGTTGCATCGCTCACTTTCTC
>Ga0302324_100016780_pt1 | contig 14572 bp, 14 predicted proteins | sample Palsa_T0_1_FD_201949 | JGI IMG/M metagenome (GOLD analysis project Ga0302324, IMG submission 201949) | Peat permafrost microbial communities from Stordalen Mire near Abisko, Sweden - Palsa_T0_1 | ecosystem: Environmental > Terrestrial > Soil > Palsa > Peat permafrost | place: Sweden: Abisko...
GCGGACTACATTGATCTGCTGCAGGCGCGCACAGCCTTTATCGCGGGCGTCGAGGCGCGCATCGCCGGCTTCGATGCGTTCCTGATGCCGACGGTGCCGGTCATCGCGCCGCGCATCGCAGAGCTTGAGGCCGACGACGACTACTTGCGGATCAACGCTCTGGTGCTGCGCAACTCGACGCTGGTGAACTTCCTCGACGGTTGCGCGATCTCGATTCCGATCCACGCCGCAGGTGAGCCGCCGGTCGGGCTGACGCTGGCGTGTCGCGGCGGCCAGGACCGGCAGTTGTTTCGCCACGCCGCGGCGGCCGAGGCGGCGCTCGCGCGGGGCGAGTGATCTGCGCCGGCGGCAGGATTGGCGACAGCGCTACTGCTGGTGGCACGCCATGCACGAAATGCTGGATTCGATCATGATCTGCCTGCCCTCGGGCGCATTCGGCTCGACCGGCGCGTTGAAGGCGACCACATTGTCAGCCGCATCGCGGATTCGCTGTTCCAGCACCTCGCGGAACGGCCATTGTGCGTAGTCGGGCGACAGCCTGGCGTTCTGGTAGAGCTTGCGCGCGCGCTGCCAGTCGCCACTCTTGACCAGCATGTCGCCCATATTCAGGAAAAAGCCCTCGAAATTATGCGGCGCGATCCAGGAATTCCAGCAGGCGCGCTTGTTGCCACTGGTCGTGGCCAGCGCCATGAACCCGGCGAAGTCCGGATGGTCGCGATCCAACTTCTGCCCGGCGCAGGCATCGAGGTCCTGCCACTGCCATTGCAGCGCCTGCTTGAAATTCCTGGAGCCGGCCGGCTGGGCACTCATCGCGTAGCCGGCGGTGAAGAGATTGAATTCAGGCCACGCCTTGATTGCATTGAGCAGCGTGAAATAGCCGCGGCGCGTGCCTTTCCGACAGCCGCCAGATATGCGCGAATCCGATATGAGCGGCGGTGACGGCGTCAGTCGGATCGCGAACGTAGGCCGCGGTCAGCGCCTCCAGCACCGTTGGAATCTGCGCGTACTCGCCGCCGTGCAGAGTGCTCCAGAACAGCGCATCGGCCTTGATAGCGAGCTCGGTCCGGGTGGTGGCCGCCTGCTTGTGCGGCGCCGCGTGCTCCGCGACGTAGTCGCAACCGGCCAGCAAGACACTCGCGGCAGTGAGGGCCAGGATGGACCTGGATATCATCCGGCCAGGCTACACCTTGCGCAGGATGTCGGCGATCGAATCGGCCGAGGGCAGCTGCTGGGTTCGCCACACCAGCTCCCCGCGCCGATTGATGATGTTGACCTGGGTGGCGTGGCTCTCCACCGCGTTGCGCCCCTGGCCGAACAGCTCGAGCATCCGGTCCAGATCCTTTGGATCGGGCGCCACGGCGATCCAGCCGTCGTGGGCATCGAATCGCTTCAGCCAGTTGCGCATTGCGGCCGGTGTGTCGCCGACAGGATCGATGCTCAGCGACAGCAGCTGGATCGCGCGCGCGCCCTGGTCGGGCAGCAGGCTCTGCACGCGCTGGAAGATGGCGCCCTGGATCGGGCACACGGTGGAGCAGCCGGTGAACATCAGGTGCAGCGCCGTGGCGCGGCCCTGCACCATGGCAGCCAGGCTCGCCATGCCGCCATCGGCGCAGCGCACTGCAACATCCGGGATCGGCACCGGCGGATTCACCCGGCCGTGATCGGCGCCGACCAGCTGCGCATGCGCGCGCGACGCGGCGCCGAGCAGCAGCGCCTGCGCACATGCGGCCAGCGCGCCGCTGCATACCCGTCTGCGGCCGAGGTCAGTGGGTACTCGATGCATGCTCGCTCCGCGTCAGGAACTGCCACAGCGCCCGGCAGCTGCTGTCATCGATGGTGTAGATCGGCATCTCCATGCTGATCAGTACATAGGCCGGGTCAATCCCCTTGCGCAGCAAGGTACAGAACTTGTCCGGATCGTAGATCGATACCGGGCCGCCGCGCCGCGCGCGCGGCTCGAGCAGCAAATCACGTGTCAGGCGCGGCGCCAGTGAGCGCGCGACGTCCGGGCCGGTAGCGGCCGCATGACAGTTGCCGCAACGTATCACCTCCGGTGGCAGGTCCACCAGGTGCGTGCGGACGCGTCCCTGCAGGTCCGCGTGGCCGACGAACAGCGCCTGACCGAGGAGAAATTCCTGGTCCGCTGGTGGCGCATCGGCCTGCGCGACAGCGGACAGCAGCGCCAGGCCGCCGACCAGCTGCAGCATCGGACCCGATACGGCCATGGGGCCTACTGCGTCAGCTGGACGGTGGTCGACGTACTCGGCACGCCGCTGGCACTGAGGGCAAACAGCATGTAATACCCAGGCAAGACCACCCCGGGGTCCGACGGAATGGTCAATTGCCAGGATTGCGCACCGGTGACGGTTGTATTCCCCAACGCGGTGGAAAAAGGTATCCGGCGCTGGTCGTTGCTGACCGTATGGGTGACCGATGACAGGCGCATCAGCGCAAACGACGCGACCGGCGCGTACGACGCTGCGGCCTGGGTGGTGATCGTGATGCTGCCGCCGAGCTTGGCGCTGGGTGTGGCCGCGACAATGCCCGGGCGCGTGGCCGCGCTGCCGTCGGCATTGAGCAGGTATGGGGGCGTGAGGATCTCGGCGGTCAGGTGATTCTGCGCGCAGCCGGTGCCACACTGGCCGCCGCCGCCGACGAACACCCGGCCGTCCGGCAACAGGATGGCGGTGCTGTGGTAGGTGCGCGGCGTCTGCATCGGATTGAGCAGGCGGAATGTCTGCGTCACCGGGCTCCAGATCTCCGGCACCAGGATCGCCGCATTGTCGGTGAACGGCTCGGGCACGCTCTGACCCCCAACCACGACCACCTCGCCATCCGGCAGCACCACGGCGTTGGAAAAGGCGCGCTGGTAGCTCATCGGGGTGAGTTTCGTGACCGTGGGGGTGTTGCCGACGCCAGCGGTGATATCGATCAGGTACGCCGAGTTGGTCGCATAGGCCGTGCCCTGGTCCTGCGAGTACGCCGGCGCGCCGCCGACCTTCAGGATCTTGCCGACGTCGTACAGCACCGCGTTACCGTTGATGCTGTAAGGATCAGCGCCGGTACTGCTCAGTGGATTGGTGTTGCGATAGCCGGCGGACTGGATGGTGCCGTTGCCGGTGCTGGTGGTGATCCAGTTCATCTGCGCGCTCGGACCGGCATGAAATACCGCGCCATTGCTCTGCGCGAACAACCACAGGTGGTTGTCGCCGCGATACACGCCTGCCGGGTCCGGACCGATGATATTGGTCTCGGGAATGCCGGAATACTCCTTCCAGGTGCCGGTACTGCTGTTCCACACCTCGCCGGTCTTGCCGCCGTAGCCGCCGCTCCACGAGCCGCCGAGCGTGAACACATTGCCGGTCGACAGCATCGTGTCGGCCTCATAGCCACGCGGTACATTCATCTCTCCGGAGACGCTCCAGCTCGAAGTCAGGTACTGATAAATACTCGTCTTCGGACTGCTGCTGCCGCCGTTGACCAGCACCCGGCCGTCCGGCAGCACGGCGGTGCCCGGACAGAACATGTCCGCGCCGGTGTTGGTGACGAGCACGTCCGTGGACAGATCCGTGGTGGGATCGAATATACCGGTCCAGGTCTGGCCGGCCGAATTGCCGATGTCGCCCTCGTAGCTGTACTGTTCGAACGCCGACCACATCAGCAGCTTGCCGTTGGGCAGATTGGCGATGGCAATCGGCGTCACCGGCAGGTTGATCACGCCGCTCCAGCTCGACGGCACCGCCGGCAGCGACGGGACGTCAAGGCTCCACTGGTCATTGTTGTCGATGATCTGATTGGTCTGGCAAGGCCACTGGATCAGCGTCGCACCGGACGATTGCGAGTCGCCGGTGACATTCAGGCACATGCCGCTGCGGGCGTTGACCAGATGGTAGTAGGCGCCGACGCTGACGATCGACCACTGGTCATTGTTGGCGCTGGCCGCCTGGCAGGGCCACTGGATGATCGCCGCGTCGGCGTTCGAGGAGCCGCCGCTGACATTCAGGCACTGGGCGCTATTCACCGAAACGATGTGATAGTAATTGCCAATGGCCACCAGCGACCAGCTCTGGCTGGCAGCGCCGGCGCACGGCGTCTGAACGACAGCGACGCCCGAGGTCGTGCTGCCCCCGGAGACGGTTGCGCACTGGCCCGAGCTCGCCGACACGATGTCGGTGGCGGTGAGCGTTGCTGCTCGCACGGCGTTGACAGGAAGCTGCAGCGCCAGCAGGCCAATCAGCAGGCCCAAGGGCAACGAAGTCTTGAAGCCGCGCATAGTTTGCTGTCTGTAGTTATCGGATGTTGCGATTAATGTAGCGCAGCGCTGCCTGACCGTAGGTGATCAGTTAACATAAGTCCGGCCTGCATTTTCAAACGGTCGGCGAGGAACGCATAGATGTCCGCGTTCTGTTCTATGGTCTGCGACACGGTCGGACCGCCGCCGTGCCCGGACGACTTCTCTATATATAGGAGCACCGGCTCGCTCCCCGACTGCGCCGCCTGCATGGCGGCGGCGAACTTGAAGGAATGCATCGGCACCACGCGCGTATCGTGGTCGCCGGTGATGATCAGGGTGGCCGGATAGCGGGTACCGGGGCGCACCTGGTGCAGCGGTGAGTAGGCGTACAGCGCCGGGAAGTCGGCCGGATCCTGCGGCGAGCCATATTCACCGGTCCAGCCCGCACCCTGGCCGAAGCGATCGAATCGCAGCATGTCCATCACACCGACGCCGGCAATCGCCGCACCGTACAGATCCGGGCGCTGCGTGAGGCAGGCACCGACCAGCAGGCCGCCATTGGATTCACCGCGGATCGCCAGCTTGGGCGTGGCGGTGTATCGCTGGGCAATGAGCCATTCAGCGGCGGCGATGAAGTCATCGAACACCACCTGCTTGTGAGTGCGATTCGCCTGGCGATGCCACACCTCCCCGTACTCGCCGCCACCGCGAATGTTGGCAATCGCGTACACGCCGCCAAGCTCCAGCCAGGCGATCAGCGCAGGGTTGAATGCCGGCAGCAGCGGAATGCCGAAGCCGCCGTAGCCGTACAGCAGCAGCGGATTGCGGCCGTCGAGCCTGAGTCCCTTGCGGTACGCCAGCATCATCGGAATGCGGGTGCCGTCCTTGCCCGGGTACAACACCTGCCGCGTCTCGAACGACTGCGGATTGAACGCGGCGCGGGGCGAGCGGAACACCTGGCTTACGCCTGCTTCCAGGTCGTACCGATAGACACGGCGCGGTGTGATCAGGTCGGTATAGGACCAGAATGTCGCGCGATCTGCGGCCCGGCCCTCGAAGCCGGTGGCGGTGCCGGTCCCCGGCAGCACGATCTCGCGCCGCCGCGTCCCGTCGAGGCCGTAGGTGACGACGCGGCTGTGCGCGTCATGCATGCTGCGCACGATCAGCTGGTGATCGACCAGCGTGACGCTGGGTTGGGTCAGATCGATCGCATCGCTGCCTTCCGCAACGATGGTCGGTGCCGGATCGGCGTGTGGGCGCAGCGGATCGATCGCGATCACCTTGCCGTTAGGAGCGCCAAGCGTGGTCAGGAAATACAGTCGCCCGGCGTCCGAACCTGCATAGACATACGCCGCGCCAAACCCCTCGAACAGCGCCGTCACCGGCCGGTCGTCGGTGGCGAGATCCACCAGGTAGACGTTTTCCAGGCCCTTGTCGCCGACTTCGCCCTCGCCGGCCGTCACCACCAGCCAGTGGCCGTCATCCGACAGGTACGGCTCGTACTGCCAGTCAGGATGGCCGGCAAGCTCGATCAGCTTCCGGTCCGCCGTCATCGTCGTGCCGAGCACATGGTAGTACACGGCGTCGCCAAGGTCCGGCGCGGTCAGTTCGCTGCCCGGCGCAGGTGCGGGGAAGGCGCTGTAGTACAGGCCACGATCATCGTGCGAGAACACCGGCGCGTAATATTTCATGTTGCGGATCACGTCCGGCAGGTCGCGTCCGGTCGACAGCTCGCGCAGATGCCAGTCGGTCCAGTCGGATCCTGACACCGACACACCGTAGGCGAGCAGTCGGCCGTCGTGGCTTGCGACATAGCCGCTGACGCCAAGGCTGCCATCCTTCGACAGCGCATTCGGATCGAGCGCGACGCGCGGGCGCGGCGCGCCCGCGCCAGCCGCGGCGCCCGCGACGTACAGCACGCTCTGGTTCTGCAGGCCGGCGTTACGTGTATAGAAGTAGCGTCCGTGTGCCTGGAACGGCAGTCCGAAGCGTTCGAAGTCGTACAGCTGCGCAAGCCGCGAGCGCAGCTGCGCGCGCTGCGGCAGTGCGGCCAGATAGCCATCGGTGAGGCGCGACTCTGCGGCTACCCAGGCGCGCGTGGCGGCGGAATCGAGATCCTCCATGCCGCGATACGGGTCCGGCACCAAGGTGCCATGGTAGTCATCGACCGTCGTCGCGCGCAGCGCCGGGGGATAGTCGAGACCGTCCGCCGGCGGCGCGGCGTCGCCATTACCGACCGCAGCCATCGCGATGATCGCCAGCGTACAGAGCACTGCAGAGGGGGCAAGCTGCCAGGACATGGTTATCTGCTATGCTCGTCCCGCTTCAAGAAACACCAAACGGGGAGATTCTAACAACTGACGCCTAGTTCGCGCCGGACATGCTGTTGATCAGGCAGTCATTGATGAACAGCACCTCGGCGTCGAACATAAAGTCGCGGTTCTTCTTCTTGGCGTAGCCGTGACCCTCGTCGTTGGCCACCAGGAACCAGGTGGGGGTGCCCTGCGCGTTGAGTTTATCGATGATCTGACGCGACTCGGTCCACGGCACGCGCGGGTCGTTCCTGCCGACGACGGCGAAGATCGGCTTGTGCATCGCATCCAGATGATTCAGCGGTGCAATCCGCTCCAGGTAGGCACGCATTTCGGGTTCGCGCTCATCGCCGTATTCGACGCGACGCAGATCGCGACGGTAGGCCTCGGTGTGCTCCAGGAAAGTCACCAGGTTTGACATGCCGACGATCGGCATCGCGCAGCGGATGCGGTCGTTGTAGAAAGCGGATACCGCCCAGGTCATATGCCCGCCATAGCTGCCGCCGTAGATCATCACGCGGCTGGCATCGAGCTGCGGCTGTGTCGCAACCCAATCCAGCAGCGTGTCGATGTCCTTGTAGGTGTCGTCGCGGTGAAAGCCGTTATCGAGCTTGAGGAAGCTCTTGCCGTAGCCGCTCGAGCCGCGCACGTTCGGCGATAGAACGGCGACGCCGAGCTCGTTGATCAGGTAGTTCTCCCGTCCCTGGTAGGCGGGACGGAACTGCGATTCCGGGCCGCCGTGGATTTCCACGATCACCGGACGCTTGCCCGGGAATTTTGCGGCGTCCGGCTGGTAGAGGAAGCCGCTGAGCGCCAGGCCGTCAAAGCTTGTCCATTTGAACAGCTTCGGTTCGACGAAGTCGGCCGCATTCAGACCGCCGGTTTCCCCTTCGGTCCAGCGATCGAGCTTGCCGGTGCGTATGTCGATCGAATAGCTGTCCAGTGGCGCGCGCGCGAAGGATATCGAGAAGCCGAGATCGCGGTTATTCAGGTGAAATCGCAGGCCGGTGACCACGCCCGCCGGGACGTGGGGCAGCGCCCGATACCTGCCACTGACGGTGTCGAGCAGATAGAGTCTGCTGTAGCCATTCTCGTTGGTGGTGAATGCTATGGATTTCCCATCCTCGCTGGCGGCCATCGCGTCGATGTCCCAGTCAATCGACGTCGTCAGGTAGGTGGTCCGCATGCTCGCAAGATCAATGCGGGCCAGGCGCTGAAATTCACTGTCGTGGTCGGTCAGCGCGTAGATACTCTTGCCGTCCTTGCTGAAGACGGCGGCGGAATAGGCGACCGTCTCGCCCGGCTTGGCCGCATCGCCCGGCTTGGCCGCATCGCCGGGTTTGGCCGCAACGGCGGCGGGTAGCAGCGCTTTTTTCTCACCCGAGGTGGCGTCCACCAGCCACAGGTAGCTCTCGTTGATCGAAACCGACTGCAGCACCAGCAGCCGCCGATTGTCCTGCGACCAGTCGAGCGGCGCCCAGCCGCCGCCGTCGACCTGCAGCAATAGGTGCGCGCTGGCCGGGCCGCCGCCCGAATCGGACGCGTCCACAATCCACAGGTCAGTGTCCTTGTTGTTGCGCTGGGTCGATGTATAGACCAGCCTGGTATCGTGATGCGCCAGCAGGTAGCTCTCGTTTCGGCTGTGGCCGTCGGTCAACAGTGTGATCGCGCCGGTGGCAAGGTTGCAGCGGAAGATCTGGTACCACTCCCCGCCGCCAGTGTCCTTCTGGAACAGGAATTCGCTCCCGTTCGGCAGCCATTGCGCGCTCAGGACGCGGTCGGGGAAAAATGTCAACTGGCGGCGCGCACCGCCAGGCATCGCGACCGCGTGCACCTGCACGGTATCGCCGAAGCGCGTGCCGATCAGCATCTCGCGCCGCCTGGGATTCCAGTCAAACAGGGTCGAGCTGCGAAACTCGCCATACCTCGCCGTATCTTCCGCAGTTTTCACCGGAATCGGCGGAATGTTCTCAAGCACCAGGTTGTCGCCCGGCGTCACGAAGCTGTCGGCGGTCTGCGCACCGCCCTGTTGCGCTGGCAACAGCGCTGGCCACAGCAGTATCAGCGCCGCGGCGGCCAGGACTTTTGCCACAGATGATCTCCCGGGGAGTATGCCTCCGCAGCATCAGTGTGCCATGGATCGGCGCAACCGGCATCGGCATCGGCATCGGCATCGGCGTCGGCGTCGGCGTCGGCGTCGGATGAGGGCTTGCGCGCCGGCCATCAAACCCGCAACGTTGCCGATCAGCATGACCGCAGCACAATCATCGCATCCCCGACGTATCTGCGTCCTTGGCGCGACCGGTACCATTGGGCGAGCGGCCGTGAGGACGCTGTTGCAGCGTGGCCATGAGGTGGTGTGCTTGGTGCGTGCGCGCGGCGGTGTCGGTGGCGCGCTGGCGCCGGCCGACACCCAGAGGTTGCTCGCCGGTGCGGAGCTGCGGTTAGGCGACGTCACCGACCCGACATCGCTGGCGCGCGACGGGTTTCGCGGCGAACGCTTCGACGCACTGCTGTCGTGCCTCGCTTCGCGCACCGGCGCCCCGAGCGATGCCTGGGCGATTGATTACCAGGCCCATGTGCATGCCCTTGAGGCAGCAACCAGCGCGGGCGTATCGCAGGTGGTGCTGCTATCCGCGATCTGCGTGCAAAAGCCGGTGCTCGCCTTCCAGCACGCCAAGCTCGCGTTCGAAAAGCGCCTGATCGAGTCCGGCCTGCATTATTCGATCGTGCGGCCGACGGCATTCTTCAAGTCGCTGTCGGGGCAGATCGAGCGCGTGAAGCGCGGTAAACCGTTCCTGGTGTTCGGCGACGGCACGCTGACGGCGTGCAAGCCGATCAGCGATGCCGATCTTGCCGACTACCTGGCCGATTGCCTCGATGATCAGCGGCTTCGTGATCGCATTCTGCCGATCGGCGGCCCCGGCGATGCCATCACACCGCGGCAACAGGGCGAGCACCTGTTTGCGCTGCTCGGCCGCCGGCCGCGATTTCAACAGGTGCCACTGGCGATGATGGACGCCATCATCGGCGTGCTGGGCGCCGCCGGACGCCTGGCGCCGGCGCTGGCGCAAAGGGCAGAGCTGGCGCGCATCGGTCGCTACTACGCCACCGAGTCCATGCTGGTGATGGATCCAAACACCGGCCGCTATGATGCAGCCGCCACACCCTCGACCGGGTCTGAGACGCTGTTCGATTTCTATGCCGCACTGGTGAACGGCGCCGTCGCCCCGGAGCGCGGCGACCACGCCGTATTCTGATCTCAGCGCCGGGCGGCGCTGACCATCTGCGGCGAGACCGCGTCGGGGTACTGATTGCCGAAATGCGTGCGCACGTAGTTCACCACCGCGGCAACCTGGGCGTCGCTCAGATAACTCGCCAGCGACGGCATCCCCTTGCGGCCCTGCAGTACCGAACAGAAACGCCTTTGGGATCACCAGGCAGCTTGATCGGCCCGGCATAGGTCGACCCGGCGGCGAAACCCATGCTGGTCATAGCGTCATACATGACACCCAAGCCTTACATGCCACGCACACGCTTGGCAAATGCGCTGCGGCCGCTGTAGATTTCGCGCATGCGTCGACGCAGTCCGCAAATCCGCGTGCCACGGGTCGTGCCTTGGGTGATGTATGGCGTCGCGGCCGTAGTTGCCGCGCTGGGTGCGCGCGCGGCTCACGCGGCAGCGGACACCCGGGTGCTCGCCGCCGCCAGGGCCTGTGAACCCGACGCGCGGGCGCTGCTGCAGCAACTGGTGCAAATCGACTCCGGCACCGGTGATGTCGCCGGAATAGCCGCGATGGGCGCGGTGTTGAAGCCCGTCCTCGAGCACATCGGCGTTAGCGTTGCGAGCGTGCCCGCGGTCGCGCCGGCGGTTGGGGACAACCTGGTCGGCACGCTGAGCGGAACCGGACATGGCCGCGTGCTCCTCATAGCCCACATGGATACGGTGTTTCCCAATGGAACCGTGGCACAGCGACCGTACACGGTGGTCGGTGACCACGGCATCGGTCCAGGGGCTGGCGACGACAAGGGCGCGATCGTCAGCGCGGTTTGCGCGTTGCGCATCCTGCAGCAACTCAAGTTCCGCGACTACGCCACGATCACATTGATCCTGAACTCCAACGAAGAGACCGGCTCTGTGGGCACTCGCGATCTGATCCGCAGCAAGGCCAGGGAAAGTGACGTCGCCCTGAATCTCGAGCGCGGTGTGCCACCGGACGGCGTGCTGGTGGCGCGCAAGGGTTCGGCGATCATCACCGTCGAGGTGAGCGGCCGCGCCGCCCATTCCGGGCTTGAACCGGAGAAGGGACGCAACGCCGCGCTGGAAGCCGCGCACCAGGCGTTGCAGCTCGGCTCGCTCGCGGATGCTGCCAGGCAGACCAGTGTCAACGTCACCATCATCCAGGGCGGCAACACCATCAACGTCATTCCCGACCACGCGATCGTCAAGGCGGACGTGCGCGCATTTTCATCGGAGGAATTCGACCGGGTAGACAGCGAGCTGCAAAGGCTCGCCAGTGAGACGATCGTTCCGGACGTGCAGGTACGGGCATCGATGGTACGCAACTTCCCGCCCTGGAACCGCAGCGCCTCGACCGACGCGCTGCTGGCGCGTGCGCAGCACCTGTATGCGGAAATCGGCGGGACACTGACCGCTATTTCCGTGGGTTCCTCCGCCGATGTCGCGTTCGCCGCGGAGACCGGCACGCCTTCGATCGACGGGCTCGGCATGCGTGGCGGCGGAGCCCACAGCGTGGACGACTATGCTGAGCTGACCAGCATTGCCCCGCGCGTCTACCTGCTGACGCGCATGCTCATGGACCTGGGCCAGCATCCTCCCGCGAGGCCCGCGGCGCATTAGCGCAATGCAGCGCCTACCACGAAGCCGAGCGCCTGATCACGCCGCGAACATATTGGGTCAGTGAAACGGCGGGTGCGCTGGATATCCCGGGCACACCCAGCCTTGAATGCCAGCGCCGCATCTGGTGGCTGGCACATCACATGCGCTCCTACGCCGGCATCCGCGAGGTGGTACCGGGCATGAATAACCTGACCGTCGAGCTCGATCCGGCAGCGCCGGATGCCGATAATCTGCTGCAGGCGCTGAGGACAGGCTGGCATGAGTCCGATGCCGCCAGCGTGTCGCCGCGGAGGATCGAGATTCCCGTTCACTATGGCGGCGCGGCCGGATGCGATCTCGACGAGGTGGCGCGGCACACTGGCCTGTCGGTTGCGGATGTCATACGGTTGCACAGCGGCGCCGAGTACACGGTGTATTTCCTGGGATTCCAGCCCGGCTTTGCCTACCTCGGTGGCATGGACCCGCGGCTCGCGACGCCGCGTCGCAAGCAGCCGCGCCTGGAGGTGTCCGCAGGGTCGGTGGGAATCGGCGGCCAGCAGACCGGCGTCTATCCACTCTTGTCGCCTGGCGGCTGGCAATTGATCGGGCGCACCCCGCTGTCGCTGTTCGATCCCGCACGCGTTCCTCCGTCGCTGTTGCTGCCCGGCGATGCAGTCCGGTTCGTGAACGTCAGCGAGGGTCCGTGATCGCGATCCTCAAGCCCGCGGTGCAAACCACCGTGCAGGACCTGGGGCGCCCCGGCCTGCGCCACCTTGGCGTCGGCCGGGCAGGTGCGATGGACCTGTTGTCCCTGACGATCGGCAACTACCTGGTCGGCAATACCGGGGGCGCGGCCGGCCTTGAGCTTTGCATACCACCGGCCCGCATCCGGCTGGACGCAGACTGCGCCATCGCGCTGACGGGCGCCGATTGTTCGGCTCGGCTCGATGGCGCGCCGATGCACATCGGACGCCGAGTTGTCGCAGCGGCCGGGCAGATACTCGATCTGTCGGCGGCGCAATCGGGAATTCGCGCCTACCTTTGCGTCGCCGGCGGCATCGACGTACCCGAGGTGCTGGGGTCGCGCAGCACGGATCTGCAGGCGGGAATCGGTGGTCTCGAGGGGCGACTGCTGCGTCGCGGCGACGTCCTGGCGATATCGCCGCCCACGTCAACGCATCGGGCGCCCAAGCAGACCTCCAAGCCGCCCGCGAGCGTGCTGTTGCCGCAGATGGCAAGCCTGATTCGCGTGCTGCCCGGACCGGAATACGATGGCTTTGCAGCCGAGGCTCGCGATCTGCTGTTCAAGGCATCCTGGACACTGACCAGCCAGAGCAACCGCATGGGATACCGGCTGGAAGGCCCGACGCTCGCCAGACAGGACACCGACGAGTTGAGTTCGCACGCAGTATTTCCGGGCCTCATCCAGGTGCCGGCCAGCGGCGCGCCGATCGTGCTGATGTCCGATGCACAGGCCACCGGGGGTTACCCGAGGATCGGCTGCGTGATCGCTGCCGACCAGTGGCGGCTGGCCCAGGTCGCTGCGGGCATGTCGATTCGATTTGAGCATTGCACCCGCACCGCCGCCCTGTCAGCGTTGCACCAGCAACAAGTCTATTTGCAGCGCCTGCAGCGGAGCCTGCGTGAACATTGACCTCAATGCCGATCTGGGTGAGGGCTGCGGCAATGATGCGGCACTGCTGGACAGTGTGTCCTCGATCAATGTCGCCTGTGCCTGGCATGCCGGCAGCGCGGACGAGATGCTGGCGCTGGTGCGCGCCGCGCGCCGACGCGACATAGCCATTGGTGCGCATCCCGGCTTTGCGGACCGCGCCAATTTTGGTCGCCGGGAAATGAACCTGCCGCTGTCCTCGATCCGTGCCGGCCTGCTGTACCAGGTTGGCGCGCTGGATGCGATGGTCCGGGCAGAGGGCGGCGAACTCGCGCATGTGAAAGCGCACGGCGCCCTCTACAACCAGGCCGCACGCGATCCCGAGCTGGCCCAGTGCATCGTGCGAGCGATACGCGACTTCAATCCGCAGCTCAAGGTCATGGGGCTTGCCGGCAGCCTTTTCATACAAGCCGCGCGCGCCGAAGGCCTGACCGCGCTCGAGGAAGGGTTTGCCGATCGCGGGTATGCCGGCGATGGCCAGCTGGTCGAGCGCGGCACGCCCGGCGCGCATATCGAGGATGCAGGCGCCATGCTGGCGCAGGTCCTGTCAATGGTGAAGCGCGGCATTGTCATGTCCCGGGACGGAGCGCTCTGCCGGCTGCATGTCGACACGATCTGCCTGCACGGCGACGCACCGCACGCGCTCGAATTCGCCCGGGCCATCCGCGCGCAGCTGCAGCATGAGGGTATCGACGTGGCGCCCTGCGCGGTATCAGGTGCAAAGCGCCGCCTGCTCCCTCCGTAGTCTCGCCGCAGCGTCAGTTTCCCTTCTTCTTCAACTCGCCCTCGGGCGTATCGATCGTTCCATCGTCGTTGATGTCGATAGGGAAGTCATAGCGAGCACCGTCGACCCAGCGCAGATAAATCTTTCCTCCGCCGGTCCAGCATTCGGCCTCCTTCTCGCTCATCAGTCCGCTCAGCTTCCCATCGGTCATCACGACGTCCGGCTCACGCAGTGTCGCTTTCCCCGAGTGGAATACGATGGTCGGGCCGGGACCACCCGCGGCCGGTCCATACCTTCCCTCGAACTTGCCAGCGCAACTTGCCAGGCCCGGCGTCGGTGGCTGTCCGGCCTGGAATGCCGGCGCCGACGGGGCCGCCGCGACCAGGCGCAGATCGTGATAACTCGCCAACAGGAACCGGTTTCCCGACACCGCGACCTTGTATTCGGTCTCGATGCCGTCCGCGATGGAGACGATCTCCCCGTCCATCCAACCGATTCCCCGGGCATTGACCTGCACCTTGTCGTGCAGGTGATAGGTACGCTCGGCTTCGGCGGCGCCGGCAAATACTGGCAGAACCAATGCCAACGAAACCACAATGGCAAGTCGCATCGGTGATCCCCCCGTTTCAATGAAGCCGGAACGACGTAGCGTTAATTATGCACCTGACAGGCTGTGAAGACGAGGCGCCAGGCGTTTCCGCATTGCCAATGGCGATCCACTAGAATAAATCGAGTCCAAGTACCCAACAGCAGACACGCCGGAGAAGCCTGCTTGGCGGAACGTGCAAGT
>Ga0302324_100016781_pt1 | contig 14571 bp, 8 predicted proteins | sample Palsa_T0_1_FD_201949 | JGI IMG/M metagenome (GOLD analysis project Ga0302324, IMG submission 201949) | Peat permafrost microbial communities from Stordalen Mire near Abisko, Sweden - Palsa_T0_1 | ecosystem: Environmental > Terrestrial > Soil > Palsa > Peat permafrost | place: Sweden: Abisko...
GATCGAGTTCGGGATGAAGCGTGCCGTTTTCCGCCTTCGGGAAAGGCCTTGCCCGGACCATGCCGGAATTCCTTCCGCCACCGGTGCAGCAGGTTCGGGTTGACTTCAAACGCGCGCGCCAGCTCCGCGACCGATGCTCCCGCATCCAGCCGCTGAATGGCCGCCACTTTTAATTCCTTCGTGAACTTCCGTCGAGACAATGCCATGAGTCAATTCTCCATCCACTGAATTTTGACGCTTAACCGTTTGTCTCAAAAAGCGCGACAAGTCCACAAAATGTTCTCCGCGCTTTGGACACTGCCGGCGATACGGACAAGATCCACCTGGGTTCCGCTTGTTAAAGGAATATGAGTTCTCGGCCAAGGTGCGCAGGAGGTTACGATCTTGTGCGGTTCGCGATGCCAGCCCTCGGCGAAATCGTTATCGTGACAGCGACAGCAATCACGATACCTCTTGGATCAACTCCGAAGATTCCGTTCATAGAACCAAGACGTCATTAAACAGTCGCGACGGTGAGCGGCGAGACGCACTGTCCGGCTTCTCGGCAATCTCCGCGCTGGGAGCGATACCTGGAACGAGCTTGTCAAAGGCGTCCCTTAAGGTAATAATGAATAAGCGTCGTCGCCTGCAATCGCAAGCTGCCGAGGAGCAGGGCGACAGCGCATCGATACTCGAAGCTGGATCAGGAGCGAATTGAACTCACCGGCGGACCCACTCTACTATCAGACGATCGAGCTGCCGGATGGGCTGCACGAGGGCCAATGGGACTGCCGTAAGGTGGTTGATCAGTATCTCGGGCATTGCTCTTTCGCCGGCAAAACGGTTCTGGAGGTAGGGCCGGCGAACGGTTTTCTAACGTTTGCAATGGAGGCCCGCGGAGCTCATGTTACCTGCATCGAACTGGGCGAAAAAGGGGGATGGGATTTCGTCCCCGGACCGCTGATCGACCACGTAACCGTGGAGTGTGAGGCGCGCAGCATCCTGCAACGCATTGAGGCTGCGTTTTGGCATGCGCACGCCCTGACAAATTCACGCGCCGAAATGCGATACGGGACCATCTATGAAGCACGCGACCTGGTCGCTCCTCACCAGATCGGAATGGTTGGTAATGTGCTCCAACACCTGCGCGATCCATTCGGCGGGCTGATGGCGATTGCCGATCGGGTCACCGAAACACTGATTATCACCGAAAGTCTCTGGGTTGAGACGGACAGGTTCTTCTCCGAGAGTTTCATGCAGTTGATTCCACGGGCGGAGCTGCCGCGCATCTTCAGGAGCTGGTGGCAGGTATCGGTACCGTTGCTCGGTGAAATCCTCAAGATGCTCGGATTTCCGCATTTGCGGGCAGAGTTTCACCATCCGACGCTCCGGCAAGCGACCGGAGATCGTCTTGTAAAGCATGTGACTTACGTCGGCTCTCGCCAGGCAGCACCCTGATGCGCCGCCGCGTTTGAATGTTGGTCCGAACCAGTTCGAATAATCGCCTGCCAATTCGTTGGCCTTATAGAACTGCAGCGATGAAAGGATTTTTTGTATAGAAGAATTCGACCCGGCCATAATTCAGACTTGTCCGAGGCACTTGTTTCAGCGAACCGGCGTGGGGATCACAAAGCGGACAATGCCCGGTATCCAAAATCCGTGAAGTCGTAATGCTCAATCGCGCGCAGGGCTTCGAGCCAGCGTTGATCTTGCCGCCAGCGTTCATTATCACCGGCCCGGTAAAAGGTGCGTTGACCCGGACGGACAAAGCTGTCAAATTTCGTGATTCGATATACAAACTCCGGGCTGAGCTTGGGCTTCACTCCCACAAAATCCACGATAGTTCTAAGCTCATCCGGTCCCGATAATAGCGCCTCATAACGGAGCAGAAGACATCGATCGCGGTTTTCGGAAATCAGGCGGAAGGCCTCGCGGTAGAAGCGCTGGTATTCGTCCGCCGTTGTCCTCAACCATGCCCCGACATCGGGGATCGTCGCTCCCCAGCGTTCCGTGGATGTATGGAACAGACTGTACAAAGTAGCGACCGGCTCGCGAATCAACACGATCAACGGTTTGCCGCCCGGGCGCGGAAGGCCATGGATTCCGTTACTGAGCGCGTCAATCCATACCGGTTGATGCAGCACGCCGTCCTCCCGCAGGTCCAGCGCATACAAGACGATTTCATTCAGTTCGGCCTGCCGCGAGATGGCCTCCTGATTGTGCAGTTCGGAGTGCAGAGTAGCAACCATGTCGAAGAGGCCGCTCAGGCAGTAGAACAAGAAATGAGATCCGCTTCGGGGATAGGCGAAGTACTCGATTTCCTTGGCCAGAGTACGGCCGAAATAGTACGCTTCCTTCATCGATCCCGTGCGAGCTCTCGCCAACGCAGACTTCGTTCGTTCAACACTGGAATCTCTGAGTGATGCGCCAATTCTTCACGTTACCACTACTGAACGGTTATTGGCGCTCCAAGATCGCCTCCTGGGGTACTCGTATCCGATGTGAGCCACTGTCGGCGCTCATGATCATCCTTCGGTCGGACCGCGTTCGCTTGTTCGCCCTCGCAGTGGCCCAGTGCGGCAGGAGTAGTTATGCTACCTCCAACCATTTTTCGGCAAAAAGACTTTGGGGAGGCTCATCGAACCACGCGACCCATTCCTGGACCAATGTGATCCTGAACAGGTACCTTCCCGGGAGAGAGGGGGCGGTGAAGTGCATTTCGATCTCCTCGGCAGAACCCACTCTTACGGTTGGGATCCTCGTCCGCATGCCTTCGAACGCAACGATTTGTCGTGTCTCCGAATAACAGTGGTACGACAGGTGAACAGGGTTGGGTACCTGGCTCTTGAGGTTCACGTGGCTCTTGTTGATCAGCCGCACCTTGGCCGAAAATAGGGAGCCTGGGGACGCGGTCAATGGCATCTCCTGCACTTCGAGAAACAATCCGATCGGGAGGGTAATCGGAGGCATTGCGAGCCTGGCGCTTAAAGCTGCTGGATCAACAGGAGCATGCGAAGCAATCACGAACAAATCCTCCGCTAAGCGCATTTCGTTTTTCTTAAACCGTCTTCTCAGATTCTCGAAGGGACTCGCCAAATCGCGAGCCGCGAACCATAGCAGTACATTGGGGAAGTAGGCTTGGACCTGATGCCGCAGGACTCTGGGCGACTGCTCATTGATATGCATCAGCTGCTCGTAGCGTGTACGCGGCTCAAGAGGGACATAGGCATCCAACTTTTGGGCCTGGCGCAGCCGCAGCGCGTGCCCATATTTGTAGTACCAGGCGTTGGGGAACGTGTGGACGATAAATAGCCCATGCGGCGAGAGATGAGCTGCAATGCGAGAATACAGGCGATCTAACTCCGCCGGAACCAGGTGCTCGATCAAATCCGACGCAACCACCACATCATAGTATCCAGAGAGGTCCGCCGCATTAACATCGGCACATTGAAAGTTAATTCGTAGCGCGCCTGCAGCTTCGGCCGCGGCGTGGGCCAGTTGAATGGCACTGTCGGAATAATCCACCGCGCTCACCTCATGCCCTAACCGCGCCAGGTGGACACTTAGCTCGCCACGGCCGCACCCCAAATCCAGAGCGCGTCCGACGGGGGGAAGTTCCGCCAGGTCCGCCACCGCTCGAAGTCTCCAATCGCCGAGGCTGAGTCCTTTGTCGCGCTTGTACTCCTCGAATCCTCCACAGTCCCCCAGATAATACGACGCGGTATAAGTGGAGCGGAGATCACGGCTGGTGGAAGGTCGGCCGGGGGTGGGTGCAATCGGCCGCGGAGTGATAAGCAATTCACCGGCATAACCGGGAAGAATGACGCAACTCTCGATCACGTCACGATGGCAATATAGGAATTCCGAAACATGTTGGAAATTAGTGCGGGTCCAAAAATAGCCGTCGAAGAGTATGTGAGTGCCCTTCGGTAGCGCTTTCAGCAGGTCCCGAATCGATCCCGCCCCATCCTGCTGCCCGTCGATGTGAATCAAGTCATAAGGGCCGCCCGGAAATTCGTCAAGCTGCTGCGAGTCAGCGATCAAATAATCGGCTTTGGAATCCGGTGTGATGCGGCGCGCCCATTGAATCGCTCCTTTGTGCCCGCCGAAGTCTTCGGAGTCAACGTCAATCCCAAGATAAGTTGCATCGGGACAGGCATCCAGAAAGGCGGCTGCGGAATACCCGAAGCGCACACCGATTTCGAGGATTCGTTTTGGCTGGAGGACACGCGCGATTGCCCATTTCAGTCGATAATATGAGACCCAATCGTCGAACCGGTGCTTGAGCTGGTCATCCGGATTCGCCGAACGGCGAAAATCATAGTCCGAGGCCGAAGCAAGTTCGAGAATGTTCTTGATGTCGTGCATATATCGAAAGGTCGATTCGTGCGGATGTTTCCGGTCGCGGGTAGCAGCTTCTTAAGACGTCGTCCGTAAACTTCAATCGCCCGGTGCCGAAACATACCCCGGACGGACTTTTGGCCGCTTCACAACCTCCTGGTATACCTCGCGAACCTTGGCCGCCGAGTCCACCCAGGAGAACTTCTTAGCCTGACGGTGAGCCGCTTCTTTCAATCGTTCGCGACTGAGGTCCCCGCGAAGCAGCCCGATCATGGCTTGCGCGATGCTTTCCGGTTCCAAAGGATCGAGGTAGATCGCGGCGTCGCCACCCACCTCTGGCAGGGAAGTGGTCTGTGAACAGAGCACCGGCGATCCGAAACCAAGCGCCTCCAACACGGGCATTCCAAAGCCTTCGAAAAGCGAGGGATAGATAAACGCAAAGCAGTTCTGGAACAACCAGGCCAGTGCGTTGTCCGAAACGTATCCCGCCAGAAATAGGTCGCGATCGAGTTCCAACCCTCGCAGTTGGGCGTTGAAGTCCTCGGAAAGCCAACCCTGACCGCCAGCGACTACCAGCGGAAGATCAAATGCATTCCGGGCGTGGAGTATCCGACAGGCATCCAGCAATCGATAGTAGTTCTTTCGGGGTTCGATAGTCCCGACCGCTAACCAGAAACCGCCTGGCTTCAGGTCCCGGAAACGCTCTGGGCGCGCGCCCGCCGCGAAATCCTCAAACCGGCTGCCGGGGTAAATGAGGGCTATTCTGTTTTCAGAGACATGAGGGAATGTCGAGAGGAAATGTTGCTTTGTAGATTTCGAAATCGCGATAAAGAAGTCCGCGTTCCAACTGGCCCGAAACACTCCCTCGAAGCAGCCGACGCGGTTCCGCTCCGTCGTCCAGCGAGGCTCGTGAAGAAAGCTCAAATCGTACAACGTGTACACCAGCCGGGCGTTTCGTAAGCCCTGAGGGCAATAGAAGTTATTAGCGTGGAAAACATCCGGGCTGCCCAGCTTCTGTTCAAAGTCCTCATCCGGCTTGCGCCAGAACCGGCGTGCGACTTCGAAATCTCTGGGCAGAGATAACCGTCGAAAATTCGGACGATCGCACGCGAAGGTTCCAGCGGATTCCGGATCCCAGAACAAATCGCCGACGGAAGGATAAAGAATGTAATCGTTCACGCGGTCATTGGCGGCGAGCTCGCGAATGAGCCCATCCGCAAAATAGCCGCAGCCGCACTTCGCGTCGCCGGTCTGACTGACATCGAATCCGATTTTCATTTACTAAACTTAGATTTGTAAAACGCGCTCATCGCGGTGGCGACCCAGCCAAATGTCGTTTTTTGCATCTCGCTCGAGATCCAACCGTTCCAACGTAACCCGGCATATACGGAAACGCCTGACGCCAGCAATGGAAATAGCTGGAGGTTGGACCTTGGAATTCCTTTCCCGTCTACTACCGCATGGGCATAATTATATAACCATCGGTCGGGAACACGTCCCACGTGTCGGGAAAGCATACTGTTAATCTCGCGGTGAACGCCGATGCGTGCCGACAACGTCTTGGTCTCCCGATGAACGCGCGAGCCGGCCAGCACCTGCCGCAACCAATGGAAGGCCGCGCCTGATTTCCCCAGGCGGATCCAATATTCGTAGTCCATGCAGAGTTGAAGGTTGGCGTCCAATTGTCCGAACCGTTCTACAACGCTCTTACGGAAGAATGTGGCAGGTTGACAGATAAAACAAACGTCTAACAAACGACTGAAATCCCACGTCTCAGTACCGTAAGGCTCGATGACGAGATCCTGTTCATCAATATGGTTGCCGTCGCCATAGATGACATCTATCTCCGGGTGGCTGTCGAATGCTGCGCAAACGGTGGCAATCGCTCCGGGGTAATAGACGTCATCGGAGTTTAACCATCCGATGATATCGCCCGTCGCTCTTGCCAATCCTTTATTCACAGCATCGGCTTGCCCTCCGTCGGGCTCCGAAACCCACTGCACCCGGCTGTCATAACTGGACAGAATCTCTCTGGTCTCGTCCTGGCTGCCTCCGTCCATTACCAGGTATTCGAGGCTGCCGGAAAACTGCTGCGAGAGAACGCTGTCGATGGTTCGCCCTATGAAGCGACCCTGGTTGTACGACGGCGTGACTACTGACACCTTATGCAGCATGCGTCGGGTGCCTCAGCGGGAACGTTGTTCCGTGTACATAGATAATCTCGGCCGATTGGCATTGGCAAGAAATCGCCCGGGAATCATCTCCCATGCCATGAGCAGCGGGACGGAACACCGGTGAGCAGAACAGTTGCACGAAGGCGCGCCCTGAGGGCAGAGGACGGCAGATGACGGCAGATTCACCGCGTTGTATGGTGTAGGAGTCCGAAGGCTTACCGTCAACCGCCAGACGGACGCTGACGGATCGTAGTGGAACCCATTCCGGGACGGCAAGCTTCAAGAGCAGATCTCGGGAATCCCCGCTTGCCATGAAAACGACTGCCAACTGCTCCCCCACCCATCCGTCGTCAAAAACTCCCGACATGACTGCGGGTGAGTTAACGGATTCGTTAATCGCTTCATGAAACACCTGAAGGTACCGCGCAGCCATTTCATCGGCTCCCCCGAACGTGGAGAGTAGTCGTGTGCCATTCTCGATGAGGACTCTCTGTAAGCCCAAATCTTGCTCAATCCTGTTGATCGCGTCCACGATCTCGACTGGTTTCATCGGATTGAAGTACAATGCTGCGTCACCGGCTACCTCAGGCAAACTGGTGCCATTGCCGCAGAGGATTGGCCGGCCCGCAGCCATGGCTTCTAGTAGGGGCATTCCGAAGCCTTCAAACAGGGACGGAAAAATCAAGGCCTTGCATTGTTGCATCAATGCACTGAAATCCTCAGCAGCTAAATACCCTGGGAACAGGACGGCGTCTGACAGTCCCATTGCGCAGCTCGCCTCGATCAGTTCATCCCGCCTAGGCCCCGGTGAGCCCGTAAGCACCAGCTTCAGATCGGAACTGGGGTTGGACGCCCGGTACATCCCGAACGCAGTCAAAAGCAACTCATGGTTTTTGTGGGCCCAAAAATTGGCCGGGTAGAGCAAGTAACGGCGCGGATTAAGGTGAAGGGAGGACAGGACGCGATCGCAGATCTCCACCGAGGGCGGCGGGAGACGCCGTGAGAGGAGGATAGGGATGGTTCTTACCCGTTCATCGCTGATAGCGCCGGTAGCCAGCACAGTTCCTCGCACGTAATCAGAAATGCATACCATTCTTGCTGAGACAGCGCATGCCCTCTCGAAATTCCTGTCTCGTCCTTTCAGCTCGGCGGGCTCGAAAAATTGCGGGTAATAGACATGTTGCAGGTCGTAAACGACGCTAACCACCGGGACTGCGGGATTGAAGAAGAACGGTGCCGTGAAGGGACAGAACAGAAGGTCTGCATCCAGGTCTCTAAGCAGACTTTCAGTGGGAAGCATTCTTGTGGAAAGCCGCAGAAAAAGCCGGCCAAGCTGCGCAAGACGATTTGCCGGGACAAAGCGCTTTAATAACCCGTGCAGCCGATCTGCCAAACTTTCAGAAGATTTCACAAGATCTGGTTTGTCGACGCACATCCGCCGTATATTGGAAGAGTCTAAAGACGCCAGTTCGTCATGGCTCCTGATAGACGTGAGCAGGATGAACTCGCAATCGGCCGCGATTCGTGCAAGATTCCGAAGGAGTTCGATCGTCATGACCTTGGCTCCACCGTTTTGGCCCTCAGGCAAGACCGGGGTCAAGTCTACCACCACCCGCCGCAGGGTACGTTGCGGGTTTGGATCCACTGGGTCGAGCCATCGCCACAACCCGACCTTCTGCATCAACCAGACCAAGCGGCTACTGCGAATGCGGGACAACAGCTCCTCCCGAGCATTGAGTTGAGCGGTGAAGGCCGACAGCTCCGCGATGCGAGCGCTTTCCAGATCGTAAACAGAGGGCACATAGGCGCTGATGTTGGTGTTCACTGGCAAATCGGCGCAAAGGCTTTCGAGAGCCCCCGTCTCGGAAACGGCGCTCTGTAGCCCTTGACTAGTCCGCTCTTTTATCAGCCATTGGGTCAGGGTCGCGATCTGGCCGATGTAGGCACTACAGTCTGCCTGAGCCTCGGTTAGAAGATTGGTTAGAGTCACGTTGTTCTGCAGACGGACCGCAGAATCCCGCTCGCATTCAACATAGCGGGACCGCACATCTTGAAGCTGTGCGGCCAGATCCAGCAAGGCCAAAGGCATACGACTGTTGGCACGCGACTCCAGGCGTGCAGCAACCTCCTGGTCGGAAAAGCTCAATAAGGCGTTGTGACCGGCCGCAACCGTCATATCATAGAACCCGAAAATCGCAGGTTCGAAACTGACAGACGCCACCCCGAGCTGTCGGAAGAGCAGGGTCAGAGACGACTTACTGAAAAGATACAAGTGCTGATCGGGCTTGAGCATATTGAGAAACGGATCGTTTTCTTCCTCCATTTCCCGGTGCGTCTTGCCTTCACGATACTGGGGCGTCTGCAGGAAAAAAATGCCATTGGGCTTGAGGAGGCTCAGGCAGCGAGAGAGAGTAGCCGCGGGATTGCCGAGATGCTCCAGGACATCCATTAGAACGACAGCATCCAGGCTTCCGGCAGCTATGTCCTGAGATTCAACCGGGCCAACCAGCACGGGAACATCGAAGGTTGCGCGTGCGAAGTCCGACAGCCACGGACTGAGATCGAGTCCAGTTGCGTCAAAACCAGCCCACCGCAGCAGTGCGACGAATCCGCCATGGGCACTACCTAGTTCAAGGATGCGAGCCGGAGGCAATCTGTACTTGAGAAGGGTCCTCAACCAAAACACACATCGTTCCGGAAGATCCGTGCGAGCGCGCTCATTAAGGGGGGGCAGCCCGTGGTCTTCGGCCATGTGTGTAAAATAGTGCCGGCCGTAGAAATCGTGGGAGTCGTCGCGTACCAGCAAGTCTTCCGGGGCTGGCATTTTGGCCACGACCAAAGTTTCACAGGCCGCGCATCGGACATAGTCGGTGGAGAACGGCTCTAAGACGCTGTTTCCACACCAACACGAAGGGCTTTGGCTCATTCCTGGCTGGGACTCTCAGTCGATTCGGGCCGCCACTATTCGGCCTCTAGCGCATTTGCTTATCTCTCAAGATAACAGACAGCGGTGAACGCGCGTCGCTCTCGTGAAATTACTGGAGCCACTGAACTAGGCGTCGAGAAAATTGAGACCGGTCGATGATCGGTAATGCGCTATTCATCGCGATTTACCTGCCAGATTTGTCCTCGCTCCTACGATTGAGTGCTAAGATCCGCCAAGATCCGAGCCCACGCCACGGGACAAATCGAGCAGCACTTGGCTGCTGCCGAGTATCGCTTCCACGGAATTTCTGGCGGGATGCCCCCCTTAAAGATCCTTGATGTCAATGGGGGAACTCTCTGAACAAAAGCGCCTAGGTGTCCAAACCGGAGGGTGTATCCGGACGGCCCATAGCTGCTATTGACCTCAGCTCCACAACCATCCCTCTTAATCCAGAACCACAGAGATGCTCCGCGGGATGGCCGATGCGGTATTATTGATTCCGATCCTGTCGAATCCAGGAGTTTTTTTGAGTAACGGCTGCCGGTTCGACTTTTCGATTGCCTTTTGCTGACAGAGATAGTTTCACTGCATGGTCGGCCAGCGCCACAAACCCTGAAAGTATACTCGTGAACAAAAAGTGGCTCCTTTGAACAGCGTAGTTGTTCGCATGTACATACTGGGAACGTACTGGCCTGGGGTGCATGAGCACTGATGCGATCTCTTGTACTTTTTCTGTTCGTTGTATCTGTGTGGATTCTTCCGGGCTACCTTCCCCGCGTTGTTCTTAGAAGGTTGGACTCACACAAGGGCACTTTTCCGGAGGAGCGCATCCTAGGCTTTGCCGTATGGAGCTTATTATGTCTGTTGTCGCTGCGCTATTGCGGGAATCCTATGTGGGGCGCGGCGTGCGGCACGGCAGGGGTATGGGCAGCCGCCGCCGTGGCCTGGCATCGTAGGCTCGTTACCTGGCCACGCGCGGATTGGTCCTGGCCCTCTTTGGCCAAGTTCGCGTTCGTGCTGACAATCACGGCGATTTACCTTCCCTTGATCTGCGGATTAAGAGTCGGGTATCGCCTGCCCGAAATTTACGACCTTCCCAAGCACCTTGCCGCGGTGAGCAGCATCGCACATGCTTCGCGATGGCCGGCTCCCAATCCTTTTGCGCCGGGTCTCTCATTCGCGTATAACTTGTTGTTCTACATGCCGGCGGGTGTCCTCTCCAAGCTGGCGGGCTGGCCAGCCGCGACAGGCATGTTTTTTTCCGCTTCGCTGCTTTGGCTGGTGTGGAACATGCTGGGTTTGATCGAGCGCGTCACCCTCGCTTTAGGAGGAGAATCGAACGGCGGGCTCATTGCGATTCTCTTTGGTACTGTTGTTTCCGGTTATACTGGGTTGCTTCGTCCTACGGATCTTCCGATTGGCTTCAACATCGTGATGTGGCGCTTGTCGGCACAGTACTTCGATGACCCAGTCACGATTTTCGCCTATGTTCCCCAGCATATGTTTTGCGTGGCCTGTCTGATGTCGGTACTGTGTTTTGCTCGGTCCCACGACCTGAGTCGTTCGCGGGCTTCCATAGCGGCATCCATTCTGCTTGCGAGCGGTATGTTATCCAGCGCCATATTGGCCCCCATTTTGCTAACTGCGGCCGTCCCGATTCTCGTGCTAGTCAGTTGGCCCGAGAAGACCTCGGTTCGTAGCGCCATCCTCAGTGCAGGCGCCGGCGGCGCTGTATTGCTGGCGATTGCCTGCCCTTTCATTCTTGAATACATGTCGTGGGCCGGAACCGGTGGTCGTCCGCAGATCAAACTGGTAGAAGCGAATTTTCTTTACACCTTCTTGTCTTTTGGGCCGGCGGGCATTCTGGCGCTGGTTGGCTTCGTACGGCTGTGGACCGCAAGGAAAGCCGATCGGGTGTGGCATCTCTATTTGGCGATATCCGGTTTCCTGACTCTTTTCTGGTTACTCGTTTCGTTCCCCGACTTGCAATTAAAGACAGCCGAGGCGATTCGATTGGTGTTTGTCCCAGCAGCCGCCTATGGATTTGTCTGGGTCTGGCATTTGACTCGCAAGATGTGGATCGGACGTTTTGCAATCGCGATTCCCATTTTCATCCTGCCGGCAACTGCCACTTTGCTCGAAACCGCTAGCTTTGTGTCGAGCGCCTATCTTCCTCGTGCCCCGGGCGAAGGGCTTCTGCTTGAAGCCGTGGATCGGTTGCCATCCAATGCGACCATCGGCCTGCAGCAACCGAATGAATCCCTGGCCGCAAGCCTCGGGGGACGGCTGACCGTCATGGACTTCCGTGGTTACCGAGACGATGCCTATCTTCCCGCGGTTCAGCGCTCAAAGTATGCCGAACTGGTTGACTCGCTGCAAGGGGCTGATTCCGGCACTGTCAACGTGCCCGATTTTACAGACGCCTTAATTGTGCCCGCATCGTCTTCCAGTGCTCCGCTCTGGACGTCCGCTTGTGGAGAGAGCGCAAAGGTGGTCGGCCCAACCTACTTGTTGCTGGATCTGAGGGGTTGCGGACCAAGGGGCATCCGCCATTTGCGGTCGGGTCCAGCCATAACGCTGGCAGCGATGAGTTGGGTACGATGGGGAGCACTTACGAGCGGTTCTCTAGACGATCCCGTCACACGGACTGTCTCAAGCCCTACCCAAGGTGATTTCGGATTAATTGCCCCCATGCACCTGCGTCCGGGTGTGTATCGATTTCGGGCCAACATCACGGGAGTCGTCACGGGGCTGCCCCAAGGCGCGGCTCACATTTCCCTGCACGGGATAGAGAAACTCATAAACATTCAACCTGGAGATTACGAGCGAGGAAAGGATTTCACGGGATATTCTTCACAGCCCCGTGGCTTTGATGGATATGTCGCTTTCGGGCTCGGCGGCTGGTCTCGCGGGGCGGGATGGATCAGGCTGAATTCGCTCACAATCGAGCGTGTTTCGGCGGAGTAGCTTATGTCGCTGCTCTGCACCTGGATTGTTCTGGCATTCGCGCTGAAGCTATGCTGCATCGTCGCCTTGGCGAGGATTCTCGATCGGCGGCTCCATGCTCCGTTAGGGTCCCTGCTCGGCGCGTGGGTCTTGATTCAACTCTGCATCACGGCTTGGATGTTAGCGGTGTCGGCCTTTCATGCCCTCACAGGTCCGCATCTCTGGCTGGCGATGGCTTGCCTGGTTGTGGTTTTGGGGCTATCTGATATCGTCGATGCTTCCTGGAGGAATCCGTCGCGCGTGCCGCTGCGGTTCAACGCCATTACAGGCGCCGATAGGATCGCGTGGCTCGGTATTGCCGTAGTGTTTGTTTTCTTGCTTCTTCGCAGCCTGTATTTTTACGACGTGACCTGGGACGCATTAACGTATGAGCTAGCGCGGATTTCGTTCTGGAAGCAATTTCATACTTTGTTTATCAAGCTGCCAACGCTGCAGGCGAATATCGTCACCAACGAGTGGAATGGAGAACTGAATGCGCTTTATTACTCGCTGCTGGCGGGAAACGACCAAGCGACGTCGTTTGGTAACTCCGAGGTTTGGTTAGTTGCCGCAGGCACCTATAGCTGGCTGGCGGCAGGTTTTGGGCTCGCGAAGAAGTTGAGTTGGGTTGTGGGATTGCTGCTCGCGGCCACGCCTGCATTGCTCGGGCTAGCGGTAACCGTGAAAGGCGACCTCCTGGCTTGCGTGGCGCTAGGGCTGGCCGTTGGGTGGCTTTTGCGCATTGGCGCAAGTTCGTCGCCGCCGCTCGCCGCAGTTCTCGCTGTGGGCAGCCTTGGGCTCGCCGCTGGGGCCAAGATCGTGGTTTGGACCTCTGTCCCAATGCTATTGCTGGTAGTGGCCGCCGCGCTTTGGCGAGAGCGTCTGGCGCTTAGGAATTGGTTGCTTCTGGGCGCTGCCAGTCTATCGGTCTTTCTAGCTGGAGTATCGCGCTATATCGTCAACCTTTTCCAATATGGCTATTGGTTCGCTAGAATACCGGGCGAGACGCCTGTCGTTTCGCCGGCCCACATTCCTCAGAACTTGTTAGGATTGTTCCGCAATATCGCCGATATTGCATGGGAAAGGCCGCATGGGCAGGTATGGGTGCTTAGTCTGGGCTGGGGAATCACCGGTATTGCGCTTCTCGTGTGCTTAATCCTGCTGCCTTTCGGTTGGAAGCGCCCCGCCAGCCCCACGTCAATCGCAACGTGCGTTGCTCTATTTGCCGGTTTCCTCGCAGCGCTCGTCGTGTTGCCGTGGCTGCCCTGGACAGCGCGATATTTCGCTCCTTGGGTCTTCCTACTTGCAGCCTTCGCAACGGCAAAGGCGCTTAAGCGGATGCCGGATTCGGTTGCCATTGCCATCAGTTTGAGTGCCGTAATCATAGCGGGCTTGCATGTTTTCATGATCAGTCGTTTCGGGGAAGCCATACCCGCGCCTGGCGTTGCAATTGGTCTGCAGATGGCCCGTGCGCGTACTGGCTTGCAACGTAAAATGGCTCTCCACCCATATTTGCTCGACGGCGTTGGCGCATTGGACCGGCTCGGGATCGAAGAAGACGCGAAGTCGGTGCTGCTCTTCGACGAGATAGGCGGGGCAGTTTATCCTTTCTTCGGTGAAAATTCTACAAATGACATCACGCTGACGGACGACGCTTCGAATCTTGTGAAGTTGGTAAGTCAGAAGAGGTATTCATTGGTGGTTATTTCGGGCCCTGCCTTGCCAACTGAGCAAGCCAGCGTTTGGAAGCAGTTGGCCGCCGAAGGCTATCAGGAGGTTGTCAATGGCGAGTTCTGGCGAATCGCCGTGCCGGGCGTCCGTTCCACACTCCGATGATTGACAAGTTATGTGGTACCTAGGCTGTCTCTTTATTTTGATCTCCGTGCTTGCGGCAAGTTCCGTGACCGGAACGGCCTTGTGCCAGGTTCTGCCCTTTAAGATACGCGCCCATGCCACCGCTGCATATGCGCCGCTGGTTGGGCTGGCGGTCTTCGTTCTATTGGCGACAGCGGTTGGGTGGCTAGGAATCGGTTTTCGGACATGGATATGTCTCCCGTTGAGCGCCCTTGTGGTTCTGACAGCTCTGTGGTTCTGCCGAGATCGTGGCAAAGCGCTTCGTAACGCGGGGCAGGCGTCGGCCTTTGCATTTGTGGCCTCCGCGGGATG
>Ga0302324_100016783_pt1 | contig 14569 bp, 13 predicted proteins | sample Palsa_T0_1_FD_201949 | JGI IMG/M metagenome (GOLD analysis project Ga0302324, IMG submission 201949) | Peat permafrost microbial communities from Stordalen Mire near Abisko, Sweden - Palsa_T0_1 | ecosystem: Environmental > Terrestrial > Soil > Palsa > Peat permafrost | place: Sweden: Abisko...
CAAATACGCATCGCGGATAGAAGTCATTTTTTTTTCTAAAAGTCCGGGATTCGCATCCCGCCTGAGTTTTACATACGTGTCGTAATTCCAGCAGCACCAATTGGTCTGCTCGCCGGGCCAGAACTCTACGTTGGTCAACGTAATTAAGAAATCATAATGAAGATGCGAATTCACCGGGAAATCTTCCATTACACCGCTGATCGTGAAAGGCTTTGATTTCTCTTCATTAAGAATTAATAATTTTCCGATGGAGTCTTCATTTTTGAAATACGTGTCGGCTATCCTCCGGGATATGACAATCGTATTGGGTTTAGCCAATGCATTTAGCCTGCTCCCCTTGACCATTTGAATTTCGAGAATATCGAGCAGGTCGTTATCGGCATAGGCAAACCCCTCTTCGTACGTGTTTTCAGTCTGATCGTCCCTTCGAAACAGGTTGCTTCCGGCATTGAACCATTTCTGCGGTATCAGCCGTCCGGTTTTTTCTACTTCAGGAAATTCATTTTTAACTATTTGGGCTACCGCCGGAGGAAGAGAAGTCCATTTCTGTTTATCCGGGCTTCGGTAATCGTTGTACATTCTGAAGATACGTGTGCCGTCCGCGTAGCGCTTGTCGTAGCTCAGCTCGTTGCGGATGAAAAGGAAAATAAGCATGCAGGTGGCGAGTCCCAGGGCAAAGCCTCCGAGGGTAATGCCCGTGTACATTTTTTGCCGGGACATTGTTCTCCAGGCGATTTTGAAATAATTTTCAAACATGGCGAAGTGGTTTTGGGGTGATGATTTTCTTTTGACGGCAAAGGGTTGGAGGAATCACACGACATTCCACAGGAATAACGCATCGGCCTTTCTTTCTCCCAGCTTTCGTTTTCTTCTAGCGTAAAGCTCGAGCATATCGCCAAGGGCAGCGTCCGACAAGTGGTCGTTGCAATACCAAAGGAAAAACCGTACTGCCCATTTGGGAGGACTTTCATTTTGCGTTGAGGGCTTCATATCTTGCTACCCTCCCAAACTACTTTTGGAACCTGCTTGTACATGGAATTGCGGAGCTCTTTTGATTGATTCAACACGTTTATTCCGGATTGGGTAAGGGTGTACAACCGTTTGTCCCTTCCGCCGCGGGTGTCGGTCGCTCCGCCTAAGCGGGATTTTAAATACCCCTTGTCTTCGAGCCTGACCAGTGCTTTGTGAGCCGAGCTGATCATCACACTCCGTTTCGTTTGTTTCTCAAGTTCATCTACGATGGCCAGGCCGTAGGCATCTTCGAACAGAATTCCAACAGTGAGCAAGACCAATTCTTCAAACTCTCCGAGGTAAGTTCCTTTCATAAGAATATTTGTTTCACCTTTGTCTATAAACAGAGAAGAACCGAAAAGGTTGCAGCAAGAACAAAATAATTTAGGTGAAGGGGCTTCCCTGGCTGAGTAGTATTATTGCTCCCTCTCGCGTTCGTTGATATCGCCCTGAATCAAGGTATTGACAGGGGCTTTTGACTTTTTCAGTACATAAATATGCGTACCCTGCTCACGGGCATACCGGTTTTCAATTTGTCCGGATAAATACACGGAGGTAAACAGCGGTTTTTCTTTTTTCCTTTGGGGATCATCATCGTCGGCTTCGGTAACCAGAATCACATTTCTGATTTCATGATCGAGGGGAAACCAATGAATGTAATCGGCATTAAGGGAAACGGCCTGCATGGTAGTGTGCGCGGAATAATAATTGATAGCGCCGGCCTGGCCGTAATTATCACAGATTACAATCGCCGAAGTCTTATCCGGAATGCTGTCGTACACGCGGTCGACCTTGGCCGCCAATTCTTTCCATCCCAACATGTCGGCAAAATCCTGAGGGAGTATATGGTCCTTGCCATCCTCCCACCGGAGTAACCCCAGGTTTTTAAAACGTGTGCCATTTCGCGCTATTTCTTCCGGACTATCGATTGGTAATGCTACCCGCGTGATCGGAAGGAATAGAATTACGGGTAATAAAATAAGCAGCGGCTGGAGGTACTTGCGCCAGCCCTTGCTCGTCAGATGTTCCAGGTAAACCGCGCCAAATGCCAGGAGAACGGGATAAAGCCCAATGGCATAGTATCCCTTTGCGCGGAAATACACAAAAAGAGAAAGGGTAAACGCATACGACCAAAAGATAACCCGGTATGTTCGGAACGGGGCGAACCTGAAGAAAGAAACAATCGCAGCGATCAAAACGAAAAACGAGCTGAAAAAAAACAGGAGTTGCTCCTTAAGGAAGCCTGAGCGCTCCACATTGGCCAGTTGTGTTTTTGCCAGCAATTGCATGTGATAAATAACCGGAAAGCTATTCCGGTATTGCCAGATGAGGTTGGGGGAAATAATGAGAACCGCCAGGGCCATTGACAGGTAAAGGGTTTTGTTTGCAAAAACCTTCCGGTGTTCGGTCAGTAAAAGCGCGGGCAATATCCCCAGCAGCAAAAAGGCAATGGTGTATTTATTGAGGAATCCAAAACCAAAAACCAAAGAAGCCGCCCACAACCAATTGTTATTTTCAGAATGGATATACTTGACGAGGGTAAAATACAGCAGTGTCCAAAAAAGTACATCCAGGGAATTGGGCTGATAGAGGAGGTTGATGCGAAGCAGGGCCGAGAATAGGATGGCCGTTGACCCCAGGATGAGGGCAAATACGTTTCCTTTTAACTCTTCTATGATTTTCCAAACCACTACGATGGTCAACGCCCCGAAAAGAGCCGGAAAGAATTTCACCCAGAATACCGAATGGCCCAGATGTAAAATCACCCACGAAATCCATGAGGTGAACGGAGGTACCGACAAATAGCCCCACGCAAGGTGTTTTCCCTGATCCAGATGCAGAAACTCATCGCGGTGAAGTTCGTACGCCGGGTTGATTACGGCGAATTGCAAAACGAATTTCAGCAGAACAAAAAATAACAGCAGGGCGGACTTCTTTGTCATATGCGGAGTATCGGGATTCCCAAAACTTCACCAACTTCCTACAAACTCCGACAACTTAAAAAAATTCTTAAACAAATAATTTGCGATTAATTCATTTGCACAACCAATCGCTTCCCACCGGGGACAGGTATGTTGTAAATGGATTCAATATCCTGGAGCGGAACCGTAACCGTCCCGATCTTGAGTTGATCGTTGGCCGCAAGTTGAAACATCTCCGGAAGAATGTCAGTAAAAAGCAGACCCACTTCTTCACGCGTCCAGCTTCCCAATCCCGATCCCAATAGCTGCAGATTAACGCTGCGTAAGTTTTCGGCTGATAATTGGAGTTTATCACCCGTTACACTACCCACGGAAACGAATCTTACCGGATGCGTGAATGATCCTTTCCCCTTCAACGCCGAGAGCACGAGTTCCGCCGAATGGCCCCAGAGATAATCAATGATTACATCAATGGGTGTAAGGGTATTCAACGACCGGATAGTTGTCAGAAAGGCATCATCGTCCTGCCCGACGGAAACCACTTCGTGGGCGCCCAGGGCCAGCAAAGATTTCAGGGATTCGGGATCACGACCTGTTGCTATGATCTTTTTGGCGCCGTAATGTTTGGCAATCTGTATGGCAACCCGGCCTGTAAAACTGGTGGCCCCGTTGACCAATACAACGTCTCCCTTTTTCATTGCCGCCCGGAAACGAAGTCCCATGGCAGCGCCAATGACCGCATTCGGCAGTGCCGCTGCGGTTGCGTCGTCCAGTTCTTTCGGGACTTTTACCATTCGACTTTTTTCAATGACGGCCTGCTCGGCGATCATCCCGCGCTCGCCCATCGCGTACACCCGAGTTCCATCGGCAAGTAGTCCCACGCCATCGCCGCCGATTATTGTGCCTTGCCGTTTATTCTCCGTTGCAGCGGAGTAATGTCTCCCGCTTGCCCTGCTTCGATCGATGTTTTTAATCGCTGCGGCTTTGACCTGGATCAAAAGTTCATTTTCATTTTGGACTACCGGTTCGGGAAACTCCTCATAATGGGGAGCATCACCTTTTTGATACATGACGGCTGCTTTCATGTCTCTCTTTTTTATTGGGACAAAATTAGGCCGCGTTTACTCTTGAGCGATAACATTTGTTACAAAATTAGAAGATTAAGGTTTCTGAATTTTTCAAGCAGGGTCAGTACGGCCTAGTCAGCGTGTTTTGTCGGTCTGGCAGCTATTTTATTGCCTTGAATACTCCAATAAATCGCCGGGCTGGCAATCCAGTGCTTTGCAAATGGATTCCAGCGTGCTGAATCGAATTGCTTTTGCTTTTCCGGTTTTGAGTATGGAAAGATTGGCCAATGTTAAATCCACTTTCTCTGAAAGTTCATTCAACGACATTTTTCGCTTCGCCATCATGACATCCAGGTTCACCGTGATTGCCATAGCTTATACGGTTAGATCGTTTTCGGATTGAATCTCGACGCCACGTTTAAATACTTGCGAGATAATAAACACGAGGCCCGCCATGAATATGGATTCTCCCGAAGCCCAGTCGCCGTGGTGTTCCCCCGTAATTTTCACCAACCATGCCGTGTGTGCGCTGCTGGCAATTGCAACAAGCCAGATTGCAAATAAGCGATAGCTTATCTTCTCCAGCATTTGCGCCACTTCCATCTTAAATGGATTGGCCAGGTTTATCTTTGATAAGGTCCCGATCACGAGATACCACACGAAAGATTTCATGATCAACAAGACAAAGATAAGGAACACGTATAGTGTATAGTGAGCGAAGCTGAACTGTTTGAGCGTGTACAAGTCCATCCCCTCGTATAGATTTTTTGCTGCTTCCGGATTTACGCAACTGACCCCGTAGGAAACCAGAATGGCCCCGGCTTCCAGCATAAATCCGATGAATGCCACCCAGGCCAGGATGCGCATAACGGTGAGTAATAGCTCAGTTCTCGTTGGTTTTTTCGTTTTCATTGGGACTATCATTTATTATTTTTTGATAATTAACGATCAAATATCAATAAATATTTATTGATATACAATAAATATAATATGAATATCGATAATTTATTGAAAGCCAAGAGGATGGGCGTTTCAACCGTTTTTAGGTCTCCATTGAATCTAGCCCGATTTTCCAGACAAGCTGCAGGTTGAAGGGGAGGGCCTTATTTCTTAAATTTGAACATGGGCACCAAGGAAGCCAGTCCCAGGACGATGATGGATGTTTATAAAGCCTTTCCCGAAGGTACGCTCGCCGAGCTTGTGGAGGGAATTATCCATTTGAGTCCGTCTCCTGCCAAAGCCCATCAACGCCTTCTTCTAAGGCTGGCGAGTGAACTAAACGCTCACGTCGTCCGGCATGCCCTCGGGGAAATATTCATCGCTCCGTTGGACGTTTATCTGGATCAGTATTCGAATGCCGTTCAACCGGACATCATTTTTGTCGCCGCCGCCAAGGGTTCGATCGTTCGTGATCATGTTCAGGGGGTGCCTGACATGTTGATTGAAATTCTTTCTCCAGGAAACAGAGATTACGATCTGAAAAAGAAAAAGGATCTGTATGAGAAATTCGGAGTGAAGGAATACTGGATTGCTGATCCCGTTACGAAGGAGACCATCGGTTATCAGCTCAGGGAAGGAAAATATGAAGCGCTGACGGCTTCAATCGGGGTGCTTACGTCGCCCTTGTTGAATCAAGACTTTTACTTTTAGTTGCCGAACGTTCTTTGCGGGAATCGCTTCACTTCTCGACTTTTGTGGTTTGCCTCTGATAGGCCGTGCGAGTTAATCGCCAAATCACGATATCACCCAATCACTAAATGACCTCCAGCAAAGCCATGGCTGCATTGTGGCCCGGGATTCCACTTACGCCACCGCCGCGCCTGGCACCTGCCCCGCAAATAAATATTCGCGGATCATCCGTTTCAACGCCCCATCCGGGAGCTTCACCCTCTTCGCGGAATGGGAAATTCAAATCGCGGTGAAAAATATTTCCCCTGGGCAATCCGAGAGCGGCTTCAATATCCAATGGCGTCTTGACTTCTATGGCTAATTCACCCGTTGATGAGCGTGCGAGCACAGATTCAATCGGATCAATGAGGTATTCATTGAGCGACCGAGTGGCCGCATCCATCGCCGTCTTTCGTTGTTCATCATGATTGCTGTCAAAGAGGGAAGCGGGTGTGTGAAGTCCGAAGAGCGTTAAGGTATGATACCCTTCGCGTTGTAATTCTGCGCTTAAAATACTGGGATCCGTCAAAGTATGGCAATACAATTCAAGAGGAAGTGCTGAAGGAATTCTTCCGGATCGGGCCTGTTGATAGGCGGACTCCAACTGCGAAAAACTTTCGTTAATGTGAAGTGTTCCGGCAAACGCGTCGCACGGATTCATACCTGATTTCAATCGCGGCAATTGTTTTACCAGCATATTGATTTTCAGCTGTGACCCTTCCAAACTTTCAGGAGGATCCATGCCTCTTAATTTTGCCAGTACCTGAGGTGCAGCATTGGAGAGTAAATACTTGCCCGAAATAGTACTTCCGTCTTCCAGCGTTACGCATACTTCTTTTCCATCGGATTGCACTTTTGCAACCCGGCTGTTCACCGCAATGGATACCCTGGATAATTTAGCAACTCGTTCCAGTTCTTGCACGAGCGCGCCCATACCTCCTGCGGGTACTTTCCATTCACCATTTCCATTTCCAATCAAATGATAGAGGAAACATTTACTGGCTTGCATTGAAAACGCTGAAACGTATGTACCAATAAGTGCATCGGTGAGCACTACGCCCCGCACGATGTCGCTCTTAAACGTAGCGGTGATCGCCTCACCGATTGGATTTTCAATCAGGTAGTCCCACACGGAAGCCAGGCCAATCTGGTCTTTTAATTCCGATCGGGTAGGCAAGGGCTGCAACAGGGTTGGTGCCATGCGCTGTGCGAAGGCTTCTATTTCACCGTAAAACTTTTGCCAGGCCGTGACTTCCTTATTTCCGTCTGATAAAGCAGTAAACGATGCCGATGTCTTTTCGTCCCAGATCCGTGAAACGTATAAGCCCTGATCTATTCCCTGATGGTGAAAGGGCGTGTAGCTCGCAACCCTTCTTGAAATGGTCTTAAAGTTGAGCCCCAGGTCGCATATGATTTGATCGGGCAGTAAAGAGACCAGGTAAGAATAACGTGACAATCGCGCATCAAAATCCGGGAATGTGCGCACGCTTGCCGTAGCACCACCAATTTCAGCGTTCGCTTCAAGCATTAATACACGCTTGCCTGCTTTTGCCAGATAGGTTGCCGCAACGAGACCATTGTGGCCTGCGCCGATGATAATGATGTCGTAGTTGGCTGTCGTCATTGGGTGAACCTGTTAAACCGTGAGCCTGAATTGTGATCGTAGTGTCACTGTAATGTCCATTGTGCTCCTGCATGGGCCAGCTCAAACTATAAATCGATCCTATCCGTTTGCTTTGGCCAATTCAAGGTCGCGACGATCACCACGGCAAGCACAAAGAGCACAACGGTCATAACCATCTATAAATCTCATTCTAATCCCTTCTTCAGACGGTAGCCCACAAGAAAATTCAGTGAGGTAGTAGTGAATGCGGTTGCCGGTGAAACACTATTGATTGCCGATTCGTATCGAAATTCTCCAAAGAATCGCTTAAAAAAGGATAGCCCTACCCCGCCAAAATAACCAAATGAAGTTTTAGAAAAAGGAGCGATAGGTTCGTTATAATTAGTATTGTAGGTGGTGTTGGTATAGACTAAGAGGAGCTGATTCCTCTGCTCTGAAATAATCGATTCTGATATTCCGATTCTGAAGTAAGGTTTTAGTTTTGTATTCAACGAATATTTCACTGTAAGATATATTCCGCTGGACGAATAGGCATACTTCACATTTCGTTGGTACGAATTAGGAATGCCTGTCTGGTTCGAAAACGAATATCTCTTCCATAGAAATTCGGCGGTTTCTGATAAGTGAAGGTTTTTTGATTCGATGGGCTTGAGTTCAATTCCTATACCCAAAATCGGAGTCAGCGGCGACGTGAACTTGACCGATGAAAGATTTAGTAACCCCGAGTTATAATCCCCTGAATAGATTCCCTTTCCAAATGAACCACCCAAAACGAGGTAGAGGATTACTTCTGATTTTATATCTTTTTGAATAAAAACGGGAATTGATCCGGCGCACTCGTTATAGGTTATAAAGGCTTTCTTTAAAGCCGGCTCGCGGTAGTCCAGGGTAGAGTATTTCTGAGGGCAACCAGCAAACAATTGCTGAAGTTGGTTTCTGAAAATGTCACTTTCAACCAAAGCCCCTGTAGTCGGGTTAAGGTATTTGATTCGTATAAGTTCAGCAATTTCGCCTTCCCCGAGTTGGATGAAAAAATGCTTTTTGTTTGACCTGTCGTCGGCAACGTAAAGGCTGGCTTTTCCTTTAACAAGGACTTGGAGAAAGATTGTGTCTCTGACAAATTTTGGTACGCTATTATTTTCCAGGCTTCCATATTCACTGGGCTTTATATCAATGCTAACGACTGCACCGATGTATGTCTCGCCGAACGCTTTTAAAGAATACGATTTGATTTGAGCCGGTTTAAAAAAGACAGGATTTTTATCACTAAGAAGTTTTTTGAAACGAATGTTGGTTCCGTATTCTTTACCACCGATAAAACCTCGCAAGGTGTCATTTTGGAGACTTACTACAAAACCCTCCTCAAAATTCTGCCCTTGGGTTTTTTGGGACGATACTAAGACGAATAAAAAAAAGCAGAGTAAAATTTTATTCACACAATAGATGAAATTAGAGTCTCAACAAATTTATTTTTTTTTCTTTAAGTTCCGAAATTTATCCTGGTCTGCCCTGGAAACTGTAGTATAGGATTGATAATCCATTGATTTTTGGAAGGATCCGTTGAGAACCGCTGACTTATGCGTTCCTTTAAATAAGGCCAACGCATGCGCGAAGGTGATGAAGGATGCGCTCGGTCCATTTAAGCTATTTCGAATAAAACATCTTACTTTAGCGATAGTCTTTGCTACAGGGACAATGCGCAATCTGACATTTAGTTCGTATCCGCAGCCGGCTGTAAAACCAATCGTATTTCCCGATCATACGGTGTTCACCGGGTACACATCAAAAATTGCCGTTGGCGAACACAAAAGCAACAGCGCGTTAATTTGTGTACTCTCAGGCGTTCTGTCCGTCAGACTAAATCGCATTACCCATACACTTTCGCCAGGTGCGTTTCTGATCGTCAACGGCGGCAGCATGCTTGAGTTTCAGGCATCAAATCACTGCCGTCCATTTATCCTTTGTTTTGGTGCTGATGTAGAGCTTGAGAGCCAGTGGGACATTGCCGAACGTGTGCACACAGCTAGTAGAGGTTTTGTGACGCGGGTAACAGAACTTGCTGGTCTTCGAGAAACCTGCTCGTCGTTTATAGCGCTGCGTGCCGAGGCCATCCTTCGCTCCATTATAAATGACATCATGGAATTCTCCGTTCGCGCCCGCGAAGAATCATTGCACCTCGCCCTGAGGAAAAAGATCGCCCGGGAAGAAAATTACAAACGCGTCGCAGCGGTACGCGATTGGATGGAGGATCACTTCTCAGCGGAAGCATCGTTGAAACAGTTGGCTTCTTCGGCAGCACTTGATCCGCAGCATTTTCTTAGGTTATTCACGCAGCTCTATGAAAAAACGCCGCGGCAATACATTATTGAGCGCCGCATTGAAGAAGCAAGGCGACTCCTAACAAATACGGAAATGACGATAGAAAACATTTGTTATCAAATCGGATGGCAGAGTGTTCCCACGTTTACGCTCATGTTCAAACGAAAGACGGGTGTCACGCCGAGTCGATTCCGTGCCCGCCGTCGCTGAGACAGCTATGGCGGGCGAAGCCCGCGGGCCGACCCGATATTGTTGTCTTAATTTGACTTGATCGGGTCTGGTCCAGTCAATTTTAAGCGGTTATCACATTCTTAAGATCCGGGTTTTGATTACGCAGATCAAGTCCGCCTTCAAGTACTGATTTAAGATTTACCAAATAGAACGTCCAGCCCGTAGTGTTGCTTAAATAGTGTTTGAAAATCGGACCTTCTTCCGGCGGGATGTTCTGCTCCACCAATTCGACGATCGTCTCCTCTTGCTCGGAGTAGATGGTCACCGTCACCGGGCAATTCATCGAAAAAGAAAAAACAAATTTGTCTTTTCCGTTTGCCTCCAATACGGAGCCTTCGAGGTGCGTATCGTCCGGGAAGCCGTACCATTTCCAGGCATAGCGATCTGCCTTGGAAAGGAGTTCCTTTCGCTTTCTCGGGTCCCCGCCGGCAGAGGTAAACTCAGCGCTTCGCAGAAACCACGATTCAAGGCCTTCCTGAGTGGCCACGGCGCGATACACTTTTTCGATGCTCGCCTTTACATTTACGCGAAGCCGGATCTGGCTCCAGTTTTTTGATATCTGTTCCATATTTTTTTCTGTAAAAGTAGATTGAGACGCTCCCTGCGGACTTATCGAAAATGGAGAATTTATTATTGAAATTCCAAACTTCTTATAAGAAAGTGACCAAGCTGATTGCTACCCAGGACAAAAAAATACGATTGGAAGAAAATAAAGTAGAAGGTGTATCCAATCGGCAAATCACGATATCACCATAGCACCCAATGATCTCCGTAACTACATCCCTATAAGGTCCTTATAAGGTCTCTATAATCTCCCTATAAAGTTGTTTTTAATTCCTTTACTGGATGCAGAAAAGTTCTTTACCGTTGAGCCGGAACGAAATGAGCTAAACAATAGCGAAAACGATCATTTGGTTTTTAACCCTCTGAGGTCTAATTTTGCACTCCAACATCGCGGGGTGGAGCAGTTGGTAGCTCGTTGGGCTCATAACCCAAAGGTCGCAAGTTCGAGTCTTGCCCCCGCTACAGATCATCTGGTGATTTGATGATATCGTGATTTGGCGATTTCATTAACATCAGATTCAAAAAAACCCTCAAAAGTGCCTTTTCTGGCCTCTTTTGAGGGTTTTTTGTTTCCAAAAGTTTCTTTGTGGAAACGGTGCGGAAAACGAAAGGGCATTCCGAGGGTATTCGGAGATCAAGGAAGCAGTTTGGAATGTTTGTGTCAACGAAATGTAAACGGGGCCCATCGGTACAAAGAAAAAAAGGGAAGCGAACAAGACAAGGCTCATTAAGCTCTCAGTCTCCGCCAAGTCCGTGTCAATTGTCATTCAAAGAACTAAATTATTCATCCCCGATAATTCCAAGTTCGGACGAGCAATGTCCGTTTATGCATTGCTTTAGAAGCGGACTGCTCAGTGAGACGACCATTGAAGCTTGATTAATGAGACCTGGACAATTGTTTGAAACCCGGCTCTATTTTTGAATGACAAAAGCCATTTCTTAAGGTAATCGTATTAAGCACTTCTTAACGGGCATTCAAATCTACATTTCCTATGTTTAGAAATTACATTCTCGTTGCAATCAGGAATTTTACAAGGGACAAAGTATTTTCCTTTGTCAACATTGTTGGCTTGGCCGTTGGGCTCGCCTGCTTTCTGGCTCTTTTCCTCTTTGTACAAGACGAGCTGACCTTCGATCAATTTGACTCACATTATGATCATCGCCAGGTATACCGCGCGTACGTGAAAATATCACTGAACGGGAATGAGGAGATCAATTCCAAAACGGCCGAGCTTCTTGGCCCCACTTTGTTGCAAAACTATCCTGAGGTGATCGATTACACCCGTATTGGCTACTTTGGTCCCCGCGCCTTTCAGCACAAGGACAAATTATTTCGCAGCGGAAGTATCTATGCAGTGGACTCTACTTTCTTTAAAATCTTTTCATTGACCTTTATTGCGGGAAATCCCGCGACCGCATTGAAAGAACCAAATTCGATTGTGCTTACGGAAACCGCGTCGCGGAGAATTTTTGGCAATGAGGACCCGGTAGGGAAGATACTTCCCACAGAGTCTGGTCAAACTTTTCACGTGACCGCCATTGTAAAAGATTTCCCCCGCAAGTCCCACTTTCGCTGCGACTACCTGGAATCGCTAAGTACATACCCGCTTCATGAAACATGGATGGATAATTGGTTCGCAACCTATATCGTACTTCGTCGGGGAGCCGATGAGAGAGCCTTTGAAAAGAAATTAAAGACGGTAGTGATGGAACAAGTTGGCCCGGAAGCTGAACAACTTTTAGGCGTTCCGATGGAACAGTTCCTAAAAAGCAGCAATACGTATGAGTTTCACTTGCAGCCATTTTCTTCTATCTATTTGTATTCACGTGAATTTGGAATCGATCCTAACACCGAATGGAGTAACAGCACAACCAGCGATATCACGTATACTCGCATGTTTTCAATAGTGGCCGTGTTTATTTTAATTTTAGCGGTTATCAATTTCATGAATCTTTCCACTGCAAAGTCGCAAAGAAGGGCAAGAGAAGTCGGGATCAGGAAAACATTAGGCTCGGATCGACTTGGCTTGTTATTACAATTTATTGGAGAAGCTGTACTCACAAGCTTCATTGCTATGCTGCTGGCCATTACTCTACTTATCATGACCCTACCTGTGATCAATAATGTTCTTGAACGAGAATTGAACCTGGTATTAATTAACGAATATAGCACTGTTCCACTGTTACTTGTCATTGTAGTTATCGTGGGTATTCTTGCAGGAAGTTATCCGGCCTTTTTTCTTTCTGCCTTTAGGCCAGCCAAAGTATTGAAGGGGTCCGTTAGCGCTGCCGGTAACAAAGGGTGGTTGCGCAATGGTTTGGTAATCGTGCAGTTTGCTGTGTCTATTTGTTTACTCATTTGCACATTCGTAATCAAAAAGCAGCTGGACTTTATTCAGAACAAAAATCTTGGATTTAACAAGGAGCAACTACTTACTGTCAGCAATGCAAACCTGTTGGGCGACCACATGGAGGCCTTCAAACAGGAACTATTAAAGAACGCAGATGTACTTTCCATTACTAATAGGTCAGGAATGCTTGGCACGGGTGTGCCGGGTAGCGCCTATTTATTCAATAAAAGAGTTGGCACTGATCCGCTGCATTGCCAGTTTGTAGTTGTTGACTATGATTTTCTGAAAACGTTTCAGATTGAGCTAAAGGAAGGGCGCTTCTTCTCAAAGGAATTTCCAACGGATCAGGAGGCTGTGCTTGTCAACGAAGCTGCCGCAGCATCATTTGCAACCGACAACCCGATTGGAAAAGAACTGGTTTCGTTGGATCTTCGTGACAAAGGTCATGCTTATAAAATCATAGGCGTGATCAAAGACTTTAATTACGAGTCGTTGCATTCACTGGTACGTCCACTAGTACTTCATTTACGGAAGCCCGGTTACGGGGCCAACTTACTGACCATGCGAATCACGTCAAACGAGATGAAAGGCACCCTCTCCTTTATTGATAATACATGGCAGCACTTCGTTCCCGGTGATCCCTTGAATTATAGCTTCGTGGATGCCACACTAGACAGACTGTACAATGCTGAACAGAAAACTAATTTGGCTTCCATCCTATTTTCTTCCCTGGCTATTTTTATTGCGTGCATTGGCCTGTTTGGTTTGTCCGCGTTTGTGACTGAACAACGTACGAAAGAAATCGGTATACGCAAAGTTCTGGGCTCAAACTCAACTCAGGTAGTACTATTGCTTTCGAGAGAGTTCGCCTCCTGGGTGCTCATCTCAAATTTGCTGGCGTGGCCAATAGCCTGGTATGTGATGAAAGCTTGGCTCGGTAATTTCGCTTTTCGCACGAATTTATCAATTGCATTTTTTTTGGCAGCCGGCGCTATCACCTTCATTGTAGCATTTGCAACAATTGGTTTTCATGCCTTGAAAGCCGCAGGGCAGAATCCAGTGAAAAGCCTGAAGTGCGAGTAAGCGTGCCGATGAAAAAATTAGTGAGGTTTCTATAGAGGATATTATCTCCTCCATCCGGAATATCCGTGATCAGCAAATCGAACAACTGATGAAGGAAGATGTCCTAATGTTATTATGGAGTTGAAATAAAATTCACTTTACCGCTGAATCCTGTAGTGAAGTGTGAGAATGCCGGTTGGTGCAGATTTTCCCAAGATGTGACTTGTTCCCGGCAAGTCCGAAATCATAACAAATCACAGGATTTAGAATGAACAAGTTATATTGACAAAATTTATACTCATTGATCTTGAGAATGCAGAACAATTTATGGCCGGTATCAATGGAGTAAAGACAAAACTGATGTGGGGCACTTATAAAATTTACGGCACGCCAGCCTCCATATCGAGTTCGACTTTGAGTTGTAACTTTGACAAGTCAAGCAATTGTAGATCAGCTAAAGGCTCTCCTTCGAGATGAGCAACCGAAGATGAAAAACAAAATTACTATCCTTTTTATATTTTTTTTTGGTGCCTTAATTTAATGGCTCAGGAAATTCCCGGCAAACGCGACTCGATCTATTCAAGGATCCTAAAAGAAAAAAGATATATTCAGGTTGTGCTACCGCCCGGTCACACCACGGCTCCAGGTAAAAAATATGACGTCATCTATGTACTCGACGGAGACAGTAACACAAAGCTCGTCTCCGAAATGGAGCAGCTACTCGCGGAAGAAGGCCGTATACCGCAGTGC
>Ga0302324_100016784_pt1 | contig 14569 bp, 15 predicted proteins | sample Palsa_T0_1_FD_201949 | JGI IMG/M metagenome (GOLD analysis project Ga0302324, IMG submission 201949) | Peat permafrost microbial communities from Stordalen Mire near Abisko, Sweden - Palsa_T0_1 | ecosystem: Environmental > Terrestrial > Soil > Palsa > Peat permafrost | place: Sweden: Abisko...
GTGGACGCCGCCACCGTGGAAGCCACCGCCGTTGAAGCCACCGCCATGGAAGCCGCCACCGTGGAAACCACCCCCGTGGAACCCGCGGGGTCCGCCCCAACCGTGCCAGCCGTAGCCGCCGCCCCAGCCGAAGCCGCGGCGCCATGGATAGCCGCACCAGTAGTAGCCGGGACCATTCCAGCCGTCATAGTACCAGCAGTAGTGGCGCCCGCCCCACAAGTAGAGGCCGACCTGGGCCGGTTGCAGATACGGGTTCGCGCCGTAGAACGGCTGCGCCTGCGCGCTGCTCGCGGCTACGCCGCCACCTAGGATGGCTGCCACCGCTGCGGCCGCCGCAAGAGTCTTTCGCATTTTCTTCTCCGAAGAACGCTGTCCCTACGCCTTCACATGGCTAACTAACGCCCCTGAAGCTGACTGGTGGCTGAACACTACGCCTTCGCGTCGGCGCCGACACGCATCGAAACGATCTTGCCTGGCGCGCGCGGCGGCTCGCCCTTCGGCAGGGCGTCGACGTTGTCCATGCCCTCCGTGACCTCGCCCCAGACGGTGTACTGGCCGTCGAGGAATGAGGCGTCATCGAAGCAGATGAAGAACTGGCTGTTGGCCGAGTGCGGATTGCTGGTCCGGGCCATCGAGCAGACGCCGCGAACGTGCGGTTGGCGGGAGAACTCGGACTTGAGGTCGGGCTGGGTCGAGCCGCCGGAGCCGGTGCCGGTCGGATCGCCGCCCTGGGCCATGAAGCCGTCGATCACGCGGTGGAACACCACGCCGTCGTAGAAGCCCTCCCGCGCCAGCTGCTTGATCCGCTCGACATGGCCCGGCGCGAGATCGGGACGCAGGCGAATGGTCACCGGACCGCTTTCCAGCGTCATGATCAGGGTGTTTTCGTCGTCGGACATGCGGCCTCCGGTCTCCAGTCTGAGCGGTTCTAGCGCCCGAAACGCCGTCTGTCTCCCCGAGGTTCAACGACCCTAAGCCGCTAGTTCGCCAGCGCGACGCCGCCGTCCACTGCGATGGTTTCGCCGACCACATAGTCGCCGGCGCGGGAAGCCAGGTAGATCGCCGCCCCCGCCATGTCCTCGTCGCGGCCGATCCGGCGCATCGGGATCCGCTTGGCCACCTCGTCGCCGTGGTCGCGGGCGTCGCGGTTCATCTGCGAGGCGAAGGCGCCCGGCGCGATCGCGCTGACCACGATGCAGTCGCGCGCCAACCGCGCCGCCATCCGCCGGGTCAGGTAGATCAGGCCCGATTTGGACGCGTGGTAAGAGTAGGTCTCCTGCGGATTAAGGCGGATGCCGTCGATCGAGGCGATCATGATCACCTTGGCCGGCTTGTCCGGCGAGGCGCCCGCCTTGAGCTTGCCGTGCAGGGCCTGGGTCAGGAAGAACGGCGACTTCAGGTTCAGGTCGAGCACCTTGTCCCAGCCACTCTCGGGGAACTCGTCGAAGTCGGCCCCCCAGGCCGCGCCGGCGTTGTTGACCAGGATGTCGAGCGAGGGCTCCAGCTCGTCGATCCGCGCCGCCAGCGACTGGCAGCCTTCCACGCTCGAAATATCCTGCGGCAGCGAAATGCAGGTCCCGCCGCCCTTGGAGAGCTCCTCGGCGGTCGCGTCGCAATCGGCGGCCTTTCGCGAGGAAATGTAGACCTTCGCGCCCTGCTCGATGAAGCCGGCGGCGATCATCCGGCCGATCCCGCGCGAACCGCCGGTGACCAGCGCCGTGCGCCCTTCGAGTGAAAACAGGTCCATCGCCATCGTCGCATCCTTTGTGATTGGCGAAGCAGTGGAGCGGCCGACCGCAAGGGTCAAGCCGGTGCGCCAGCAGGCTTTCGGGCCGCTTGACTTGATCACCAGATCGGCGCTCTGGCCGCCGGCGATGCGGCGTGTCCGCTCTGATGACGGCAGGTCGGTCCGATGGACCAAGATCAGGCGCCGGGCGTCAACCTCGCCCGCAACCTCGTCCAGTTGCGCCACAGCCGCTGCCTCACCCAGGACGCGCTGAGTCGCGGGCGAGCGATTCGTGCTGGAAGCGGGCGACGTGCTGGTCTTCCCCGGCAGCCTGCCGCACGCCTATCAGAACCTGTACGCGCGATCACCGTCTCGGCGGCGATCTTCGCGAAGGCTGGCTAGACCAGCGCCGCGCCCCAGAGGCGTTCGAGGATGCGCAGTGGCGAGGAGGCCGGCTCGGCCAGCGTTTCGACCGGCACGTAGAAGGTCTGCTCCAACGCGCACTGGCCGCTGACCGCCGCGTGCGGCGTCTGGTCGGTGAAGGCGAGCCAGGTCGCGCCGCCAGGGAACGAGACGTAGCGGCGCGCGGCGGTGGCCTGATAGCCGCGGTCGCGCTTGGCCGCATCGTGCATGCCCAGCATGATCTGGTCGTAGTCGGTGCGCCGGCACTTGGTCAGCGACAAGCGCTCCAGCAGCGCTGCTTCGCCCGGCAGCAGCCGGCGGGCGCGGTGGCGGAAGCGATCGGCGAATCCCTCGAACCCGCCGTCGGCGATCGCCCATTCGCGGTCCGCGCCGGAGGGATCGACATTGTTGAAGACGCGCAGGATGCGCCGACCCGACACCGGCTGCGAGGTGAAGGCATCCAGGTGCAGGCTGCGGTCGTCCTTGCGGCGGCTGAGCGGCGGCTCGTCCTGCACCGAGCGTCGGCGCAGGCTGGTGCGACCGATCTCGAGCTCGGCCAAATAAGGTGGGAAGAACTCGGCGATCAGGTCGCGCGACCAGGCGGCGTAGCGCGCCATCACCGCGCTGAGGCCGCTCACCACGTCCGCCGCGCCGATGACGCCGTCGATCTCGCGGGTGTTCGGGTTGTAGCTCGAGTTCTTCGAGCGACCGTCGCTCCAGTGCCGCTCGATCAGCGCCAGTTCGTCAGACGTCAGACGGAACGGCTCGGTGTCAACGATCAGCACGCCGTCGCGCTCGAGCAGCTCGCGCAGATCGCCGCCATCCGGCTTGCCGGCGATGGCGACAACGCCAGCCTCCGCAAAGCGCCGCTGCTCTCCGCTCACGGAGGCAGGCGCGTCGGGGCCGTTGTCGCGACCAGCGCGCGGCGCCGTGTGACCCATCGCCAAACTGCCCATTCCTCTAGCGCCGCTCCCCCGCAGGACTACGCCCAGGCCGTCCAGTCATGCCAAGCATCGGCATAATTAAGGCGGCCCGGGCCATCACGCCAGCGCCAGAACGTCCGACGCCTTGCTCTCCCAGAGTCTGGTTATAGAAGAATTTCTTTCGATCAGATTTCATGCGGCGCCTGACGATTATCGCTTCTGTTGGGTCAGTCGGCCGCCTCGAGCCTCACGGTCGCCTGCAACTCGATGTCCGCCGCCGAGCCGCCGATCAGCAGATCGTAGGCGCCGGGCTCCGCGATCCACTTGCCTGATGCCGGGTCGTAAAAGGCGAAAGCGCGGGCGTCGAGGTCGATTCGCACGAATTTCTGCTCCAGTGGCTCCAGCGCAACCTTGCAGAAGCCTTTGAGTTCCTTAACGGGTCTCTCAACTGACGGACCACGGGGTCGAATATACAACTGGGCCGTCTCCTTGCCTGTCCGTTCGCCGACATTCCGCAAGGAAAAGCTGACTGGCGCTGATTCGCCAACCCGCACCGATTCGGGCGCCTGCAGGTCGGCGTATTTGAATCGAGTGTAGGTAAGGCCGAAGCCGAACGGAAACAGCGGCGGCTCGTTACCCGAATCGAAGTGGCGATAACCGACCCGCAGACCCTCGCCATAGGTCACTGACGCGCCACCCGGGTAGAATCGGTGGGCCGGACTGTGCTCCTGCGCCGCGGGAAAGGTCACCGGCAGCCGGCCCGACGGTTCCGCTTCGCCCAGGATGATTCGCGCCACCGCGTCGGGGCCCGCCTCCCCGCCCATCCAGGCTTCGATCAGCGCTGGCGCATGATCGATCCAGGGCAGCACATAGGGCGCGCCGTTGCTGAGCACGACCACCGTGCGCGGGTTGGCCGCCAGCACCGCCTCGACCAAGGCGTTCTGGTCGCCCGGCAGATCGAGGTCCTCGCGGTCGTAGCCTTCGCCCTCGCTGATCGAGGCCGAGCCGATCACCACGATGGCCGCGTCGCAGCTCGCGGCGAGTTCGGCCGCCTCGGCGATCGAGCCGCGCGGGGGGCGCACGCCCAGGCTGACATACTCCCACGCCAGCCCTTCCCCGCCGCCGCCCGCCCCGGCCTGTTCGTCGCGGCTAGGAATGGCGCGGACGTAGTCGACCCGGATCGGGTAGCCCCGGCCGGCCGCCAGCTCCACAGCTGCGCTCTTGCGCGGGACCAGGCGTCCGCCGACGTCCAGCTTGTCGGGCTGGCTCTGGGTCCGCTCGTCGATCAGCGGCGCGCCGTCCAGCCACAGCCGTATCTCGCCCGGCCCGCGCATGGAGAACTCGTGGCGACCGTCGCGCTCGGGCCAGAACCAGCCGCTCCAGCGGAAGGCGCCATAGGTCGCCGGCTGGCCGGCGCCCATGTCGTGGCTGACCAGCTTGCCCAGCGCCCGTTCCTGCCGGGACGTCACCGGCTCGGCGCTCGTATCGTGGCCGGCAAAGTACTCGCACAGCACCCCGGCCTGGCCGCGCGCCGCATCCGGGCTGAACATCGCCGGCCGCGCGGCGGGCGGGACCGGCTCGTTGTCGCCGCCGTCGGCGTGCAACACCTCGGTGCGGCCGGTCAGACGGTCGGTCAGCGCCGAAAGCATCGAGACCCGGCGGTCGGTGCGCACCTGCGACGAGCCGCCGCCCTGGATGCGCCGCGCCGACGCGTTCGGCCCGACCACCGCGACGCGCTTCAACGTAGCCGGTTCCAGCGGCAGCAGATCGCCCTCGTTCTTCAGCAACACCACCGCTTCAACGGCCGCATCCTCAGCGATCCGTCGATGCCGGGCGGTGCGCAGCTCGCCGGTCGGCAACGGGCCGCCGTCGAGCGCGCCGGTGCGGACGATCAGGCGGCACATCCGCAGCGCCGCATCGTCGATCTGCGCGGTCGGGACCTCACCCGATTTCACCGCCGCCAGCAGCTTGTCGCCGAACCAGAGCGCGGGCCCCGGCATCTCCAAATCTGTGCCGCCGTTGGCCGCCGCCGCGGCGGCATGGACGGCGCCCCAGTCGGAAACCACTACGCCGTCATAGCCCCACTCGCCCTTCAGGATGTCGATCAGCAGCTTGCGGTTCTCGGTGGCGTAGACGCCGTCGACCCGGTTGTACGAGGCCATTACGGTCCAAGGGTTGGACGTCTTCACAACGTACTCGAACGCCGACAGATAGATCTCGCGGAGCGTGCGCTCGTCCATCTCGACGCTGACCGTCATGCGGCCTTCTTCCTGGTTGTTGGCCGCGTAGTGCTTCAGCGAGGCGCCGACCCCCTCGCCCTGCAGCCCCTCGACATAGGCGGCGCCGAGCCGGCCGGCGAGGAACGGGTCCTCGGAGTAGGTCTCGAAGTTGCGACCCCAGAGCGGTGTGCGCATGATGTTTATGGTCGGCGCCAGCACGACGCGTGAGCCGAGCGCCAGCGCCTCGCGCGCGATCGCCGCGGCTACCTCACGGGCCAGGTCGACATTCCAGGTCGAGGCCAGCGCCACGCCGACCGGAAACACTGTCGCCGGCTCGCCCTCGTTCGAGCGCACGCCGGTCGGGCCGTCGGTGACATTGACCCTTGGCACGCCAAGCCGCTCGACGCCTTCCAGGGTGAAAGACGCCGCGCCTGCCATCAGGGCGACTTTCTCTTCCAGCGTCAGGCGCGAGGCCAGATCCGCTGCCCGCGCCTCCAGCGGGCGGCCAGCGTCCAGATAGGGCGGCTTTTCGGTGCTCGTGGCCATGGGCCTTGCTCCCGCTGTTCGCCGATCCAATCCTTAAATTGGGACAATTGAGCGCCCCACGCCAGCTTTGCCGCGTCTCGCGGTTCGCCGATTCCACGCCGATGGCGATGATGGTAGGTAGGCGGCGGTCCCGACGGGGGCGGAGTTTGCGATGCGTGGGATCGCCACGAGGTATGGACTGGCTGCGCTGGCGCTGGGCGCGTCGCTCGCGCTGACCGCCCCAGGCGTTGCCGACACCCCCGCCATCACCGTCGCCGACTCGCCCGATCCGCTGCACGACGCAGAGCGCTCGGTGGTCCGCGTGGTCACCGTTTCGCTGGATGCGCTCGGCGAGCCGATGGCGCTGGAGACTGGCAGCGGCTTCGCCGTCGCGCCCGGTCTCGTCGTCACCAACCACCACGTCGTCCAGGGCGCGGCGCAGGCGGTCGAGATCGACACCTTCGTCATTCCCGAGCGCGACGCCGGCGGCCAGTCACAGAAGGCCTCCGTCACCCAGACCTGGGCCGACGCCGACCTCGCCCTGCTGTCCGTGCCGGGCCTCTCCTCGCCGCCCCTGACCATCGCCCAGGTCGAGCCCGGCAAGGAGGCCATCGTCCGCGCCCTAGGCTATCCGGGCGTCACCGATCAGGTGCGCAACATGTCGCTGACGGAAATTCTGCGACCGCAAGAGCCCTATGTGACCTCCGGTTCGATCGCCTTGTTCTCGTCGATCGCCCCGGGCGGCGGGCGGATCGACACCATCTTCCACACCGCGGCGATCAACCCCGGAAACTCCGGCGGGCCGTTGATCGACGCCTGCGGGCGGGTGATCGGGGTCAACACCTGGGGCGCCGGCTCCCAGCTCGGCGACGATGGCCAGGTGACGGCGCCGCAGGGCCAGTTCATCGCCAGCCAGTCCACGGTGCTGGCCAAGTTCCTCGCCGACGCCCAGGTGCGGGCCAATTTCGTCCCAGGCGCCTGCGTCCCCGCATCGATCCAGATGCTGGACGACCGGCTGAAGACCGACGAGACCGCGATCACCGATGAGAAGACCCTGATCACCCAGCTGCAGACCCAGCTCCAGGCCAGCGACTCCAACGCCCGGCAGCTGGCGCTGATGCTCACGCTGGTCGCCGGCGCGGTGGGGATCCTGGTGGTGGTGCTGGCCGCGCTCGGCCTGAGGCCGAAGCGCCGGCCAGCCGTGGCGCCGCCGATGCCGGCCGCGCCGGCTGCCGGCGAGGTTCGCCCTAGCTGAACAACCCGAACACCCCAAGCCCGCCCGCCGCAAACAGGCACCAGAGCGGGTTCAGCTTGGTGAAATAGGCGACGGCGGCAGTCGCGGCCGTGACGATGGCCAGCTTCCAGCCGGTGTCCGCGGCGCGCACCAGCACGAAGGCGCTGGAACAGACGAAGCCCACCGTCACCGGCGCCAGCCCCGCGCCGATGGCCGAGCGCCAGGCGGTCTCGCGGTACTTGTCCCAGGCCTTGGCGACCCAGAAGGTGAGCAGGCAGGACGGCCCGCACATCGCCGCCGTCGCCACCAGCGCGCCGGCCAGCCCCGCCGCCTTCCAGCCGATCAAGGTGGTGACCAGGAAGTTGGGTCCAGGCGCTGCCTGGGCGATGGCGAACAAGGCGGCGAAGTCCTGGTTGGTCATCCAGTGGTTTACGTCGACCGCCTGGCGATGCATCTCCGGGATCACCGCATTGGCGCCGCCGAACGCCATCAGCGACAGGCCGGTGAACTGCACCGCCAGCGCGACCAGGGTGTCGGCGGTCTTCATGCCCGGTTCTTCTTCCAGAACCAGGCCGCGCCGATGCTGAGCGGGCCAAGCGCGATCAACACGTAGGGCAGCGGAAAGCGCAGGATCGCCACCGCCGCGAACGCCACCAGGATGAACGGCGCGGCGAGCCAGGGGCGGCTACGCAGCAGCGGTTCGGCCATTCGCGCGGCAGTCGCGACGATCAGGCCGGACGCGGATGCGCCCAGGCCGACCAGGGCGTTTCTGACCGTCTCGAGGCCGCCATAGCGGCTGTAGAGCATGCCCAGCGCGATCACGATGATCACCGGCGTGCCGACCAGGCCCAGTGAAGCCGACACCGAACCGCGCCAGCCGCAGGCCCGCGCCCCGACCACGATCGACATGTTGACGATGTTCGGCCCCGGCAGCGTCTGGCAGAGCGACAGGGTCTCGGTGAAGTCCTCCGGCGTCAGCCAGGCCTTGCGCTCGACCAGCGTGCGCCGCGCGAACGGCAGCGTGCCGCCGAAACCAGACAAGGCGACGACAAAGAAAGTGACGAACAGGCCCCAGGGCGTCGGAGTCCCGGCGGTTGGGGACCCAGCCACCGGCCGGTCGGTCACTTGCAGGGATATTGCGCCGCGAGCGCCTCGACCACGAGATCCTGCGCCGCCAGCGGGCGCTTCTCCGGGTGCGCGGCCAGGAAATCGGTCACCGCCGCCACCATCTGCGTCGCCGTCACGCCGGCCGGGAAGCAGACCCGCTGCGCCGCGCCGAGCCCCTGTCCCGCCTGCTGCGCGTCGCTGACCCCAACCACATAGCCGACGCAGCGGCCCTGCTTGGTGGCGAAGTCGGCGTCACCCGGCTTGGCCACGCACTGCGCGGTCAGGCTGTCGCCGGTAAAGAACTCGAGGTCCGCCGCCGGCGCGGGCGCCGATGCCGCGAACGCCACGCCGAACGCCATCAGACCGGCCGCAAACCTCGCCATCACCGTCTCCCGACGCCGCCAGCGCCTCGTTCGCGCCGCGTCACCTATTCGGGCGCCCCGGCCAAAGTCGCAAGGGGCGGAGTCGCAAGCCGAACGGAGTCGCGCTAGAGACCGCAGCGCCGCCGATCGGAGCGGAGCCGTCGCCAGAAGGAAAGCCGCATGGGGCCCCGTTCCGCCGTCAATTACGTCTTTATCGTCATCCTCGCCGCCCTGCTGGCCGGCGGCCTCTACGCGACCTGGAACATGTTCCAGGCGGTGATCAGCTAAGGCGCGATCAAGCGGGATCGACCAGCGCCTGTGTGGCCACGGTCAAAGCCGGATCAGCGCCGCGGCGTAGGCCGGGAGGTCCAGGTCGGCGCCGCTGACGCTGGCGCCGCCGCCAAGAAACAGCGCTTCGCCCCCCGCCAGCTCAGCGGCTTGGATCGTCGTCGCCAGCCCGCCCAGCTCGAAATAGCAACGTACGCGCTCGCCGCCGGCGATCCGCTCGAAACCGAGCACGTTGCCCGCGGTTGCCAGCTGCACGCAGGCGCCGGTCCGCAACGCCAGTGAAAGCTTGCGCGCGGCGATCACCTGGCGGGAATAGTGCAGCGCGGAGTCGTCGTTGAGCTCCTGGCGCTCGATCGACAACGGCAGGTGGTCGGGGTCCATCGGCAGCCAGGCGTCAGCGGCGACGGTGAAGCCACCCATGGGCGCGGCGCTGGTCCAGGGCATCGGCGTGCGGCAGCCGTCGCGGCCGGGACCACCGGCGTAGGCGGCGATCGCGAACGGGTCCTGCAGCCGTGCGAACGGCACGTGACCATCCGGCAGTCCCAGTTCATCGCCCTGATAGACGAAGATCGTCCCGCGCATGGCGATCAGCGCGGCGAACAGCGCCTTGGCGCGATGGGCGTTGTTGTGCGCCATCCGGGTCGGAAAGCGGGTGACGTCGTGGTTGCCCAGCGACCAGGAGGGCCAGCCGGCGTCATTCTCCCAGGATTCCAACGCCGCGCGGAACAGCTCCGGCGTGCCCTCGACGCCGGACAGCAGGTAGAAGCTGTAGGCCGTGTGCAGCCGATCGGGCGGCTGGGTGTACTCCTGCTGACGCGGCAGCGGCGGCTCGTCGCCGATCTCGCCGACCGTCATCCGATCGCCCGCATAGCCGTCCATCAGCTTGCGCAGGCGGTTGATGAACAGCAGGTTCTCCGGCTGCGAGCGGTCGAACCTATGTAGCTGCATGTCGGTCGCCATCCGCGGCGTACGGTTGCGGTGGGCCGGCGGATTGTCCGTCAGATCGCGGTCGTGGACGTAGTAGTTGACCACGTCGAGCCGGAAGCCGTCGACCCCACGCTCGAGCCAGAACCGGGCCACATCCAGCACCGCGTCCTGCACTTCCGTATTCCAGAAGTTGAGGTCCGGCTGCTCGGGCAGGAAGTTGTGCAGGTAGTACTGCCGGCGCTTGGCCGACCAGGTCCAGGCCGGCCCGCCAAACGAGGCCAGCCAGTTGTTCGGCGGCGTGCCGTCCGGCTTCGCGTCGGCCCAGACGTACCAGTTGGCGCGCGGGTTATCGCGCGAGGCGGTGCTCTCCTGGAACCAGGGGTGCTGGTCGGAGCTGTGCGACCAGACCTGGTCGATGATCACCTTCAGCCCGCGGGCATGGGCCTCGTTCAACAGCGCGTCGAACTCGCTGAGCGAGCCGAACAGCGGATCGACGTCGCGGTAGTCGCTGACGTCGTAGCCGAAGTCCTTCATCGGCGAGGTGAAGAAAGGCGAGAGCCAGATCGCGTCGACGCCGAGCGAGGCGATGTAGTCCAGCCCGCGCCGCACGCCGCCGAGGTCGCCGACGCCGTCGGCCCCGGAGTCGAGGAAGCTGCGCGGATAGATCTGGTAGAACACAGCGCCGCGCCACCACTCGGCCATGCCAGGCTCCTCGAATCTCGCCCAGCGGGCGCGAAGGCGCGTCTATAGCGGCAGGATGCGTGGCGGTCTCGCCCGACCGCTCGCAGCGGGCCTCGGCGCTTCTGTTGCTAGGCTCGCATTCGCTTCGGACGCCCGTTCAGCGACGCTCCGGCGTCCTTCGGCAGCACGACGAAGAAACCCGCCGAGACCAGCGCCACCGCCCCGATGATCAGGAAGGTGGGGGAGATGGTCTGCGCCGTCATCTTGTGCGCCTGACCCTGGAACAGACGCAGCAGCGTGGCCGCGAAGCCAATGCCGACGCTCTGCGCCAGCCGCTGGCCCATCGCCGACATGGTCGAGGCCCGGCTCATCTGCGGATTGTCGATGTCGGCGAAGCCAAGGCCGTTCAGGGCGGTGAACTGCAACGAGCGGAAGAAGCCGCCGGTCAGCAGGATGAAGTAGATCAGCCAGTGCGGCGTCGATTTCGTCAGGATCGCATAGCTCATGAAGGTCAGGCCGACGATCACCGCATTGACGCTCAGGGTGTTGCGGAAACCGAACCGCGCCAGGATCGGCGGAGCGCTGGTCTTCATCACTAGGGCCGCGGCGGCGCTGGCGAAGGTCATCAGCCCGGCCTGGAACGGCGACATCCCGAACGCGACCTGCAGCAGCAGGGCGAGCAGGAACGGCGTCGCCCCCACCCCCATCCGCATGAACGCCCCGCCGACGATCGAAGCGAAAAAGGTTGGGATCTTGAACAGCTTGAGGTCGAGAATTGCGTGCGGCGTGCGGCGGGCGTAGGCGGCGTAGACGCCCAACAGCACCAGGCCGCCGCTAAGCAACCCGGGCGCGGCCCAGGCCGGCAGAGTGCTGCGGCCCAGGTTCTCGAATGCGTAGACCACCGCCGCCAGGCCGACGCCGGTCAGAAGCATGCCCACCCAGTCGAGCTTGCCGGCGTCCTCCTCCTTGATGTCGTTGATGTATTTCGTGACCAGGATCACGCCCATGATCGCGATCGGGATGTTGAGGAAGAAGATCCAGCGCCAGGACAGGTAGGTGACGATGAAGCCGCCGATTGGCGGGCCGATCACCGGTCCGAGCAGCGAGGGCATGGTCAGCACCGACATCGCCCGCACCAGGTCGTGCTTCGGCGTGGAGCGCAGCAGCACCAGCCGCCCGACCGGGCCCATCAACGCGCCGGCCGCGCCCTCGGCGAAGCGGGCCAGCAACAGCTCCGGCAGGTTGGTGGCGAAGCCGCAGGCGGCGCAGGACGCGGCGTAGAGGCCGATCGCGATCAGGAACACCCGCTTGGCCCCGAACCGGTCGGCCGCCCAGCCGCTCACCGGCAGGAAGATCGCCAGCGCCAGCAGATAGACGGTGATGGTGGTGTTCAGGCTGATCGGGCTCTGGTGCAACGTGACCGCCATCGACGGCAGCGCGTTGGCGATCACCGTGGCGCTCAGCGTCATCATCAGGTTGGCCGCGCCGATAATCGCCGGCACCAGGCTGGAGAACGGTTTGTCCTCCGGTTCGGCCAGCGCCAGCGGCTCGGCGCTCGGCTCGCCTTCCAGCGAGGCGGCGAGCTCGGCCTCGGCCTCGCGCCGCGCTTCCAGTCCGCTTCTGGCGGTGATGACGTCGGCCATCAGCGGTCTTCCGCCAAGCGCAGCAGCGGCGCGGCGGCGGCGGCGAGGACCGCGCGCTCCTCGGGGCTCAGCTTCGCCAGCCGGGCGGCGAGCCAGTCGTTGCGGCGGCGGCGGATGGCGTCCAGCGCCTTGCCGCCCTTGGCGGTCAACGTCAAACCGACGCGGCGGCGATCGTCGTTGTCGGGCGCCGAGCGGGCGATCCAGCCGGCCGCCTCCATCCGCTTGACGTGCCCGCTCATCGACGCGCGCGTCATCTGTTCGCGCTCGGCAAGGTCCGAGACGCCGATGCCGGCGTTCTTCTTCACCGCCCCCAGCAGCTGCGCGTCCAGCGCCGACACGCCGGCTCGCTGCGCCTCGCGGCGCAGGGCGCGGGATACCTTCAACAGCGCCGGACGCAAGGCGTCGACCAGCGGCAGGATGTCCTTCTCGGTGGGAATCAGGGCGTTCATCTACGACCAGACGCATATAGTTAGGCTACCTAACTAACAATAAATCATCGCGACGCAAGCGTCACCGGAAGGCGCAGCGCCACATGCTGCTGTATTATGGGCGCGCTGGATCAGGAGGGCTTCCAGATGCAGGCTGTCTTCACCCACGCCATCAAGTTCGTCGACGACATGGATCGCGCCGTCGCCTTCTATCGCGACACCCTGGGCCTGAAGCTGCGGTTCGCCACGCCCCATTGGAGCGAGTTCGACACCGGAGCGGTGACGCTAGCCCTGCACCCAGCGTCGGAACGCAACCCGGCCGGCTCGACCCAGGTCGGCTTCACCACGCCGGGCCTGGAGGCGATCTACGCCGGCCGCGAGGCCGTCGGCCTCACCTTCACCGCCCCGCCGGTCGACGAGCATGGGACGCTGCTCTCGCGGATCCTCGACTGCGAAGGCGCGGAGATTGGCCTTTCGGGCGCCAAGCCGTGACCAGGAAGCCCGAAACCGACGAGGAGATGGCCGCCATCCGCGTCAGCGGCACGGTGACGCCGCTCAACGCCCAGATCTACCTGGCGCCCTACGATCCAACCTGGCCGGCGCAGTACCAGGTCGAGGCGGCCAAGATCTGCGCCGCGCTCGGCGCTCGGGCGGTTGCGCTGGAGCACGTCGGCTCGACCTCGATCCCCGGCCTCAGCGCCAAACCGATCATAGACATCATCTTGTGCGTCGCCGACTCGTCCGACGAAGACGCCTACGTCCCTGCCCTCACCGCCCAGGGCTACAGGCTGCACCTGCGCGAGCCCGAGTGGGAACAGCACCGGGTGATGAAGGGCGACAACCCCATGGTGAACCTTCACGTCTTCACCGTCGGCTCGCCGGAACTGACGCGGATGGTCGGTTTTCGCGACCGCTGTCGCCGCCATCCCGAGGAATTGAAGCTCTACCAGGACGCCAAGCAGGCGCTTGCGGGCCAGGTCTGGCGCCACGTGCAGCACTATGCCAACGCCAAGGCCGAGGTGGTCGAGGCGATCATCGCCCGGGCGCTGGCTGAGCCGGCCTGACCGGGCGCGCCGGCGCCTGCTGCGCCACCACCACCCCCAGCAGCGCCAGCGTTCCGCCGGCGGCCTGCAGCGGCGTCAGCGCCTCGCTGAAGATCAGATAGGCCAGGACACCGGCAACCACCGGCTGCACCAGCACCGTCACCGAGGCGGTCGACGCCGGCAGCCGGCCGAGCGCCCAGGCGATCGAGCCCTGGCCGAACACGTGCGCCAGTCCCAGCCCGGCGACCGCGGCCCAGCCGAGGGCCGACGCCGGCAGCAGCGGTTCGCGCATCACGATCGCAGTCAGCAGCAGCGGCGGCGCGCCGATGATGCAGCACCAGAGCATGACGCTCAGCGTCGAACGCGCCAACCGCGCGGCCCGCACCGACATGAAATAGAGGCCGTACCAGACCGCGGTCGAGACCGAGAGGGCGTCGCCGAGATGCGGCAGCGACCCTGGGCTGGCTCTCATGGGCGCGGCTTCGGCCATCAGCACCGCCCCGCCCACCGCGGCCACCAGGCCGACCAGGAAGATCGGCCGCGGCCTCTCCTTGAAGAACACCCAGCTGGCCAAGGTCACCAGCACCGGGGTGAGGTTGGGCAGCACCGTCGCGTTGGCGACCGAGGTATAGCGGATGCCGTAGTGCCAGCAGGCGAGATCCAGCGCGAAGAAGATTCCGGCCAGCCACATTGCCGGCGACGGCCGACCTACCGCGCCCGCCCCGCGGCCAGCGGCCATCAGCGCCAGCAGCGGCGTCGCGAACGCCAGCCGCCAGAACCCCGCCGCCGCGGGACCACATGCGGCCAGTCGCACCAGGATCGGCGTCGTGCCGATCACCAGCGCGCCGAACACCAGCGCCGCTAGCGCCAAGCGGGGGTCGTCCTGGTTAAGGGCTGGCCGGCGCAGGGCGAGGGTGCTCATGCCTCCTTCAAGCCGCCGCGGCCCGTCCCGTCACGCAAAAACCGCCCGGCGGGCCTCTGCCCGGCCGAGCGGCAAGTGGAACGGACCTCTTGGGGGTGCGGCCCGTGTTGGGAGACCAAGGCGGCGGACGGTTGGGCAG
>Ga0302324_100016785_pt1 | contig 14568 bp, 12 predicted proteins | sample Palsa_T0_1_FD_201949 | JGI IMG/M metagenome (GOLD analysis project Ga0302324, IMG submission 201949) | Peat permafrost microbial communities from Stordalen Mire near Abisko, Sweden - Palsa_T0_1 | ecosystem: Environmental > Terrestrial > Soil > Palsa > Peat permafrost | place: Sweden: Abisko...
CAGCCCGTCACTGTTAACAAAATTTGTCGCCTTGAGGCCGATGCGCTTGCCGTAGGTATTCATCAGCTGGGCAAACGCGCTCTCGGATCCACCCACCTTCTCGGCGAGCGCGATCGTGGCATCGTTGCCTGACTGCACCAGCATGCCTTTGATGAGCACTTCGGCCGGAATCTGCGTGCCCACCTGGACAAACGTGCGCGAGCCCTCGGCGCGCCAGGCGTGCTCGCTGATCGGCACCATGTCGGAGAGCTTGAGCCGTCCGTCCTTGAGGGCAGCAAACACCGCATAGCTCGTCATGACCTTGGTCAGGCTCGCAGGCTCATTGCGATCGTCCGCGTGCAATTCGGCGAGGATCCGGCCGCTGTCGTAGTCAAGCAGGATGTAGGCGCGGGCTTCGACGGAAGGCGGCTGCGGAATGGGGCTTGCGGCCGCGGCCGGCGGTGGCGCGGCGGGGTTCGGCGTGGGGGACTGCGGGGCAGCCGCCAGGAGCGGCAGCGAGGCGAGCATGAGCCAGGAGAAGAGCAATGAGGAGCGCGACATTCCTTTAGTACCCCACGAGGTTGCTGAAACCGACCTGCAGACAAGATTCTAGCGGAACGAGGCCGACGAAATTGTGCGCGCCCTCTAGTCCGGCGCGAGTCGCGCACTTGGCACACCGAGTGCGTGCAGCCGCTCGGCGAGCTCATCGAACTGCGCCACACTCGTGATCGGCCCGACACGGACTCGATACAGACGCTCTCTGCCGGCGATGGGCGAGAGTACGCTCACCCCCAGCAGGCCGGCGCTGCGTAATTTAGCACTCAGCCTTTGCGCATTGCCGACGTCGGCGAAGGCGCCCGCCTGCATCCACAGTTCAGGCGGCGGCGACTCCGCGATACGCGTCAGCGTGTCGGGAGCGGCGGGCGTTATGGCGCGCACTTCAACCAGTGTCGTGCCCTCGCGCAGCATGTCAAGCTTGGCGGCCGCGGTATAGGAGAGATCAATAATGCGGTTCGCGACAAATGGGCCGCGATCATTGATGCGCACCACGCAGGTCCTGCCGTTCTTCAGGTTGGTGACGCGCGCATACGCCGGCAGAGGCAGCGTCTTATGAGCGGCGGTCATGCCGTACATGTCGTACGGCTCACCCATCGAGGTGTTGACGCCGTGAAAGGTGGGGCCATACCAGGAGGCGACGCCGCGCTCCACGTAACCGTCGGCGCTTGCGAGCACAAAGTAGCGCTTGCCCTGCACGTCATAGAAGGGCGGATTGCCGTGCTTGCTGCGCAATTCGAAGCGCGGCACCGCATCGGGAACCGCCGCGATGTTGGGCGGTACGCCCGGCGCGCCGTTCGTCGGGGGTGGCGGCGGCACTTCCTGAGGCTGCGGTGCCGGAGCCTTATGCCGCGGCGCGCCGGCGCACGCGGCAAGGAGCGCCGCGGCCAAGAGCGGCACGAGCGCTGACGGCGTGCGCATCACGGGGCAGCGCCGGGCATTCGAGCGGCGATGGCCAGCGCCAGATCATGCACCGCCATGGCGTAGCGGGCGCTGCGGTTGTAGCGGGTGATGACCTGGAAATTCTTGAAGCCGATGCGATACGCCGGCCCGTCGTGCTCCTCAGCACTGACCAGGATCACGGGCGTGGTGGGAGGCGCCGCAAGGGCACTCTCAACGCCCTGAGCGCGCAGCTCCCCCAGCGTCGTTGTGAGCTCGAGATTCCTGAGATCAATGTGAAAAGGCGAGCCGGCGTCGATGCTCGCGTTGCCCATCACGGGAGTTGCGGTTTCCCAGCCATGCTCGCGCAGAAAATTGGCGACGCTCGCAAAGATGTCTGGCCAGTCATTCCACAGGTCGCGCCGCCGGTCGCCGTCCGCGTCGACCGCAAAGCGCCGGTAGCTCGAGGGCATGAACTGCGGCGCTCCCATTGCGCCCGCGTACGAGCCCATGACGGTCAATGGATCGATGCGCTCCTCGCGCGTGAGCAGAATGAACTGCTCAAGCTCGCTTCTTGAGAGCTTGCTCGGCACCGGCTGTGCGAATGCGAGCGTCATGAGGGAATCGAGCACGCGGTCATGACCGGTCATGCGGCCGTAAAAGGTCTCGCAGCCGAGAATCGCGACGATGTATTCGGGCGGCACGCCGCGCTCGGCGGCGACACGTTCAAGCTCCACGCGATGCTCGACCCAGAAGTCGACTCCCGCCTGAATGCGCTTCTCCGTGACGAAGTGCGCGCGGTACTCCCACCAGGCGAGTACGCGCTCAGCCGGCTGCTCCGTGCGCTCGATGACGCGTATCTGCGGGACCGCGTGGCTGAGCAACGCGCGCACCGTGCGCGGCGGCAGAGCATTGCGGGTGGCAACTTCGCTGATGAACTCGCGGATGTCGGAGCGGTTTAAATCAAAGTGCGTTGCATTCGCCGCCGCGGTGTCAGCGTCCGCGACGGTGAGCTGCAAAAGCGCGGCGAGTGCGAGCACGCGCCAGAGGTTGTGCAATGGCTTGGTTCGCACGCTTAGGAACCGACGAGTTTGCGATGCGAATACAGCGACATCAGAATCCCAAATCCCGCGAGCAGGGTGACCATGGAGCTGCCGCCATAGCTCACGAGCGGCAGCGGCACGCCAACCACGGGCAGCAGCCCGCTCACCATGCCGGCGTTGATAAAGACGTACACGAAGAACGTCAGCGCCAGGCACCCGCCCAGCAGCCGCGCATAGGTGTCTTGCGTCTGCACGGCCATGTACAGCGCGCGCGTGACCACGTAGGCATACAGCAGCAGCAGCAGCGCCAATCCTAAGAATCCGAACTCCTCGCCGATCACCGCAAAGATGAAGTCGGTTGAGCGTTCCGGCAGGAACTGCAGCTGCGCCTGCGAGCCGTGCATCCAGCCTTTGCCAAACACCCCTCCCGAGCCGATGGCAATTTGTGATTGGATGATGTGATAGCCCGCGCCGAGTCGATCGGTGCTCGGGTCAAGGAACGTGAGCACGCGCTTTTTCTGGTAGTCGTGCATGAACGCCCACCCAAACCAGGCACCGAGTCCGCCGAGCACTGCGACGCCGGCGATGATGCGCACCTGCAGGCCAGCCATGAGGATGACGAGGCTGCCGGCGATCGCGATCAGCGCGGCCGTTCCCAGATCCGGCTGCAGCACCACCAGGCCCACCGGCACGAAGATGAGCGCGATCAGTATCGCGAGCGAGCTCAATGAGGGAGGCAGCGCCCGATCGTGCAGGAACCAGGCGCACATCATCGGCACTGCAAGCTTCATGATCTCGGAGGGCTGGAAGCGCAGCAATCCCAGATCGAGCCAGCGCTGCGCGCCCATGCCGATGTGGCCGATCCCATCGACCACCACCAGCAACACGATACCGACCAGATAGAGCCACGGTGACATGCGCCGCAGAAAATTAGGACTGACTTGCGCAAGGAGCAGCATGGCGACGACGCCCATGCCGATATGCGCGGCGGCGCGAATCACGGTGCCGAGACTTTGGCCGGAGGCGCTGTAGAGCACCACGAGCCCATAGGCGGCGACGAGCGCGAGCCCAATTACGAGCGCACCATCGAGCTTCAACGCAAAGAGCATGCGCGCCGTAACCGTGAGGGTGCGGCGGGTGCGCGAGCCGGAGGTGACTTCCTCGTACACTTAGGGTGCCTTCAGCTTGCCGTCGGCATCGAGCAGGTAGGCATCCAGAACCTGCCGCGCGATCGGGGCGGCGGTGGTTGCCCCGAAGCCGCCGTTCTCCACCAACACCGCAACGGCAATGCGCGGCTTCTCAACCGGTGCGAAGGCGATGAACCAGGCATGGTCGCGTAGGCGCTCTTCGACGGTTTTCTCGTTGTATTTGGCGTTCTGGGCGACGGTGAATACCTGCGCGGTGCCGGTCTTGCCGGCGATGGAGTACGCGGCGTTCTTGCCGCTCACGTGCGCCGTGCCGTAGGTCACTGCGCCCACCATGCCGTTGATGACGCGATCCCAATCCGCATCGGCGACGCCCTCAATGCGCTTGCCGGCGACGGGCGCAATCGGCTTCACGTTGCCGTTGGCATCGCGCAGTCCGGTGACGAGGCGCGGGTGGAAATTGGCGCCGCGGCCGGCAATGACGCCCGCGACATGCGCAAGCTGCAGCGGCGTCACGAGCAGATACCCCTGGCCGACGCCGAAGTTGATGGTCTCGCCTGGAAACCAGATCTGGTCGGCGGGCCGTTTGAACGCGAGTTTCTTCCATTCCGGCGTCGGCAGCAGACCGGGCTTCTCGCCGCTGATATCGATGCCCGTTAGCTCTCCATAGCCGAAAGGCGCCAGGAACGTCGCGATGCGGTTAACGCCGAGCGTCTCGGCGAGGCCATAAAAGTACACGTCGCAGGACTTTGCGATTGCATCCTGCAGAGCGACCCAGCCGTGTTTGCCGCCCTTACCTTCGCGAAACAGGCGCGTGCTGCCGGGCAGATGAAACGTGCCGGCGCAGAACTCGGTCTTATCGGGATTCAGGACGTGATAGGTGAGGCCGGCAAGCGCTACCACCGGTTTGATCGTCGATCCGGACGGGTAGGCGCCCCGCAACGCGCGATTCAGCAGCGGCTTGTCGATATTGTCGGTGAGCTCGGCATATTCGCTGCGCGTGATACCGCGAGCGAAGAGCGAGGGATCAAACTCCGGCATGCTCGCAAGCGCGAGCACATCGCCATTGTTGGGATTGACCGCCACGACCGCACCGCGGTGATCGCCGAGCGCCTGCTCGGCCACACGCTGCACGTTAGTATCGAGCGAGAGTACGAGATCCTTGCCGGCGGCGGGCGCCTGCGTGCGCAGATCCGGCGCGAGCTCGCCTAGGCCCTGCACCGAGCGGCCGAGCGCATTGACGAGAACCTCGCGATAGCCGTTGCCGCCATGCAGCTGCTTCTCATAGGCGCTCTCCACGCCGAGCTTGCCGATGAGTGCGGTGCCCGAGTAGGCGGCTCGATCGATATGCTCAAGGTCGTTCTCGCTGATAGCGCCCACGTAGCCAAGCGCGTGCACGCCAAGCTGGCCCTCGGGGTAGAAACGCGTCTGGCGTGTCTTGATGTCCAGCCCCGGGAACTCAAAGCGCCGTACCGCAAAGCGGGCGACATCCTCATCGGACATGCGCAGCACCACCGGCACGCTATCGAACGGACGGCGCGAGCGGATCGTGCGGCGCAGCTCCTCCACCGAATCCGCCTCGATGAGGCCGAGCTTCACGAGTCCCTGTAATGCGCCGTTCAAGTTGGGCACTTCCTCGGGGACCAGCTCCAGCTGGTACGCCGGCTGATTACCGGCGAGCAGCTTGCCGTTACGGTCCAGTATCAGGCCGCGCGCTGCGGGGATCGGTTCTGTGCGGACGCGATTGCCTTGCGAGAGTTCCGTGTAATACGAGTGGCGCGTCACCTGCAGCAGATAAAGACGGCCAATCAGCGCAAGCGTGAGCACCACGATGAAGCAGCCGGCCACGAGCACGCGGCGCTCAAAAAGGCGCTGCTCCTTCCAGTGGTCCTTGATGCGCACGGCCTGAAGCATCAGTTGTGCACCTTAGCGTGCATCGCTAGCTCTCCCAACGCGGCGCATGGCTGCGGGTGAGGAGCGCGGCGGCGACGGGCCAGAGCAGCGCGCCCGTGACGATCTGCAGCCAGTGCAGCGGACCGAAGAGTGTGTGACCGGTCCAGCCATCGATCGCGAACAGCACGCACTCATAGATCACGAGCGCCCCGAGCACCATCAAAGACTGCTGGAACACGTGTTTGGCGCGCACCTTCTGGTGCTCACGCACCGCGATGTAGGCGACGAGCGATAGCGCGAGGGCATGCTCGCCTAAGAGCGAACCCTGGAAGACATCGAGGGCGAGCCCGCTGAACCAGCCGATCGCGATGCCGCCGGCGCGCGGTGCAGCGACCGACCAGTAGATCACCGTCAGCGTGAGAAATGCCGGGCGCACGGCGTCGAGGTTGGCCGGCAACGGCACGACCGACAGAAAGAGCGCGAGCGCCAGGGTGAGTAACAACCGTCCGCGCGGCTCACGAGCCCGGGCGTTCATTCGACGGCATCCGCGGCATCATCCGGCGGTTCGGATTTGGGAGGCGTTTTCGGGGTGACCTTGGCTTTAGCGGGCGCTGCAGGAGGCGTAGCCGCCGTCGCTGCTGCTCCAGGCGCCAGCGGCGCAGCGGCAGGCGTGGAAGCCGCAGCTGCCGAGGCCGGCGTGTCCGGATGCGGTGCCAGCTGCGACTGCAGAGCCGCATTCTTGGCGCGTTCATCCACGAACCAGACGAGCGCGACTTCGCGATCGCTTTCAATGTGCGCGAGCGGGACGGCCCGCACCTGCGCGAGCGGCTGGATGGCATCGCGATGCACCTCCTCGACGCGCGCCACTGGGTAGCCCGCCGGGAACACGCCCCCGAGGCCCGACGTGTTGAGGAGATCCCCGCGTTTGACGTCGGCATTGGCGGGCAGATAGGGCAGCGCGAGGGCGGATTCATTGCCGGCGCCGACGGCAATCGTGCGCAGCCCCGTACGCTCGATCTGCACCGGCACGGCGTGCTCGGGGTCTGTGATCAGGATCACCTCGGTGCTCCACGGTCCAACGTGGATCGTCTGCCCCAAAAGGCCCGCGTCATCGAGCACCGCCTGACCTTCAAACACCCCGTTGGTTGTGCCGCGATTGAGGAGCATGCGTTGGCGCAGCGTCGTGAGCTCAACACTGATGATTTCGCCCGCCAGCCACCGATCGGCGATCGGCGGCAGCGCATGCGCAAGGCCGCGCAGCTGCGCGTTCTCGCGAGCGAGCCCCTCGTAATTGAGCGCACGCAAGGCAAGCCCGCTTTCGCGCACCCGCAGCCGCTCGTTCTCGGCCCGCAGCTCCTCGCGCGTCTCGACGCTCTCCCTGATCCACGCCCAGGCGGTTGTCGGGGAGCTCACCGCAAGCTGCAGCGGGTAGGCTGCTGCTTGCAGCAAAAAGCGAATCTCTTTGACCCAGCCGCCACGCTGATCGAACACCATGACGACGATCGAGAGGATGGCATACACGGTGAAGCGCAGCCCGGGCGATGAGCCATGTCCGGTCAGCCGGCGATTGGTCGCTCCTGCTCCGTATGCGGCCACGCCGTGCGGGGACTACTCGAGTCCGAAGTGGCCAGGACCCATGGTGTCCATCAACTCGAGTATCCGGCCGCCGCCGCGCGCGACGCAGGTGAGCGGATCGTCCGCCACCACGACCGGCAGGCCCGTCTCTTCGGTGAGGAGCTTGTCGATGTCGCGCAGTAGCGCGCCGCCGCCGGTGAGCACGATGCCACGGTCGGCAACGTCCGCACCCAGCTCCGGCGGGGTTTGCTCGAGCGCCTGCTTGACGGCGCTCACGATGCTCTGCAACGGCTCCTGCAGGGCCTCGAGGATCTCATTGCTATTGAGCGTAAAGCTGCGGGGTACGCCTTCGGAGAGATTGCGCCCCTTGACCGAGAGCTCGCGCACCTGCTGACCGGGGTAAGCCGAGCCAATCTCGATCTTGATGCGCTCGGCGGTGGCCTCGCCAATCAGGATGCCGTAGTTGCGGCGCACGTAATTCATGATGGCCTCATCGAAGCGATCGCCGCCGATGCGCGCGGAGTTCGCATAGACGATGCCGTTTAGCGACAGCACCGCAACTTCGGAGGTGCCGCCGCCGATGTCGAGGACCATGGAGCCGCGCGGCTCGTGCACGGGCAGGCCGGCGCCCACGGCCGCAGCCATCGGCTCGCTCACGATGCCAACGTTGCGCGCACCGGCACCCTCGGCGGATTCGCGGATCGCGCGGCGCTCAACCTGGGTCGAGCCAAAGGGCACGCACACCAGAACGCGCGGCGAGGGCTTCAGCATGCGGTTGCCGTGCACCTTGTTGATGAAGTACTGGAGCATCTTCTCGGTGTACGTGAAGTCGGCAATGACGCCGTCCTTCATGGGGCGCACGGCGTTGATGTGGCCGGGGGTGCGGCCGAGCATGTTCTTTGCTTCGGAGCCCACCGCCACGATGATCTTGCCGCCACGTGTTGGCTCATCCTGCACGGCGACCACCGAGGGCTCGTTCAGCACGATGCCCTTGTCGCGGACATAGATCAGCGTGTTGGCCGTGCCCAAATCGATGGACAGGTCACTCGAGAAATAGCCACGCAGGCGTTTGAACATGAATATTTGGGCTGGCGGGGGATGCCAAAAGTGGCGCGTAATCTAGCAACCGACAGGACATTCAGCAAGGCAAGCTGTATGATTTTGAGCTGTTTTTCGCACTTTTCCGAACGCCCATGGCCCTCACCCGAGCCGCGATCGAAAGCATCGCGCATCTGGCGCGCCTCGAGCTCAACGAGGCGGAGATCCCTGTCTACCAGAGAAGCTTGAGCAGCATCCTCGATTTTGTCGGCGAATTGGAACGCGCCGCTACGAACGACGTCACACCGATGGCGCATCCCCTGGCGGGGCTCTCGCAGCGCATGCGTGCGGACGTTGTCACGGAGGAGGACGCGCACGAGCGCTATCAGAGGAACGCGCCGCAGGTTGCGGCCGGGCTCTATCTCGTGCCAAAGGTGATCGAATGAGCCTGCACACGATGGCGCTTGCCGAGCTTGCTGCCGGATTACGCGCGCGCAGGTTCTCGAGCGTGGAGCTGACGCAGCTCTGTCTTGCACGCATCGGCGCCCACGGCAATGCGCTCAATGCCTTCGTCACGGTTGCGCACGAGGAGGCGCTGGCGAGTGCGCGCGCCGCCGACACGGCGCTCGCTGCCGGCCGCGGCGGTGCGCTCACCGGGATACCGCTTGCCCACAAGGATATCTTCTGTACCGCGGGCCTGCGTACCACCTGCGGCTCGCGCATGCTCGATCAGTTCGTCTCGCCGTACGACGCCACTGTCGTCGCGAAGCTCAAGGAGGCGGGCACGGTGCTCCTCGGCAAGACCAACATGGATGAGTTTGCGATGGGCTCCTCGAGCGAGACGAGCTACTACGGCCCCGTCAAAAATCCCTGGAACACGAAGCTCGTGCCCGGCGGATCATCGGGCGGCTCGGCTGCCGCGGTGGCGGCGCGACTGGTGCCTGCGGCGAGTGGCACTGACACCGGCGGTTCCATACGACAGCCCGCGGCGCTCTGCGGCATCACGGGGCTCAAGCCCACCTATGGACGCGTGTCGCGTTACGGGATGATCGCCTTTGCCTCGAGCCTTGATCAGGCGGGCGTGCTGGCAAAGAGCGCCGAGGATGCAGCGCTCGTGCTCGGCGCGATGGCGGGCTTTGATCCACTCGATTCCACGAGCGTGGATGTCGCCGTCCCCGATTACACGGCGCTGCTCGGCAAGTCCCTCGGTGGCGTGCGCATCGGCATCGTGAAGGAGTTTTTCGATGCGGGACTCGATGCCGACAACGCCCGTCGAGTGCAGGAGGCGCTCGGACTCTTTTCACGACTTGGTGTAGCGCTGCAGGATGTGAGCCTGCCGAATCTGCCGCTGTCGGTGCCGACGTATTACGTCGTGGCGCCGGCTGAGTGTTCCTCCAATCTGGCGCGCTACGATGGCGTGCGCTTCGGCCACCGCTGCAAAGAGCCGCGCGATCTGCAGGATCTGTATCGCCGCTCGCGCGGCGAGGGCTTCGGCGCCGAGGTCAAGCGGCGCGTTATGACCGGCACATACGTGCTCTCGGCGGGTTACTTCGACGCCTATTACCTCAAAGCGCAGAAGGTGCGGCAGCTCATCGCGAAGGATTTTCGTGACGCCTTTGCCCAGGTGGATATGCTGATCGCGCCGACCACGCCGACCCCGGCCTTTGAGATCGGCGCAAAGATGAGCGACCCGATCACGATGTACCTGAACGACATCTATACGATCGGTGCGAATCTTGCCGGATTGCCCGCGATTTCCATTCCCTGCGGGTTCGTGCGCGAGCTGCCCGTGGGCTTGCAGCTTGTGGGGCCGCACTTTGCGGAAGCCACGATTTTGAACGCCGCGCATGCCTATCAGCGCGAGACGGACTGGCACCGGCAGATGCCGCAGGGTTACGCATGAGTGCCGGGGAGTGGGAAACGGTCATTGGGCTTGAGATTCACGCCCAGCTTGCCACGCGTTCGAAGATCTTCTCCGGCTCGGCGAGCGGCTACGGCGCAAGCCCCAACGCGCATGCCAACCTCGTGGACCTCGGCTACCCGGGCGTATTGCCGGTGCTGAACGCCGAGGCCGTGCGCATGGCGGTGAAGCTCGGTCTTGCCATCGGCGCGCAGATCGCGCGCACCTCGGTGTTCGCGCGCAAGAATTACTTCTATCCGGATCTGCCGAAGGGTTATCAGATCAGTCAGTACGAGCTGCCGGTGGTCGCAAAAGGCGCGCTCGAGATTGTTCTCGACGACGGCAGCCGCAAGAAGATCGGCATCACCCGAGCTCATCTGGAGGAGGATGCCGGCAAGTCGCTGCACGAAGGCCTGCCCGGTGTCACCGGGATCGATCTTAATCGCGCGGGCACGCCGCTCGTGGAGATTGTCTCTGAGCCGCAACTGCGCTCGGCGAAGGAGGCGGTCGCGTACATGAAAAAGGTCCACACGCTCGTGCGCTACCTTGAGATCTGCGACGGCAACATGCAGGAGGGGAATTTTCGCTGCGACGCCAATGTGTCGGTGCGCCGCAGCGGCACGGAGGCCTTCGGCACACGCGCGGAGATCAAGAACCTCAACTCCTTTCGCTACGTCGAGAAAGCCATCCTGTACGAGGTATCCCGGCAGATTGATGTCCTCGAGGCAGGTGGCCGCGTCGTGCAGGAGACGCGCCTCTACGATGCGGACAAGGCTGAGACGCGCTCAATGCGCACCAAGGAAGAAGCGAACGACTATCGCTACTTTCCAGACCCCGACCTGCTGCCGGTTGTCCTGACGGATGCGTTTATTGAGGACGTGCGGCGCGACCTGCCGGAACTACCCGACCAGAAGGCGACCCGCTTCAGCCTCGAGTACGGCCTCTCGCCCTATGACGCTCTGGTGCTCACGGCCAGCCGCGAGCTTGCCGCCTACTACGAAGAGGTCGCGCACGCTGTGTCGGGTGAGGCGAAACTCGCGGCCAACTGGGTCATGGGGGATCTGGCGGCCTGCCTCAACCGCGACGGGCTCGAGATCACCGCAAGCCCCATCGCCGCTACCAACCTTGCGGCGCTGCTGCGCCGAATCACCGACCAGACGATCTCCGGCAAGATTGCCAAGGAAGTGTTCGAGGCCATGTGGAGCAGCGGTAAGCCCGCCGACGCCATCATCGAGGAGCGCGGCCTGCGGCAGATCACCGACGTGGCCGCCATCGAGCGCGTCATCGATGAGGTCATGGCCAAGAACCCCGTGCAGCTCGCCGACTACCGGGCAGGCAAGGACAAGCTCTTCGGATTCTTCGTCGGCCAGGTCATGAAGGCCACCGGTGGCAAGGCCAATCCCGCCGAGCTCAATAAGCTCCTGAAGGCCAAGCTTGCCGGCTGACCCTCGGGGCCGGCTCTCCAAAACGTCGACTGGTGTGCTGTTAGTGCCGCAGGGTCTCTGTTACGCTCTCATTTAAAGATATGTGCAAGTGCGCAAGTTATTATGACTAATGCGGCGGATCTGGTCGCCTGGCTGCGCGCCGCCGGCGAGCCCACGCGGCTGCGACTGCTCGCGCTGTGCGCCGAGCGCGAATTCAGCGTGTCGGAGCTGGCGCTTGCCGTGGGGCAAAGCGGTCCGCGCACCTCCAGGCACCTAAAGATCCTGTGCGCCTCGGGCCTACTTGCGCGACTGCGCCACGGCCAGTGGGTGCACTACCGCCTGACACAGGATCCGCAGGCCGCGCGCTTTTTGCGCTCCCTGGTAGCGGACCTCGATCCGGCCGATCCGCTGCTCGCTCCCGATCGCACGCGCGCGCGCGTTGCATCTGGTACGCCCGATCCGGATGCGCGTTTGCGCCTCGACCAGGCTCTGGCAGCGTTTATCGCAGCAGACAGCGCGACTGGTGGCAGCCGCCGGGGCAGCTCACTCGTTGTGGGCGTGCAGCAGCACGCGCTGCTCGCAAGCGCCATCCGCGCCTCCGCCGACTGCACCGCGATCGCGCACTCGCAGCGTGCCGCGCGTGCCGCAGGCGCCTTCGTGCGCAGTGAACACTTGCAGTGCCGGCTCATCAGCACGAGCGCCGAGGAGCCGATCGCCCCTGAAGTGACGTGCGCGGCCGCGCGCTTTGAGGCGGTGGTGCTGAATCGCGCCACCCCGCACGCCGCGCCCCTCGATGCCTGGCTCACTGCCGCGCGGCCGCTGCTCGCACCCGAGGGGCGGCTGTGGCTTTTTGAGCGTCAGGACTCCTCGGGGATCTCCCAGCAAGCTTCCGCCACGGCGTCGCTTGCGCGGCTGCGCCAGGTTCTGGATGCGGCCGGCTTTGCTTGCGAGCGCTTAAGTCCGATCCACGCCGGTCGCGAAGTGGTGCTGGCGGCCGTGGCCGTGCGCGCATCGCTGGTGCGCACCGCAAGCGTTGCCTGACGCATGATCAACGTCTCATTCGAGTTTTTCCCGCCGAACGATGCGCAAATGGAGGCGACGTTGTGGCGCTCGGTCGAGCGGCTGGGACCGCTTGCGCCGCGCTTTGTATCGGTTACCTATGGCGCGGACGGCTCAACACGCGAGCGTACCCACCGCGTGATCACGCGCATCCAGCGTGAAACTCATCTGACCGGCGCGCCGCATTTGACGTGCATCGGCGCGCCACGGGAGGAGATTCTCGAGATCGCCCGGCAGTATTGGGATGAAGGCATCCGCCACATCGTGGCGCTGCGCGGTGACCCGCCGCGTGAGGCGCACGGCTACGTGCCCCATCCGCGCGGCTTTGACTACGCGGCGGATCTGGTCGCGGGGCTGAAAAAGGTCGCGGACTTTGACATCTCGGTCGCCGCCTATCCGGAAGTGCACCCGGAGGCACGCTCCGCGGCCTTCGACCTGGATAACCTGCGCCGCAAGATTGATGCGGGCGCTACACGCGCCATCACGCAGTTTTTCTACGACCGGGACGTGTTCCTGCGCTTTCGCGATGCGTGCGCTGCCGCCGGGATCGGCGCCACCATCGTGCCCGGCATCCTGCCAATCACGCGCTTTCCGCAAGTGTGCACATTCGCGCAGCGCTGCGGGGCGAGCGTCCCGGAGTGGCTCAAAGAGCGATTCGCAGGACTCGATGATGATGCCGAGACGCGCCGCCTGATCGCCGCGGCGGTCGCGATCGAGCAGGTGGAGCACCTCGTGCGCCACGGCGTGCACGAGTTTCATTTCTATACCCTGAACCGCGCTGAACTCACCTTTGCCATATGCCACGCGCTTGGCGTGCGCCCTGCAGCCGATGCATCCGCAGCGAAGCCTCTGCAGAGTGCAACCGCATGAGCCGTGAGGACTCTCAGGCGGCACGCGCGCTCGAGAAGGGCGATCAGGCTGCTCTCGTGCGGGCGCCCGCCGTGCCGTACGCCGTTGCGCCTGTCGATGAGGTCGCGCGCGCCGAGCGCATCAGGCGCCTGAAGGGCCTGCTCGAGGAGCGCATCGTGCTCCTCGATGGCGCCATGGGCACGATGATTCAGACCCATAAGCTCGATGAGGCCGGCTATCGCGGCGAGCGCTTTCGTGAGTATGGCCGCGACCTTAAGGGGAACAACGATCTTTTAACGCTGACGCGCCCGGAAATCATTGCTGAGATCCACCGCGCCTACTTCGAGGCCGGCGCCGACATCGTTGAGACCAACACCTTCAATTCGACCGCAGTCTCGCAGGCCGATTACGGCACCGAGGCGTTGGTGCCGGAGCTCAACCATCGCGCGGCGGTGCTCGCACGCGCCGTCGCGGATGAGTTCGCGCGCAAGCACGGCCGTGTGGCGCTCGTCGCGGGCGCCCTCGGGCCCACGAGCCGCATGGCCTCGCTCTCGCCCAACGTGAATGATCCGGCCTTTCGCAGCGTCAGCTTCGATGAGCTCGTCGCCATGTACGCGGAGGCGGCGCGCGCGCTTGTACTCGGCGGCGTCGATCTGCTCATGATCGAGACGGTGTTTGACACGCTCAATGCCAAGGCAGCCCTTTACGCTGTGCGCGGCGTGCTCGATGAGTTCGCCCGCGATTTGCCGATCATCATCTCCGGCACGATCACCGATGCCTCCGGACGCACGCTCTCGGGACAAACGGTCGAGGCATTCTGGAACTCGATCCGTCACGCGCGGCCAACCGCCGTGGGACTGAACTGCGCGCTGGGTGCCAAGCAGTTACGTCCGTACGTGGAAGAGCTCTCGCGCATTGCGGATGTGGCGATCTGCGCATACCCGAACGCGGGGCTGCCCAATGCGTTCGGCGAATACGACGAGCAGGCCTGCGAGACCGCGGCCCTGGTGCGCGAATTTGCCGCCTCGGGTCTGGTCAATATCGTCGGCGGCTGCTGCGGCACGACCGCCGATCACATCGCGCATATCAGCGAAGCGGTGCGGCCGCTGCCGGTGCGCGTGCCGCCGAAGCTGCAGCCACGCTGCCGGCTGTCGGGACTCGAGGCGCTCGACCTCAGACCGGAGAGCCTGTTCGTGAACGTTGGCGAGCGAACCAACGTCACCGGCTCG
>Ga0302324_100016794_pt1 | contig 14564 bp, 16 predicted proteins | sample Palsa_T0_1_FD_201949 | JGI IMG/M metagenome (GOLD analysis project Ga0302324, IMG submission 201949) | Peat permafrost microbial communities from Stordalen Mire near Abisko, Sweden - Palsa_T0_1 | ecosystem: Environmental > Terrestrial > Soil > Palsa > Peat permafrost | place: Sweden: Abisko...
CCTCTATCTCTCGAAAAGAGCAAGGAGCCGATTAGCTCCCTAGTCCCCATAACCCGTCTTCTTTCTGTGGGAACCCATTAGCTCCCGCAAGGAGCTAAACAGCTCCCTACGAGGGGTGGAGTGTCATTATTTATCCGGTGCGCAGCACCGTTCTGTTCTTGCAACTGAATTTGAAGGTGAATCATGCCTTCTGTACACGCACAGATCCAACGGACTCCACCCCGGCAGGTGTCTTTCGCTCAGGGGATTCGCCGCCATCCCCGCTGGCCGCTTTCCGGATACGCAAACTGGGTGTTACTTGACCGGCCTGCAAGGTCTTTAGGAACTCCTGAAAGTCGCGATCCTTCGAGAACACATAGTTGAGGGCCTTATCGACCACGTCGTCCGCCGTTGCGTGTATGAACGCGGCGTACTGATCCACTTGTGCTGCAGTTGCCTCGTCCAGGCGGATTGAGGCGCTGATGTGACGAGTTTGAATGATTTCGAGCAGGGGCATGTTGTTCTCCTTCTAGTAGTGAAATTAGGCAGTCTTTGTGCGCGCAATCATGCGTTGTGCGGTCAACGCAATCTCATGTGCGCGGGCGGAGCAAATTGAACCTGGAAGCTCGAACCGGCGGCGTACTTCGAGCATGGTAACCACGTCATCCAGTCGTATGCCTTCGATAAGCCATAGGCGTGCCGAAGCGACATCGACGGTCCGCTGTGCGTAGTAAAGGGGGGACGACTTATCAGAACGCCGCGAAGCCAGTTCACTCGTGAGCTTTACGGGATCATTTCCGCAAGCAAGTTCGTGCAGAACCCACGCCCAATCGAGTTCCGAATTACTCTGCTTGCTCGGATGTGCTCTCGGCGGAATATGACGCTTGGAAATCGTCGCGTCGCTAGCGGGAAGATCGAGCCGGAAGTCACGGGCATTCGAAGTGTGACCGTCGGGATATTGGATCGCGACAAGCTGGGCAGGATCATACTTTAGATTCAAGAAACCAGGCACACGCAGAACGCGGTTGCAGTCAGTGCAAGCAGGATCACCTCCAAAAGCCAAAGCGAGCAATTTTAGGGTGCTTTCTTGACTCTCGAAGTCGAAGCCCGCCACACGCCAGAGGACCTGATACTTGTGGAGTGATGTTGAAATGATAGCGGTCGGCTTGGGAACTTTATCCGAGTTCTGGAGTGCGGCGAGGCGGGCGTCCCCATCGGTATCAATATCTAGATAGAGATGTCGCACTGCAGCGACGCTTTCTTTCGTACGTTTCCGTGTGCGGGAGCGAAGCGGATTGGCCGCAACATAGATGTTGGCTCCGGCGGCATTCTCGTGCGCGAGCCAACCCAGATAACGAGGAGCAACCGCACGTTCGAGCTGCACAACTCGCTGCGTCACGCCTGCTGGATTTTCCCGCCTAAGCAATAACGCAATGAACTCGCCAGGCGCGAAACATTGGGTCAGGAAATCCTGCGCCACCTGGATCGATCTGCGGTAGTCAAGCTGTTGCATGGTCCACCTCATAAATGGATTCCAAGAGAAATCGTTTGGCGCCGCGGTCGTAACCGTTTAATGCGAGCACCTCGCGGATGACTCTGCGCCCCGGCCTGCGCTCGGCGTGGATGATGAATTCGACGGCCTCTCCAATCTCGGCTTCGACATCCGAGAGCTTCGCTTGGGGGTGAGAGCGCATCACCAGATTCGCAAAGCGGGAGAGAGCTCTTGTGGCGGAATTGGCGTGGATCGTGGCCAGGGAACCGTCATGACCCGTGTTGAACGAGTCAAGCAGTGTCCGCGCTTCTATACCGCGCACTTCGCCCAGGATGATACGATCCGGTCTCCAACGGAGAGCCGACTTTAGAAGGTCGTCGAAAGAGATGTTGGACTTGAAGGTATCCGTCTGACATTCGGCGGCCAACACATTGGGCTTCTGGATGCGAAGCTCAGACGTATCCTCGATCACCACGATGCGCTCATGCTCCGGGATTGCCTGAGCCATGATTTGAAGGAGCGTGGTCTTCCCACTTCCCGTTCCACCGCTGATGAGTAATGTCTTTCCGCTGCGGATCTGTGCCTCCAGGAAGTCCGCAAGTTGCCGCGTCAAGGTGCCGCGAGAGATGAGGTCGTCGACGGTGTATCGACGGCCGGTAAACTTACGAATGGTCAGCGCAGGAGCGGGTCGCACAACCGGAGGAATAACGGCCGCGAGGCGGCTTCCGTCGGGGAGTTGCGCGTGCAGGACCGGGTTGTCCTCATCAAGTCTTTTACCCAGCTGGTTCGCAATGACTTCGAGGCCGGTGCGCAGCCTGCTCGGGTCAAAAGAGACGGCCGCCTCCCGACGAATGATTCCATCGCGTTCATACCACCACGATGCATCGGGATTACCCATGATCTCGCTGATGCTGTCGTCCAGTAAGAGCGGCTCAATTGGTCGGAGAAATGGAAGAATCAGCTCGAAGCTCATAGTAGGTCTCCAATCGATGGAAGCCCAGCGATTGGCCAGGCTTCCACGAGAGGGATAGAAAAGGCCTATGCGGCCTCTCCCTCCGGGGCTGCATCATCCTGCCCCTGATCTTCCGGCAGCGACTTCTCAGCGCGATCGAGCTTCAGAATCGTACCGACCTTGACCTCCCAGATGCGCTGTTCAGTTTCCGTCTTCTTGCTGGTATATTCCCGGCTGCGCAGCTCGCCTTCCACCTGCACATGTGCACCTTTGGTCAGAGTCTTGGCGAACTCCGAAAGCTTCCCAAACACAACGCAACGGTGCCACTCAGTGTGAGAGATGTACTGGCTGCTGTTCTTGTCCTTGTAGGAGGACTTTGTAGCCAGCGAGAACGTGGTAAAGCTGCGGTTGTTGGTGGTGCGAACTTCTGCATCGTTGCCGAGGAAGCCGATGAGGGTTACTTTGTTCTGGTACATGATATTGTTGTCTCCGTTTGTTGAATTTCCCGATCTTGTTCGGGTCACACCGGGCGAAGCCTTGCGAGTGGGGCCGGCTCCCAAGTGCCGAAGCTCTGCATTTACGGAGGGTCCGGACAAATCTTTTCGGTGTACTTGCCGAATAAGACTTGGAGGGAAACCGTAACCCGCGGGGCGGCGCAGCCGAAGCAGAAGAGCGAGCTGCCGCAGGGCGCCGGTAGTCCCCCGAAGCAGTGACCGAACAAACGACGGGAAGGAATGCGGTAGACACATCCCAGACCACCGTTCTCGTCTGCGTCTTGGCGGGGGAAGTGTGCAGTGAATCCAGCTAGCTTCGAGCCATCAAGGACTCCGTAAGCACAGAGCACTCGGGCGTTGCCGCTGCCCCTCGAAAAGCTCTGCATCGCCTGCGTCACCATGCATTGACATAGTGGGGGTAATACGGCCGGGTTGGCAGCAACATTGGACATCGCATAGCCCGTGAGAAGGTCGGTTTGATCCTCTAGCTGAATGCCTGGTCCGCCCGAAAACGCACGATGGTCAGTCCGAGAGGATTAACGGCCAGCTCGTTGTTCCTGACGTTTTCCCGGAAGACGTACGTGACGCTGGCTGTCCAACGCTCCCTTTTGAGTTCGGTATGATCCGATGGATTCGTGAACACTTTCTCGAATTCGATGCGTGCCGAATAGGGCGACTGCCGGAGATCGTCGAGCACGACCTCCTTAACTTCGACATCGACGTAGGGAAGTGTGCTGTCTTTGACGTATTCCGTGATGATAGCGTCCTTCCGCTCCTGTTCGATCACTGCCCGCTGAACATCACCATTGAGGAAGTACAGTGAATTCGTCTGGTCTCGCTCGATCGTGAATCGATTGCGGCTGAAGTAAATCTCTACCCAACGGCTCAAATAGTACTTGTTCTCGGCCTCTTGGGGACGGTATTGAAAGTTGCGGTAGTCGATCGCCTCCGCCCTACCCACATCATTAATCCGGACGATCAGCGGGTGAATATTCGCGAGTGCCTTCTGGCTCTTGAACACGAGCGACGCGAGCGCGAGGCAGACAACCGCGAGCACAAGGATCGTGACCTTCAAATAGGTATTCATTACGAGCGGGTCGCCGTACTGCTCCAGATACCGCTCCGCTGCGCGTGTGATCTCCGGTGATGGCCTCGTTGCCGTCGTCATTTATGCCCTCGAGCTTTCCTACAATCCCTTGAGAATGGCAGCGGTAATCACTCCCCCCATCCCGATTCCGTGGCCGCCTGTTCCGCCGGAGAAGAGAGATGCCGTCATGGTCGGTATTTTTAGCAGAATGAAACCGGCAACGATGCAAAGAATGAGCAGGCCCGGCATAAGCGTAATCAACCTTTGGGGGTCCCCGACATTGTTGGCTCCACTTGTGAAGTACGTGATGAGGAGGTGACTCATGACACTCATGGTCGCGGCGGCCACCACCTTATAGAACTCAAATCCAACAAAAGCTTTCAGCCATCCCCAAAACAGAAAGTCGGTTTTGTCGAAGACCATCCAGGGGATGAATACCGGTCCTAGCAGGCCGATAATCGTTGCACCGATTGCGCCATAGGCAATGATGACGCCAATGAGCGCAGTAAGAATGCTGAGGATGACCTGCACGGTATAGGTGCAAAGTAGAGTGTATGGCTCGGTGAGTGAAGGCGAGAGAGTTCCGATCTTACTCAGTGCCGTATGGATGGTATCTTGAACTTCCTGCGTCGAGTCGTGCCCGATATAATCGACAAGGTTGCTTGTCCCACCGCTGACAAAGCCCTTGAGAGAATACCCAATGCCTGGAATTGAACCGTCATAGAATTTGACAAAGCAATAAGCGAAAGTAATAAGCACGAAAAAATTTAGAAACTTGGCAACGTTGAAGCCCGCACCGCCTTGAGCGGAAGCAAGTGCCTCTTGTACGCCGAACCAGACGAGCATGATGGTGGCGAGCGAAAGCACCATGTGTAAGCCAAGCGAATCGAGCGAAGGGGCAGCCGTTGCGGTGAGGTTGTCGCAACCATTCTTGATGAGAATCAGGAAATCCATGCTCGATCCTTCCCGCGTTCAATAGTGGAATGCCCACTGCGTTCCGGTGGTGCTCTGCTGAGGCGTGGTCGTCTCGAAATTCTCTTGATAGGCATTGCCAGTCTGGAAAAGAGATTTGAGGTTGTCCTGTTGGACCTTCTGCCCGACGATCTGCTGGAGGGTATACGCCTGGCCGATCTGATTTGCCTCTTGTTGTTCCTGAATTAGCAAAATGAGAGCTTTGTTGATGCGCTGCAAAGCCGCCATTTCCGTGTGCTGTGAAGGGTCGCTGGACTGTGTGGCGCTTATGAGCGCGTTGATATCCGACTGTCGCTGTTCCGAGTTGGCACGAATCGTGCCGAGGGTCTGCATGCCGCTCGTGGTCACCGAGTCGTTGAGATCGGCTGTGGCTCCTTGTGCCGCAACTTGCTGCTGTCCTAACGTGCTTAGATTTGCGTAGCCATTGATCTGGCCAGTACGCGCTATGGAGGCTTGCTGGTATCCGATGCTTGCGCCCATCCCGGTGTTAACGGCACTGGTCCACTGCCGCGAATTGCCGTAGGTGTTCGCCGTCTGGTTTAGTGTCATCCAGTACGTCGAGGGCGACAAAAACGGCTGATAGAGGGATTGCGGTGCAATCGCCATCTGGTGTGCGAGATTGTAGGTCGCGATAGCGTTGTCGGCCACCTTCACCGAGTTTGTGAAGATCTGTTGCCCCTGCGAGATCTGCTCGATTGCATGAGCTGATTGGGTGGGGTCGAAAACAATTCCGGAACCGAACTGCGCATGAGCGGACGGCACTGCAACCATCGCAAGTATAGCGATCGTCAACAAAGATTTCATTTCTGTATCTCCTGGAATTACTTCTTGGCGCGTTCAGCCTGAAGCCGATTCCACGCGTCCCCTACTTTCTTGTTTTCGTCCGCACACTTTGGGCTTAGCTTGGGCGGAACATTCAACATCTCCGCGGAACAATCTTGTCTGTATTGCTGGCCGAGTTGGTCATATTCCTTCTGGAGTGCATCGACTTTGGCCTGTTGGCTCTGACAACCAGTGAATGCGATGATGAGAATTACCGACAGTACAACGGACTTTACGCAAAAGTACATAGATCTCTCCTCAATAAGTCTGCGGAATCGTGTGGTTCTCATACGCTGGAAGGAGCATGTCTTGCATGAAATAAACCTTTACTCGATGGCCTTCGCGAATGGTGATTGTTGGAGGAATTTGGATAAACCGGTCGAGGACCGTCGTAGCCGACTGCGACACGCCGCTGGCGGCTCCGGTCGTGAACGCTTGTGATCCGCTCGTGCTGATCACGCCGCCTCCCTGCGTGATCTCACCGGCGCCGGCGATCACGCCGAGAGCGATCGATGTCCCAAAGATTTCGAGGTAGTGGTTGTCAACCTTGTCCTTCAGTCCCTCTTCGCCGATTTGGTCGAGGCCGTGAAACTGATCGAGATCCACAGAATAGCCGTCGGGCATGATCATTCGGTGAAAGGTCACAGCTATTCGGCGCTGTTGGCCAAAGCCGTTGGCGCCGATCTTTTTGGCTTCGCCTAGCACGATCGTTCCCTCCGGAACGAGCACATGCTGGCCGTCATGGGAATAGACAGGGTTTGAAACCAACACCTTCACAGGACCAACCGAATCACCGTCCAGCCGGTTCATCAGCACGGTGTCCATGGTCAGTCCCTCATAGATGAGATACGGCTGACCAATCGCAGAGTCGATGGTCACTTCAGGACCACGCTTGATCGAAGCTTGCCCGGCGGCTGTTGATGACGGGCTGCCAGCCGCACGAGAAGCGACCAGACCGCTCTCCTGGCTTGAAGCCGACGTATACGGGTTTGGACCCAACTGATAGCCGGCCACCGTCGCGCCCTCCGGTCCCACCGGAGCCTGTTGGTAGGCGGCCGTATCCGGCTGGTGGATATACACGAGATTAGATGCAAATCGCGAGTTGTAAGCAAGTTCTCGCTCTTTGGCGGCCAATTGTTGCGCTTCCTGTTCCTGAGGGGAAATCTGTGGTTGCCCACCTTGCTGCTGCCCGTACATATTTGGCGGCGCGCAAGCCCGACCTGGAACGCACGGAACCATTTGCCCGGTGGGACTGCTCATCGCGGCTGCGGCCTGTTGAGCTGCAGTCGCATTCACCAGAGCTGGATCGCCTGGCGTGCCTTCAGCCGGTAGCGCACCCTTCTGTTTCGCCGCTGCCGTCTCGTTTTTCATGTCCTGGACATTGTTGTCGGTGTTGTCCTGCAGGTTCGGCTGTGGTGCCTCATGCCGTGCCGCCGCCAGCTGTGCGGGAGGCTTCTTGCTTGTCCCGCTGAATATCGCCGCGACAATGAGAAGCAATACCGCACCGAAATAGATCAGCGGCTTCAGATTCTTCCGTAAGACACCCTTTGGTTCGTGAGTGTCTCGAACCAATTCCGGCTCCGGTTGCGTCCCGCCCTGCGACTCGATCATTGTCTCCGCCATCGCTTCCCCATTTCCGTTCGGCCACCACTATCCCTTACGAGAGAAGTCCATCCGCTTCTTGCCAAGCTCCACATACCCGGAGTCCATGACTTTGGGGATGATGTAAGTGCCTTCGCGGAGGTCGTAGTTGATCAGGTCCGGCTTGCCGTCCTTCATTTCGTAAACCGAAAACTTCTCCGGGGCATCTGTCTTGATGTAGGTGAACTTGTCGTCGTGATAGATCGACTGGATGTCGAAGGGGGCCTCATTCGCCTTAAACGTGTAGTCGAACTTCAGCGCGAGCGGATACGCACTCTTGTATTCATCAACGGCCTGCGTAATGTGCGCCTGGATGGCAGCCAGCTGCTGCTTCGACTGATCCAATTGCGCAGCTGGAACGTATTGGGCCGGTCCATTCGACGCGACAATGGAGGAGCGGTCGGCAGGCTGAATGAGCACTTTCAGGTCCGGCATCTCCGCCGTGACGGAGACATCCTGGAGAGTGAACGAGTAGATGTTACCCTTGTCGGTGATAAGGTTCAGGTTGGAACCAATGCCGGCCTTTGCCGGGTGGACGAAGCAGAAGTTACCCACAACATCCACAACCCAGAAGTCTTTGTCTCCTGTTGCCGCCTCCATAATCTTCTCGGTTGGTGGAACCTCGATGAGGGTTGTGTACTTCAGCTTGGCGTGGATCGGAACAATATCTTGCGAGTGATACTGCACGATGCGCGCCGACGTTTCCTGCGCTGTCGCCGCAACTGAGGTTAGAGCCAGGGCGAGCCCTGCGGAGGCGATGAGTAGACGGTTCATGCGACAACTCCTTTGGGGTTGGGGGTAACGGAGACGGCCAGCGTGCGCGGCCGGAACGGATGGTCTTCGGCAAGTCTTCGCAGCCCTTCGGCGATGCCGTGGCGCTCGAAATACTCATGCTTTTTCAGGTTGTCGCGCACATTATTGGTTGCTGTCCAATGAGTGACAGAATCCACGTTCAACTGAACCTTCTTGCTCGACTCCGCCTTACGGATCAGCATTTGACCAGGCGGAACAAGTCCGGCAATCAACTCCAATTCCGTATCGTTCAGGTGAAATGCTTCCCGGTATAGCTCGCGATCCATTTCCGGGTTCGCGAGAAATATCTTTGTGGGGCAGCTCTCTGAAACTATCTGTAGCATTCCTGATTCTTCAAGTTCCTTGATGGACTGCGTAGCGAGGATCATAGCGGCGTTATGCTTGCGCCAGGTTTTCTGCGCGGAAACGATGTAACTGCGGATGGTCTCATTCTTGATAAAGAGCCATGCCTCGTCCAACAAGAACATCTTGAACATCGCTAGCTTCCTTGGGTCAGCAATCTCATTCGAGGCGCGATGCAAGACATAGAACAGCAGCGGTTCCAGCACGTCAGGCGCGTCTCCCCAGCCTGCGAAGTTGAAGGTTTGAAAACGACTGAAAGACAAGGTGTCGTCGACGTTATCGAAGAGACCATGCTGGCCACCTTTGGTCCAACGGTGCAACCGTTCCTTCAATTCACCGATGATGTTGCTGAAGCTGGACACCGTGCGTTGTTCCGGTTCCAGCGCATAGATCCGTTCAATTGCGTCCCAGAGCTTCCGCTCTTCCTTGAAGTCCAGCCGATAACGCTGTTCGTTTCCTTCGATCAACACCCGGAAGAAGCTGAAGAGAAACTGTTTGTTCTCTTTGGTGCATTCGAGCGAGAATGGATTGATCGTGAAGTCACGCGCGTCGTGGCCGACATTCAGATAGGAACCGCCGAAAATGGTTGTGAGCGATTGGAAGCTAGCCCCAATATCGAAGATGAAGGTTAGCGGGTTGTATTTCTGTGCGTTCTGCAATAGAAAATTACAAAAATAACTTTTGCCAGACCCGGTCATCCCGAGAATGAGCGTGTGGGCGACCTCGCCGTTATGCAAGTTCAGAAAGTAGGGCGTGCTGTTGTCCGTTTCAAGGACCGCCAGATATTCGGTTCCAAGATGGACGTTTCGCGTTTCGCCGGGCAGAATCGTAAAGAGGAAACTGAGATCGGCGTAGTTACTGTTCAAGAGATAAAGCTTCCGAAGGTTCAGCGCGTAGTTTCCCGGCACCATAGCGAAGTAGGCATTGAGTTGGTTATATGTCTCGGTAAAGAGATTGCCATCGGCATTGGTGAAAACGCTGACGAATTCACCCACAAGGTTATCTACTTGGGCTTTCGAGTCGCCATACAGGACGATGGAGAGTGAGAAGTCACCAAGCGATTGACCTTCTCCAAGGGCTCGGAGGCAGTCGCCAAGGTTATCGATGTCCGCTTGTTTCGATTCATCGACCAGGACATCACGCGCGCTTGTCTTCGTGGCGTCGTTAGCTATTTGCGAAACAAATCCCGTCTTCGACATATTGAAATGCCGGCGCCGTTTGTTCACTTCCTTGCGAGCTTTGTCCGCAGGAAGCGGGGTCCATTCCGTGCAGACCATGAAATTGGCCGGAATTTTCAGGAGCGAATCGAGTATCAGCGGCCTCGTTTCGGTGATGGCCTCTTTCATGGTCAAGACGCGAACGTGGTGTACGCCAACTTTCAAGTGATCGCGTTCGGCTTCAATATTAGAATTGGCGACTTGGTAGTCGAGAAACTGCGTGCTCTGGGGCCTTCCGGCAATGCGCCATGCCTCGTAGTTGAGCAATCGCCGCATGAACGTGAACTGCTCTTGTTGGTTGAGAACTGCGATCTGGACGAGGTCGGCGAGCTGGCGAGTGAACGACCGGACGCGTTGGTCGAGCCGGTGGACGTCGGCTTCAATGTGGGTCCGAAGCAGCGTCTTCATGCTGTTGTTCGTGAACTGAGCGCGGAGTTCGCCAATGGCTCCCGCAGGGTCGGAGAAAATACGCCCGATGGCGGTGCCAATGCCTTGCTTCGACCTTGCCCCTTCGAGCAGAACGACATAGAAGATTTCGATTCTATAGAGACTTTCGCGCTTGGACTCAAAGAATTGGCGACGCTGTTCGATGGCGGCCCTTACCACTGCATCTTCGTAGCTAGCGAAAGGAATCTCTGGCCGGTTCGACTTGAACAGGTACTGATAGATATGAAAACCGGGACCGAATGCCTTGAGTGCCGATTCCAGCCGTTTTACCGCATACTGCTGTTCGGCGCTGTCTAGGCTTTCGTAGTCGACGCCTTGGACACGCAGAACCATTCCGACGTCACCGGACTTGGTAAGGAAAGTCGTCTCATTCCAGAATCCGTACAGGTTAATGTAGTCGTTGAGAGCGGCGCTCTCCTTCCACGGCTTGATGACCCTGTCGAGGCGGAGCATCAAATCACCTCCACATGGGGTATTCTTTGTTTCGCCGCGTCGTAGCGCGCCTTGTAACGCTCGGTCCGCGCGAGAATCCGCAAGAATGCAGGATCGCTATTCGTCACCCAATGGCCGAAGGCGAATCCGCCGATGAACACTGCGATTCCGGCAAGAATAGAGTTGAAGAGATTAAAAGCACCAACTGAGCCGACGCACACGAAGTAGAATAGCGTGCGTTCGACGCCCAGGTAAGTGAGGGGCTTGTGCAGGCTCTTGAAGACCCGATTGCGGCGAGATTTACTTGTGGTCTGACTTGGCATAGGCCCCTCGTTTGGGATTGTGGTCGAGTGACGAGACACACTGCAAGAGCGAATTAAACTCCCCAAAGCCAACTCAATACGTTCACGGCCAAAACCGCTATACCGGTTCCAGCGGCAACGCCCGCAAGGGCTTTCTTGGCTCCTGGTTCACCGTGCGCGAAGCTATATCCGCCAATCACAATTGCGATCAGACTTGCGACCTTCGCAACGGTTCCGGTGAAGAGGGTTTGCAGTGCAGTGAAGCCTGTGTCGAAAGGAGATCCGCTCTGGGCATGGGCGGCAATTGGAAGGAAAAGGCATACGGTGGCGATCGTGGCGGAGAATCGTCTCCATTTCCGAATTCCCTGGGCCGTCTTCTGGGAAATGTTGATGTGGATTATGCGGGGCATTGGCACCTCCGTCGACTGCTATTCAGTCGGGATATGCCGAGACATTAAGATCCAAGTGGCCAGCCCGTCTAATACTTCTTGGGCATCGCGTGATGCCTAAGATGCATCAAGCTTGTCAAGCGTAGGTCGGTTACGAAGCAGCGTACCTCAACCCAGCTTTTTTATCCGTGATGGCGGTTCGGCGTTCTTTACACTTCCGGGCTCGTAATTCTGGATCACCGTAGAGTGGAGAAACTCCCTCTTCAGATGCTTAGCAAGCACAGGAACGAGTCTCGATTTTGGGTTGCGTTTGAAGACCACAGCGGTGTTGACCGTCCAATTCACTCCAATAATTGGCCTGGTGATGATTCCTTCGATCAACTGAGTGCCCTCACGGATAAGCGCAAAACCCTCTCCGTTTTTGACCACCTCCTGCATCTCCTGCGGATGTGATGTATGAGAATGTTCCTCGAACAACACGCCGAGTTCGGCGAGCAATTCGAGCAGTCGTACGTGAGCTTCGGGATGCTGGGCAGCACGGTGGAAGACGGTCAGATTCTGAGAGAGATCGGATGCACTTAGCGCCGCCTTTTTAGCGAGAGGATGATCGGAGGGAAGACAAACAACAAGCCGTTCCCGCTTGATGACTTCGACACGCAGTCTTTCATCCGTTATCGGCAAGCTGACAATTGCAGCATCGAGCCGATCATGGAGCAATTCATCCAGAAGTGGCGCTGTATTGTCGTTCGCGAATTGGATTCTGGAAGTCGGAACGAGAGCCTTTTGCAGTTGGGACGCTTTCTTGCAAACCTCTTTGTCGATAAATGGGCTGCATCCGATCCGCAATACCTCTGCTTCGCCGAGCTCGATCGCTTTGAGGGCAGCGATTGCTTCATCACGCGCCTCAAGCAGGTCTCTGAAAATTATAGGAAGCGCTTGACCCGTTTTTGTGATGTCAATTCTGCCGCTTTTTGACTTGCGGTAAAAATTCAATTTGTAATGCTGTTGGAATTCTTTTGCTTGTCTGCTCAGAGAAGGCTGCGTGATGTGCAAAGCCTCCGCAGCGGCCCTCACACCTTTGTGCTCGATGATGGCGAGAAGATACTTGAGATGGCGGAATTCGGCGTAGTCGTCCATTTCATACCTCCCGTCTGGATGAATTTCGAGCGAAGCCTCCGGCTCTTAAAAGGTTGGATGTGGAAAGATCTCTTCTTATGTCCTCTCCATCTGGTATTTAGGACAAAACTACATTACAAAAGGCACCCCCTCAGGCAAAGTCTGACGCCCGGAAAGCATCGGTCGATGCCTAAAAGGTATTGGACAGCTCTGGAACACGCATTCATTATCGCTTCAAAGAATGCCTACGGCTCCCCGGAGGTTCCCAATTGTTCCCTAACGAGAGTGACGATCGACGCATGCAGCATCAAGGCCCACCGAAATCCACATTGGAACGCAAACCGATCGCAAACGAGCCTTTCGTTCCGGAGCCTCTTCTAAACACCGATCAGGCCGCGGCTATCATGAGAATTCACCCAAAAACTTTGCAGAAATATGCCCGAAAAGGTGTTGTCAGGGGATTTCAACTCGGTACGATGTGGCGATTTCGCGCCAGCGAAATCGATCGGTGGATTTCTGAGCGCATCGCAAGCTGAGATTTAATTCGACCTCTGCCCGGCGCCGCGTTACCCTCAATACAAGCCATCCGTGGCACCTACACAGGAGAGATCATGCCTAGGCGAACACGGTATCAACAAGGAAGCGTGCAGCGCGAAAAGCGGCACAGCGGGCCTGATGTTTGGATTTATCGGTGGTACGAGCCCGGAACTGACGGAAAGAGCAAGTACCGCAAGGCTATCGTCGGAACGGTCACAACCCTCGCTAACGAAACATCGGCTCTCAAAGCAGCTCAAGCATTGCGCATTGACGCAAACGAACAAGCCCCGCACGCGGAAGCCGGGCCGAGTACCGTTGCAGAACTTGTTTCTCATTACCGGCTCAAGGAGCTGGTTGGCGAGAACCAGGGACGCAAGGCATTTTCGACGCGAGCCGCATACGAATGCTACCTGAAGGCCTGGATTCTTCCGCGGTGGGGAAACCACCGGCTAGACCAAGTCAAGCCGGTCGCGGTTGAGGAATGGCTCGACGGCGTTAAGCGGGCGAAAGGCACGAGAGCGAAGATTCGAAATCTGATGAGCGCCATCTTCCATCACGCCATGCGGTACGAGTGGGTTGAACGCAACCCAATCAAGCTCGTGCGGCAGAGCGCGAAACGAGAGAGGGCTCCCGATGTGCTCGAATTGGCAGAACTCCAGCTTCTTCTCAGCAAGTTGTCCATCAGGGAACGCACGCTGGCTCTTCTTGATGCGGCAACGGGACTTCGGGTCAGCGAACTGCTTGCGCTTCGCTGGAGCGATGTTAATTTCGAGAACCTGGAACTCAGCGTCACGCGATCGATCTGGCATCAGGTAGTGGGCAACTGCAAGACGGAGGCCTCAGCCAAACCTGTCCCCATCGACAGCTACATCGCGGAGGATCTTCTGCGCTGGCGTCGTCAGAGCCCCTATCCGATGGCGGAAGATTACATCTTCGCAAGTCCGACGATGAAGGGCGCCCAGCCCTACTGGCCGGATAATCTCATGAAGCGCTACATTAAGCCGGTCGCGCGCAAGGCTGGCATCCACAAGAACATCGGCTGGCACACTTTCCGTCACTCTTTCGGCACGTTGCTGAAGGCGAATGGGGAGGATGTCAAAACCGTTCAGGAACTCTTACGGCACGCCAATAGTAGGATCACGCTCGACGTTTATACGCAGGCAATAAACTCGAACAAGCGAGCCGCACAGAGCAAGGTTGTAAAGATGATGATTCCAAATCTGGGTGAAGGGACGGGTGAAGAACACCCTCAAATTGCTCGATAGGGTTCTTATTGCACCCATATCGAACCCAGATTCGCTTGTCACTATAGGTCCATACGTCCCATAAGTCCTTTGGAATGTATGGCGGGGACGACGGGGCTCGAACCCGCGACCTCTGCCGTGACAGGGCAGCGCTCTAACCAACTGAGCTACGTCCCCAGACGTAGTTTGAAAAACGATGCCTGGACACCAAAAAAGAAGACACCGAATAACTCTATCGCAACGACAGAACTGAGTTTATCAGAAGATAAAGCTCCTGGCGTCCATG
>Ga0302324_100016795_pt1 | contig 14564 bp, 10 predicted proteins | sample Palsa_T0_1_FD_201949 | JGI IMG/M metagenome (GOLD analysis project Ga0302324, IMG submission 201949) | Peat permafrost microbial communities from Stordalen Mire near Abisko, Sweden - Palsa_T0_1 | ecosystem: Environmental > Terrestrial > Soil > Palsa > Peat permafrost | place: Sweden: Abisko...
CTCGCCGTCGCTTCTAGCATCTGAGCCGATTCTGTGCTGTCGTGAGGCCATTGGGTTTTGAGACAGAGCCTAGCATAAGAAGTCTGCACGCCACCGCCAGTTGGAACGCGCGCCCCGCATTCGGGACAGCGGTCGATCGATGCCCGAAGATCGTAGCCGCAGTCGGCACAGCGGTTGTTTTCGCGGCACCACGTCTTCCATTGCCAGAGCCATCGCCATCGCATGAGCCAGAGGATGGGGAGAACTGCCGTCAAACCGAGCAGCCATGCGCTGTTTAGAATGCTGTTGGGTGCAGGCCTCAGGGCAACGATGCGCGCATATGCGGCGGTCGAGGCGGTTGATGCGGCGAGGAGGCGCGCGATCGTAGCTTGTTCGGCAGACGTCGGATGGTTGAGATGGTCTCTGATGTAATCGCTTGCCTGAGCAAGGTCGATCCGGACGTCGGCGGAAGCCGCGGCAAGTTGGTTGGCACGAAATTGTCTGAAAGTTCCAAAACACAGCCGGGTCAGAATGTCATTGGGGCCGATCTGCAAAGCCGAGAGCCGGCTTGCCGTTTGGATTGCGGCGGTTGATCGCGAATTGAGGCGCATCGCGGTCGCCAACTCGGCCGGCGTGGGACTGTGGGCGCTGATGTACTGGGTGACAATGCGGCTGTCGCTGGCGGCTTTGTCCCGTGCGGCGGCTATCTGCGCCGCGAAATTCAGTTTGGCGATGGCCATCGCTTTGTCGGCTCTGATCAAATGAATGCCCAGCCCGATTCCCAGCAACAACGACAAAATGGCGAACACGGTTAATGAAGATGAAAGAGGTGCGCCATCGAGCAAGCGAGGTGGGATAAAGAATCGCTTTGGATATCGAGTCAGGTCTCGGGCGAGCGGGTGATTTAATTTCGCAACTTCGCCGGTGATCAATAGCGCATAGATCGCCAAAGGGAAAAGCTGAAGCATTTTGACCCAGACCGACCCCGAGATCAGAGAGAGCGAAAATGACGAAAACACCAATCCAAGCGCACAACACGCGATCAGCATCCAGCGCGCATGCCGTCGCCAAGGCGGATCGATCGAAGCGGGGATTGAATTCAAGGGATTCGTCACCCCGATCATGGTAACCGACAGACGGTCCACTTCACGACCAACGTCCGGTAAAAAACGCGGAGAAAGCTTGAGGCAAACCGTCGAATCAGAGCCTGTCGCTTATCGTCAACATCGAATTGTGCCGATGCAAATTCAGGACGCGGGATGCGTCTGAAAAGCACCGTAATTTGTTGAAAGCAGCCCCGCATTTACATGCGCGGCTACGAACGCACAAAAGAAACGACACATGATCGCCGCAAACACGCATAAACCCCGGCTCCTGATCCTCGATGAGGATCGCATTATTCTTCAATCGCTCAGCCAGTTTTTGAGCCGCGAAGGATATGACGTTCGGTCAACGGATCGGCCCGAAGACGCGATGGCGATTCTGGAGTCGGGGCAGATCGAATTGCTCCTGGCGGATGTGAACATGCCGGATATCAAGCCGGCGGAGTTTCTGCGCGATATCCGCAGACGATATCCGCACGTCGTTGTGATCGTGATCACGGGTTACGGCTCGATCGAAGGCGCGGTTGAGGCGACTAAGATCGGCGCGTTCGATTATCTTACCAAGCCGATCGTGGATGATGAAATCCGGGTTGTGGTGGAGAAGGCGGTCAGGCAGCAATCACTGCTCTTTGAAAATCGCACGCTGCGCGAACAGCTCGATCTGCGTTATGGGCTGGGCAATGTCGTGGGGCACGACCAGAGGATGCGGAAGATTTTTGAACTGGTGGAAGCGGTTGCCGATAGCCGGACGACGGTGCTGATGACAGGGGAAAGTGGAACGGGCAAATCGCTGATCGCGCGCTCGATCCATCACCGCTCGCCGCGGCGCGCTGGGCCGTTTGTCGAGGTGAGTTGCGGGGCGCTGCCGGAGACACTGCTGGAAAGCGAGCTGTTTGGGCACATGAAAGGCTCCTTTACCGGCGCGATCGCCGACAAGCCGGGGCGATTTCTCGCCGCCGATGGCGGCACGCTGTTTCTCGATGAAATCAACAGCGCTTCACCAGCGATGCAGGTGAAACTGCTGCGCGTGCTTCAGGAGCGCGCGTTTGAGCCGGTGGGAAGCACGACGACCAAAACGGTCGATGTGCGAATCATCCTGGCGAGCAATGTCGATCTTGCGGGGCTGGTCGCCGAGCAGAAATTTCGGCAGGATCTTTATTATCGGGTGAATGTGGTCACGGTGAAGATGCCGAGCCTGCGCGAGCGCCGCGGCGATATCCCGCTGCTGGCGGGGCATTTCCTCCGGAGATTCTGCAAGGAGACCGGGCGCGAGATTTTGGGATTTTCCGATGCGGCGATGGCGGTGATGCAGGAATACCCGTGGCCGGGAAATGTGCGGGAGCTCGAGAATGCCGTCGAGCGGGCGGTAGTTTTGTGCCGGCGGCCAACGATCGATGTGGAGGATCTTCCCGAGACGATGCAGGCGGATCAATTGCCACGGGGAATGTCGATGGGCGTTTCGTCAGGGGTATTGATGTCCGGCGCGTCGATGTCAGCGGCGGACATCACCATGACCGCCATGCCTTTGGCAATCGCGCTGGAGACGCCCGAACGGCAGATCATCGAAGCGGCCCTGAAGCGAAACGCCTGGAACCGGCAATCGACGGCGGCGGAATTGGATATCAATCGGACGACGCTCTACAAAAAAATGCGCAAATATCGGCTGGACGTGGGGGAATCAAACTGAGGCGACCGACCGTGGACTGGCTGCTTAAGCCACCAGTCCACTATCGGCTTTAGATTCATTCGACGGAGCTTGATAATGCGAGGCGCCTTGAGCGCTTCCCTCTACAAGTTCACGACTGAACTTTGCGACGAAATAATCGGTAAGGCGCGGCAACAATGCGGCGAATCCCAATCCCAAGCGCGATGGGGCCATCGGCCAGACTTCCGGTTTGGGCCTGCGGATGGCCGCAACCATTTTTCGTGCTACGGTCGCGGCAGATTGATGGAACTCGCGGCTGGGCGGCATTTTCATCTTGCTGGCGGCCTCGGCGGTCGTGAAAAAATCGGTATCGGTTCCGATGGGATGCACGCTGGTCACGGCGATCCGCGATGGCCGCAATTCGATCCGCAACGCTTCTGCCAGGCCCAGTTGCGCGAACTTCGTCGCGGAATAGGCGCCAAAACAAGGCATCCCGCGCCGCCCCGCCGCCGAGGAGACGATCATGATCTGGCCGCGCCAGCCATCCTGCACCCGCTGCTTGCGCAGAATCGGGACGGCAGCGCGAATGCAGTCGGTGGTGCCAAAAACGTTGGTTTGAAAGATCGCCTGCATCTCTTTTGCGCTGGTGTCAGCCACGGTGCATAGAATCCCGTAACCAGCGTTGCAGACCAGCGTATCGAGTCGGCCGAATCGATTGACGGCACTTTCAATCAAGGCGTGGCAGTCCTCTTCCCTGGCGACATCCGCCTTCACACACAGGTGCGTGCCGCCAAGGGAGGCGTTGAGTTCCTCAAGCCGATCCATCCGTCGTGCGGCCAGCACGAGCGTAGCCCCCTGCTTGGCCAATGAGATCGCCAGTGCCCGACCAATCCCGGCGCTTGCGCCGGTGATCACGACGACCATATTCGATAGCTCGCGAGCCATTGTGGATACCTAACGGTAGCGCCAGTTAAAAAGCAATTGATAAAATCATAAACATGTTTACCGGCATCATCGAGCGAACGGTCACGATCACGGGACTTTCTACGCATCCGGGTTTCAAAAGGATGAAGATCCAGGTCCCGTGGACGGATATTCGAGACGGCCAGAGCCTCGCCGTCAATGGCGTTTGCCTCACCATTTCCCACATTGAAACGCAGATTGATGTGCAAACGATTAGCCTGGACGTGATTCCCGAGACGCTCGCCAGGACCAACCTCGGTCGGCTTGAGAAGGGTGATATCGTGAATGTGGAACGGGCAGTCCGGCTGGGTGATCGGATGGATGGGCATTTTGTTCAGGGGCACGTGGATGGAGTCGCTCCTATCATCGAGCAGATTATCCCAGAGGGCAACGATCGCGGCGAGTGGCGCATCGTGGTAGAGGCATCGGCGGATCTGGCGAAATTCCTGATTCCCAAGGGTTCGATTTGCCTCGACGGCGTGAGCCTGACGATCGCAGCGATACAGGGGCGGCGATTCGAGGTGGCCCTGATTCCGACGACATTGAAAGTTACCAATTTGGGTAGTCGAGCCGTCGGTTGGCCGCTTAATGTCGAGGCGGATATTTTTAGCAAAACTATCGTCAGCTATCTTGAGCGCAGGGGGGATTGGGTCGAAGATCGAGGGTGACAGGCAAAGCCCCGCGTGTACATGCGGGGCTACGAGAACGGAAGCGTGACTTAGTTTTGGATTATCGACCCACCATCGCGATCACCATGGGAGACCCCGCCGGGATTGGGCCGGAGGTGATCGTCAAGGCACTGGCCGACCCGATCCTTCGGCATCGCGCCCGTTACATCATCTACGGCATGAACGAGCTCCTGCACTACGCGGCCGACCTGGCCGAATACGATGTCTTCTGGTGGCGCGATCAGTTCAACGGCAGGCTGCGGAGCTATCCCCACGATGTCGTGGTCGTCGATTACGATCATTTCAGCATGCTCGGCTCGGCCATCCGAAGCCCCAGCAAGATGGGGGGCGAAGCGTCGATGCGCTTTTGCGTGGATGCGATCGATGCCGCCAATCGAAAGCTCGTCGATGCCGTCGTCACGGCGCCCATCGCCAAGGAAAGTTGGAAGCTGGCGGGCTTCAATTATCCCGGCCATACCGAGTTATTCGCCCAGCGCACCGGGGCGCGGCGATATGCGATGATGTTTGCCGGTGGTCCGCTGAAAGTCGTCCTGGCGACCGTGCACATTCCGCTTATGGGCTTATGGGGCAAGCTGAACATCGGCGCGGTTTTCCAGCCGATTGAGCTGGTGCATCAGGCGATGGTGGAATGGTTTGATGTGAAGAAACCGCGAATTGCTGTTTGTGGCGTTAATCCCCACGCCAGTGAGAACGGTCAGTTTGGCGACGAGGAAGAACGCATCATTTCCCCGGCAATCTTCATGGCCAAGGAGCAGGGTATCAACGTCAGCGGCCCCTATCCGCCCGATACGATCTTCCTCAAGGCCCGCGATGGGCAGTTCGATGCGGTCGTGGCGATGTATCACGATCAGGGCCTGATCCCGGTGAAACTGCTGGCGTTTGATCGGGCTGTGAATGTGACGCTGGGATTGCCCATCATCCGCACTAGCCCGGATCACGGGACGGCGTTCGATATCGTCGGTCGGAATCGCGCTAATCCAGGCTCGATGCGCGCGGCGATCGAATTGGCCATTGATCTTGCGGTGAGAAAACGGGCGCGGGAAGAGGCGCGATCGACGGCGCAACGCGCCTCCGAATAGCGGACTGGTCGCTAAAGCGACCAGTCCATGCGGCCGTTTCTTTACTTCTTCACTAGCGGCGGAGCGCCGCCGCTCGCCACGGGGTGATTGTGCTGCTGATAGACAAAGCCAAGGATCATCGCCACCAGAATCGCCAGCGGCAGCAACACTGGCTGCACCTTCATGTGATGCGTCACCGTGGGGCCGACGCTCTGGTACTTACAGAGTAATCCCAGCAGACCGAAGACCAGCATGACCGAGCCTTGCAGGCTCTTGTACATCATGATGCTGCCACGGAAGATGATGAACGAGAGCATCCCGAAGGCGATCAGACCCGAAAGAGCCCCCGCCCAGGCGAAACGCGGATCGAGATTGACGCTGTTCCAGACCGCCGCGCCGAAGACCGCGCCGAAAATTCCGCCCATCACGGCGACGGAATATTTCATCGTCGGCCAGCTCATCGCAGCAGCGACAAAAGCGCCCACGACACAGGCCAGGGCTGGTTCGCCGCTGTGGCGACCAAGGTAAAGACCGATCCAGCCGCCGATCCAGGCGGCATTAGCGAGGACCAGATATTTGTAAAGATAAAACCCGTAGAACAAGTAAACCAGCCCGAACATGATCAGCAGGGCCGCGTTCCCAGCATTCATATCGCGGCACCAGGTAAGCAGGTCCCCCTGGCCGGGCCAGTGTTTGGGCAACATCCATTTGGTGTCGTTTGAAGTGTCCATGATTGGCTCCTTCGCTTGGAGGTCTGTTCACGGCCTCCCCGAGCCGGGCCGTATCGGCCCGATCCCCTTTCAGTCAGCCCCCTCGGAGATTGGCCGGGGATTGGGCTTTCCCTTGGTGCCAGTGGGCGCTCCTGGCTTTCCGCCAGAAGGCGCTGCCTGGCCGGAGGCAGTCTGTGCTGTCTTCCATTGGGCGGCTACTCCGACGACCACGAGCAGGGCCAGTCCGAGCAGTTGTGAGCCGGTCTGCTGGGGCATCAGTCGCAGCCATTGCGGCCGACCCAATTGCATTGCCGCCGAGCCCAGGCCAGTCAGAAGTGAAGCGCCAGCCGCGCTCCATGCCGCGGCAATGGCCAGACGCGGCCAGAAGATGGTTGTTATCAGACCCATCATCATCGCACCTCCACAGATCAGTGGCAGTAACCCAGCGACGTTCGCGGGAAGCGACTTCCAAAGTTGAGAGGCGTAATCAATCGTGTTCCCGCCTGCGCTCGCGGCCGGCCAGCCGAATGTCGCCGGCGCTTTGAGCAGCACCCACGTTGCCAGGAACGCCCAACCAGCAAGCACCATCCCCAAACCGATACCGATCCAGAGTCGATGGGAGATGTAACCCCCGACGCCGAAAACCAGCGCCAATCCAACCGCCGGGCCGGCACCGCTGATGCTCCACGCCATCCAGCGCGGCAGTTCCATGCCGACCAAGGCGCCGATAGCGACGGCAACCAGCCCCACCAGCGTTCTGCTGAATCGCGCCCCCGAAAGCCAAAGCACGGCGCCGGCGGCCGCGCCGGCCAAGGCAATCGCCAATGCGGCCGCCCCGACCTGGTCGGGAATCCACTGAATCAAGAGCTGCAACATAAGACTCACCTAGTCGAACCCATCTCAACGGGTCTTATCGGCAGAGACGTGAATCGCGGGCCAGAGAATCCGGGCGAGGGCGATGGCTACATGCATGTAAGGTTAATGAAGACAATAATTAGCGGCGGTGCGCAGCACCGCGTTGCCGTTCATCGTCGAGCGCCATTGCGGTGCTGGGCACACGCCGCTAATTGAATTTCTCATTCACATCGCGTTTTGGACGCAGCGACGCGAACGCACCGCCCGTCAATCCGCAGCCGGCCTTCGGCGAACAGCCGAATGGCATCGGGGTACGCGATCTTTTCCTCTTCAAACACGCGATGGGCGAGCGATTGGGCATTATCCCCCTCCTCGACCCGGCACGTTCGCTGAAGGATGATCGGCCCACTGTCGTAAACGGCATCCACGAAGTGAACCGTGCATCCACTGATTTTACATCCGTGCTCGAGCACGGCCTGATGCACCTTCTGGCCGTACATTCCCTTTCCGCCGAAGCTGGGCAGGAGAGCGGGATGGGTGTTCATGATCCGCGCTGCGTAGGAGGCCGGCAGATCGAGGAGGCAAAGCCAGCCGGCAAGGCAGACGAGATCGACTTTTGCCTGGTCGATCGCATCGAAGACCTGCTCGCTAAACGCGCGGACATCGGGGAATTCCCGCCGGTCGATAACCGCGACGGGCAAGCGCGCCTCCTGGGCGCGCTTGACTCCAAGGACGCCTGGCCGAGAAGCAATGACGATCGCGATGCGCGCATTTAGTCGTCCAGCCGCGACTTCATCGATCAGGTTTTGCAGTGTCGTGCCAGAGCCACTGATCAGCACGGCGAGGTTGATCGGCGACGGGGGCATGGGTGATCGATCTTTAAATGAGCCTTATCAGGACGCGCCATCTGCCGCTTGCCGCTTAGCGGGCCAGCGACGCACATCGTTCGGTCTAGCTCATGATTGCCCGTTCCCCTACTTTCACTCTTGACTCGCCAAGCGCGTCGCTGGCCCGCTAAGCCGCAAGCGGCAGGAAAAAAATTTCCCTATCCTTCAATGGCTGGCCGCGCGGACGGCGGCCGCATCGCGCGCGCAAAGATCGGGATATTCCGGATCGCTTCCGACATCCGGGCGACGCTTCCAACAGCGGGCACAGGCGCCATAAGCCTGGCGTCGATCCACGATCTCGACGGAAGCTGCCTCTCCCGACCGGGCATCAGCAAAACTGTGATGGCCCGCGCCCGCCATGTCTTCCAGATCAATGCCGAACGGTTCGAGCGCACTGCGAGACGACTCATCCACGTGGAAAATCACCTCGGCCTCCAGCGCCTTGTTCAACTCGACCGACTTCTTGAGCACATCGAGTTGCGCCAGCGCCGATTCACGCAGTTTCATCAGCAAATCCCAGGCAGCGTGATCAACGGAAGACGGCTCAACGCCGGAGGCCTTGGGCAACAATGCGAGGTGAACGCTGGGAAGCATCGCCTCATCCGCGGATTTATGCAGGATGTGTTCCCACGCTTCGTCCGCCGTGAAAACGATCATGGGTGCAAGCAGCTTGGTCAGCGCCAGTGCAAGACGATGCATGACGGTCTGACATCGCCGCCGGGCAGGTGAGTTGGCGATGTCACAGTAAAGCCGGTCTTTCATTGCGTTGCCATAAACGCTGCTTAATTGCACGGAGCAGAAATCGTGCATGAGACGAAATGCGTGGTGGAACTGATAGTTGTCGTAGGCCCCAACCGTATCGGCGATCAGTTGATCCAATTGGTGGCTTGCCCAGCCATCGAGCGTCCTGGCGGGCACCGGCTGGGAATGCTGATGCGGATCAAAATCGTACAGGTTGGCGAGCAAATATCGCAGCGTGTTGCGGATTTTGCGGTATTTGTCGCCAAAGTCCTTGAGCGCCTTGGGGCTGGCGGGGATGTCGTTGTCATAGTCGACCGAGCAACACCATAGCCGCAGCAGATCAGCACCGTGTGTATTGATCTCCTTGGTGGCCGTGACGTATTCCTTGTCGCTTTTGCTGACCTTCGTGCCATCTGGTTTGACGATAAACCCGTGCGTGAGCACTTGTTGAAATGGCGGCCGACCGGTCGCGGCAAGGCTGGCCAGCAGCGAAAGCTGGAACCAGAGCCGGTGTTGGTCGGAGCCTTCCAAATAAAGGTCGGCAGGGAATTTCAGATCGGGCTTGCCGTACAGCACATCGTGCCATGAGGTGCCGCTGTCGAAACCAACATCGAACGTGTCGGTTTCCTTTCTGAGCTTGGATGGATCAAAGCCCGGTGGATAGACGAAGTCGGCGCCTAACAATTCATCGGGCTCCAGTGTGTACCAGACGTCCGAACCATGCTGACGAAAGTGGCTTGCCACCGCGCGTACCGATTCGGGGGTGAGCAGCGCCTCACCCGCTTCGTTGTAGAAAACCGGAATCGGCAGCCCCCAGAAACGCTGGCGCGAGATGCTCCAATCGGGCCGGCCTTCGACCATGCCAGCCATCCGCCGGCCGCCCCATTCGGGGATGAATTTCACCTGCTGGGTGATCGCATCCATCGCACGCTCGCGCAGCGTCTTTGCCGCCGAACCCTTGGCTTCATCGGCCGCAACGTAAGGCTTATCGACGGCGATGAACCATTGCTCGGCAGCGCGCTGGATCACCGGCTGCTTGCTGCGCCAATCGTGCGGATAACTATGCCGAATCGTTTGCACATCAAGCAGATGCCCGTCGGTTTTCAAACGTTCGATCACCAGTGGGTTGGCTTCCCAGACGGTTTTTCCAACCAGCCAGTCGGGAGCGGTGTCATCGTAACGACCATTTCCCAACACCGGTGTATACGGGGGCAGGCCGTGCGCCTGGCCGGTGATGTAGTCTTCGATTCCATGTCCGGGCGCGGTGTGCACCAGCCCGGTGCCATCGGCGGTTGTGACGTACATCGCGGGCAGCAGCTTGCCGCTGCGGTCGATGAAGGGGTGGCGATATTCAAGACCGGACGCAACGAGCTCCGCGCCCGTGACAGCGCGACCGACCACTTCGTAGCGATCCACGCCTTTGCGATCCTTGAAAACGCGTTCGAGCAGTTCCTGCACCACCACACCCAGCCGAGGCTGGTTGTCGCGCATGTAGCTCACGGCCACATATTGATGCTCTGGGTGAACGGCAATCGCCAGATTCGCGGGGATTGTCCAGGGTGTTGTGGTCCAAACGAGAAAGCCGGCGCGCGCCGAATCTGGAGCGCCGAAAACCTGCGCTACCTTGGCCGAATCGGTCGCGGGAAATTCGATGTAGATGCTGGGATCCTCGACCTCTTTATATTCCAGCTCATGTTCCGCCAAGGCCGTGCCATTGGACGTGGACCATGGGACTGGCCGGAGTTTTTTGAAAACCAAACCGGCCTGCACGATCTTGGCGAAAACCTCCAACTGCGACGCTTCGTACACCGGAGACATGGTGATGTACGGCTTGCCCCAATCGCCGAGCATCCCGAGCCGTTTGATCTGCTCTCGCTGCACGTCGATGAAGTTTCTCGCGTAATCGCTGCATAGCTGTCGCACCTCCGGCGCGGACATGCCACGCAGCTTGGGGCCCAGCTCCTGCTGAATTTTGTGCTCGATAGGCAGGCCGTGGCAGTCCCAGCCCGGCACATACGGCGTTTGATATCCCTGCATGGTTTTAAACCGCAGGATGACATCCTTAAGCACGTGGTTGATGACGTGTCCGATGTGAATATCGCCATTGGCAAACGGCGGCCCATCGTGAAGCACCCAGCAGGGGCTCTTAGACCTGGCGATCAGAAGCCTCTTGTAAAGATGCATCTCGTTCCACCGCTCCAGGCGCGGCGGCTCGCTGGTGACGAGCTTGGCCTCCATCGGGAACGATGTCTGCGGCAGGTTCAGCGTGGATTTGTAGTTTTTCTTTTCCGTCATGGTCATTGAGTACCGCCTGTCGAGCCTGCCAACTATCTGTGCGTTGTGGACGGATTTCAAGGTGTCGAGTTCGCCCACCGCATTTGCCGCAGCACGAACTATAGCCAACACGATCATCAACCCGCGTAGCGGTGGCCCCAGCGGGGCACTCTTCCTGAATAAAGAATGAGGGAGTATGAATACAGAAGGCAAATCAGATTCTTTCCTGCCTTCATCCCTCTGCCCTCACACAGAGTGCACCTGCGGTGCGACCGCTACGCGGGGATTTGAGTGTGGACCACCAGGCCTCGTGGCGGGAAAGCTGGGAATGTGGACGTGAAAACGCGACGAGCCGCCCTTGAATCGCTCGCAAGACGCCGCCGTGGCGATCAGCGCACCAAATGTGCCAGCGGACTCTGCGGCGGAATGCAGGTGCTGATCTGGCTGTAGGGGATCATCACCGAGTAGCTACCGGCGGCGAAGCAGTCCACTTCATACGGATCGAAGGTAAAGACGAGCCCATCAGCGGTGGGGTTCATGGTCATCCGATCCAGCTTCGACAAAGTCGCCTGCTCGGGCCAGGATGCCTTCTGGCGCTTGAGATCGGCCCGGATAAGGCTGGCCAACTGAGGTGCGCTGTCGTCATAGAGCAGATCGCTGGGATGCAGCTCGATCAGCTTGTTCCCGCGCCAAGCGAAGGTTTCCGCGGAGAAACCGTAATTGCCGTGCGCTCCGCCGCTGTAGTCGTAACCTTGCCGCAGCACGCTGACCAACGTGTCGGCGGCGTACAGCAATTCCATGCTGCTGGTGCTCACATATGGCAAGGGGCCGGAATCGGGATCGCTGGTGTCCGTGCGCAGCTCGGCGGTTTCGCTGCGCACCTCCTCGCGGGCCCGGCGTCTCAGTTCGGCACTCAGGGCCACATAGAACGGCGTGTCCGCAACGAAATGGGGAACCGACGCCGCCACCCGATACTTCGGCTCGCTGGTCGAATATTTCTCAATCGTATCGACCCGCTTCAGGCTGAATGGATAGGATTTGGTGCCGTCGCTGTTGGTCCAGATGCCGGCGAAATTGTTGTCATCATCGCACGTGCCCCGGAAGTGCCCCTCCAGGCTGTCACCGCCGCGATCGCCGTCTTCGGCCAGATCAATCTGGCCGCCCGGCTTGGTCTGATCGCGCAGGAAAACGGGTTGGCCAAAGCGGACATAACGATATTGCCCGTCGTCGGCCCCGTCGGTGGAATGCACGAGGTTCATCGTGATTCGAATGTGCCCGTTGATAGTCCCCTGGTAGTCGCCCGACAGATCCGACGTATCCGCCATCGCCCAAGTCGCCGCGCACGCACACACGAAAATGAATGCCGATCGAATTATCATATGAATCCCAGTAAGATAAGCCCCGAAGTTATCGGCATCGCGCATCGAAGCGATCAATTTTTAGCAACGTATTTTGGATCGCGCAGAAACGACCCGCAGGACCTCGATTTTAGCGCCGGCCCGCAGGGCCAAGCTGCCGCGGCGCAGAATCCGCGCAGCATGTCGTCGCCGGGGAAGGCATTGGCTACAGGTTGCCGCACACGACGTTACTTCCAATGCCGGCGTTGCTGTGCAGACGAATTCGCTCCCAACCACCGGCGTGGAATCTGGCGTAGATGAAAATTCCCAGGATCGTTCCGTAAATGGTCGCCGCCGTCCACGAGCCGGCAGTTCCCCAACCGGGGAAATGGACGGCGATCCACCGTGCGCCAAAAACGGTGATCCCCCAGCACAGAACGGCTGTTGCGACGGCGGGGATGAAAGTATCGCCGGCGCCGCGAAGCGCGCCGTTGTAGACGATGTAAACGGCGTCGAAGAATTGATACACGGCGGCGAAGATGAGCATCTGAGCGCCGATCCGGCAAACCTCGGGATCGCTACTGAAGACGCCGATCAATTGGTTTCTTCCGAGGAAAAAGAGTATGCCGCAACTCACCATGTAAATGGCGGTGACGACAAAGCCGAGGTTGGCACGCTTGCGGGCAATGTCCGGCCGGCCCATGCCGATGTAGCGGCCGACGAGCGCGGTGACGGCGGCGGACATGCCGAAGGCGGGCATGAAGCTAACGACCATGTACCGAAACATAAACGTGTTTGCCGCCATCGCCGCCGTGCCGAAGGCGGCCATCACCCAGGTGCAAAAAAGCGACCATGCCAGCACATCCGCGATGAATTGCACGCCCGCGGGCAGGCCGATCGTCACCAAACTCATCATCTCGGCCGCGCGCGGCCGCCAATCCAAAGCGCCGAATCGACGACGAAAATTTGGCCGCAACACGAATGCGATGCAGGCAATCATTTCGACCAGCACGCCGATGTTCTGCGCCCAGGCGGCACCGGCGATTCCATGGGCGTGAACACCAAGATGCCCGAAGATCAGCGCCCAGGCAGCGATTGCATTGACACCCACCCCGGCGATGGTTGACATCATCACCGCCCCGGGCCGGTTGGTCGCCAGGAGGAATTGGCTGAATGCGGTGCCCAGCAATTTGAACACGGCATTCGCCAAAACGATCCGCAGATAGAGACTCTCCATCGCCACCAGTTCCGGCTCATGCCCAAAGCCGCGGAACGCGGCGGGCAGTACCACAATAAATGGGACAAGGAAGATCGCGAACGCGAATGAGAACCAGATGCCCTGGCCCAGATAGCGCCCGCATTCCTTGAACTCACCGCGTCCGTAAGTTTGGCTGACGAGCGTGTTGACGACGAAGAGCGTACCCACACCGAAGCTGACCAATGAAAACGCAAACATGCCCGCGTTCCCCGCCGCGGTCGGGCCGGTGGTGCCCAGGCGCGAGAGCATCCAGGTGTCGATGAACTGCATGACCGTGTAAGACGCCATCTGCGCGACGGTCGGTCCGGCGAGGCGCAGCATTTCGGCGACGGCGGCCGAGCCGGTCGGTATCGAGAGTGGCTCTTTGTGGCGCAATTCTGTGGTCATTTGGAACGCGCAGGCGGTTTATCTCCTTGATTGCGAATAAAGCATAAAATGCGCAACGAATCACTTCACTGCTCCGCCAGATTGCGAAGATTTTGGTACTCCGCGCGAAATTCCGCAGTCCATTGCCGCGCCAGATCGAGCCGCTGAATCGGTGTCGCGGCGGCCCATTGCTTCCCGCGCGCGATGGCTTGGGCCTGGCCGAATGGAAACTTGCCTAGCCGGGCGTCCAAATCGGCGCGATGGTGGGCGAGGATCAGATGGCGCGTCTGCCGAAGATCATCAAGCAGATCGATGCAACTGAATTGGAGCAACTCCCCGATAATGCCGAAGGTCTGCTCCCGTGCCGTCAATTTATTGAAGCTCGACGAAGCTTGAAAGGGATTGACCGTATCGGTCAGCAGTTGCGGCGGAAGGTCGTAAATCGCGGGCATGATCGGCTCGCGCCACAGCGCGGTCTTGCGGGGGCCGCCTTCGGTTCCGGGCTGTTGCTTCCAAAGCCGCTGTCCGTCTTCACTGAGCACAAAGGTGATGAATTGTTTGGCCAGCTCCGGATGCTGCGCCCCTTTGATCATCGCGATCGGATCGGGGTTGATCACGGTCGCATTCACCGGCTCGACATAACCCATCCGATCTGAACCGACCGCGGCAGCCTGGGAGCGGGCATAAAAATCGATCGTC
>Ga0302324_100016796_pt1 | contig 14564 bp, 13 predicted proteins | sample Palsa_T0_1_FD_201949 | JGI IMG/M metagenome (GOLD analysis project Ga0302324, IMG submission 201949) | Peat permafrost microbial communities from Stordalen Mire near Abisko, Sweden - Palsa_T0_1 | ecosystem: Environmental > Terrestrial > Soil > Palsa > Peat permafrost | place: Sweden: Abisko...
TGCTTGACCTGCAGATGCCGCGCTTGTCGGGTACGGACGTGCTGCACTCTCTGAGAGTCGCCGGTGCGCAGTTTCCGACCGTCATCGTCACGGCGCACGACTCGCCGAGTCTGCGCGAAGAATGCATGAGTGCTGGCGTGGTCGCCTACTTGTGCAAGCCGGTTGATATTCGGGCCCTAATACAAGCTATATCACGTCCCTCGCCCATGCGAAGGTAATCGTAGATGCCCCGATCCGGTTCAACGAGCGACGATTTCGGAGCAGGAGCAATCTAAAATCCTGAAACTCCCGGGCTGATCTCGCTGCGGTCTACAAATGCTGCATCGTCACGAAGGAGAGTGGGATGCGGCAGAAAGAACACCTGTACGCGACGGGCAGCAGAGGTTGTATCCAGGAAACGACTCCACTCCGCGTGTTGAGTCAATACCTACCTGGCTGACGCCGCCACGGGCGCCATCATGTTGGTGACCAACGTGTCTATCGCTGGACCCGGATTCTTGAGGTCAGCGTTGGAAACGCGACCTCCTGCACCGCAAACTTCGCATGACGCACAGCATGGTGCACAAAACGTCGTCGATAGGTAGGGTGGCCCTACGATTGGCAATTCCCCAATTCCCGCAATGCTGCCAGTTTCTCAGTATTGGCCACGCTGGTGTCACCGACGCGCGAGTTTCGTATCCCGTGGACGCTAAGAGATGCAAGTCAGAGGATCGAGGTGATCAGCCACCGCGAGAGACCTCGGTTTGCGCCCAGAAAAACGAACGCAGAACTTTCGCCACATCCGATATCAGCCCCTGTGCCAAGTAGCCCTCTCGCGTTCTTGGCGAGACCGCCTATTTCTTAGGGAATACCGTATTGGGCTCACCCGTCCTCACCGTGTAAGCGATAAGAAACTTCATAGGCTTGGTGTCACTGCCGTTGCGTACGATGCGGTGATAGCTGGCCGGATCGACGAAACTCTGGCCGACGACGAATGTCTCCTCTGAGTCGTCGTCGAAGGCAGAGACCATGGAGCCTTCGAGCACAAAGCCGACACCCACCACCGGATGCGAGTGATTGTTGGCATCGGCCCCCGGTGGATACGAAATAAGGAACAGGCGCACCTCATAGCCGGGTAAGTCCGCCAGCGGAGTTGTCTGCAACAATTCACGCGTGATTTCTGTGTTCATAAATCCTCGCACTGACAATTTGTATTGCGATGAGGAATGATCGCACGCGTTGGGCAGCTGTCATACTTAATGGGCACTCGCGTCGTGGATAACGTAAATGCTTGCCGAATCCGGACGCGATCTTTGACAAAACACGTGATCGTGACAAGGATTGTATAAATGGAGTGTCGTTTTAGCAGCCGACTGGGACAGTCTCTAAAATAGCCTTCGAGCTGCTACCACCGGCAGCCAACTCCCTATCAGCCAGGCGGCGATCAGGGCCAGCGGCAGCGTCAACTGCGGCCCGAAGAAGGGATGCCATCCATAAATCAAGACTTCATCGCTGAAGATCGCCGGCGGCTTGAGCGGTTCGCAAATGATCGCTGTCCACTCAATCAGTACCACGCCAATCGAGACCAAGAAAAGTCGACGCCTCTGGTCGGGGGAGGAGCGCCGGAAGAAGAGCCAGGCTCCAAACCAGCAGCCCGCTAGGTACACGGGCCCATAAATCAGAGATGCAACGGGATGATAAACCTCCGGCAAGTAGTCACCGATTGCATAGGGGTTGTCCACGGTCCAGCTGCCATCTGGATTTCGGATAGGCGGGGGCGGGTGGCGCATGTACTCTTCTGCCGCCTGCCTCTCGGCGCGGTCAAACGCGTGGAGCATGGGAGCCCGCAGGCTCATGTGTGCATAGACGAGGCACCAGCCGGACGCGGTTGCGAGCGCGATGAGGATCCACGCGGGAACCTTCGAATACTTGAATCGCACGAGCACGAGCACGGGTATCGATGCGGTGAACAGCACGATGCACGTCAACCGCAATACAGCGAATATCATGGCAGAACCTCAGCTCTGTGAGCTTCTCTAGCTCCCCGACACGATAGTGTCCCAATTGAGGCCGAAACGCTGCAGAAACCTGCAATCGCGTCTCAACTTTGTCACTCCTCGAAATCTTTACTCGCGCCGCAATCGGGGCCATTCTTAGTACATCAAGTTTGGGCGCGCGGCTTCGGTGGGCGGCACGCGCCGACGAGGAGCCCACGGCAACTAAAGGAGGTGATCCCAGTGGCACATATAAACGTTGGTTCGGTCGCGTCTCTGGGCGCGATGGCGGGTGGCGAGGTTCACTGTTAGTTAATGCCTCGTACCGGCCGGGATGCCCTTGAGTTATGCGCGCAGGCTCGTCACCACGCGCGCGATCGGTCCAATGGATGGACGCTCCGATGCAGTTGCCGTGCGGACGACCTTGGTCCGTGGGTAATGGCGCTCGGGCAGGAATGGCGAGGTCCTCGCGGACTCCGCCATTTTTTTGCTTGCTGTCCGCCGCCGAGCTGTTGTGCAAACACCGCTACAAGCCATCAACCCGGAAGATCAGCAGGAAAGTTCATGCGCCTTGGCGGCCATCCGTGTCTTAGCACCGTCGATCCAGGTGTTCCTGGGCGGATGCACCAGAGCACGTCGTCTAGCGAGCTTGAGGGCTCGACCTTTGCCTTGGACTTGAAGGTTACACGGCCGCCGACAAATCGGACGCCACGGCTGTCAAGCCACGACACCCCAAGGAATGGGGCAGGAATCCGCTTGCCGGCCGAAAACACACAAGATATAGTGCTGGCTATACGTACAGTCAGGTTCCGAGGGTCATCGAAATGCAAGATACCGAACACGAAAATCTACTGCGCAGCGCGCGGTCCTTGCTCGATCGTTTCATGTTTGAGGGAGATGAGCTGCGCGACGATGTGGCGAATCTCTGCGTGAAAATCGATGATGCGCTGCCGCCGATGACCGAGGTTTCGGTCTCCGATGTCACCCTAGAAGAGATGATAAACGTCGCTGCGTGAACGATGGGTCAAGTACGCGCAACCCGCTCGGTTGTTCACTGGGCATTGATAGGCGCAAGAGATAAACGCAACGTAAGTTGATACCCACCCTGCCGGCTTAGGCGTCGTCGATCTCGTCGGCGTCGTCGTCCTCGGGATGACCGAGCTCGTCCTCATCATCGAGCTCAAACTCCTCCGGCGCTTCAGTTTCATCGCTTACTTCACGTATGGGCGCCTCATTCTCACCCTGGTGTTCGTCGTCACGATCATCGTCATCGTCTTTGGTTCCCGTTGTTGGGGGTGGCGCGGCGCCTTCGAATTGAATGTGGTTCACGGAGTCTCCTGGGTTTCTGAGGCGGCACCACTGTAGCCACGTGAAGCTTGGGAAGCTGTCAGCCGAGATCGCAATCGGTGGGTTCGGAATGAGAAGGCGCGGCGCAGTTGAACTCCTTCGGGAGGCCGTAGGCGTATGATGTGCGTCTTTTCAGCTAGGAGCGTCGATGGCAAAGAACGTTAGGCGACGAGAGTGGTCCAGTGAGGACGTGCGGAGCCTGAGGGGTTTCGCGAAGGCGCGGATGTCGGGTCCGCAGATTGCGAAGAAGCTCAAGCGGACGCCGGGGGCGGTGAATCAGAAGGCGTTTGCGTTGGGTGTGCGATTTCGGTCGATTGCGAGAAAGGTCCGATAAGAGAACGCGAATCGCCCACGCAGCTGACGGGTTGCCGTGAACCCATTGCGCTGTGCAGTCCGTGCTTCAAGCCCAGGGTGACCTTGGTCGCCCGTTCGACGCATGCGCCTCACCCCTGGAAGCTGCGGGGAAAGAATGCCTGCGACCAACTGATGCTGGAATTCCAGGCGCTGAATCAGCGTATGCAGAGCTCCTTTGGTAAGCAGTAGGCGACAAGTATGGCGTTGATTAACGAGCCGCGGTGCCCTCAATGTGCGTCGACGGTTCCGACGAAGGCGCTTTGGCCGATCGCGGGAACCAACAGGCTTGGGCTACTGAAAGAACATTGCGGGATCGTATGCCCACACTGCGGTATCCACCTGCGGGTGCTTCAGTCTCGAGTCATTCTGGTCCAGATCGCGTCGATCCTCGTGGCCGCGTTGCTTATTGTGCGAGCGTCCGTGTATCTAAAGGACCAGGGCGCACTCACGGTGCTCATGCTCGTGATTTTCATTCCTTTTCGTCGTATTTCAAGTTCGGTATTCACCGTGCTTCGCACGGCTTGGCGTGGTGAGCGATTTGGGTGCGGATAAACTGAAATATCCTTTGTCTGCGCCTGCAGTGCCGCTGGTCGAATCAGACGAGGAAAGAGAGGCACGGGAGATAGACGAGGCGACGACCGTAGACGCCGATGCGGAAGCTGGCCCGAACGCGGGATCGCCGTGGAAATGCCCGGCGTGCGGCGAGGAGAATCCGGGGAACTTTTACGAGTGTTGGAAGTGCCAAAAGTGGCGGCCCGGCGTCGCGCCAGCGAAGAGCGAGTAGTCAGAACGCCCGGAGAGGTGTCGGAGTCATCGAGAGAGGTGCGACCGAAGGGGAGCCCAACTACTGTATGAAACGCCGGCGCCTTTGGATTTGGCATTCCGATTTTGAAATTCTCGCCGAATTGAAATTTGAAGGCGTAAGATCATCGGCGTCGTAACTCATGGATTGGAGGACGAGATGAAAGAACCCGGACTCGATGGTCGTCATCGCGATAAGGCTGGCTCCAAGAAAGGGGAGATTCAGAAAAAACGAAGCGACACTCTCAACAAGAATCTGCCAACACCTATTCCTCAATTCTCGCCGAATACCACGCTAGGGAAGATGCGAGAGGTGACCGGCAACGTGAGCGAAAGATCTGTTAGGGAAGCCGCCAAGAAACTGCGGTGATAGTGTGGATTGGGATTTGACACAGGATGTGTCAACGGACGAATGTCCGTGAGGCGCCCCCGAAGTCACGCTTTTGGGTTGCCGTCGTCGAGCGAGAGCAGGACGCCCGAACGGATCGACCAGACGAAGAAGTCAGACAAGTGACGTATCGTACCCCTGACTTCAAGCCGCCGACAAGCGCAGTGGGACTCAGACTCGCGTCGCTGATCGCTGCGTGGTGTTGTTTAGGAGGCTGCGTCAGCCGGTCGATTTCCTTTGACTCGCTTAGGCCGCTGCCGCCGTACGATTCCTCCCGCAATTCAATTACCGACTTATCATCGGGGATAGCCGGCGGTATGTCACTACCCCATCGTGATTTGATCAGGGTAGATTTTACCTCAGGCACCGATCTTAGGAACATGGTGGCAGGCAATGTCTTGTTCGTGCATTCGTACTTTTGTGATCGGGGCGACGCCCTCGGCATGCTCGGTACTTCTGGAGTGTACGTCGATCGCGCAGATGCGGGGAGAGAAACGCGGGTGAATCGATTTCTCTTTGTTATAGACGTGAGCCGACAATCTAATCCAGGATCGACCCCGCCGGAGCCGGGGTTTGACCTCGCCGTGCGGGCTCAGGATATCTGCTTCTATGTGACAGCTCGTGATGTGATGACTACCTATAGATCCAAGATCGCGATAATTCCCAAAGGGTCGATCGAGCAGGCCTTTACAGGGTGGAAACCCCGTTAAGGATAGCTTGCATACAGCGAGAGTCATACGCCGCGAAGCGCTTGCCGCCGGCGCCGGCCCGAGGGCACGAGCGCGAACGGCGCGGCCGGCTAGGCGCGGCCGGCTAGGCGCGGCCGGCTAGGCGCGGCCGGCTAGGCGTGGCCGGCCGGTTCCGGTACTGCGGGCCGCCGGCGGCAAGTAGGTGTAATGTCGCGGACCGAGGATAGGCGCCGCTCCGTGGCTCGGCGGCGGCGGCACCAAGGAGGGCTTTGCGCGCGGTGAGGGCAGGAAGGCCGAACAGCCCGACCTAACGGAGAAGAGCGTCCATATCCGCTTGCATACGTTGCTTGTATTCGTCGGACCAGTGAGCGCCCGGTTTCGATTTGTGGGCGCTATTGGACTGCGTGACGGATGCAGTCTTTGTTTCGCGGGGCGATTTGCGCGCGCCGATCTTTAGCTTGAGGGTGGGGCGTGTGGAGATAGGATTGGGATTGCTCATAGACTCCTGATGAGGGTGGGATAGTGATTGCGAGAGCGCTGGAGGCTGCCGCTCCGATATTGAGCTATCGGGGCGTGACGTCGAACTGTCGTCGACAGTGCGTGCACTGCTGCCATGCGAGGCTAAGTCTAACCCAATTGCGCGGCCAATCAATATCATGGATAAGCAAAGGTTCGTAAGCGTCGCTCTGAGAGCGCCACAACACTGGCTTGTGTCAATTTCGTGTAACGTGTTTGCAACCACCACATGCATTCCGGAGCTGCGATGCAGGACGAAGCGGTTATTACAATCAACGGTGTGAAACTCAGTGACGCGGAGTCGATGACGGTGCGCGTCGCGGTCGACACGCTAGCGAATGTCTTGGCTGAGGGACTTGAGGAGAAAGAGGGTCAAGAATTGACTGCGGTCTACATGGACTCGCTCGTGCGAATTCAAGCCCTGCTCGAGAGCCGCGAGACTCGAAAGCAATAGATCGAAGAATGTAAGGCAGACACCGCTGCCGCGGCTCGGCGCGAACGCGCCAAGACGGGTTAGCCGCGGCGATGCGGCTAGCGAAGATCGGGCTCTGATTTGCCACAGTAATTGGCAACGGAGGGAGTGCGTAAGGCGGCCCAGGAGTCGCGGCCAGATGCGCGCGGCCCCAGTCAGAGGGAGGACGGCCTCCGTCCGTGTACAGTAGTGTCTGCAGCGGATTACTGGATGGACGTCTCGCGCTGCGGGGCGCGAGAATTCGCTGCATGGCGTGGAGTGCTCAAGAGGTGAGGCGCGGGCCGGGACGACCGGTACTGGCGGATCCGTTTTACTACTTGAACAATTTCAGGGCCGTGCTGGCGTCGATCGAGAACCGCTACTGGGAGCTGTTAGCGGCTGAGGAACGGGAGTTCATCCGGCGGTTCGCGACGCTACCGGGGCCGTCCTGTGCGCTGCTGGTGCGGATGATCATGCGGGTGGGCATGTTCTTTCGCTTGAGTCGCCTCGAATATCCCGAGATTGGGAATGCTGCCGTCGCGGCAGCGCCGCTGTTGGACATGGGGTGGATGGAGGAACCTCTCCTCGACGTCGGTGAGCTGCATCGACTCCTGACGAAAGCAGAGCTGTCCGTCCATTTGGCGTTGCCCCGAGCCTTCGGGCGACTGAATAAGTCCGACCTCCTCGAGGTGCTCCGGGAGCAACATACGGAGCCGAGGCCGTTTCACGGCTGGTGCGCGCAGTTAAACGATCGGGTATTGCGGCCGGTGGCGAAACCACTCGCGGACCGACTTCGACTCCTGTTTTTCGGGAACTTCCATCAAGACTGGACGGAGTTTGTGCTGTCAGACTTGGGGATAAGCTCGTATGAGGGTGTCCCTGTACACTCCGCCCCGTTCTGCACTCGGGCGCACGTCGATGCGTTTTACCAGATGTATTACTGTCATCGGGCGCTAGCTGAGGGCGCGGACTTGGCGGAGATTGTCGGTCACATTCCATCGGCCATACCTGACAGCGATTGGTTAGAGGAGCACCGACAACGCCTGCTCTTCCAGGTCGCGACGGCCTATGAGCGACTGGACGATGCCGCCTCGGCGTTGGCCGCGTTCTCGACGTGCCGACATCGCGGCTCGAGGATGCGGGCGGCCAGATTGCTCGAGCGTAAGCATGAGTGGCAAGCAGCGCGGGAGCTTTGCGTAGCCGCGGCAGAGAATCCAGAGACCGAAGCGGAGCGTCAGCAGGTACGTCGGATGCTGCCCCGATTGAATCGAAAGTTACGCGTCGCCGACGATACGGGCAGGGAATTGCCGCAGGTAGCGGCTTTCGATGTATTGCTCGATGTCGCGCCTCAAGATCGAGCGTTGGAATTCCATGTCAAGGATCACCTGGCACGACAGGAGGGGTCGCCTTGCACGGTTCACTACGTCGAGAACGGGTTGATCAATTCGCTATTTGGGCTCTTATGTTGGAGTGCGATCTTTGCGCCGATACCCGGCGCGTTCTTCCATGACTTCCAGCATGGGCCGGCGGATTTAGAGAGCCCGTACTTCTACGAGCGCCGTCGAGACCGATTCGTGGAATGCTTCGCGGAGCTGGAGTCGGGGCGTTATCAGGACATTATTCGACAGCGGTTCATTGCCAAAAGAGGCATTCAGGCGCCGTTCGTGAACTGGGGTCTGTTGAAGCAGCCGCTGCTCGAGTGTGCGCTACATTGCTTCCCGGCGTCTCATTTGCGGCTGTGGTTTGAATGGATCGTGAGAGATGTCGTGGAGAATAGGACCGGATATCCGGACTTGGTGCAATTCTGGCCGAACGAACAGCGATATCGCCTGGTGGAGATCAAGGGGCCTGGCGATCGATTACAGGATAACCAACGCAGGTTTTTGGAGTTTTGTAGTCGGCATGGGATGCCGGTCTTTGTGTGTCGGGTGGGGTGGAGGGCCGACATTGCCGAGAAACTCTACCAACCGCAATATAAATGAGCAAAGCCGCCATCTGAGACCCCGGGGTCCGGTGCTAAATAAAACGACGAAGGGAGCTTCGCCTATGAGAAGGGCGTTATTCGTTGCCGCATTTTCACTGGTGCTCGCGGTCCATGCTGAGCAGACGACTGCTGCTGTCGATTGGAACCGTTTAGAGCGGTGGGGTCGGCCCAGCTGTCGGCACACGCCAGATCGGCCTTCCTTGGAATTGGGTACCCCGCCATTCTTAACGGTTCCCGTCGACAGCAGGGACGGGATCAGAGAGATATCAACACGAAGCACTAGACCGCGTTTTTCGTCTCGAGGGGTACCTTATTCGTTGGCGAGCGGCTGGCGATAAAGGCTACCGTATGAGGGCTTCCGCCTCGAGGGCCGGTTATGACAATTCTCTTGAAGTCATCTTTACCTTAGGTCCAATAATGGATGGCACCGCATCCGCTAAGGTAAAAGGATGGGCAAGCAAGGTGCACGTCCACATGTGCGCCTCGGGCGCATTGCGGCCATCTCGGCCGCGGGTCTATTGTGTTGTACCGCGCCGCAACAACCGGTAAGTGCGGAGTCGTCAAATCCATCTCAGGATTCCGCCGCGCCGCAGGATGCCCCCGTTCCGGACAGGGGCTCGCTCGAAGAGATCTTGGTCACTGCGAGGAAGCGAGACGAGTCGCTCCAAAAAGTCCCGATTTCCATAACCGAGATTTCCGGTCAAGACCTTGAGAACCGAAATGCCCTCAATTTCGATGACTACGCGCGGGCTATCCCGGATCTCTCATTTACGGATTTAGGTGATGGGCGCGAGCGCATCGCGATACGCGGTGTCGATTCCAAGATTGGGCAGGCGGTGGTCGGTTATTACTTTGGAGAAACCCCCATCCCCGATAGTAGTTCAGTCAGCGCCGAGAAAGTCGCGTTTGATCCAGAAATTGTTGACATCAACCGCGTTGAAGTCCTTCGCGGACCTCAAGGTACGGTCTTTGGTTCCGGCTCTATGGGGGGAACCATTCGTGTTATTCCGAACGAACCCAACTCCACGCAGGAGGAGTTGTCGATTAAGGACATTCTCTCAAGCACCGAGCACGCCAATGGCCCCGCCGAGGTGGTCAGCGGGGTGCTAAACACTCCCCTCGTGAAGGATCGGCTTGCTCTGCGCATATCCACGTGGGCAAGTTGGGACTCAGGCTTCATTCAGCGGCAAGTCGCCACGCCCGATAGTTTGGCCGCCAATGGGGCAACTGGCGCGCCCCTCATGTTTCGGCCTGTAGCCAGCGTTCCGCCCGGCGATGTGTTTGGCGGACACGTCGCCATGCTGTTTCAGGCGAGCGATTCTATCAGTCTGGAGGCGAGCCTCTATTCGGATCAACAGTATTACCGAGGATTCCAGGACATCACCACGGGGCCGCAGAATCCGAGCGATGCCCTCGTGCAAAATTTCCTTTTCAACTTGCATGAGCAAAATCGTAACCGGCTGACCATCAGTAACTTTAAGCTTACGGCGAATCTCGGCGTTGCCGATATGTTGACGAGCGTCTCATACACCCGACGGTTACTTTCTCTTGAGCAGGAAAGCGCGGCGGCCCTGGAATACCTGGGCTTTTCTCCCGAATTCTCTGCGGCACCGATCGTTGAGGAAGCACGCGATGATGCTTATTTCGGCGAGACTCGGCTCACTTCTAAGACTTCGGGAGTGCCAGGATTGGATAAGATGCAGTGGCTGCTTGGCGCATCTTACGGTTATCAAAAAGGCTGGACAGACATTTCACTGGTGGTTCCGGGATTTTCTCAGGCGTTTGCGCCCTTCATTGGACCTGTACCCGCGAACAATTTATACGAAGAACGGGCGCTCGTATGGATAAAGCAGTCGGCTCTTTTCGGCGAATTAAGATACGAGCCGATCGAAAGACTGAGCCTCACCGCGGGCGCGCGCTGGTATTTCTATTCTCGTACCGATGCGCAGCCAGAAACGGGGCTTTTTGCGGCGACGCCCAACAATGGATCAATTCCCAATCCATACACTGCGCCGACGGTACGCGGCGACGCCAACGGTGTAGTGTATCGGGGCATCATGAGCTGGCAGCAGTCAAGCAGCGTCATGTATTACGCGCAGGCCTCGGAAGGGTTTCGGGGACCTTTCGGCCGTTTCGCGCTGCCGAGCGGTTGCGCAGCGGAGGCCGCACAGCTCGGCACAAACACAGCGCAAGGCGAAGTGGCGTCAGATAAGCTTTGGAATTACGAAATCGGTGCAAAAACGAGCTGGCTGGATGATCGCCTGCGCGCCAATCTTTCTCTTTATCGAATCGATTGGACCAATACACAGCAGTCGATTCTTCTCACCTGCGGCTTTACCTTGAAGGAGAATCTCGGCAGCGTAGTCAACAAGGGTGGCGAAGCAGAGTTCGAAGGCCGCATAACGAAGGCGCTGTCGGCGGGTGCTGCGTTCGGATATGTGAATAGCGCTCTGCAGCAGGACATTTTTGGGATTCCCGGCACTCAAGGGCGTCCGCTGCCGGAGGTTCCGAAGGCAACGGGCGGAGCGTTTCTATCCTACAACTTCGGCACTCTCGCATCGTGGAGCGGAACAGCTCGCGCCGACTACTCTTACACTGGTCAGTCCCTCTCAACGTATACCGCAGGCGGATCTATTGTTCCTGACCTGGGATCGCTCGCGCTATTGGGCGCGCAAGTTATCTTCAGGAAATCCAACCTGGAGTGCTCGCTTTTCGGGAGAAATCTCATGAACCGGATATCACGTACCGCTCTTGAGCGTGACGTGTCGCTTGATGTGCCGGATCGGCTGCGATACGCCGTCAATGTGCCGCGAACAGTTGGATTAAGCGTCTCATATCGACAATAGGCCTCGTGGCTCAGGCGAACTGGGTTGGCCGTCGCTCTCCGGGGTCGAGCTTGATTTCGACATCGCGATGATCGGGTGGTGCTAGATTTGCATCGCGGAGCGGAAATCTCCTGGTCGGCTCAAGCATTGGCTATCCCCTGGGTCTGAGACTTTAGGCCAATAGCTCGCCCTGGCATCCCCGCCGTATCGTCCTATAAATGCATTCCCTCGTGACGTGTTCGCCTAAGTAGTTGCGAGAGGAGGGGAACGACGCTTACAGGTCATCGCCACAATGAGTCGAGGAGTGCTGGCCAAAGGAATTCGGCACTGGCGATTAGCCGGCGGCGAAATCCGTCCAGCCGCTCGACTTGGGTGGAGGAATGTCGCCGTGAGTCGGTTTGAATTGCTTATCCGCGAATTAGCTCGCCAGAGCACCCGACTCGGTCATGCTCAGTATGCCTAAAAGCGCGAGGCGTTTGATGGTCTTGCTCTGGGTCGTACTCGCGATGCTGCCCAGCGCATTTACGGACGCCGGAACGAGCCACACTGTCGTCGTACTTTACTCTGACGACAGATTCTTGCCGGCAAATATCGAGGCGGACCGAGGGCTCCGGGCGGCCATCGCCAACCCTGAGGGTGGCCGAGTGGAACTGTTCGATGAGCATTTCGATAACTCACACTTCGGTGGATCGACCGATTACGAGCGAACGATCCTCACCTATCTGCACGACAAATACGCGTCGCGCACGCCTGAGATCATTGTGGCGGGAGGAGACGAGGCGCTCGGTTTTGTACTTCGGAACCGGACGCGGCTATTTCCGCGGGCACCCGTGGTCCACATGGGCGTCGATGCATTCTTCCTGCAGTCGCTGCCAAAGCGGCCCGTCGACGTGATTGGGGTTCCGGTGGCATACGATGCCTCCGGCACGATTGACCAAGCACTGCGTTGGCATCCGCGGGCCCGGAGGCTCGTGATCGTGACCGGTACGGCGCCATCCGACCGGGATTGGGAAATGAAGCTGAGAGGCGAAACGGGGCGACTCGGGGGGAGGGTCACGGTCGAGTTCTTGGCCGGCCTGCCGAGCGCCATCCTCTTGCGTCGACTCGCCGCAGTGGGGCCGGACGCCGTCGTCTTCACGCCCGGGTACTACGAAGATGGAACTGGGCGCGTCTTTATCCCGCGGGAGTCCGCGGAGCTCATGGCGGCCGCATCGACTGCACCAATTTATAGCCCATTTAATACATTTATCGGCACCGGTGTCGTCGGCGGTCGCATGCCGACTTACGAGTCCATGGGACGGCAGGCGGGCGCCCTCGTGAATGCGCTCATCGCCGGGTCGGCGCCGACGGCGCTCGAGGTGCCAAAGATCACGCCAACGGATCTGCACGTCGACTGGCGTCAGGTTCAGCGCTGGGGGATCGAGGAGTCTCAAGTGCCCAAGGAGACGATCGTCCATTTCCGCAAACCCAGCCTCTGGGAGGCATATCGAAAGGAGACCATCGCCGCTACGAGCGCCCTTCTTCTGCTCGCTGGGCTGTCCGTCCAGCTAACCATCGAGCGGCGATCACTCAAGCGAACGGGGGCGGCCCTTAAAGCCAATGAGCAGCTCATGACCATCGCTGCTCGCGCCGCGCGGCTGGCAATGTGGATCTGGAACGCGGCAGACAATCGAATTTCTGTCGCACCATTACAGGCACGTGCCCGGCCGGCCGGCGGCGCGTCAATGCAATTTCCAGACACCCTTGCGCCGGTACACCCCGATGATCGAGAAGAGGTGAACCGAACGGTGGAACAAGCCCTGGATCAAAACCAAGAACTCGACTTGGAATACCGGACGATCTCGGTGGAGGGCGAGGTGCGCTGGATTGCCATACTCGGGCGCATGGATCACAGCAACCGCAGCCAATGGCTTGGCATCGCGCTCGACATCACGGAGCGCAAACAGGCGCAACTTCAGGCCGCACAGGATCGTAACGCTCTTCAGCACTTGGCGCGCGTGTCAATGTTGGGACAAATGTCCGCATCCATCGCGCATCAGTTGAATCAGCCGCTCACCGCGATACTGGCCAACGCCGAAGCTGCGCAGCAGATGTTAGTACGCGAGCCCGTCGATTTGCAGGAAGTGAGGCTGATCTGCGATGACATCGTCAGTCAGGATCACCGCGCGGCGGCCGTCATACGCCGGCTCGGTGCATTATTCAAGCGCGGAGAAGTCCAGCTACAGCCGGTCGATCTTAACGCGCTCTCGACCGAATCCCTGGACCTCCTTCACACCAACTTGGCTATTGACCGCATCGTTGTTACCACGGAGCTCGCCGACGATCTTCCTATGTTAGACGGCGACAAGGTTCAGTTGCAGCAGGTTTTGCTCAACCTGATCATGAACGCGGCGGACGCCATGCGCGACACTCCCGTCGTCATGCGACGACTAATGATTGCCACAGAAGCGGGGAATGCACAAGTTCGGCTGCGCGTTTCAGATCACGGGCCCGGCATAGCGCCTCCTGACCTGAATAACATATTCGAACCGTTTTGGAGCGGGAAGTCATCGGGCATGGGCATCGGACTGTCGATCTGTCAGTCGATTGTTGCCGCTCACCACGGAACCTTGACGGTAGCGAACAATCCAGACGGCGGCGCGACGTTTCTTCTAACCCTTCCGACGTTTCAGGCGGCATGAACGAGAGTCCAATTCATCGCGCTGAGATTGTCTACATCGTAGACGATGACCCCGAGGTGCTCAAGGCAGTGTCGCGTCAACTGAGGACAAATGGCTGGCGCGTGGAGCCGTTTGAGTCGGCCGAGGCGTTCCTTGAGAACCGCAAGCGGCAGGACATGGCCTGTCTCGTGCTGGACGTCTCGCTTCCCGGCCTAGATGGCATCGAGTTGCAACGGCAGTTGCTTGAGACGCGCGAGGCAATCCCCATCGTATTTCTGACCGGCCACGGCGATATTCCGATGTCTGTGCGGGCGATACAGGCGGGCGCTTCGAACTTTCTAACCAAACCGGTTACAGCCGCAGATCTTTGCGCTGCAATACGCCGAGCTATGGATGAGGGAGCCAAAGCACGGTGCGCACGAGCCGAGGCCGATCGCCTCGGCGATCGGCTTGCCCGGCTGACTTCCCGCGAGCGGGAAATATTCCAGGCCATCGCCGCAGGTAAGTTGAATAAACAGATCGCAGGAGAGCTCGGCATCGTTGAGCAGACGGTCAAGTTTCACCGGGCGCGCATCA
>Ga0302324_100016797_pt1 | contig 14563 bp, 9 predicted proteins | sample Palsa_T0_1_FD_201949 | JGI IMG/M metagenome (GOLD analysis project Ga0302324, IMG submission 201949) | Peat permafrost microbial communities from Stordalen Mire near Abisko, Sweden - Palsa_T0_1 | ecosystem: Environmental > Terrestrial > Soil > Palsa > Peat permafrost | place: Sweden: Abisko...
TTTCGCAGCTCAACCGCGCGCCCGAGACGCGGGTGGGCGATCATCGCCCGCAGCTCAGCGATCTCCGCGAGAGCGGATCGATCGAGCAGGACGCCGATCTGGTGGCGTTCATCTTCCGTGAAGAGGTTTATAAGCCCGCCGACGAAAGCCTCCATGGCAAAGCGGAGCTGATTCTGGCCAAACAGCGCAACGGTCCGGTGGGCAAAGTCGAACTCGTGTTCCTGCACGAGTTCACCAAGTTCGAGAACCGCGCCGCAGATTTGGGCGACAGCCCCGACGATTAGACCGCTCCCTGACAGTCACGGCTCGGCGCGCCCTGTTATACACTGTTCGCTTGCTCCTCGATCTGAGCGGAATTCAGAAACGCTTCGGCGGCGTTACCGCCCTGCGGGACGGCAACCTCTCCGTGGAGGCCGGCGAAGTCCATCTATTGTTGGGTGAAAACGGCGCCGGCAAATCCACGCTGATGAAGATTGTGGCGGGCATCGAACAGGCCGACGCCGGCTGCATGCGGTGGCAGGGCCGCGAAGTCTCCCTGCGCACACCCGCCGAAGCGGCCGCTATCGGCATCGCCATGGTGCACCAGGAATCGCTGCTGGCCCCGCACCTGTCCGTCGCCGAAAATATCTTCCTCGGACGCGAAGAGCGCCGCCCGTTCGGATGGGTGAGCCGGCGCCGTATGCTCGAAAAGGCGTCGCGGCTGATCGAAGAACATCATTTCCCGCTGCACGCGGACTGGCGCGTGGAACGTCTCAGCCCGCCGGGCAAACAACTGGTCGAAATCTGCCGCGCCATCCAGCATGGCTCCAGCCTGCTGATCTTCGATGAGCCCACCGCATCGCTCTCGGGCGAGGAGACTCAGGAAGTCTTCCGCATTGTCCGGACCCTGCGCGCGCGCCAGATGGGCGTCATCTACATCACGCATCGTTTGGAGGAGCTGCGCGCCATCGGCGACCGGGTTACCGTTCTGCGCGACGGCGCTACGGTGCACTCCGGCTCACTCGCTGAAATCCCCACGGACCGTATCATCCAATACATGGTGGGCCGCGAGATGGTCTCCATCTACCAGCGCCAACCGCTGCCGCCCGGCCGCGAATTGCTGCTCGTGGAAGGACTGACCCGTGGTGGGGAATTGCGCGACATTTCCTTTTCGCTGCGCGCGGGAGAGATCGTGGGACTCGCCGGCCTGATCGGCGCGGGCCGCACCGAAACCTGCCGCGCTATTTTCGGTGTCGATCCCGTAGACGCCGGAAAGATCTTCGTGGATGGCCGCGAGGCCCGCATCCATTCGCCGCGCGAGGCGGTGGCTGCGGGCATCGCGCTGGTCACCGAAGATCGCCAAAAGACCGGCCTGGCGCTGCGTCTGCCCATCTCTTACAACGTGACGATGGCGAACGTTCCCGAGATCTGTCATTTCTGCCTGCTGGATGCTCCGGCGCAAAGCCGCGTGACCGCCGGGTACATCGCCCGCCTGCGCATCCGCTGCTCCTCGGGAGGCCAGCCGGCCGGGCGCCTCAGCGGCGGAAATCAGCAGAAGGTGGTTATTGCCAAGTGGCTGTTCCGCCACGCCAAAGTGTTTCTGTTCGACGAGCCCACGCGGGGTATCGATGTCGGCGCCAAGGCGGAGGTCTTTGAATTGATGGATGAGCTGGCGCGCTCCGGAGCCGCCGTCCTGATGGTCAGCTCGGAGCTGCAGGAGCTGTTGCAGGTGGCCGACCGCATTCTGGTAATGCGCCAGGGGCGCATCACCGGAGAGCTGCCCGGACGTACGACCCAGGAGCAAATCATGCGCTATGCCGCCCTGGAACGCGAGGTTGCGCCATGATGCAGCGCCTGCTGCCGTTTCTGAGCCTGATTGTTCTGTTCGTGGCCCTCGCCATCGCCTCGCCGCACTTTCTGACCGAGACCAATCTGTCGAGCGTGGTGCGGCAGACCGCCGTGATCAACATCATGTCGCTGGGCATGACCATCATCATCATCGCCGGCGGCATCGATCTTTCCGTTGGCGCCATTCTGGCGATGAGCGGCGTGCTGGGCGCCATGGCTATCGAGAAGGGCGCGCCCATCCCGGTGGGCATCCTCGTCGGTGTTCTGACCGGCCTGTTCTGGGGATTTGTGAACGGCCTCCTCACCACGCGCCTGCGTATCGCGCCCTTCATCGTAACCCTCGGAACGCTGGGCATTATCCGCGGGCTGACGTTGATCATCACCAACGGCCTGCCGGTGCATGGTGTCCCGCAGGGCTTCTCGTTTCTCGGCGAGGGCAACTTACTGGGAGTGCCGTTCGTACTCTGGGTGCTGGTGGCCTGCGCCCTCGCGACCCACGTCATCCTGGAACATACGCGGCTGGGCCGTTATGCCTATGCCATCGGGAGCAATTCGGACGCGGCCGTCTATGCGGGAGTACCGGTAGGGTTCGATACGACAACGGTCTACGCTCTTGGCGGCATGCTCACCGGACTGGCGGGCATGATCGAGGCTTCGCGCCTGATGACGGGCCAGCCCGCCGCCGGCAACGGCTACGAATTGCAGGCGATTGCGGCGGTGGTGATCGGGGGTGGTAGCCTGCATGGTGGCGAAGGCAGCGTCGTCGGCACGCTGATCGGCGCGTTCATCATGGGGCTACTCTCGAACGGCAGCGACTTACTCGGTGTGTCCCCGTACCTGCAGCAGGCCATCATCGGCGCGGTGATCATTCTGGCGGTAACAGTGGACGAACTACGGAAGCGGAGGTTGGTGTAGGGTCCGGATATTACCGGAAACCCCTATAAGAGTTTCCACCTCGTTCAGATTCTCAGCCTGTAGTTGGCGTGCAAGCTTGAACTCCCGGTTAGCATCGGCATTCCTTCCGAGCTTCTTGTAGAGTTGCGCAAGCTGATAACGCGCGTCGGCTCGCTTCGGTTCCTGTTCAATCGCAATTTCAAATTCCCGCACAGATTCTGTGTTGCGCTTTAGCTTTTCAAGCATCCTCGCATACACGATGCGTGCGCGGACGTTTTTGGGATCATCCTTAAGCGCCGAAACCAATAAGTGCTCCGCTTCATCATACCTACCTAAGTCAACATATGAATCCGCCAGGTAGAATTTCGCCTGCTGAAAGCTCGGATCGAGAGTCAGAGCTTGGGAAAGTTCCACGGCAGCACCCGTATATCGATGAGTTTTCCAGTACAAGAATCCCAATGAAAAGCGCACCGTAGCCTCGTTCGGCAACTGTCGCCGCGCTGCCTCAAGCTCACTCACCGCACTGTCATAATCGCCCAGACCGTCATAGGCCTGGCCCTTCAACAGATGCACCCACGCGGAGTCGGGATCGAGGGCCTCCAATTGGCCGAAGCTCGTCAGAGCCTTCGCGAACTGTTTAATTTCCAGATAGCAGCGGATCAGGAGGTAAATAGTCCCGATGTCATCGACCTTAAGGGCCGTGGCGCGTTCCAGTTGGGGCGTCGCCGAGGCGTAATCGTTGTTGCCAATATAAGCGACCGCCAGCAGCTCTCGCGCCTGAAAGTGAGAGGGATTGTACGCCACTGCTTTTGTCAAACTCGGGATGGCAGCCGCATAGTCGTTCATCTTGATTCTGGCGATTCCGACATTCAAGTTAGTAGTGAAGTCTTCTCCATTCAATCTTAGGGCGCGTCCGTAATATTGCAGTCCTGCAGAGTACTCGCCCTTATTGATGTAAAGTGCGGCTAAGCGGTTTAAGGCAGTCATGGAACGCGGATCGAATTGGAGGATCGTCTGATATACGGTCATGGCTTCCCCAGCATTACCGGCCTTCTCCAGCCGGTCGGCCCGCTCGAGCAGGGCTATGGTCGGTTCGTCAGGCGACGCTCGTATATAAGACACACCACCGAGAAAAGCAAGTGCGAGCCAGGCAAGCCGGATCGGGCTCTCCATCGCATATCTCTTTATGCCGTCATCCGGCATGGAGCTCACCGGTAGATGATCGAGACACCGAATCCTACCTCTTCGCCGCATCTTCCATTCGATCCAGTTCCGCGCGGGCCGGCGTGAACATTGGGTCGGCTTTCAGGGCTGCACGGAGCTCGCGCTCGGCGTCATCCGCCTTCTGCTGCTTTTTGAAGACCAATGCCAGATTGTAATGTGCCCAGGCGAATTCGGGCTGCAGGCGGATCGCCTCCTCGAGCTCGCCGCGCGCCTCTTCGAGCTGGTCACGCCGGAGGTAGACGCTTCCTAAAGTGTTGTGCGCCTCGGCGGAGGCAGGATCGGTGTGAAGCGCGGTAAGCAATTCCCCTTGAGCTTCGTTCCAGTTCCCGGCCATTGCCGCGAAAACGCCAAGATTATAGTGCGCCGTATAGCTCTGGGGATCCACCGACAAAAGGTGCTGCAGCCGCGCACGCGCCTGCACGTAATCTTTCTTCTGAAGATAGATATTCACCAACAGTTCCTCGGCGCGCGTGTACCATGGCTCAAGCGCTAGTGTTATCTGAAGTTCCCGGATGGCCTCATCGGGTTGATGGAGCCGGAACTCGCAGAGTGCCAGATCGAAATGAGCTTGAGCGTTTTGCGGGGTCCGCTCGAGTGCTCGCTTGAATTCCTGTGCCGCTGCCGCAAAGCGACCAGACTGCTGCTGGTTCAGGCCCAGGCTGATCCGGATATCGGGTACGTCAGGCAGTTTCTCGCCGAGCTTCTCCAATAAGGCGCTTGACTCCGCCAGTTGGCCCGCGGACGCGAGCGCCAGCGCGTGGCCATAGAGTTCAAAGTCCCCGATTCGGTCTTTTGGATCGATCCGTGAAGCCAGCCGGGTCGCAGCAGTAGACCCACTCAAATACCCGAGCGACCGGAGCGCCTTCATGGTATCCGGCGAGGGCGACCGCGGCTTAGCGGCGGGAGCGTTGGCGAGCAGTGACATCATCCGCCGCCGCATGGCGAGCGCCTTCGGCTGCTCCGTGCTGTAGAGATCTCGCGATTCGAGAGGATCGCTCGAAAGATCATACAGTTCGGGATTCGGGGCATCAACGTATTTGTATCGACCCGAACGCAGAGTCCGCAGCGCCGCGCACCCAAAGTGATTTCGCGCGTAAAGACTTTCCGAATAGATTTCGCCGGCGCCTCTTGCTGCCATCAGGCTGCGGCCCCGCATTCCGGCCGAGCGGGGAAGGCCGAGCGCGTCCAGAATCGTGGGAGCGACGTCGAGCAGAGTTGCCGGTTCGTCAATGCGATCCTTCGGAATACGCTTCGAACCTTTCGGCCAGTGGACGATGAGCGGCACGTGCAGCGTGCTCTGGTAAACGAAATAGCCATGGGCGTTCTCGCCGTGTTCACCGAGGCCCTCGCCATGATCCGACGTAAATACGATCAGAGCCCGGCTCAGAAGCCCGCGGTCTGTGAGGTGCGCCAGAAAGTCTCCGATAACCCGATCCACGTAAGCCAGTTCCGCGCCGTAACCCGCCTCGCCGTGCCGCAGTCGCGGATCGGACGGAAGATCGTATGGCGTGTGCAAGTCGTAAAAATGAAGAAATAAAAAAAATGGCGAACTGCTATTCTGATCCAGCCAGCGCATCCCTACCGCAGCCACCTGAGCGGCCGGCCGCTTGAGATCTCCGGCGTCAACTGTAGTCTTGTTGTGAAGATCGAACGGGCTGTCGTAGACATCGAAGCCGCGGCTCAATCCGAAACGGCGGTCCAACACGAATCCTCCGACGAATGCAGCCGTCCGGTAGCCGGCGCTCTTCAAGACCGTGGCCAGAGTGGGCCCGTCACCGAAGGGGATGCCATTGTCTTCGACGCCATTTTCGAAAGGATAGGTGGAAGCGAACAGCGACGAATGAGACGGAAGAGTCAGTGGTACAAGGGCGCTCACCTGGGAGAAAAGCGTGCCGCCTTTCGCCAGGGAATCGATGTACGGCGTGATCTTTTGGCTGGCCTCATAGCCACCCAGGTGATCGGCGCGTAGCGTGTCCACCGAGATGAGGACGACAGGTGTAAGGGCCTGGGCGTTTCCAATGACGCATGCCAGCAGTGCGGCGGACAGATAGGCGAGGCGAGACAAGATACTACTTCTTTTAGCACAGTGCTCAGGCACCGCCGACATGGTACACTCTCGCTTTATTGCGCAATGGCGGCCAAAATTTATGACGTGATCGTGGTTGGTTCCGGCGCCAGCGGCGGCTGGGTCGCGAAGGAGCTAACCGAGAAAGGCGTGGAGGTGCTGATGCTGGAGGCCGGGCCGCCGCGCGTCCCTACTCGCGATTTCACCGAACACATCTGGCCTTATCAGCTCAAATACCGCGGCTTTGGCAATCAGAAGAAGCTGCTGACGGACCAACCCGTGCAGCGTCTCTGTTACGCCTGCGACGACTACAGCCATCACTTCTTCGTCAACGACAACGAACATCCGTACACATTCCCAGCCGATAAGCCCTTTATGTGGATTCGCGGCCGTCAGGTCGGCGGCAAGACGTTTTGCTGGGCGCGTGTGAGCTACCGTTACAGCGACTTGGAATTCAAAGCCGCCAGCCGCGATGGCTACGGACAGGACTGGCCGATCAGTTATAAAGACCTCGAGCCATATTACGACCGGGTAGAGAGCTACATCGGCGTCAGTGGATCATACGAAGGACTGCCGCAGTTGCCAGATGGCAAATTCCTGCCACCGATGAAGCTTTCTTGCGGCGAGCTGGCGGCCAAGGAGATCATCGAGAAAAAATTCGGCTGGAAGCTGATCCTGGAACGCACTGCCAACCTGACCGTTCCGCTGAACGGCCGCCCAGCGTGCCATTACTGCGACCAATGCCAGCGCGGCTGTTTCACCGCATCCTATTTCAACAGCCCATCGGTGACGTTGCCGGCAGCGGCGCGCACCGGCCGCTTGCATTTGATGAGCGACGCTGTAGTGAGCCACCTCACGATGAACGCGGAAGGCACCGCGGATGGCGTGGCCTACATCAATCGCAGTGCGCGCGCTGCTCGCGAAGTACGCGCAAAAGCCGTTGTGCTGGCTGCGAGCACGCTCGAATCCACGCGTATTTTGCTGAACTCGCGCTCGCGCCGCTTCCCCAATGGCGTGGGAAACTCTCAGGGTGCTCTGGGCCATTACTTGATGGATCACTTTACGCTGGAGAACGCGCGTGGAATCATGGCGCCCCTCCTCTCGGCGATGCGCGAGCCAGTGGGACGTCCCTGCGGCTATATCATTCCAAAGTATGTGAACACGGTGGATTCCTACCGCAATACGAAGTTCTTGCGCGGTTTCTATTTCGGCGGTGACGGCCGCCAGGAGTTATATGGGCACGCGTTCGGAACCCCGGGCTTTGGGCGCGAATTTCGTGAAAAAGTGCGTGCCCGGATTCCGTACTCCTTTGGTTTTTTTGTGCAGGGAGAATGCCTGCCGCGCCACGATAATTTTGTCGAGCTGGATCCCGAAAAAAAGGATGCCTGGGGAATTCCGGCGCTCCACATCAGCGCGAGTTATGGTGAAAACGAGCATGCCATGGCTAAGGCGATGCGTGAGCAGCTTGGCGAAATCATGGACTCGCTGAAGCTTGAGGATCGCAAGCCCTTGCAGGATGAGCTCAGTGTCTTCGGCAAGAACATCCACGAGTGCGGCACCGCGCGTATGGGCAACGATCCGAAGACCAGCGTGCTGAATGCGTTCAACCAGGTGCACGACGTGAAAAACGTGTTTGTCACAGACGGCGCCAGCTTCGTCACCCAAGGCTGCTGGGAGCCGACCCTGACCATCATGGCCATTTCGGCGCGCGCCGGCGATTACATTGCGGAGCAGTTTCGCAGGGGAGACCTATGACGCGCCGGTGGCTGCTGCAACTGGGCGGAGGCATGGTGCTCGCGGGCTGGAGCGACGCTGATCTCGAAGCGGCCGAGTTGCCATCCGGAGTTTATGAGCCTTCGCGAGAGCATCTCGGCCATGCGCTCGAGGGCAAACCAGTTTCCGCGGGTGGCGAGACGGAGCTATCCCAGCCGCGGACGACCCCGTTTGAAGCGACATTTTTCTCTGGCGACCAGTACCAGATCCTCCTGCGCCTGACCGCCCTGCTGCTAGGCGAGACGCCAGAAACGCCGGTGATCCGCGAGATCGCCGAGTGGATCGACCTCACGGTCTCTGATTCGGAGGCAGTTCGCTCGGCCGCGCGTGCTCTTTCGAACCCGCTTCGTACCATGGCCGTCCACTACTATGGTGCAGAGCCGGTTCGCAAACTAGAGGAATTTGACGCGCAGAGCGTTTCGCGCGACGGACTCGCCTGGCTCGATGCGGAATCGCGCCGCAAATACGGACGTCGGTTCAATTTACTGGGCAATCCCGAGCAAGCGGCCATCTTCGAAAGCATTTCGGATATTCGGCAGAGTCCAGAAGTTAACGCCGGAACACGTTTTTTCGGGTATTTGAAAGAGCGTGTCATCGACGGTTTCTATACATCGCAGGTGGGGCTGACCGAGCTTGGATATAGAGGCAACGCCTTTTACGCGAGTCCGCCGGGTTGTGAACATTTGCACGTTGTTCTTCAGTAATGGAGCTTATGTTCCGATGGTGGGGCGGTGGATTGCCGGACAATTAATTGGGTCTCAAGCACATATTCAGCCCCCGGCCGCCGCTTCAGATGGAGCATTGTCTCCAACGCGCTAAAGGCCAGTTTGCCCATAATATCGCGAGGAAGACGGATGGTTGTGAGGGCGGGACGCCAGAGGCGAGCTAATTGGATATCATCGGAGCCGACGACTGAAACATCTTCCGGTACTCGCAGGCCGGCCTGCTGCAGCATCAGGATGGAGCCAACGGCGGTGAGATCGTCGCTACACATGATGGCTGTCGGGAAATCAGGTTGGGTAAGCAACTCTCGCACTGCTTCCGCGGCGCCCTCGACGGTATTGTTGCCGATTACAATCCGATCAGCCGGCAAACGTCGCAGCTTGAGCGCCTGCTGGAAAGCATCTTGATACAGCAGTGAGGAAGGATGATCCTGGGGACCCGCAATGAACGCAAAATTCCGATGGCCAAGTCCGCAAAGGTATTCGACGGCTTCGGTGGTCCCTGTTGAGTACCCCACCCGGATGTTACTGACATAAGGCTGCACCAGCCCCAAGCCCAAAAATACAACCGGAACATGGCTTTCCTTCAGCTTGGCGGCGATGGCGGGAGACACGGAAACGGTCATTACAGCCACGCCGCGCACCATGTTTTCAATCATCATCCGCACGATAGCCTGCGCTCGGCTTGCGTCGTAATTAGTGGCGCAAAGCAGGAGGTCAAAGCCTTGTTTGACTGCCTCGGTTTCGAAACTCTTGATGAGTTCCGGAAAGAAGGGGTTTTCGATATCGGAGATGATCAGACCGAAGAAGTCGCTGTGACCTCGCGCCAGACGGCGTGCATGCGCGTTCTTGTAGTACTTCAGCTGCTGAATTACCTTGAGGACGCGTTGTTCTGTTTCAGGAGCCACGTAGCGAGTCTGGTTCAGAACGTGGGAGACGGTTGCAATTGACACACCCGCGCACTTGGCTACATCTTTGATCCCACTAGGCATCTGCTAACTGTTCCTTGATCGCTCCGGAATTGTTTTGAAGACATGCACTTGACACGGTGGCACGATCCATGGTATCAAATTCGATTATCAACGTAAGCGGTTACCGTAAACGTTTTCTTCGGGTCAAGTCAACGATTTGAAGACTCCTGGCATCTGGGTTTCGTTTCGGGCAAATGGATGGGAGGAAGCATGCTTCGTGGTACTTGTCGGTTCCTTGGTTTGGAAGGGTTGGCAGGGCTATTGTGTCTGGCGGCAGTATCTCTCACGCTGACAGCGGCCGCGGCCAATGCACAGGTCGTGACGGGAACAATTTACGGGACGGTTGCGGACCCCACCGGCGCGGGAGTACCGGAGGCTGGTGTGACAGCCACCAATGTTGCCACGGGTGTCTCGTCGACGACAACCGCGGATGCCGGTGGAAACTACCGCTTCCCATCGCTGGCGCCCGGAACCTATAACATCAGGGTCGAGAAACAAGGGTTCGATTCCAATGTTTTCTTGGGCATCAACGTGCTTGTCGACCAGACCGCGCGGGTGGATGCCAGGTTGCAGGTCGGCCAGGTAAGCACGACAGTAAACGTTAGCGGAGCCGCGTCGATTGTCGAGACGCAAACCGCTAGTGTGGGTACGGTAGTTGGAGAACAGCAGATCGTGGACTTGCCTTTGGACCTGCGCCGCATCACCTCACTCGCGACGCTTGTTCCCGGCACGATATCCGCCAGCGGATTTGGCTATGCCTCATACATCGTAGGCGGATCACCCTTCAGTGAAGCGACCTATGTCACCGGCGGAGGCCGCGACTCAAGCAATACGCTGTTGATCGATGGGATGGAAACCCGAGCCTACGATACCGGCGGGTTTGCACTCGGTCCGCCGCCTGACGCGATACAGGAGTTCAAGATTCAAACGAACATCTACTCAGCAGTGTTCGGCAAGACCGCGGGTTCCACGATGAACACAATTACAAAATCCGGGACGAATGAACTCCACGGTGACCTATACGAGTTTCTCAGAAACAGTGACTTGGACGCGCGAAATTTCTTTGCTGGTGACCGCCCGGAGTATCGCCGCAACCAGTTTGGAGCGACTTTGGGTGGTCCCGTCCGAAAGAATAAGACGTTCTTCTTCGCCTACTACGATGCCCTTCGGGAAGTAAAGGGTCTTTCGCTTGGGAGCTTCGTCCCGACGCCCCAGGAGAAGGCCGGCAACTTCAGCAGCTTACTCACCGGTCAGACACTCAATCTATGCGGTGCGGGCGGCCCGGCAAATCTGAACTTCGACTCAGGGCAGCTTTTTAACCCGGCCACCGAGTCCCAGTACACCTGCCCGAGCGGCTCTGCTAACGCCGGATCAACCGTGCTTGTAGGCACTCCTATTCCGAATAACATAATCACGAATATCAATCCCGTAGCACAAAAGGTGCTTGCGGCATTTCCCGACCCGAACCGCTCCGGATACCCGAACTTCGTAAATCAGACACCGCGGGACCGATCCGACAACCAGTTCGGCATCAGGCTGGATCACACGGTGGACGCGAAGGACCAGATTTTTGGACGATACATGTTTGCGCAGTCCGGCATTACCGATCCCAGCGCCGGGTACTCGACGCTACCGGGCTTCGGCGACAAGATCGACTTTCGCGGTCAGAACGTGGTAGCGAGTTGGATTCACACGTTCGGGCCGCATCTGCTCAATGAAGCGACCGCCGGATTCCAGCGCAACAATCCGGTAGAGAACTGCCAGTCGTGCCCACTAGCGGCGGGTTTCGAGGAGAACTTCGGGATTGAAGGCTTGCAGTCCATCGGCAGCGGTATCGAGCAGTTCCCGTTTTTCAGTTTCAGTAACTTCACGGGCGTCGGAGATGCGGGCTACCGTCCCATCAGCAACGTGGAGATGACCGAGGATTATCGCGACGATCTGACGTGGACACGCGGCCGGCACAACATAGTATTCGGGACAGATCTGCAGTGGCTGCAGAACCTGCGCCAACAGAACCCATTCTCCCCCGGCGGACAATTTAATTTCAACGGACAGTTTACCTCGCTGGGCGGCGAAATTCCTGGTGTAGGCTCGGTAGCCGACCTGGCCGATCTGGAAACTGGCTACCCGGCCCTCGGACAGCGCTCGTTGAGTTACCGCGACGTCAACCAGGTAGGGAGCACTTTCTGGAGCTTTTACACACAGGACGACATAAAGCTGAGGAAGAATCTCTCGATCAATGTCGGCCTCCGCTATGAGTACCGGCGGCAGCCCACGGATAAGTCTGGCAACATCATATCCTGGGTGCCGCTCGGCCCGGCGTTCAGCGGACCCGGGAACGCGGCGCTGCTGACCGACCTGCCCGATGCTGAGAATGACGCGCTCTGCAGCATGCCGAGTCATGCAAACCTCATTTCCGCCACCGGCCAGTGTCTGGTAGTTAGTTCGGCGTTGAGGCGGCAAATGGGCTTTACCGGGCGGACGCAGCAGACACTCGTTTTCCCCGACCGCGGAGACTGGGCGCCGCGCTTCGGGATTGCCTGGCGGCCGACCTCGTCGGATAAGCTCGTGATTCGCACCGGCTACGGCATCTTTTATGACTTGGCGAACTTGAATACCAAGGAGTTCGTCAGCGGCAACCCGATTTTTTCGCCTACCCAGATTTTCAACACCACCTACGGATTCCCGCCGCCGTTGACCAATGGTGCGCCCACGACTTTGCAAACCGTATTCGCCGGCGTTTCCACACCCTTGCTGAGCCAGCAGTATTCCGCCTTGTACCTGGATCCGCACTTCGTGAATCCGCGGGTCCAGGAATGGAGTTTCGGTCTGGAATCGCAACTGGCGGCCAATTGGGCGTTGGACGTCAGCTATGTCGGGTCAACCGGGCGACACCTCGACGACATTCATATTTTCGGCAATCAACCGCTGCCGGGAGTGGGTGCCATACAGCCGCGACGGCCGTATCCGGACTTCAACAACATCGCTTACTTTAGCAGCGACGCCGATTCAAATTACAATTCATTACAGGCCAAGCTGACTAAGCGTCTTTCGGCGGGGGTCCAGTTTCTGATGTCCTATACCTTGGGCAAAACCATGAGCGATGAGGAAGGTAACGAGGGTGGTCAGTACCCGCAAAATGATAACGACTTGAGGGCCAACTGGGCGCGCGCGCAGAGCGATGCCCACCAACGCTTCGTAGTCAGCCCCAGCTGGACTTTGCCGATCGGCGAAGGCCAACGGTGGCTGAACGGCCGCGGAATAATCAGCCGCGTGGTCGGTGACTGGGAGTTGTCTGGAATTTTCGAGAAGCAGACAGGCCTTCCATTCACAGTGGTTTCAGCCACGGATTTTTCAAACAGTAACTCCCAGAGTCCTCGTCCCGACCGGACTTGCTCCGGTGTAGGTCCACAGACCGTTTCAGAGTGGTTTAACCCGGCTTGCTTCACAACCAGCCCACTCCAGGCGGCTCTCGCAGCGGGAACACCGCTATTCGGTAATTCCGGTCGCAACATTCTGAGTGGTCCGGGCATTGTGGATCTTGACTTGGCTCTAATCAAGAAGATCAGGCTGACTGAGCGTATACGGATGCAGTTCCGCGCTGAAGCTTTTAATATTTTTAACCATCCCAATTTCGGTGCGCCAAATGCCACGTGCGTAACTACGTCGACGGCGACCTGTGCCCCAGGCCCGCAGGACGTCGGCGATAATATCGGACAGATCAGTACTGCCGCCGACCCACGTGACATCCAACTCGGGCTCAAGCTTCTGTTCTGATTACGTGGAGCCGGGCCCCCCGGCTTGCAGCTGAAGACCAGGTATCTATGGTGCGGATCCTGGGATAACTAAGGCTTCGCAACTGCTCGATAGTCTGCCGGCCAAGCGGGCTTGTTCCAGTGTGGCCGGGAATGGCGTCGATGTTCTGCGCTCGATCCACTGCACCAGCGCGTACATGCGGGTCTCGACTTCGTGAGAGTGCAGCGAGGCGAGATCCTTCCTCTCCTCGCGATCGGACACGCGGTCGTACAACTCCACTCCCCTTACGATAGAATGGCGCACGATGAAACTCACAATCGTGCTTTTCGGAATCGTCATGACGCTGCAAGCACAGACCCGGAGCGTCTTCCTGATCACCGACGCCGAGGGTGTCGCGGGCGTCTGCCGCCAGGACCAGACCGACCCGAAAGACGTGGAGATGCGCCAACTCCTCACAGGGGAGATCAACGCCGCCGTAGCCGGATTTTTCGAGGGCGGAGCGGTGGACGTATTCGTCTGGGACGGCCATGATGGCAGCCAGACCTTGTCTGCGCTTACCATCGACCCGCGTGCCCACCTGGTGATGGGCGCCCTGCCGTCCACCATGCTGATGGAGCGCCGCTATTCCGCCGTCGCCTTCGTCGGCCAGCATGCCCGGGCCGATACGGCAGGCGGCGTCCTGGCGCACAGCTACAGCTCCCTCGGCATTCAGACCATCCTGATGAACGGTAAGCCGGTCGGTGAGATCGAAACTAGAGCGGCTCTGGCCGGTTGGTTCCATGTGCCGGTCGTCTTTCTAAGCGGGGACACCGCGGCCGCGCGGCAATTGCGTGAGATCGAGCCCGATGCGGAAACGGCGGAGGTGAAGGAGGGCATCGATAACTACACCTGCATTTCCCTGTCGGCGGACGCGGCGCGGCGGCTCATACAAAAGCGGGCGGCCGCGGCCATGGCCAAAATCGGGACCATACCTCCATATCGCATCGATGGACCAGTCACCATCCAGGTGGAATACACCAGCAGAAACGCGCTGAAGCCGGACGCCGCGTTAGTGCCAGGCGCTGAGGTTGTAGACGCGCGCACGATTCGCTTTCGGGGGAAGGATTTTCTCGAGGCCTGGCAGCGTGCACGGCTCTAGTACATCGTTCCGAAAGTTCTTTATGATATTTTGGGTGCCCTGTGGCGCACGCTTTAGCGTGCAGCGGCGAACTTCAGTTCGACGGGGCCCCTGAGCTGCGCGATGCCGCGAAACTGTGGGCTGAAGCCCACAGCGGCACGCTGAAGCGTGCGCTACAGAGGTTCTGATTCTACAAATAACTTTCAGGACGTTG
>Ga0302324_100016800_pt1 | contig 14560 bp, 5 predicted proteins | sample Palsa_T0_1_FD_201949 | JGI IMG/M metagenome (GOLD analysis project Ga0302324, IMG submission 201949) | Peat permafrost microbial communities from Stordalen Mire near Abisko, Sweden - Palsa_T0_1 | ecosystem: Environmental > Terrestrial > Soil > Palsa > Peat permafrost | place: Sweden: Abisko...
ACTCTTCGCCAGCTGTGACTCGCGCTCCTTCATCTTGCGGTACTGCGCAATGCCCTTGATCTTGTCGCGGTCCGCCAGCACCAGGAACGTGTCCCCGGCATCCGGCATGCCTTCCAGCCCAAGTATCTCGACCGGCGTCGACGGCCCGGCCTCTTCAATGCTCCGCATGTGGTCGTCAAACATCGCGCGAACTTTGCCAAACGTGTTGCCGACGATAAAGCTGTCGCCAACCTTCAGCGTTCCGTTCTGCACCAGGATGGAGCCAACCGCGCCGCGGCCACGATCGAGCTTCGCTTCGAGAACGGTCGCAACAGCAGGCCGGTCCGGCGTCGCCTTCAAGTTGCCGAGGTCTGCGACCAGGCAAATCATCTCCAGCAGCAGGTCCAAATTCAGCCGCTTCTTCGCCGACACGTCCACGAACACCGTGTTGCCGCCCCAGGCCTCGGGAACCAGTCCGCGATCACCCAGCTGCTGCTTCACGCGATCCGGCTGTGCATCCGGCTTGTCGATTTTATTGACCGCGACGATGATCGGCACATTCGCCGCCTTCGCGTGATCGATCGCCTCCAGCGTCTGCGGCATCACGCCGTCATCCGCCGCCACCACGACGACAACGATGTCGGTGACTTTGGCACCACGCGCACGCATGCGGGTAAACGCTTCGTGACCCGGAGTATCCAGGAACACAATCTCACGCCCGAACGCCGGCGAATCCGGCTTCGCAATCTTCACCTTGTACGCGCCGATGTGCTGCGTAATTCCGCCCGCCTCGCCAGCCGCAACTTCAGTCTCGCGAATCGCATCCAGCAGCGACGTCTTGCCGTGGTCTACGTGACCCATGACGGTGACTACAGGAGAGCGAGTCACTTCCAGCTCGCCAAGATTTTCCTGGCCCAGCAGGTTTTCCAGAGCCTCGTTCGCCATCTGGTCTTCGAAGGTGATCGATTCCACAGCCGCCCCAAAGTGCGCCGCCACGTCCTTGATCAGCTCCGCGTCTAAAGATTGGTTTACGGTTACAAATACACCGCGCATCAGCAGAACCGCGATCAAATCCTTGCCGCGAACACCCAGCTTCTCCGCCAGGTCCTTCACGCTCACGCCTTCTGTAACAGTAATTGTGCGAGTAATCGGCAGCGGTTCGTTTGAAACCTGCTGCTGGCCGCCGTAACGCGGTGGCGGCTGGAAGCCCTTCATCGGGCCTTCCTTCGACTTCTCATAGCGCTGCCCGCCGCGACGCTGGCCACTCGGGCGCGCCGGCCTGCCGGCTTCACCCGGAGGCGGCAACATGCCCGGCGCCGCTCCCGGCCCACCTGGACGAGGTCCAAATCCTGCCCCACCCGGACGCGGCGCGCCAAATCCCGGACGCCCGCCCGGACGCGGTCCACCGCCCGGCGACGTCGGATGCATCGGACGCCGTCCACCCGGACCCATCGGTCCCGACGACGGACGCTGTCCCGGCGCATAACCCTGCCCCGGTGCTCCACCCTGTCCCGGATACGCCGGACGTGGCCGATTGAAAATTGGCTGTCCGCGCTGCACGCCCTGCGGCGGCCCGGTCGGACGCGGCGCCTGCGGCGGAACTGTCGCCAGATACACCGGCCGCGGTCCCGTCATCGGCATAATCACGCGCCGCTTCTCCGGCGGACGCGGTGCTTCCGGCGTCGCCGCATTCGGCGGATTATTATTCGTCCCCGTCGTCGCGCCACCCGCTACCGGAGGCGCAGTCGTCGTGTCAGTCGTCGAACCGTTGTTCGTGCCCGTCGTTGCCCCACCAGCAACTGGAGGAGCAGCAGGCGGTGCCGCAGCAACAGTCGGAGTTACCGGCGCTCCCACAGCAGGCGGACGAACAGCAGCCGGCTTCACCACCACTGGCGCACTGCTCGGCGGTGCCGCAGACGCAATTGCCGGACGCGCTTCCTGCGCTCCAGCCGGCGGCTTCGCCACTACCGGACCCACAGGCGGGCGCGACGCAATCGCCGGCGCTGCCGTCACAATATTTGGACCCTGCCGCGGTTGCGGCACAATTTTACGCGGCGCATTTGTAACCCCAGGAGTTACAGTTGAAGCCGCGGGCGCAGCGCTTGCCGCCGGCGCACTGGCAACCGGCGCTGCCGGAGCCGCTCCCGGAGTCGTTACTGCCTTCTTCGCCGCAGGAGGAGGCGCCACCACAGGCTTTGCCGTCGGCGGCGGAGCCGCTGCCACCGCGCCACGCCGCGGATTTTGCGCCGCCGTCTCTTCTTCCTTGCGCTGCTGGATCGCCCGCAGCACATCGCCGGGCTTGGAGATCTTCGACAGATCAATCTTCGGCTTCGGCTCCGCCGCCGTCCCAGTGCTCGCGCTCGACTTCGCGCCATTTGCACGCACCGGCGCGCCACCGCCAAAGTGCGCCCGCACTTTGGCCGTCTCTTCGTCCGTCAGCGAGCTGGAGTGGGTCTTCTTCTCGCCAAAGCCCATCTCGTTCAGAGCGTCGATCAACGTCTTGCTCTTTACTTCCAGCTCTTTCGCTAATTCATTGATGCGTACCTTAGTCATTCGCCCCTTAGTTTCCTAAACCCGTCGTGCTGATCCCTTTACTTCAACCGTTCATATCGAACCTCAAGCGCAGAGAGTGCCAGTCTTATTATGCCCCGGTTTCGTCAATTTTCCGCAGGAAACCGGCCACACCAAAGACTTAGCCCTCCCGGTCCTTATCAATAATGTCGCCCTGCGCCGCCGCCAGCATGTCCGCCAGATCCTGCGGATCCATCGGCTCTTCCTCCGCCGCAGCTTCCAGCACTGCCGTTCCATCCACCGCCACGCCTTCATCGCCAGCCAGCTCCCCGGTTTCCGTCAGCTCCGCCAACCGCGCCTCGCCCATCCGGTCCGTATCGTGGACGCGGACTCCCTCCGGCGAAATCCCGGCGTCGTTCAACAGCGCAGCATCCGCCATCTCCTGCTCGCCCGCGTCCATCTTGACGAAGTGGTTCTGCACCGCCAGGCTGATCCGCTCGACCGTCTTCTCGCCGATGCCCGGAATCTCTTCCAGCTGCTCCGGCGTCATGTCCGCCAGCTGCTCAACCGTAGTAATCCCGGCCGCCACCAGTTTGGATGTCACCGCATCGCCCAGGTCCGCAATTTCTTCAATCGGAGTCGAGGTCCCGATCGCCATCGTCTGCATCTGCTGCTCGACTTCCTGGCGCTTCTCTTCCTCGCTCTTGATGTCGATCTTCCAGCCCAGCAGCTTCGCCGCCAGCCGCACATTCTGCCCCTTGCGGCCAATCGCCAGCGACAGCTGCGTATCGTCGACAATCACTTCCAGCGCCTTGTCCGCCAAGTCGACGATCGACACACGCGCAACTTTCGCCGGCTGCAACGCCTTCTCGGCGAACGTAGTGATCTCGTCCGAGTACTCAATGATGTCAATCTTCTCCCCGCGCAATTCACGAATGATGCTCTGCACCCGCATCCCCTTCATGCCCACGCAAGCGCCCACCGGGTCAACGTCCTTGTCACGCGACTGCACCGCGATCTTGGTCCGCTCCCCAGCCTCACGCGCAATCGCGCGGATCGACACCGTGTTGTCATAAATCTCCGGCACCTCGCTCTGGAACAAGCTCTGCACCAGCTCCGGCGCCGCACGCGACACAATCACCTGCGGCCCACGCGCAGCTTTATCCACGCGCAGCAACACAACACGCACGCGCTCGCCCACAGCGAACTGCTCCAGACGACTCTGCTCCCGCCGCGGCATCCGCGCTTCCGTCTTGCCAATGTCGAAGATCACGTCCTGCGGCTCAATCCGCTTCACCACAGCCGTCAAAATCTCGCCCGTCCGGTGCCCATACTCGCTGACCACGGTGTCGCGCTCAGCCTCGCGCACTTTCTGGAAGATGACCTGCTTGGCCATCTGCGCGGCAATTCGCCCCAGCCCATCGGTCGCCTTGTAGTAGCGAATCTCCCCGCCTGCCTCAACGTCGGGAGAAATTTCCTTCGCCTCATCCAGCGAAATCTGGTTCAGGTCGTCCTCAATCTCATCATCGGTTGCCACCACCGTCTTGTAGACGTAGGCCCGTATCTCGCCGGTATCCTTATCCAGCTCGGCGCGCATGTTTTCCTGCGTCTTGTAATACTTCCGCGTCGCCAGCGCAATCGCATCCTCAACCGCGCCCACCACGATGCCCGGCTCAATTCCCTTGTCCCGGCTCAACGTCTCAATCGTCTCGTAAAGTGCACTTGCCATAACTCGTCAACTCCAAATGCTTTTCTAAAAATCCCAGTTACAAATCAAAAATCCCATACGAAAACAAAGTGTCATCTCGACTGAAGTCCGTCGCAGCGGACGAAGTGGAGAGACCTGCATTTCGCCCTTGCGCTCTGCATCCCAACTAAAATCCGCGACCGCCGGAAGCAGCTAAAAGCTAAGAGCTAGAAGCTAGAAGCTAGTCACTAAATCTCGGCCACCAAATTCGCCTTCTCAACATTGCCAAACTCCAACGCAACCCTCGTCGCCTTCGCCTTCTTGCCTTTGGCCGACTTCTGCTTCACCCCAGCCATATCCAAAACAAACCCGCCATCTGAAACATCCACCAGCCGTCCCAGCCAATGCCGATTCCCATCCACCGGCTCCCGCGTCTGCACCTTCGCCAGGCTCCCGGCAAACCGCCGGTAATCCTCCGGACGATTCAACTTCCGGTCCAGCCCCGGAGAAGAAACCTCCAGCGTGTACTCCGCCCCGGGAATCAAATCCTCAACATCCAGCACCGTGCCAAAATCCGTGCTGAACGCCGCACAATCCTCATGCGTCACAAACGCCAGCTGCTCCAGCGATCCACGCAGCCCGCTCGGAATATCCGCAATCGTCAACGCCGGATGCCGCGCCCCGCCCTCGCGCTCGAATCCCGCCGCAACCTCGGCATCCACTTCCGCCTCGGCCTCAACATCCGCCGCGTCGTTCGCCTTCTCAACCGCGTCAGGATCCGCCGCAATCCCCGCCTCCAGCATGGCCTTCATCTCCGCCCGCCGCGCAGCGTTCTTCTCCACAAAAACCGTCAGCTCGCGAAACTTCCCCGCGCCCTGAAACTCGATCTCCACCACGTCCAACCCGTGAGATGCCGCTACCCGATCGGCCGTCGCTCGTATCTTCTCCAGGTCCAATCCCATTCGATTCCTAACACTCCAGCTCAATCCCATCAGGGACTTGCAACCGCTGTCCGTTCAATTTTGAACACCGCTGCTTCCCGGGACCAGACGCCCAGCCCAGCAGCAATTTGTCGCAAATAAAAAGTGGGCTTTCGCCCACTCATTCCACCCGCCAGCGCACCGGCGAGCCAAAACTCGTGCTCATGTATAAGGATACGCCTCTTTCCCCCCAACTTCAATCCACGCCTGCCGCAATAGACTCTGCGTGCTTTCTGCCGGCCGATTGTCGCAACCTAAGCCCCCGGACTGATCTCGCCTTCATCCTCCTGCGGGTGATTCGTCCCCAAGGCCCTTTCTGCGACCTATTTAAAGCTGGCAAATCTTTCTAACTCGAAGCTACAATTCCCGAGTTCTCCTCGAGGAGCCTGCCGTGCTGCGTAAGTTACTCTGCCTGTTATTCGTCCTCTCGCTGACTTTCGTCGCGCTGCCAGCGCATGCGCAAAAGCAGAGTTACAGCGAATCCGTCTTCTATAACTTCTGCAGCCAGGCCAACTGCGCCGACGGCAGCTCTCTTTACAATGACAATCTGATTCAGGGCAGCGACGGAAATTACTACGGCACCACGCTGAACGGTGGAAATCTGTCGGCCTCCTTGTGCAACGGAGCTGGATGCGGCACGATTTATCGCATCACCCCGGCTGGCGTTCTCACAACCTTATATACGTTCTGCACGCAGGCCAACTGCGACGATGGATCGTTTGCCTCCGCCCTCATCCAGGGTTCAGACGGAAACTTCTATGGCACCACCCTTCAGGGCGGAGCGCATTCCATCCCGAACTATACTGGCGCCGGGACCATCTTCAAGATCACACCATCCGGCACCTTCACCACGCTGTATAACTTCTGCAGCCAGACCAACTGTACCGACGGCTTCGGCCCAATCAGCGCTCTTGTCCAGGGTACGGACGGTAATTTCTACGGCACCACCGTGCAAGGCGGATCCGCCACAAATTGCACCTACGGCTGCGGCACATTCTTCAAGATCACGCCCACAGGAGCTCTCACCACGCTGCACGACTTCTGCACCACCACCAATTGCGCAGACGGCGCAGAGCCGCGCGGTGCCCTGGTGGAAGGTGCGGACGGAAACTTCTACAGCTACACGACCGGTGATGTCGAAGGCAACGTAGTCCTGCCAAGCACGATTTTCAAAGTCACTCCCGCCGGTGCCGTCACCACCCTCTACGGTTTTTGTGCAACCTCATCCTGCCCCAACGGCACTGGCCCCACTGGCTCGCTGGTGCTGGGCTCGGATGGAAACTTCTACGGCGTCACCGCCTCGGGCGGCCTGAATAACTCGTCGCTATGCAGCACCGCTGGCTGCGGCACTGCGTACAAAATAACCCCCGGCGGCACCTTCACGTCTCTTTATAAATTCTGCAGCCAGTCCAATTGCACCGACGGATTGCAGCCGATAGGCGGTTTGCTGCAAGCCTCGGACGGAAATTTTTATGGGACAGCCGATACTCCGAATGACTATGGGGCCGGCGTCGTCTTTGCCATGACCCCCTCCGGCACGATGACCACCGCCTACACCTTCTGCGACCTCGTCAGTTGCGAAGATGGACTCTACCCGGACACGTCGCTCATCCAGCCAGTAGATGGCAACTTATATGGCCTGACATCGGCAGGCGGCGCCACCGCCAATTGCGCATTCAACGAGTGCGGCGCAATTTACAAAATCACTCCCTCGCCCGTCTTGACGCCGCAAGTGACCGCACCCGCGCCCGTTTATATGCAACTGTCGCAGTCACAAATTACCCTCGGCGACACCGTCGTCCTTGCGTGGGAGGTCCTCAACGGTTACTCCCTCACCATGCAGCAGTGCTATGCCTTCGTCCAGAACAATGCCGCCGGCGCCGGCACATGGACCGGTCTGCAAACCGGCCTCCCCAACGAAAGCCCATATCAAGGCGGCTCGCCCATCACCCCAACCGCGAATGGCGTCTACACCTACGCCCTCACTTGCGGCGGCGTTGAAACCGGCTTCGCTACCCTGCAGGTTGGCGACACCAAGCCAACCGCCGTTCTCTCTCTAACCGCGACGAATCTCGTCTATCCAGGCTCGACGGTCTCCCTGCTCGCCACCATTTCCGGCCAGCAGGGCTTCCCCGCTCCCACCGGATCCGTCACCTTTACCGTCAACGGAACTTCTGTCGGTACCCTCACCGTTGTTGACGGCGCGTCCGGATACAGTCTCGACACCACGGGTTTCCCGATCGGCAGCTACACCGTCAAGGCGGCCTACTCCGGCGACTCCAACTACGCGGGCTCATCCGCAACCAAGGTGGTCAATCTTCAGGGCTATCCTACCCAGACGACACTCAGCGCCTATCCCACAACTTTTGTCCAGGGACAGACGGTAGCTCTATCCACCACCGTTAGCCGGACCGCCCCCTACCAGGGCACCGCGCCCACCGGAACTGTCACCTTCTACGCCGGTGCCCGCGCCATCGGTTCCGCCACACTCAGCGGTGGCAGCGCATCGCTCTCTTACACGACTAACAACAGCATCCCGGCCGGCACTTACTCCGTCGTCGCAAAATATTCAGGTGATGCTTCCGATACAGTCTCCACCAGCCCCGCCACTCAAGTCACCGTGCAGTCGTCGGCAAATCTCACCTACACGAATCTCTACGTAAGTCCCACCACGGTCGCCCAGGGCCAGTCTGTCTTGCTCGCGGCAAGCGTTCTCAACCAGACCACCCCACCAGCAACCGGGACAGTCACTTTCTACGCAAACAACGTTGTCGTTGGCAGCGGAACACTATCCGATACCGTCGTCAATCTCAACGGGACTGTTAGTCCCAGCATCGCGGCAGGTACATATTCTGTCGTCGCAAAGTATTCAGGCGACGCCCATAACCAGCCCTCTACCAGCGCAACCGTCAGCGTCACTGTCCTGGCAGCCACCGCCACAACTTTGACCGTCGTGCCAAACCCCGTCCCCGCAAATCACGCAGTTACCATCTCCACCACGGTCCAGGAGAAGTATCAATCCGCGATCCCAACCGGCTCAGTTGTCTTCAGCGTCGGCAGCCGTACGGTAGCCACGGCCGTCTTGAAAAGCGGTTCCGGCTCCGTCAATGTATCGGACTCCGGCATCGCCCCCGGCACCTACCCGCTCACCGCGACTTACAGCGGAGATACAAACAATGCGTCATCCAGCACAACCATGAATGTCACGGTCCAGTAATTAAATCATCCGCTGCCATATCTCGACCGGGAAGTAACTTTCTAAAAAGAAGTTACTTCCCTAGAATTTGCCCGGCAGCTGCGCCCACAAATCCAGCAGCTCCAACTCCGTGCGGCACCCGTGAATCCACCATTCGCCATCCCGCAGGAATCACGAACCATCCCGCCGCCGGCTCCCCCAGCGTTAACTGCGTCACGTCAATCGTCTCGTCCTTGTCCGGATAACTCAGCATCACCCGCAAGTTAATCTCCAGCTTGCGCGAGTACCAGAACTCCTTCGTCTGCACAATCGGCTTGTCATTGCCGACGGCGCCCGCCGCAATCGTCCGCGTCTCACGATTGCCCTCTGCCTCCAGGCCATCAATCGTCTGCGTCCCCAGCGACTCGCGCACCAGAAATGACTTCCCATCCGGCGCCTCACCCACGGCCGCAAACATCACCTCCGGCTCCGCGTGATAGTTCGTCATCCAACATGTCTGCACCTCCGGCGTGCAGGACACCCGCGTCCCTCTCGTCGGATCATTGATAAAAAATCGCCACAGCGGCGGCTCCGCGTCTGACTCCCAAGGCACCAGGTGCCGCGACTCGCGATACGTCCGCCCCAGGCTATCCCGCGCCACCAAGGTGTAAAGCTTGCGGACCTCGACCTGCCCGTCCGGCATCCGCTTCATCACCACCTCAGGGATCCGCGCCGTAAACGGCTGCCCCGCCAGCGGCAAAATCATCAGCCCCGGCACATGCTCGTGCCAGCCGTTTTCCGCGGGATGCGCGCTCTGACTCTGCGCCAACGTCGTCGCAGCCCCGGCAAATAACAATCCCGCAATCTGCAGAGGAAGTGAAGCTCTCATAAACACTCCGGAAACTCCGCAATTCGCCCCAAGTATGCCACAACGATATAAAAACGACATAAAAACGCGAGGGCCGCGCATCATTGCGCGACCCTCTACGGAAATGAAATATCACTACCCGCCCAGCCTATTTGGCAGTAAGTTCCAGCGATTCCTTCGCAACCTTCTCCGCCGCAGCCAAAATCATCTTCGCCACCACCGCCGGCTGCAACACCATCGACACGTGACTGGCCGCAACGTGTTCCACCGTCGCTCTGAGCGAGAATTTGAGAATACATCCGAATTTGCACCGTCCCCGGACGTCTGAGAAAATTCTGCCGGCCCTGGCCCGCACCCATCGCCAGTCATTCCGCGGTGCCATAGTAAAGAAAAGTACAATCCCACTCTGCGCCGTCAACGCAAGGAGAATTTCCGCGTGCCTGTCGCTCCATCCCGTCGAAGTTTCCCGGCCTCAGTCCTCCTCGCCATCGCAATCCTGGCCGTCGTGTCGCTCCCCTCTCTGGGTGAGGTAAAAGAAGTAGTCATCACCAGCCGCAGGCCCTGGCTCGAAGGCAAGCCGCAAGGCGCCGCCGGCCCCTACGAAAAACTGGAAGGCCACATCATATTCGCCGTCGACCCGAAGAAAAAAGCCAACCGCCGCATCGCCGACCTCCCCCTTGCCCCGCGCAACGCTCAAGGCCAGGTTGCGTTCTCCGCAGACTTCGTCCTCCTCCGCCCCATCGATCCCGCCAAAGCCCGCCCCGCCGCTCTCATCGAAGTCATCAACCGCGGCCGCACTCTCCTCGGCAGCGCCCATTTCTTCTCCTCCGAACCGCACGTCCCCTTCGTCCTCACTTCACTCGACGGCGCAAAACTCCGCGATGCCTTTCTCTTCGAACAGGGCTTCACCGTCGTCTGGATCGGCTGGCAATACGACCTCCCGGAAAAATTTCTTCACCTCAACGTGCCCACCGCCGCCACCGCGCAAAGTATCGTCCGCGAATCTTTCCTGCTCGACGAAAAAGAAGCCGCCACCGGCCTCCACGCCATCCCCGCATCCCACTGCGCAGCCGACGCCGCGCAACCCGCCGCCACCCTCACCTCCAAACACAGCTTCGATGGCCCCACCGAATTAGTCCCCCGCACCGCCTGGTCCTTCGCTCGCCCGTCGGATTTCAAGTCCGCCGCCGATCCCATCCCCGACCCCTGCTCCATTCTCCTCATCGGCGGTTTCCGGCCCGACTATATGTATGAGGCGATTTACACCGGCACCCCCTCCCCCGTCGCGGGACTCAGTCTCGCTGCATTCCGCGACCTCGCCTCCTACCTGAAATACGGCGGCCCTCCCTCCCCACTCCGCGAACATCCCGAAACCACGCGACGCATCCTTGGCTTCGGCTACTCGCAAAGCGCGCGCTTCCTGCGCCAATTTCTCTATCAGGATTTCAACGCCGACGAGCGCGGCCGCATCGCCTTCGACGCCCTCTTCATCGCCAGCGCCGGCGACGGCCGCGGCAGCTTCAATCAGCGCTATGCCGTGCCCGGCGATCAAGGCAACTCCGTCCTCGACGACCTCCGCCCCGTAGACATCTTCCCCTTCACCGATGGTGACGAACGCGATCCCGTCACGCACGCCAAAGGCGGCTTGCTCGACGCAGCGCACAAATCCAAAACCGTGCCGAAGATTTTCTACACTTTCAGCTCCTCGGAATACTGGGACCGCTACGCCTCCCTGATCTACACCACGGTCGACGGCCAGCGGCAGCTCCCTCTCGACCCCAGCGCCCGCCTCTACTTCTTCCCCGGCGTAGCCCACGTCGCCGGACCACTTCCCGCCGCCAGGCACTGGCCCAACCAACCGGACTCTTACGTCAACGACATCAACTTCACCTCCGCCGGATGGGCCTTCCGTGCCCTCTTACTGGACCTCGATAACTGGGTCGCAACCAAGACCGCGCCACCCGACTCTTCTTATCCCCACTTAGGTGGGGAGTTAGTAAGTCGAGATAAGGTTGATTTTCCAAAAATCCCCGGCATGGATTTCCCGCCATACCTGCCGCAGGACTGGCGCATGGACTACGGCCCGGACTTCGCCTCCAAAGGCATCATCACGAATGAGCCGCCAAAACTCGGCCCCCTCTACACCACGCTGGTCCCGCAGGTAAACGCTGACGGCAATGACACTGGCGGCGTCGCCCTCCCCTTCGTGGCCGTCCCCCTGGGCACCTACACTGGCTGGAACTACGCGCTCCCCAGGCACGAATCCTTCCACTATCTCGGCGGACTCATCGGCAGCTTCCAACCCTTCGCCAAGACAAAATCCGACCGCCAGCAAGCCGGCGACGCCCGATCCTCGATAGAAGAAAGATACACGGACCGCAGCGACTACTTAGACAAGGTCCACGCCGCGACTCTGCAGTTAGTTGCAAGAAAACTAATCCGCCCCGAAGATGTATTTGCGATAGAGAAAGAAAGCGCCGCAACATGGGACGCCGTCACCGCGCCCACGCTACCCGCCACTAATAAGCAATAGTCGACATCAGCTCTGCGGCACCACCACCGTAATCCTCGCGCTATGAACAATGCCGCTCGCCGACGTCCCCGTCACCATCACGCTGTAAGTCCCGGCGTCAGAAGGAGGAGGCGGCGGCGGCTTAGTCCCGCTACTCCCTCCGCCACAACCCGCAATCACGCCGACCACCGCCAGCATCGCGACGCAGAACAATCCCACTCGCCGTCGCCGGCCCAGCAATCCGCACAGCGCGAAGGAAGCTAGCACCAGCCCACCCCCGCCCAGCCATCCGCGCCCGCCCGGCTGCGGCGTCAGGGTCGTCTGCAACGGAGCAGCCAGCGTCAGCGTCGCAGTCGCCGTTCCATTCAACATCACGCTTGCCGGACTCGCCGCACACGTCACCTTCGCCGACGACGAAGTACAGTTCAGCGCTACCGTCGAATTAAAGTTATTCAGCGATACCAGCCCGACCGCCACCGTCGTTGATGCTCCCGACGCCACAGACACGTGTCCCGCCCCCGGCGTCAGGGAAAAGTCGCCCACTGTCTGCGCCACCGTCACCGTCACCACGTTGCTCGTCGACGGCGCATAATCCTGGTCGCCCAGGTAATACGCCGTGATCTGGTTCGCCCCGTTACTCCAGAACGCGTTCGACACTTCATTGAAGCTCTGCGTCACCGACTGGCCAGACGTTGCCGACGGAAGATAGATGTAACCAAAAAATGCGCCATTGTCGTAGAAGTCCACTTCACCCGTCGGCGTCACGCCCGACTTCGACATCCCAGCCACCGTCGTGGCAATTGCTGTCTGCGTCCCGCCAGAAATATTCGCCGGCGTGATGCTCAATGTCGTCGTCGACGGCACTGTCGTGCAAGTTCCTTCGCACGTCCCGACATTGATGTAGTTCCTGTATATCTCGCCCTGCGCCTGCCAGTTGGCATCTCCGCTGTACTCGAGCGAGACCTGGTAGCCTCCCGCCGCAAGATTCGGAAAAGTCACCAGCGCCAGTGAGTACTGCGCATATTGGCCGCTCGGCGAACTTAGCGTCGCCATCTGCGAATAGTTGGTTTGGTAGCAGGCCTGTCCCGTGCCGATCGGGCCCAGGCAAAACTTCACCGTCCCCGTCGGCGCCACTGTACCCACCGGCGCCACGGAGCCACCTCCATCCCCATAAATCGGGCCCAGTTTGAGCGAAACTTGCACGCTGCTTCCTGGCGCTACGTTGGACGATCCGACGACAAGGATTTGCGCGGACACCTCTCCCTGCGAGGTGTGGAACGGCACCGCCGTTGCCGTGGCAGCATTGAAGCTCGCATCGCCGGAGTACGTCGCACTCGCCGTGTGGCCTCCCGGCGGCAGCGCCGGCAGCGTCCACGTCCCCGTCCCTGTGGAGTCCAGCGGCACCGTCGCCGTGATCGAGTCCACCGTAAATGTCACGCTGCCCGTTGCATTTCCATCCGGCTTCCCACCCGCCGCATTCACGCCGATGGGCTGAACGGTCAGCGCCAGCGGCAAATCGTACTGAAAATTTGTCGTCGCGGGCTCGGCTCGTCCCTGGTACACGAACCCAAGAGTGATGTTCGAATTCTCCGGCGTCACCTTCACCCCAACCGGAGACGACGTGCTGCTTCCGAACACCCCATCGCCGCCATACCGCGCCGTCACGTTATAACTTCCGCCCGGCAAGGAACTAATGCTCCCGCTCGCCGTCCCGTCGTTCAGCGTCAGATACCCTTGCCCCGCATTCGCCGCTAAATTGGCGTTCGTTAACAACGCCACGTCCCCGCTCGGCGTGCCTGATCCCGTAGCCGCCGTCACTGCAGCCGTCGCCGTCACCGCCTTGCCATGCTGAAAGCTGGTCGAGGAAAGCTTCAGCGTCGTATCCGTCGACGCAGCCGTCACCGTGTTCCAGTCATTCACCAGCGCGTTCGCGTCCACTGACCCAAGTCCGCTCGCCAGGTCATAGTTCGCCGCAGCCGCATAGCCGTTGACTTCTCCACCGTAAGAAATCGAGTTGCTGCCCAGCGTAATGTCATGGAACGCGCTCGGCTGCTGCGTCGCCAGCGGATACAACGTGAAATCCGCCTGCCCCTGCCGCCCATACTTCTGGTTCACCAGCGCCATGATCCCGGCCATCGCCGGAGACGCTGCCGACGTCCCGCCCACCAGCAGAACTTCCTCCGCGTTATCGGCGCCAGCCGCGCATTCCCCCACGGCCGCGCAGATCGCGTACGTGCTCAGGTTCGCTCCGTTCGAAGCGAACAATGAAACATCCGGAATGTCTCGTACCCGGTCTGCCGGAACGCCAGCTCCCGCCTGCCACGTTGGCTTCGGATACGCTGTCAGGCAATTGCCATTCGAATCCGTCGTCGCACAACTGCTCGGCCCCCCGCCGCCCGCATAGTCCTCGTTCTCCGCCAGTCCATCCGCAATGATGTCCAGCCCATAAGGATCATTCCACACCTGCTCCGGCAAGCTGGCCTTCAACGACCCCAAATTGGAGTCGTTCGTCTGGTTCCACAGCGTCTGCGTACTCGCTCCACCCGTCGCATAATCGGAGTAATAAAAGTCCGTCCCACCGACCGCCACATTCCAGGGCGTCGACGCAATGCCACTCACGCCTATCTCTTCGAAGTTGCAAGTTGCGCCCGAATCGCCCGACGCCACCAGCACTGTCTGCCCCTGCGCCGCCGCCTGCTCCCACAACGATCCCCACAATTCGTTGCCCGCAGTTCCTAGACCCTGCTCGCACTCGCCGAAGCTCGCATTCAAGACCGCAGCCTCGTTGTCTTCAATTGCCCGCAGAGCCGCCAATACCAGCGGATCCTGCAGGCTGCTGCCGTCGGCA
>Ga0302324_100016803_pt1 | contig 14559 bp, 11 predicted proteins | sample Palsa_T0_1_FD_201949 | JGI IMG/M metagenome (GOLD analysis project Ga0302324, IMG submission 201949) | Peat permafrost microbial communities from Stordalen Mire near Abisko, Sweden - Palsa_T0_1 | ecosystem: Environmental > Terrestrial > Soil > Palsa > Peat permafrost | place: Sweden: Abisko...
AACAGGAGATGCTGCAGGCGCCGCCTTTACCTGCGACCGGCCCGCGAACGCCGCCGATCCTCTTGCCTCCTGCGGTTATAGCTCCGGCGAATCCTTCGTCGCAGCCGGATGTGGCAAGACATTAGCAATCCTCTCCGCAGTTGCTAGTCCTGTCTGGAAGCCGCAAGCGCTTCCTGCCGTGCTAAACTGGCGGCAAATCCCACATTAAGGACAGGCGAGAGGCGATGAAATTCGGAGTCATCATTTTTCCCGGGTCGAATTGCGATCACGATGCTTACTGGACGGTGCAACAGGTGGCCAGGCAGCCAGTGACTTTCCTGTGGCATGAATCGCACGATCTGGAGAACTGCGATGCGGTTATCGTGCCAGGAGGGTTTGCATTTGGCGACTACCTGCGGACGGGAGCGATTGCAAAGTTCTCTCCGGTGATGGAGTCGGTGCGCCGCTTTGCCGAGGGCGGAGGTCTGGTGTTGGGAATCTGCAATGGGTTTCAAATCCTTTGCGAATCGGGCCTGTTGCCGGGAGCGCTCATGCGCAACACCGGGTTGAAATACGTCTGCAAGCCGGTGGAGGTGCGGGTGGAGAATGCGGCCACTCCCTTCACCAATGCCTGTTCCCGGGGAGAAGTATTGACCATCCCCATCGGCCACATGGAGGGGAATTATTTCTGCGACCAGGCAACTTTGGATGATTTGAACCGGAACAATCGCATAATCTTTCGCTATTCGACCGCGAGCGGTGAGATTTCGCCCTCCGCCAATCCGAACGGTTCGGTGGAAAATATTGCCGGCATCTGCAATGGCGGGGGCAACGTGGTCGGAATGATGCCTCATCCCGAACGCGCTTCGGAACCAGAACTTGGCGGCACCGACGGGATGAAGATTTTTCATTCCATGGTGGGCGCCATGGCCAGCCGCTGAATCCCTCTTGAGTACATCTTCCTGGCCGGCGGTACGTGGAATTACGAGCGCAGGGAATTGCCCGGAATTTTTCTGTTTGATAATCCACCGGCTTTGGTGGTAGTGTTCTCGCGAAAGCTGCTTCCCCACTCGCCCCACTGGAACTGAAAACGTTCTCGCAGACAGAGGGAGGAGTGTGCCAGATGACGGCGAAGCAGATTCTCGATGCTTTTTCTGAAACCCTAATGCAGGATGAACGAATCCTGATCCCGCGAGAGCGGGATCTGCTGATGAGCCTCCTGCAAAGTGCTAGAACCATCCCCAACAGCCCCGAAACTCAAGCTGCCGTAAATGCGGTCATTGCGCGTTCCGTGGGTGAAACCATAGCGCAACGTGCCTTTGCCGTACTAGGCAGCAGCATTGTGGAGAAGATTTTAGGCCGCGCGGCGATCTCCGCCGTAACCGAAGACATGACGGCAGCTATCCCGTTCGAGCTGAAGACCCCGCAGCCCCCGGGTCAAACACCGCAGCCGCCGAGCCAGGCGCCGAGACGTCCGAAGGAACCCCAGCCGCCCAGCCGCACACCGCAGCCGCCCACCGGCACACCGCAGCCGCCTGTCGGCACTCCGCAACCACCCGGCACTGCTCCTCACCCGCCGCATCGCGGGCCGCAGCCGCCTAGCCGCACGCCGCAGCCACCGGGCACACCTCAACCTCCGGGCCCCAGCCTCCGGCCATCAAACCTGCCCGTGCAACAAGAAGCGCGGCAGAGCTACCTCGAGCGGGGCAGAAGCGTGGCGGTTTTAGATGCGCCCGAGATGGTTCGGGCACAATGCGTCGTACTGGATGAATTTTTGGCTCCGCAAGAGCTTGAGGAGCTTATCTCGTACGCGCTGCAGCACGAAAATGAGTTCCAGGCCAGCGAGGTGATCTCGCCCAGCGGAGATCCAGGGACGATCGATTACGAGCATCGCCGTTCGCGGGTACTCATGGACCTGGGAAAACATCAGGAAGTGATCCTGGAACGAATTCGAGGCGTGCTTCCGCGCGTTCTGGATCAGCTCGGGATCGAAGAGTTTCCGGTTGTACACGCGGAAGCGCAGATTACGGCCAGCAATGACGGAGACTTCTTCGGCGTGCACAGCGATGATGCGCAGGAGATCATTGCATCACGGCGAATCACCTTCGTGTATTTTTTTCATCGCGAACCGTGCCAGTTTGGAGGCGGGGAACTGCGCCTCTACGATTCGCGAGTGAGCGATGAACAACAACCTGGCGCGAACGGTCACGACAACGGCAGCTATCAGACCGTCGTGCCTCAACAAAACCAGATCGTGTTTTTCCCGTGCGCTGCGTGGCACGAGATTACACCAGTGGAATGCCCGTCGGGAGCTTTCGCTGACAGCCGATTCACCCTAAACGGATGGCTTCACCAATAAAAGACACGGCATGGCTTGAGTGGGTTGCAGGCCTGATGGGGGCAGGGCCGCGGCAAACTTTGACCGCGATGCTGCCCCCCCATCAATTCCATTGTCTGCTTGACGAGTTGCCGCTGCACCTGGTTCCGCAGCGGCAGCTTTCGTCATGTTTGCTCCCCTCTTCTGATCAGCAACTATTTCTCAACCCGGAGTGTTCGGTTCTCCCGCCGGGCGAGGTGCCGGCTGAACTGGAACCGCATCGGCATTTGCTGGAAAACATCAACATGCAGAAAACGGTGGCGTGGGTGCGTGACCCCGCCACCGATTCGTTGCGTCCGTTCTGGCTGGGTCCGCGGCTGGAGACGGTGGTTTCGCGTCTTCGTGCCGGGGAACCTGCGCCCGATTCCTTAGATGGGGAGGAGCGCTTCTTGCTTGCAGCCGCGGGCATCTTGATGCAAGAAGGCCAGGCGGAGCGCCGTCTCGCGGAGTGGGCCGAAGTGGTCAGGAACAGTGTTGGCGGTTTTCGGGAAAAGGGATACGTACCGGTCGGAAGGCTAATTCATCCCTTCCATCTTGCGGCTTTGCGCCGCTACTACCGGCATGCGATCCGAAGCGGAGCCATTCGACTGGGCGACGAGCAAAGTGCTCGGCGTTACGCGGCCTACAATGAAAGTGTGGCCCGCTTCTTTCACCACCAGATGGCAAACGCGGTGGGTGCGATCGTGGGAGAACCGGTCAAACCTTCTTATGTGTATCTCGCGTCTTATTTGAGCGGGGCCGAGCTGAAGAAACACACCGACCGGCAGCAATGCGAGTTCAGCGTTACGTTATGTCTGGATTTTTCACCCGAGCCCCAGTTGGCAACTTCGTGGCCGATACGGCTTGATACTCGCGGGGGTACAGTCACCGTTTATCAGGCGCTGGGGGACGGCCTGGTGTACCGGGGGACTACCGTGCCGCACTATCGGGATGTCTTGCCGGCGGGGCGAACCTCGACCTCCATTTTTTTTCATTATGTCCCCGCAGATTTTTGCGGTCCGTTGGAATAGGCAATGGAGCGCTCGCCGTTTTTACTTCACGCCCGAAATTACATACAGGACGGAGAATACCTGGTAATAGCTATAGGCAAAGCGCGAAGCGTCACGCGTCAACACCACGGGGGCTACGCTCACCACGCCGGTTGAGGTTTCCGGCTGCAGCTCCTGAATCGATGTCGTCTTGCCGGTAACCATGTTAACTTTGTAAACCCTCGTGGGAAACTCGCCCTTACGGTAGCCATAGATCGAAGAATTGTCCTGCGACCACTGCACGGGAATAAACCCCGGTTCGAGATCGGGAATGGGATACGGCGCGCCCTCGGCGACGGTATACACGGCCGCGCTGGTCCCATTGTTGCCCAGAATATATCGCCCGTCGGACGAAACCAAACCGCCGGTAACACCTTCGGGGGTGATGGGTACAGGTTTTCCCCCATCCAGGTCCGCGAGATAGCAACGCACGCCGCGGCCATGTTCGCTGGCGTTAATCGTGATGTGCTTCGCGTCTGCCAGAAAATAAGCCGCGCCGTTGTGAATCCGTTCCAACCCCGGTATGGCGATGGGGCGAGACTGACCGGCGCCGACCGGAAGGAGAGTTACCTGTCCGGGCGCGCCCGCGAGAATTGAAATTGCCCATTTTCCGTCGGGCGAGAGTCCACCCGCGCTCCCTTTTCCCAGCTGGATCGGCGGGGTGCCGTCAATGTTGCGTATCGCAACGGAATAGCTGGCCCCGGCAACCTCGCTGGAGTCCTCAAACAAAACCAGCCGTCCATCGCGCGAAATATCTTTGGCAACACTCCAGTCGTGCCAGGAAATATCCTCGGGTTTCCCATCCCGCGCGGTGGTGGCCATGGCGAGACGCTCGTTATCCAGGCTTACCAGCACGCGACCATCCGGTGCGACGTCCTGTAAAGTCATGCCCTCTGGGAGATCCAGAATTTGCCGAACCGTTCCTGACAGACTCGCCGCGAACAGGTTGCGGTTGTTGCCCTTTTGCGCGCCGGTAAACCAGACTTCTTTGCCATCGGGACTCCAGGACAGGCCATCTGCGGATGCGAACTCCGCCGTAAGCACAGTGGCACGGCCGCCAAGGTCGATGAAGTAAACCGATCCACGGTCATCCCACGGCGCGGGGTGGTTGATAAAGGCGATCTTGTCGCCCTGGGGAGAAATCCGAAGATGACTGATCCAGCCTCCGTCGCTCTGGTATATCGAGTGGCCAATGGGGTACTCAATTCGATCACGGCCATCCGCATGATGGACCACGGCGAGCTCACCGTTGGCATCCCAGTCGGCGGAGCCAACGTCTTGAAGAATCTCTCGGGGAGAGCCTCCCGCCAGGGGCGCGCGCGCGAGCATGCCACCTTGGGTTGCCAGATGGGCCAACTTCGCGCCATGGAGGACGAGCGCCAGTTCGCCGGTGCGCGAGACAGCCAGCAAGTTTGCGTCCGATATATTGAGCGGCTGAGCCAGCAGCGAATCGCCGACCGTGGAAAACAACTGCAGGAGCCTGCCATCCCATGCTGCGCCGTACACAATCGACCGAAAGTCCGGGCCGAAGCGAGCCGAGTACACCGTGCCCTGGTCGAAAGTCACGCGCTGGTAAGACGGAGACGAAATCTTCCGCGTCCCCTGCCTGGCTAGAAGGAATAACGCAGCAACCAGAAGCACTCCGGCTACCGCCCACGGAAGGAGTTTCGTCCGCAACCTGGGGGATCCGAAGCGCGCTCCGCGTCCAGGGGAAGCCGCGGCGAGAGTCTCCAGGGCAAACCGCAGGTCGCGCGCCGATTGAAAGCGATTCTCCGGCTCCTTCTCCAGACAGTGCTGGATGATGTGCTGGAACGAAACCGGGACCTTGGATTGCTCCAGATTGACAGACGGGGGAGTTTCCCGAAGCACCGCGGTGATGGTGTCGACCTCCGTCTCACCGCGGAAGGCTCGACGCCCCGCCAACATTTCGTAAACGATCGCGCCCACGCTGAAGATGTCGCTGCGGTGATCGACCGTCTTGCCGCGCAGCTGTTCGGGAGACATGTACGCGACCGTGCCGACCACAACTCCATGCTTTGTGACCGTGGTCAGGTCTTCGACGGAGCGGCCGGAGAGTTCCTGAGCAGATTGCAGCTTTGCAACTCCGAAGTCGAGAATCTTCACGCGGCCGTCGGCGGTCACAAACAGATTTTCGGGCTTCAGGTCACGATGAATGATGCGGCGATCATGTGCCGCGATGAGGCCCTGTACGATTTGCAGTGAGTAGTCGACGGCCTGGCGAACGTTTAACGGTCCTTCGGCCAGCCGCTTGCGCAGAGTCTTGCCTTCCAGCAGTTCGCAAACGATGTAGGGAGATCCCTGGTCGAAACCGACGTCATAAACGGCGACAATGTTGGGGTGATTCAGAGCGGCTGCAGCTCGAGCTTCGAGTTCGAAGCGGCGGAGATGATCGGGATTCTCGCTGGAAGCCGGCCGAATCAGCTTCAGAGCGACATCGCGCCCCAGTCTTTCATCGCGCGCCCGAAAAACCTCGCCCATGGCGCCGGAGCCAATCTTTTCGAGGATTCGGTAGTGGTTAATGACCCGGTCCGTCATGTGCAGCAGCGCCCCGCTGGCATGGTATGGCCCATATCTCTTGCAGTCAAGACCACTGCGATATGAGCCGGCGAACGGAAAGGCCGCGTCGCGAACATAAACTCCAGAAAGGCTGACATGACACCGGGCCGGGCCGGTTGTAAGATTGGGAGCCAGTGTCCTACTTCAATGCGCTTTTCTTGAATAAAGTCTCACGAGTCGTCACGCGGAAAGCGGACGCCTTGATCGGACGGGTGCGTCCACTCACTCCCACGCTGGAGGCTATGGGACTTCGACCTTTCGAACTTCACCTCGAACTTACGAATCTTTGTAATGCCGACTGCGTGTTTTGCCCCTACCAGTTTCAGCAGCGGAAAACGGAGTTCATGAGCGACCGGGTTTTCGAGAAAGCGCTGGGTGACTTTGTCAGAATCGGTGGCGGGTCGGTGGGCCTGACGCCCCTTGTCGGCGATGCCCTCATCGATCCGGGTTTCCTTGGCAGGGTGAGACGGCTGCGAGCGGAGCCCAACATCGATCGCATCTGGCTCACCACGAACGCCATTCTGCTCGACAAACACGGAGTCGCCGACGTACTCGCGTCCGGAATCACACACATGAACATTAGTACAGCCGGTTTTGACGAGGCTATGTATGTGCGTGTGTACCGTAATAGGTCCTACCGCAGAATGCGGGAAAATGTGCTGGAACTGCTCCGGTTGAATGCCCAGTGCAGCACTCCGATTCCAATCGCCATCGCGCTGCGTCCGGATCGTCCGCTGGACGAAGTGATGAAAGATCCGGATTTTCAGGACGTACTGGCCTACCATCCTCAGTTGGACTTTACCTGGGCCTATACGTCGGCCAATGGACGAATTGTTCGCGACGCGCTCCCACCGATCATGAAGCTAAGGACGGTCCGTCGCCGCGAGGAGCCCTGCGTCAACCTCTGGAATGGCCCGATCGTATTGCCCGACGGGACGGTCATGGCCTGTAGTTGCGTTGCGGCAATGGATGCACAGGCGGATTTGGGCTTGGGCAACATTCTTCAGACCAGCCTGCTTGAAATCTGGCAGGGGCAGATGCTGAGGGAACTGCGCGACAGTTTCGGAACCGACCGCTTGAATAAGACCTGTGCGGGATGCGACATGTACAGGGATCTCGAATTCTACCGAACTGGCGAGGGACGCCAGAGGGCGAGGATCAATCGAGCGCGTCATTCCGGAGTGGTGCAGATCACATCACCCCGTGAGGTTCGACCATTCAGCGGCGGCTGAGCAGCGGTTACCGGCATAGCGATCAAAACGATAGTCTCGAATCATGATCCTGGAATCCAAAACGGTTGCACGGTCGATCATTCGAAAGGCCAAGCTCACGGTCTTGGCCCATCGTATTCGAATGCTCTGGCACAGAGGGGACTATGAAGACCGATTCGCGGACGTTCTGCTTGGCTCCATAAGGCCTGATGACTGCGTGTGGGATGTGGGAGCGAATGTCGGTTTCTACACAGAGCGTTTTTCCAGGCTTGCACGCCACGTGATCGCCTTTGAGCCGGTGGCTGAGAACTTTCGGCAGATCGAGAGCAAGGGGATGCCGAATGTAACTTGCTTTCAGATTGCGCTCGGCGACGCCGCGGGCGAGGAGCCTGTGTTTATCGACGGACCGTTCAGCTCGGTCGCAGTGCCTCCCTATGCGGGAGCGCCCCAGCAGACCGTGAAGATTGTGCGCGGCGACGATCTTGCTTCCCTGCGGCAACCTGTGGTGGTGAAGATCGACGTGGAGGGATACGAAATCGAGGTCATTCGAGGCATGCAGCGGATTCTTAGCGGAGTTCGAGCGCTGTTCGTCGAGATTCATTTTCAGGTTCTGGAGGAGCGGGGAATGCGGCAGGCTCCTGCGGCCCTGGTCAAGGATCTCAAGCGGCTCGGATTTTCCCGAATCGAGTGGCCGGACGCTTCGCATATCGCCGCATATCGTGCCTGATCCGTAAAGGCGGCGGGAACCTTGGCCGTTGCAAAAACCATAGGCGGATGTGCTTGGGCTCATGCTATAATTTCCCTTCGCCTGCATGGTTCGCGAGGCAATCCTGTGATCTTCTCTACGGGCGAATCCTGCGCCATTCAAGATCGTGCCATTTCAGATCATTAGATACGAGGTCTAGCTATGTCTGGCCATTCAAAATGGGCCACAATCAAGCACAAAAAGGGCGCGCTGGACGCCAAGCGCGGCAAGATTTTTACCCGTCTCATCAAGGAAATCAGCATCGCAGCGAAGAATGGCGGCGGCGATCCTGATTCGAATCCCCGGCTGCGCGGCGCCATCGTCGCCGCCAAGGCGGAGAACATGCCCGCCGATAACATCAAGCGAGCCATTCAGCGCGGCACCGGAGAACTGCCTGGGGCTACGTACGAGGAGTTCTCTCTCGAGGGTTACGGGCCGGGCGGCGTGGCGGTTCTGCTCGATATCAATACCGACAACCGCAACCGCACGGTCAGCGAAATCCGCCACTGCTTCGGGAAGAACGGCGGTAACATGGCCGAAGCGGGCGCGGTCTCATGGATGTTCCACAAGAAAGGCGACATCATCATTCCGAAGAGCGCCGCGAAAGAAGACGACTTGATGAACATTGTTCTCGAAGCCGGCGGCGAAGATTTGAACGACGACGGCGAAAATTGGGAGATACTGACTGAGCCTTCCGCGTTCGAGGCAGTGCTTGAAGCGGTGAAGAAAGCCGGGATCGAGCCGGCATCCTCCAGTGTGGCGATGATTCCGCAAAACTACATCAAGCTCGAAGGTCAGGCGGCGAATACGATGATCCGGCTGATGGAAGCGCTGGAAGATCAGGATGATGTGCAGAATGTTCACTCGAACTTCGACATCGACCAGAAGCTGCTGGAAGAAGTTGCTGGCTAACATCGCGTTGAAAGATTCGAAACAGAGCCGCCCTTTGCGGGCGGCTTTTTTCTTGCGGGGCGCGTTCGAAAGAGTTTTCAACGAGATAGTTTTCAACACAAACGTGGAAAATTCTGTGGAAAAGCACGGAAGTATCTTCGTAAGTGATTCAACGAGAGATGGTTCAGCTCTTTGCACTGGAGCGAGTGCTGGCACTTTCGTGGTGCTTCTTGCCAAACAACCGGGTTGCTCCCGAGATCTTCAATATCGAGCCCAGCCTTGAAACTCAGACTCGATAAACTTCTGGTCGAGCGCGGGCTCGTTGCTTCGCGCGAGCGGGCGCAAGCCCTCATCCTCGCTGGCAATGTTCTGGTCAACGAGCAGAAGCTTGACAAAGCCGGTGCGCAAGTCGCAACCGATGCAACGATCCGCCTCATCGGAGAAGACTTGAAATACGTCAGCCGTGGTGGGCTGAAGCTTGAACGGGCGCTTAAACACTGGCAGATTGACGTCACGGGCAAGGTTTGTCTCGACGTCGGCGCTTCCACGGGCGGATTCACGGATTGCCTGCTGCAGCACGGAGCCGGCCGCCTGATCGCGGTCGATACCGGTTACGGACAGATGGATTTCAAACTGCGTCAGGACTCTCGCGTTCGACTGCTGGAGAAGACCAACGCGCGATACGTTACGGAAGAGATGATCGGCGAAAAAGTAAGCCTCATCGTAATCGACGTCGCATTTATTTCTGCGACGTTGGTTCTTCCTCCCGTGGTCAACGCTGCTCTCCCGGGGCCGGTCGATGAGCGGCGCGGACGAGAGGTGATCGTCCTGGTCAAACCTCAATTCGAAGCGGGAAGGGAATTCATCGGCAAGGGAGGGATTGTGCGCGACGAAGCGGCTCAGCTGGCGTCGGTGGAGAAGGTGAGAAGAACTTTGCTTGATCTCGGCTGCAATCGCACCGATGTGATCGAATCACCGATTCTGGGCGCAGAGGGAAATCGCGAGTTCCTTCTGTATGCCGTCTTCTAAATTCTCTGGTACTCAGCGGGAAAGCTTTTTCCTGGGAATTCTGTACAATCTTCTTTCTATCCAATGGCTAGCTCCTCCTCAACTTCCCCAAAGAAACTTGCGGCCATCATCTCGCGTCCGGCACGGCCGGAGGTTTCCCGCACTGTTCCGGAGTTGCTGAAGTGGCTTCACGCCCATGGCTACGACGTCATCGTCGATCCGGAGACGTCGAAGTATTCCAACGATGAGGAGGAAGTGCCGCGGCCGGAAATGTCGTTGCGGCCGTTGGATTTAGTTGTGGTGCTGGGCGGCGATGGCACTCTGCTCTCGGCTGTCCGCTCGACGGCCGCGATCGATGTGCCGCTACTTGGCGTCAACCTGGGTTCGCTCGGATTTCTCACCGACGTGCCGCTTTCTTCGTTGTTTTCCATGCTCGAGGCGATAGAGCAGGGCCGCGCCGCCGTGGAGCACCGTTCTCTACTACAATGCGATCTGCTGCGCGGCGAGGAGATTCTAGGAAGCTACACGGTCTTTAACGATGCGGTGGTCAACAAAACGCCATTGGCGCGCCTCAATCACTACGAGCTTTTGGTCGATAAGGTGTTCGTCTCGAGCTACCGTGCCGATGGAATGATCGTCTCCACACCGACGGGGTCGACCGCCTACTCACTTTCTGCCGGCGGCCCTGTACTCATGCCGACGGTCAATGCTTTTGTGATTACTCCCGTGGCGCCGCACGCGCTCACCCACCGTCCGTTGGTCGTGCCGGATTCGGCGGTTGTCGAAATTCTGCTGCGCGGACAGGAAGTGGCGTATCTCAGCCTGGACGGCCAGCCCGGCCTTGATTTGCGCGATGGCGACCGGGTGCGGTGCCGCCGCTCCGAACACAAGGTTAGCTTATACCACACCGATACTGATTTCTTTCATGTGCTGCGGACAAAATTGAAGTTGGGAGAAAGATAGGTCGGGTGTTGCGGATGAAGGGTCGGACTACAATTCCGCCGAATAGAGGTCGTGCGTTTTTTCGCGCCGCCGAATCAGCTTGACCGACTTCCCGCTCACCAGCAACTCCGCCGGCCTCGGGCGCGTGTTGTAGTTCGAGGCCAGCACCATCCCGTAGGCCCCGGCATCGAGAATCGCAAGTAACCCGCCTTCTTCGACCCTCGGCAATTCTCGATCACGCGCGAAGAAGTCGCCGGATTCACAGACGGAGCCTACCACATCCACGATTTCTTTGTCGGCTGCAAAATTATCGGATCGGGCTTCGGATTGCACTGCCGGAACGATCTCGTGATAGGCGCCGTAGAGTGCGGGCCGGATCAGTTCGGTCATGGCCGCATCCACGATGAGAAATCGCTTGCCATCGTTTTCTTTTCTGTAAAGCACAGAAGTGAGCAAGACGCCAGCTGGGCCTATGATTGACCGGCCCGGCTCGAGCAACAGGTGAATGTTCAAATCGCGGAGCGGATTGGTTACGGCCCGGGCGTAGCTTGCGACATACTTGGCAAAATCGAGGTCCGGTTCCTGGTAAGCAATGCCAAGGCCGCCTCCGGTGTCGACGTAATCGATGGTCTGTCCATCGGCGCGGAGTTCGCGAACAAAGTCGGCGACTCGAGTCATGGTTTCGGCGAAGGGCGCAACGTCGGTGATCTGCGACCCGATATGAACGCTCACTCCCGCAACCTGGAGGTAGCGCTCGGCCCGGGCCTTCGTGTAAAGCCGACGCGCCGCGCGGATGGGCACTCCGAACTTGTGCTTATGCAAGCCAGTAGAAATATATGGGTGGGTATCGGCCGCCACGTCGGGGTTCACGCGCAGCGCCACGCGCGCCGGCTTGCGCAGTTTTGCAGCACACTCAGCGAGAACCGAAAGCTCCGATTCGCTTTCCACGTTGAAAAGCAGGATGCCTGCCTTGAGAGCCACGATCATCTCTTCGCGAGATTTTCCTACGCCAGAGAAGACAATCTTCTTTACGGCGCGTTTGTCGGCGGCGAGGACCCGCTCGAGTTCTCCGCCGGAAACTACGTCGAAGCCGCATCCTTGCTTCGCCAGAAGGCGGAGGATGCTCAAATTGGAATTTGCTTTCACGGAGTAGCAGATGGTGTGGGGAATATCTTGAAAGGCGTTTTCAAAGGCCTCCAGTCGCTCGTGGATGGCAGTCGCCGAATAAACGTAGAGAGGAGTTCCGTAGCGCTGGGCCAACTTGGGCAATGGAACCTTGTCGCAGTGCAGCACGGAATTCGCGCGACCGCGTATAGACACTTTCCGAGCGTCGTGGAAAACGAATGCCGGCGGTCGTTCCGAAAGAGTGTGGGATGCTGAAACTTCGCTGCGCCGGCTCATTTTCGCCTGGACGGACCGGGTGCCGGGCCGTCTTTGACCTTGATGGCCACCACAGTTTGGTCGTCAAACGCTTCCACCCCGGCGGAATGCTCAGCGGCGGCTTTGAACAGCGTCTCCACCACGCAGTCCGCCGAACGCCCTGCGCAATCCGCAACGATTTGTTCGACTCGTCCCCGGCCGAACAGTTCTCCGTTTCGGCTGCGCGCGTCGAGAATGCCGTCGCTGAAGAACACAAACATATCCCCAGGCTTCATCTTGAAGCGAAACTCATCGTAGTCCGCATCGTCGAACAGACCCAAAGGCAAACCGGTCGCTTCAATCACGTGATTTTTTCCATCATGCATGTAGATCGGCCGGGGCAAGCCGGAGTTGGCTACCAGCAGAGTGCGATGCTCATCATCCCAGACTGCGTAAATGATCGATACAAATTGCGCTTCAATGCGCCGCTCGGCCAGCGACAAGTTCACCGCCGAGAGCATTTCAGCGGGACCGGGCTCAATGGGCGCATGGGAGCGCAGAATTCCGCTGACCAGCGCGGCATAGATGGCGGCGGGCGCGCCTTTCCCGCTGACATCACCAATCACAATTCCCAGGCGCGAAAGGGAATAGGGAATGAAATCGTAAAGATCTCCTCCGATGGCGCGCGCCGGGACGAATTTCGCAGCTAACTCGAGGTGCGCCAACTTAGGCAGTACCTGAGGGAGCAGGCGCGTTTGCAACTCTCGCGCCAGCGCCAAATCCCGCTCCAACCGCCGTTCCTGCTGTGCGATCTGTTCATAGAGCCGCGCGTTCTCAATGGCAATCGCCACCTGCGCGGCCAGCGTCATCATGGTGCGCCGGTGCTCGTCGGTAAAAAAGCCGCGGCGCGTGTGCTCCATATCGAGCACGCCGATCACCTTGTCTTTATAAATCAGGGGCACGGCCAGTTCTGACTTCGTTTCCGGGTTGCCCTCGATGTAGCGCGGATCTTTGCTCACGTCGGGAACGAGGATCGCCTCCCGCGTCTGGGCCGCGTGTCCGACCAACCCATGGCCCAGCGGAATCTCCCGCTTCACCCGAACATTTTCGTTGAAGCGCAAGGAGAAACGATGCTGCAGTTTCTCGCCAGCGGAATCGAGCAGGAGGATGCTGAATATTTGAAAGTCAATCAAACGCCGCAGGAGGTCTGCGATCCGGCCCAGAAGTTCGTCCAGGTTCAGAATCGACGTCAACTCACGCGCGATCTCATTCAGCAGAAGCAGGATTCGCGCCTGGCGCGTGGTGCGCGTGTAGAGCTGAGCATTTTCGATGCCAGCCGCCATTCGTGAAGCGATCAGTGACAAAAGCCTTTTGTGCTCTTCGTTGAAATAGCCAACGTGCCGCGCCTCCAGGTCGATCACCCCGATCACACGGTTCTTGGTGGTCAGCGGTACTGCCAATTCCGAGCAGACGTTGGGTACAGCCGCGATATATCTGGGATCTTTCGTGACATCGTCGATCAGAATCGTCTGCCGCAATTGAACGGCTTGTCCGGTCACTCCTTCGCCCACCTTGATCCGCGCACGCTCGGCGAAGTCGTTCGGATATCCCACCTGAAAGCGGAAGCGCAGCTCCTGGGTCTTCTCGTTCAGGAGAAGGATGGCGAAGATCTCATAATCGATGACTTTACGCACCACCTCAGAGACGCGGCGCAGCGTCGTATCAAGGTCGAGCGACGTGGCCATGACGTCGGCGACCTCGAGCAACAGAGGATCGACCTGCACATGTTTTTCGGGCTTGCTGAGAACAGATCCCATGAATTTCTATGATAGCAGCCGCGCTTTTAGCACCGAGTACCTGGTACCTAGTACCGTGAACGGTTAGGCTGCTCCTGCTCGGGACTCTGGTAGTGGATTCTACTCGCGAGGCACGATGCAGACGTCGGCCAGATTGCGATAGCGTTCGGCATAGTCCAGGCCGTAGCCGACGACGAACTCATCGGGGATGGTGAACCCGACATAATCACCCTTCAGCGGCAGTTTGCGCCGCGAGGGCTTGTCGAGAAGAGCCGCGATCTTAAGGGACCTGGGTTGATGCGCTAGCATCATCTTCTTCAGCACGGTGAGCGTCAATCCTGTATCGAGAATGTCTTCGACGACGATGACATTCTTATCCTGCATCGACTGGTCGACGTCTTTCGTCAGTCTGACCTCACCCGTGGAGTCCCATCCGCTCTTGAGTTCCTGAGAGGGGGTGGGCCGGTTTCCGTAGCTGGAGACGCCGATAAAATCGAAGGTCGCGTCGAGCTTGATCTGCCGCGCCAGGTCGGCGAGAAAAATCGCCGAGCCTTTCAACACGCCAACCAGCAGCACGGGCTGGCCCGCGAAATCGTGCGTGATCTCCACGCCCAGTTCGGCGACCCGCTTTGCAATCTCTTCCCTG
>Ga0302324_100016804_pt1 | contig 14558 bp, 9 predicted proteins | sample Palsa_T0_1_FD_201949 | JGI IMG/M metagenome (GOLD analysis project Ga0302324, IMG submission 201949) | Peat permafrost microbial communities from Stordalen Mire near Abisko, Sweden - Palsa_T0_1 | ecosystem: Environmental > Terrestrial > Soil > Palsa > Peat permafrost | place: Sweden: Abisko...
TCGACCGGCGAAGAAATTGCGGCGAAAGCGGTGGTCTCCAACGCCGATCCGAAGCGCACGCTGTTGAAGCTGACCGACTCCACTCATCTCTCTCCCGATTTCGTGCAGAAGTTGCAGCACTATCGCGGCAACGGGACTGTGGCCAAGGTGAATCTCGCGCTCTCAGGCTTGCCGAACTTCACCGCGATCAAGAACGGCAACACCAACGCGCTGAAAGGCCGCATCCACATTGGGCACGAAATCGATTACCTGGAACGCGCCTTCGACGAATCGAAATATGGCAACTTTTCGCGCCAGCCGTATCTCGAAGCTACGATTCCTACGCTGACCGATCCCACGCTCGCGCCAGACGGCAAGCACGTGATGTCCATCTACATGCAGTACGCGCCTTACAAGCTGAAGGGCGATTGGGAAAGCCAGCGAAAAGAACTCGGCCAGACTGTTGTGAAGACGCTGGCGCAATATGCGCCGAATCTGCCGGAACTGATTCTGACGCACCAGATCATCACGCCGCTCGATCTGGAGGAAAAGTATGGGTTGACCGGGGGGCAAATCTTCCATGGTGACCTGGCGCTCGATCAATTCTTCACCATGCGTCCGCTGCTCGATTGGGCCCGTTATCGAACGCCGATTCAGAATCTATATCTGTGCGGCAGCGGCACGCATCCCGGCGTAGGGTTAACCGGCGGTTCGGGAGCAAATGCGGCGCGGGAGATCTTAAAGGAATTAAAGAAGTAGCCCCGCATGCAGAGACGTTGCAAGCGACGTCTCTACGATAGATTGCTTGCTGCGTCTCGCCCGCACGACGGTGGACATCTACGATGAAAAACTCCGCCATCCTGCTGATCTCCTGCCCTGACAGCAAGGGTGAAGTCGCGACTATCGCCGACTTCGTCTATCGCCACAACGGCAACATCCTGCACGCCGACGAGCACGCCGACGAAGAATCCGGCCTGTTCCTGATGCGGGTGGAGTTCGATCCCAAAGATTTCGACATTGACCTGACCGACAAAACTCTCGCCGACTTCGGCAAGCACTTCGCGCCGATCGCCGAAAAGTTCAAGATGAAATGGCGGCTGGCTCAATCGTCGCAACGGCCGCGGATGATGATCTTCGTCTCGAAATATGATCATTGCCTGGTCGATCTTCTTTACCGCCAGCAAAGCGGTGAACTGGCTTGCGACATTCCGCTCATCATTTCCAATCACGCCGACAATCAGCGCTTGGCCGACTTCTACAAGATTCCCTACGAGGTAGTCTCCGTCACCAAAGATAAAAAGCAGCAAGCGGAAGACACGATTCACGCGCTGATCGCCGAGCACCGGCCGGATTTCATGGTGCTGGCCCGCTACATGCAGATTCTCTCTAACGACTTCGTCAATCGTTATCCGCAGCGCATCATCAATATTCATCATTCGTTTTTGCCGGCCTTCGTAGGCGCGCGTCCCTACCATCAGGCCTTCGAGCGCGGCGTCAAGCTGATTGGAGCCACCAGTCACTACGTCACTGAGGTGCTCGATGACGGGCCCATCATCGAGCAGGACGTGGTTCGAGTGTCGCACCGCGACACGGTCGATGACCTTATCCGCAAGGGGCGCGACCTCGAGAAGGTGGTGCTCTCGCGGGCTGTGCGCTGGCACGTGGAAAATCGCGTGCTTGTCTATGGAAACAAGACCGTGGTTTTCTGAGATGTTGTCGATTCTCGCTGCCGCGGCTAGAGCCGGTTGCGAGGGCCTTTTACACTGCGGATCTTAGCTTCGTGGGGAACGCGCGAGGCGCCCGTCCCCACACAAGCATCCCGCACCGGCATCGGCTGAACTCCTTTTGCCGCAGAAGGTCATGTCCTTCCGAAGAGTAGAAGCGTTCTCACCCCGGTGGTAACTTGCACCACCAGTAACTTTCGTCTTTACTTGAACATTAGTAAAGAATTAGCAAAATGCAACAGGGGAGAGTCTCGCTCTCGGAGACGTTTCTTGGCCGAAGACATCAGATTTGAGCTGGCGATTCTGGCGACCGTGCAGGGCTTCTATCAGAAGCTCATGCGCGAGTCGCTGGGGGGAGACGTTCCGATTCCGAGCGGCCTCGACGAAGAGGCCCTGCGCGCGGGACGCGAGCTGGCCACCACGCTTACCCGCATGTACCGCTGGCTGCACCTGCTGGATATGGCGATCACGCCCGCCATGCTGCGCCAGGCGCTTACTCCCGATACCGATTCGGAAGTTGCGGAGGCCCTGCTGCGTTACTTCGTGCGGCGCCGGGAAGCCAGCGACATTAACCGCGACAAGACCGACGTGATCGCGACATTTCTTTACCGCCATCCGCGTGTGCCCGGGCAATGGCAGCAAAGCGGATACGGGCTGGATGGCGCGCTGCCGCTTTCTCCGTTCGAGATTGCGTTGATTGAAATTCTGGCAGACACCGATGTGCCTTCGTTGCCCGAAGAACACGTGCAGTTGCTGCGTCGCTTCGATCCGATGCGGGAAGAAGTTGCCCGCTTCCGCGATTTCAACGCGCTGATGGATTCCGGCGTGATCTCGCGAGTGCGCGAATTGAAGCAGTGGCTGGATTCGTCGTTTTATCATCCCGGCGTGCTGGCGACGGTAGCCTCGTATAACGCCGCATTCGGCGCGCGTTTCGACGAGCTCTTCAGCAAGGCGCTGGAGGAAATCAAACAGTTCGCGGGCGCGCTCGACGAAATGGGCGGCAGCATTCTGAGCACTGTCGACGGCGTCGAAGTGACGGTGGAGCATGTGGCTGCCATCGAGCGAAATGCCATGCTGAAGGCCGATTACGGCAGCGCGCTGGAAAAATTTCGCCGGGTTTCCCGGCTCAAGAAAGAACTCGATCGTCGGCCGCCTATCCGCAAATCGCTGTTGGGACCGGCAGGTGCACGCCCGACCCGCGTTTCCGGTGGCGCCGCCGCTGCGCCCAAGGCCGCGAAGGTAGCCGCGGCGAAAGTATCCGTTGCTGCTTCCGTGCCTGTGTTCCAGCCTATAGCCGTCACTGCGCAGCAGATCGCAACGGAAGAAGGAAAGCTTCGCCGGGTAGAAGAATCCATTCGCGTATTTGAGCGCGTCGCGGACCCAAAGTTCCGCCAGGTTGTGCCCATGCGCTATTTCAACCTCACGCTGACGGTGGCGGAAGCTGATGCCTACAATGCCAGCTTTCTCGAAGAGAAGAGCCTGCGCGCGGAAGTGGCGCGAACCTTGATCCGCCTGGTGTCGATTTCGGCGCGCGTTCACACCGAACTCGAAGAGCTCAAGCGGAGCCAGACGATGTCGTCAGTGTGGAAGCTGCATGCCGATGCGCTGGTGGTCTTGCTCGACATGGCCAGCACGGCCGCGGAAGACGCGGGCGGCGTGGGCAAGTCGGCTGAACAAAATGGATCTGGAGTGGCAGCCAAGGCCATTCATGAGTCAGTGAAGAAACTGCGCGTCCACTCCGACGCTGCGGTGAAGGCGATTGCGCAAGCTAGTAGCTAGGAGCAGTTCTCAGTTCGCCGGATTCGAATCCAAAGAAAGACTGACCGCAAAAAAGGACGGGCGCTTTCGCCCGTCCTTGCCTAGCTAGAAGCCAGTAGCTAGCAGCTAATTAATATCGAACTGTTCCTGATGCAGCGCCGGATCGCTTTTCACGATAATGGTGCGCTTGGTGAGTTCTTCGATTTCATTCAACAGGCGGCCATTGTTGCCTTTCAATTCCTTGGCCACGTCCGGATTCACGCGCAGCATTACATCCTGACGTTCGAGATGTTTCGCGATCTTGCGGATCTCCACGTAAATCTCGTTGCAGACCGTGGTCACCGATTTCACGTAGCCGGTCGATTGGCAATACGGACACGGCGCGCCGATCGTGCGTTCCAGCGATTGCTTGACGCGTTTACGCGTAATCGCGACCAGTCCGAAATCGTTGAACTGCAGGACTTTTGACGGTGCGCGGTCGTGCCGGAGTTCTTCCTCCAGAGCCTGCATCACGCGCTGGCGGTTACGGCGCTCATCCATGTCGATGAAGTCGATGATAATGATGCCGCCCAGATCGCGCAGCCGAATCTGCCGCACGATCTCTTTGATGGCGTCGACGTTCGTCTTAACGATGGTGTCTTCCAGGCGCGAAGTCTTTCCCACATACTTGCCGGTATTGATATCGATCGCGACCAGCGCCTCGGTCTGGTTGATGACGATGTAACCGCCACTCTTCAGCCACACCTTCGACTTGAGCGCCTTGTTCATTTCCTCAGCCAGGCCGAACTGTTCGAACAACGGCGTTTCCTTCGTATAAAGTTTCACGCGCTTGACCAGCGCGGGCTGGAAGCGGTTGAAGAAGCGCAGCACTCGCTCGTATTCCGGTTCCGTGTCGACCCAGATCACGGAGAAGTCAGAGGTGACCTGGTCGCGCAGCACGCGCTCGACAACGTTGAGATCGTGGTAAATAAGTGCGGGCGGCTTGGAGCTTTCGGAGCGGCCTTTGATGTCGTTCCACAAACCCTTGAGGAAACGAATGTCGGCGCGCAGTTCGTCTTCGCCGGCGTTTTGTGCGGCGGTGCGAACGATGAAGCCTCCATGTCCGTTCTCGCGCTCGCTGAGGATGATGCGTTTCAGACGCTGGCGCTCTTCTTCAGAGGCGATCTTGCGGGAGACTCCGGTGTGGTTCACGGTGGGCATATACACCAGAAAGCGGCCCGGCAGGGCGATGTGGCTGGTGATGCGAGCGCCTTTTTTCCCGATGGGTTCTTTGGCAATCTGCACCAGGATTTCCTGACCTTCCTTGAGCAGGTCGCTGATCAACGGGACCGGCGCCGATTCGCGACGGCGGAAACGGCGCGGACCGCGGCGTCCGCGCGGACCGCCGCCCGGGCGGCGATCAGTGCCCGGACGATCACTTCCCGGACGCTCGGTACGCTGGGTGTAGCCGGCCGTCGACGCTGGCGCGCGAACTTCCACGCGGGCATCCACGGTGCCATTGCCGCGCGCTTCGGCGTCGAGCAAGGCTTCCGCTTCGGCCTGCGCCTCTTCCAGTTCCAACTCTTCCGAATCTTCTTCGGTTTCCGGCGCTGCGCCTTCCGTGACAGGCTGCACGCCGGCCTCGGTCAGCGAGGTGTTGTGGATTTCAGAAACCGTTTCGCGTGCAGCGGAGACTGCAGGATTGACTGCGTCGAAGGATGACTCGCCAGCTGCGCGGGTCTCCTCCTCAAATTCCTCATAGCCATCATCCGACGATTCCTGATAGCGAGCCGTGTCCGCTTCTTCCTCTTCGATGGTCTCCTCTTCCATGGTGCCGGGAGCAGCGAAAATCGGCGCGGTCGATTCGGGAGCTGGCATGGTGGAGTGCTCGTCAATAAGATGGGCAGCGTGTTCCCCGGCATGCTCCCCTGCATCGGCAAATCCGTCGGCTTGGCCGAGAGCTTCCTGGGCCGCAGTTTCGGCACGATCCGCCTCCGAGGCAGAACCGGCTGCGGCGGCAATCTCAACCATCGGGATTTCTGCCCGGCGGAATTCACGATTCCAGTCGACTGACGTAGAAGCTGCCTCGATCTGCTCTTCGTGAACGGCACGCGGTTCGTCGTGGTGCTCTTCGTGCAGAGGCTCAGCCGCGGCCTCCCCGGCAAAGAATGGTTCATCCTCCGGGAAGGTCGCCGCCGGGGCCGACAATGGCGCAGAGCCGGCCGCTGGAGCTAAATCAGCCGGGGATTCTTGCGAAACCGGCTGCGGCGCTGGCGGCTGCGACGCGAAACGCTGGTATTTCGAGATGGATTCGCCGGGAAGCAGGATGGGCTGATATCCCGCAGGCGGCCCGAAGGATTGAGTTCTAGATGATTCCTGGTGGCGAGGAGGCGCACTCTCGGTCGGGCGGGAGAAGCGTGGTTCGGGCACGCGCTCTGGTCCGCGGTCTCGGCCCTCGTTGCGGCCCTCCGTGCGACCTTCGCTGCGCACTTCATTGCGGCCGTCGCCGCGTGAGTCATTACGACCTTCCGGTCGGCCATCCCGGCGTCCACCGCGGCGGCGGCGGCGGCCTCGGAAGCCTCCACGCTCGCGGTCTCCACCTTCGGAAGACTGCTGCCCCGCCCCCGGAGCCGCATATGGGACCGCGGCGCTATGTTCCTCAGACTCCGAAACTTGTTCAAGTGCAGACTCGCCCTCGGCGGCGCTCGCTGCGGAATGATCGTCGGGGACCTGATCCCCTTGGGGACTTCCACTCTGCGCCGGCTGCGAGCGTAAATCCTGCACGCCTCGGTTGGCGGGGACAACGTCGGTCATATCCTCGTCGTGCTCTTCCAATTCCATGAAATCGGAAACATAGAGGAATGCATCGCGTTCGAGGCCGATGTCGACGAAGGCGGACTGCATACCGGGCAGCACGCGGGTTACGCGGCCTTTATAGATGGATCCCGCGAGGGTGTATTCGTTTTCGCGTTCAAGGTAGATTTCTGCGAGTAGATCGTCTTCCACCAACCCCACTTTCGTTTCGTGGGGCGTGGAAGAGACAAATAATTCTTTGTTCATGCAATACTCCGGTTCCCGCCGACTTATTGATGTCGGGTGGATATCACCGGGGCTGAGTGGAAAAAGACGGGAGGATCGAGCGTCGCGATGCTTGCCCTGAATGAGGGACGGGTGGGGCTTTGGAGTTTCCTCCCTAGCCATCTCCGCTGCGCAAGCTGGGAAATCTTTTGCACTTAATCGCTTTGCGCCGCCGGGTTTGTGACCGCACTCTCAGACCGTTGTTCTGGTCGGGGGGCCGTTCCCTGCCGTCGGCGTTGTAGCTTCAATCCTGCCCGGCCTACCTGCTCTGCCGGCCGGTAAATGCCCCCTTTACGCGAGGGCGATCGATATTTTTGGCTGCGCCATCCGGGCGCAGGAACTGCTTCCCCACTATCTTCCCTAGCTCAAGCTAATTCACGAAGCGGCGCATTCGAACGTTCATAACCATCCCCAGCGCCAGAAACATGAACAACACGGAAGACCCACCATAACTCATCAGCGGCAGGGGTATTCCGGTGACCGGCATAAAACCGACCACCATGCCGATGTTGACCATGATATGGAAGCTAAGCACAGCCACCACACCCATGACCACAAACGTGCCAGCGCGGTCGGGCGCTGTTTGCGCGTTCTGGGTCAAGCGCATCAGCACGATGAAGTATAACAGCAGAACCCCCAGCGCGCCTACGAATCCGTGCTCTTCGGCAAACGCCGCAAAAATGAAGTCCGTTTGTGGGACAGGCAGGAAGGCGCCGTGCGTTTGCGAGCCTTTGCCGCCCCACAGCCCCCCCGAACCTACCGCAATCTTGGATTGCTCAACTTGGTACCCCGACCCCTGCGGATCGGCGTCCGGCTCTAGAAAATTGGTGAGGCGCTGTTTTTGGTAGGACTTCAGGAGATGGACCTTGGGAGTGAAGAAAACGGTTCCGATCGCGATTCCCGCCAGCAACGCCACCACCAGGGTCTGTCGAAGCTGCAATCCGCCCAGAAACACTCCCATGACCGCGATGGGCATATACGTAAGCGCCGTGCCCAAATCCGGCTGCGCCAGCACCAGGAGCATCGGGAACCCTACAATGGCGCCCGCCTTGATGAAATCGGACCAGGCAAGCTCCCGCTGGTGCAATTCAGCAAAATACTTAGCCACGGCCAGAATCAGGATGAGTTTGACCCATTCCGAAGGCTGGAAGTGGTTGCCTCCGGGCATCTTGATCCAGCGTCGAGCACCGAGATACTTCTGCCCAAACACCATCACGCCCATGAGAGACGCTACTGCGGCAATGTAAAACCAGTGAACCTGTTCCAGCAGCGCCTGGTAGTTGACCAGGCTCATCAGGAACATCATGCCCACCCCGGCCACAACCCAGTAGATTTGCTTCAAGTGGGATCCAGCGAACTTGGTGTGCATGGTCGCGCTGCGGATCTCCATCACTCCCAATCCGCAGATCAGCAGCACAAAGATCAGCAGCACCCAGTCGAAATCGCGAAATGATACGTAACGTGACATAAAGCAGCTCTTAGCTATTAGCTCTTAGCCTTTAGCTCTCTCGGTGTAGCGCCGGCGTCTTGCCGACTAATCCCTTTTTACTCACTGTCATCCTGAGCGTAGCGTGCTGGTCCGCAACGCGGACCGGCACGCGAAGTCGAAGGATCCCTTGCAGCTCACCGTCACTGCCGACCCGAGAAGGCGTCCGCTTCACCGCGCGAAAACTCAACGCATCCCCGGCGCAGCCGTCGCCGCAACCAGCGGCTTCCCGGACAAATTCTTCGGCAAGTCCACAGCAAACCGACCACTTTGCAGCTTCTCGGCGTCTCCGCCAGCTCCAGGAGCAGTCCACACCGCGCCGATCTCCACTTTGCCATCTGTAGTCGGCTTGTCCGCCATTTTCGTCGGACTGCGGCGCTGCTTCTCTACATAGGCCTTGATTACCTGCGAGGCCACGATCGCCGCCAGCGGACCTTCTTCGCCGCCCTCCCACAACACCACCACAACGATCTCAGGATTCCGGCGCGGGCTCACTCCTACGAACCAGGCATTATTCTTGAATCTGGCTTTCCCATTCTCAATCTTCGCCTTCGCCGAACCACTGATCGTCTGAGCCGTACCCGTCTTCCCAGCAAAATCAATGCCTTGCAGATGGGCTGCCGCCGCAGTCCCCGTCCAGGTGGCGCCCGTGGTGTCCACCAAGTGCTGAGAGGTAACGTCGGCCATGGCGTCGGTAATGATCTCCCAGTTCTTCGGGTCCAGCGGAACCTGAACTTTGTCGGGCAGATCAGCCGCCGGCACGACATTGGGCGGCAGGTCTCCAGGAAACGCTACATGGGGCCGCACCAGCGCGCCTCCGCTGGCAATGCCGCCGATCGCACGCGCCAGCTGCATCGGAGTCACGGCCACCGCGCCCTGCCCAATGCCCACCGAAATAGTTTCCCCTGCGAACCATTTCTGCTTGTAGTTGCGAATCTTCCATTCTTCCGAGGGCATGACTCCGCTGACTTCCTGCGGCAAGTCGATTCCGGTTTTCTGTCCAATGCCCAGCATCGTGGCGTATTTCGCGATGCGTTCAATCCCCAGCTTCTCGGCCAGCGTGTAGAAGAACACGTCGCAGGACTGATAAATCCCTTTGGTAATGTCCACGATTCCGTGCGATCGGTGCTTTTCCGAGATCCAGCAATGGAAATACCGCCCGTAGAATTCCGCCCCGCCGGTGCAATTCACCTTCATATCCTGCGCGATGCCTTCCTGCAATCCGGCGGTCGCCATAATGATCTTGAAAGTCGAGCCCGGAGCGAGCTGCGCCTGGATTGCCTTATTCAGCAGCGGCTTGTCGGGATCGTTGACCAGCTTGTTCCATTGGTCGCGCGAAACACGAACCGCAAAATCGTTGGGATCAAACGTGGGCCGGCTCACCATGGCGAGAATCTCGCCGTTGCGCGGGTCCATGGCCACGATGGCGCCGTTCTTCCCTTCAAGCGCCTCTTCGGCCGCAATCTGCAAATCAATGTCCAGAGTCAGCTTCAGCTGCTTGCCGGGCACCGCGGGCGTTTCGTCGAGATGCCCTACTTCGCGGCCGTGGCTGTTAACCAGCGCGCGCCGCGATCCGTTCTGCCCCATCAGCACTGCGTTGTATTGCCGCTCGACACCGGAAACTCCCACCACGTCGCCAGGGCTGTAGAGCTCAAATTGCGGCTGGTTCAGCATGTCCTCAGTGACTTCGCCGACGTAGCCAATCAGGTGCGCCATGAATCCGTTGCGCGGATACAGGCGCCGGTGGGCCATGATCGTATCCAGTTCGGGCAGTTCGTTGCGGTGCGCTTCGATGAACGAAAGTTCGTCTGGAGTGATGTCTTCCTTGAGAAAAATTGGCTGGTACTGCGGCATGGCCGCGAAATGGCGCACCCGGGCACGCACTTCGTTCGCATCCATGTGCAGGCCCTGGGCGATCAGGTCGGCGTCAGCATTAAGGTCGCGGGAAGAATCGCGCAATAGCAGCGCAGAAAATGACGGGTAGTTGTCGACGATGACGCGGCCTTCGCGATCGAGAATCTTGCCGCGAGGCGCAAGAATCGGCACATTGCGGATGCGGTTTCTTTCCGCCAGATTCGCGTACAAGTCACTCTGCATCACCTGCAGCCGCCACAGGCCGTAGGCCAGCACCAGAAGAATTCCCAGGATCGCGTACTGCGCCGCCGTCAGGCGGATCGCAGAAACTTTTTCGTCACGGCCGAACATCAGTTGTCAGTTCTCGGTTCTCAGTTCTCAGTTTTCAGCATTTGTGCGACGACTGCGGATCAGCCTCGCCTTCCTGCGATACATTTCAATTCTAGCTCTTACAGCCGCCGCTGCGCGCAGCCGAGAGTGACGTAAGTCACTCCTCGTTCTGGCTGAGAACTGAGAACCGAGAACTGAGAACTGGTTTCACGCCCTCTGCTTGAACTTGTCCAAAAAGAAGTACAGGATGACGCCCAGGAAGGCATTCGCCAGTCCGGCTAGGAGCCCGCGACTCCAACTCCAGTTCTGGGTCAAGCTGACCATTCCTCTCGCCACCGTGAACCAGACCGCCGAATGGATGAAATAGAACCCCAGGGTCAGCAGAAACCGGGCTCCGGCATTTTCCACGTCCAACTTCACGCCCAGAGAAGAAGCCAGATAGCCGACCACCGTCTTGGCGATGCCATAAATGCCGATCGGATTGTGCCCCAGCATGTCCTGCAGCAATCCGATCACGGCCCCGGTAAACAAGCCGGAGATGGGATTACGCCGCGCCATGGCGAAATAGATCGTCACCAGCAAAGGTAGATCGAGATACACAGCAAAGCCCGGAAAACGCCGCGGGAGAAACGCCTGCAGGAAGAGGGCTAACAACGGCACGCCCACCGTCACCGGCAGGCTAAACCGGTAGACCTCGAGCTGCTCTCCAGATGTGTAGGTGATGGGCACGCTAGTGTGGACTGTCTTGGGAGTTGGCTGTAGCTGGGTCCACCTTGGGTGCATCAACCTTGGCTGGATCGGGCACAGCCGGAGCTGTCGAAGGCTTGGACTGTGTCGCCGCTGCGCTGGCAGGCTTCGATCCGGCAACCACACCGCCGGAAGAGCTCTTGACCGGCTGCTTTGCAATCGCCTCCCCGCCCGCTGGGGCCGGCTTGGGTACGACTGCCTTTGGTGCAGCCACGCTTCCGACCGGAACCGTAGACGGGCTAGTGGCCACGGTGGCCGGCTTGTCCGGAACCGAAGGCAGCCGCTGCGCCAGGATATCGGCGGCCCGCACCCTGCCCACGTCCGCGGTTTGAGCCTGCCGCTCCTGTCGCTCGGTCACTACCAAAACCTCTTCCAGTTTGCCCAGATTCACTGCGGGCTTAATCCCAATATTCAGAAACAGATCCTTGCCGGCGCCGACCTTCGTCACTGTGCCCACGGGCAAACCCTTGGGAAAGATCTGATCTCCGCCGCTGGTAAGCACTCGCTCACCGGGCGCGACCTGCTCGTCGCTCATCACGCCTTCCAGAACAACTTCGCCGGTCGCCGTGCCTTTTAGAAAACCCTGTAACCGCGATTTTTCCAGGATGGTTCCCACTCCGCTGCTTTGGTCGTTAATCAGCAGCACCTGCGAGACCGAGGGAAACACCTGGAGCACTTTGCCGACAATGCCGTCCGCCGTAATCACGGCCATGTCACGCTTCAAACCCTGATTCTCGCCTTTGTCGATGTACAGCATGCGAGAAGAATCGCTGCCGCTCGACCCGATCACCTGCGCGGCCACGGTCCGGGAGATGTATTGTTCCTTGAAGGCCAGCAGAGCCTGGAGCCGGTGCGCTTGCACGGCATCCTCGTTCAGCCTGACCTGTTCCAGCCGAAGTTGCTCGATTTGCTCCTTGAGTTGGCGATTCTCGGTGCGCACGCCGCGCAAATACACGTAGTTGTGCCAGAGATTGCCGGTGCTGTCCTGCGCCCAGATCAGGACGCGTTCGAATGGGGTGACCAGATCCACGGCCCAGACGCGGATCAATCGCGTGTTCTCCGTGTCGTTACTGCGCTTGACCTGCACCGCAAGCCCTAGTATTTGGAGGAACAGCACGCCCACCAGAATGACCAGGTTGCGGTAGCGGCCGAGTACGGATTCCATAAGTCAGGGATTAGGGATCAGGGAATAGGGATCAGGTCTCTCGGAGTGTTTTTCTGACCCCTGACCCCTAGCCCCTGACCCCTGCTTCCTATTCGATCGAGATTTTGCGCAGCAGCTTGAAGTCCGAGAGCATCTTGCCGGTGCCCAGCACCACGCTGCATAGCGGGTCGTCAGCAATCGAAACCGGCAGTCCGGTTTCTTCGCGAATGCGCTTGTCGAGGTTCTTGAGCAACGCGCCGCCGCCGGTAAGCACAATGCCGCGATCGCTGATGTCGGCCGAAAGCTCGGGAGGCGTACGCTCAAGCGCCACGCGGATCGCATTCATAATTGTGGAAACACATTCGCTCAACGCTTCGCGAATCTCTCCGTCGTCCACGGTAATCGTCTTGGGCACGCCTTCAATCAGGTTGCGGCCTTTGATCTCCATGGTCATGGGCTTGTCGAGCTGATGCGCGGAGCCGATTTCCATCTTGATCTGCTCGGCGGTGCGTTCGCCGATCAGCAGATTGTATTTCCGCTTCAGGTAATTCATGACGGCTTCGTCCATCTGATTTCCGGCCATGCGCACGGAACGCGAATAGACGATGCCGCTCAGCGATATCACCGCGATGTCGGTAGTGCCGCCGCCAATGTCGACCACCATATTGCCGCTGGGTTCGGTGATGGGCAATCCCGCGCCGATCGCCGCCACCATGGCTTGCTCGACCAGATGCACTTCGCTGGCCTTGGCGCGATACGCGGAATCCATGACCGCCCGTTTTTCCACCTGCGTAATCTCCGAAGGCACTCCAATCACAATCCGCGGATGCACCAGCATCTTGCGGTTGTGCGCCTTCTGAATGAAATAGTTCAGCATCTTCTCGGTGACCTTGAAATCGGCGATCACGCCATCTTTCATGGGCTTGATGGCGACGATGTTGCCGGGCGTGCGGCCCAGCATTTCCTTGGCCTCTTTGCCGACGGCTTCCACTTCGCCCGTGTTCTTGTTAATGGCGACGATCGAAGGTTCATTCACCACGATGCCTTTGCCCCGGGCATACACCAGGGTGTTCGCCGTTCCCAGATCGATAGCCAGGTCGCTCGAGAAAATGCTGAACAGCGACCTCAGGTTGTGCCCGCGCGTTGCGCTGGAATTAAATCCGTTTTTTGACATGACGAGGTTCTTTCCGTGTCTTCATTAACCGCTATTCTCCCCGGAAATGCCGGGGCAATATTTTTTTCGGGATGCGGCTGCTGGCTGTTCCTATTCTACGAGATGCTTCGCAACTCTGCCCGAAAGTTCTGCTTCTATGCACCGCGAACCAAACTTCAAACCTGTGCTGTTCTCTCTACTTGTTTCCCTACTGGATGATGATTTTCTTCTGCGTCGTGTTCACTCCGCCCTGCGCGTTCTGTGCCGTCACCGTGATCACAGCCTCTCCCGTCGGCAACGGCGGTGTGAAATAGTGGAATGTGCCGTCGGTGGTGATCATTGGCACCTCCCGCCCATTCACCATGACTCGAGCGCCGGTCTCGGTCTTCCCCGTAACTTCAATCACGTGCCCGTGCTGGATGAACGGATCCAGCTCCAGGTTGATGGCGTCGGTCTGCTTCCCTTTCGGAATGATGGTGAAGCGGTTCTTTTCACTCTCCGCCGATTCCTTCCCCGCGACATCGTAGGATTGCACCATCCAGTAGTAGGCGCCCTCCCCGAGGCTGGTGACTGTAACATCGGCGGTATTAACTTTTTTGTCAACTAGGGTTGAGGAGAAATACGGGTTCCGGGAAATCTGCAGCCGGTAGCCCGTGGCGTTCGCCATCGCCGTCCAGGAGAACTCCACATCCTTGGTGCCTTCGCCGGACGCGAAAATGGGCATCATGTTCGCCGGCGAAATGGGCACCGGAGGCCCGGTTTCCTTGGCCTTTTCCAGATGCGATTCCTGACCGCGGAAACTCACTTTCTCCCACGGCGCCAGGGGCACGGTCTGTCCGTTGCGCGTTACCTCGCCGGATCCTTTTTTCACCAGGATTTCGTGCTGTTCGGTCTTAGGATCGTTACGCACCTGGGCTGCCGATTCCGGAGCCAAAGATGCGGTTGCTCCCGCCACGATCACCGTCGATTTCGACCCCTGCGCGTAAGTGGCAGTAGAAAGATCCACAGTCCCCGTGCTCACCGCCACGGCTACGTTGGTCTGCTGCTGGTCGTTGGACGAGTTTTCCTCGATCACGATCAGCGAGTCCTGCTTGACGGTGTAACTGGTGCCGTCGTTGAACACCACCTTCGCCATGCCTTCCGATCCCGTCTGTACCACGTCGCCTTTATCGAGGGGAACGTTATAGTCGGCCGGCTGCCAGCTGTTGCCGCTGCCTTTTTTTACTCGCACAGTTCCGTCGAGCGCGGTGAAGTGGGCCTGTTGGGCCGTCGACCCCCCCGCTCCGGATGGCGGAGCCATGCCTCCGATCTTTTCCAGAATCCTCC
>Ga0302324_100016805_pt1 | contig 14557 bp, 10 predicted proteins | sample Palsa_T0_1_FD_201949 | JGI IMG/M metagenome (GOLD analysis project Ga0302324, IMG submission 201949) | Peat permafrost microbial communities from Stordalen Mire near Abisko, Sweden - Palsa_T0_1 | ecosystem: Environmental > Terrestrial > Soil > Palsa > Peat permafrost | place: Sweden: Abisko...
AGGAGCTGCGTGCTGCGGGCGGCATGCACGCCGCGATTGTCACTTCCGCCGCAAAAGCAGCCTATGACGCTGCTTTTCCTTGCTTGAGGCCCACGGGGATGCTGCTGGTCGTGGGCCTGCCCTCCGACGCGATCTGCTTTCCGCCGATCATGATGGCGGCGTCTGAGGTGCGCATTCAAGCATCGGCTGTCGGCACACGGCAGGACCTGCGAGAGGTGCTGGCGATGGCGGCGTCAGGCAAAATTCGGTGCCAAGTGGCGACCCGGCCACTGGACCAAGCGAATGAGGTGATGGCCGAATTGCGCAACGGGACCGTGTCTGGCCGTATCGTGCTAACCCCTCGCTGAACGGAGTCGTCCGTGTCACGCTAGGCCGCTCCCGAAGCCTTTTTGGAGACACGCATCCAAAATCCTGATGCAAATCATCGGGTTTCGTATTGACGTTAGTTACCATGATGTGATACCTACACACACAATTCTCGGAGGGTGGCAATCTCGCAGGTTTGCAAAGAGCAAAAGGAGAAGCCATGAGGCAACGGATCTCATTCGCGTTTACCCTTTTCGTGCTGGCCTGTGTGCTGTCAGGGGCGGCGGCCACACACGGCCAAGGCGTGGGAGACTCGGGGAGCCTCAGCGGCACTTTGACTGATCCGACAGGTGGCCTGGTCCCCAACGCAACGGTAACCGCGGACGACGTGAGCCGAGGGATACGCCTGACGGTGACCTCCGACAAGGGCGGCCAGTACCGCTTCAGCAGCCTGACTCCGGGGACGTACAACATCAGCGTGCAGGCGTCTGGATTTCAGTCGGAAATACAGAAGAGTGTCGTGGTCAGCGTGGGACAGACGGTGAACCTGGATTTCCACCTGCTCGTGGCCACCACGTCGCAGACGGTTGAGGTCACCTCCGTTCCTCCCGTGGTGGAAACCGAGCGAGGCAGCCAAGCGAATACTTTGACGCAGCAGTATATAGAGGACCTGCCGATTGACCGCCGCGATTACCTCACTTTCACCCTGCTTCTTCCAGGTGTGTCGGATTCCACGCGGCTGGCCGATGACCAGGACTTCCGAGTGAAGCAAACGCCGCAGAGCGGACTTTCCTTTTACGGAAGCAATGGCCGCGGCAACAGCATCACGGTTGACGGGGGTGAGGCCCAGGACGACGCCGGCGGCGTAAGGCCCACTATCAGCCAGGATGCGGTGCAAGAGTTCCAAGTGAACCGCAGCAATTACACGGCGGAACTCGGCGGCGCGAATGGCGCGTCGATCAACATCGTCTCGAAATCCGGCTCGAACGATATTCACGGCAGCCTATTCAGCTATTTCCGCAACGACGGGATGGATGCTCGCGATCCCTTCGGCTTCAGCCCGGCGCTTAAGCCTGGAGCGGTGTTCGATCCGACGCTACCCGACTCCGTGGGCACGCCCATCAAGGATTCGCTGCAGCGCTATCAATTCGGCGGCTCGGTGGGCGGGCCTATCCGAAAAGACAAAACTTTCTTCTTCGCCGCTTTCGAAGGCTTGCGGCAGGACGCGGAAAATGCGGTGCCCCTGCTGACGAACACATCGATCCTCCGTCCTACTTTCGACCAGCAACAGATTTTCGCGACGCTGGCAGCCAACCCAGCAAACGTGCCTTGCTTGAGTGGCCCTGTCGGCACCGCTGTCGCGAGTGAACTGCCTCCGCCGTACACGGGAATGACCACGCTCCCGGGACCCGTGTGCGCGGCTGCGCTTGCGAACGCACTGACCGTTAACAACGTCAACCCCGCGATTACTCCCATTGGCGCCTACCTTGTGAGCCAATTCGAAACGCAGGGAGGACTCTTCGACTACAATTCCCGCGATTATCTGGCCTCCGCACGCCTGGATCATCGCATTGACGCAAACAACCAGGTCTTTCTGAGCTATCGCTACGCACACGACGTGGAACAAAATCCGGACGTGCAATCTCTGACCGCTTTCTCGGCGGGAAGTTCGATACACGACTATGACAACAACCTGCAGGGCGCCTGGTTTCACCAGTTCAGCCCGACCACGCAGAACGAACTGCGGGTGCAGTGGGATTACAACAGCTTCAATGTGATTCCGAACGAACCCGGACAAGCCGGACTCCAAATTCCGGGATTCATAAACAACCTAGGGACCAACATCTTCTTGCCCAACCTCACGATTCTGCGCCGCTATGAGTTTGCCGATAACTTGACCATGATCCGCGGGCATCACACGATTCAGTTCGGCGTGGACGAATTGCTGCGCGGGAATCACACGGAATCCCACACATTTCTTCCGGGACGCTTCGTCTTCAGCAGCCTTCCTGATTTTGGAACCTTGCTGTCGCCGCAGCTTCCCAGCCTTTCGGCTCTGGAAACCGCCTCGTTCGGACTGCCGCAGGTCTATCAGCAGGGATTTGGCGATGCGGACTACCCTGCCTACACCCGGCCGCTGACGGGACTTTACCTGCAAGACTCTTGGAAGGTTACGCCCACCTTCACCCTGAGCTACGGCCTCCGGTACGACATCGACTCGCAATATCTCCCGCTGAATACCTACTATAAGAACTTCGCCCCGCGTGTGTCTTTCGCCTGGGACCCATTCAAGGATCACAAGACGGTGATTCGCGGGGGCTACGGGATTTTCTACGGACCCATCGACGCGCAGATCCCGCAGGTGGATTTGAGCCTCGGAGTGCTGAACAGGAATCACAGCACGGTGGAAAACAATCACAACACGGCGCAGGTTCCGGATCAGGTTAACAACGCGGTGGGCACCTGCGGAATCGCCGGCGTAATCCCCGGCACAGGAACTAGTCCGTGCACTCGGTACATTTCCATCTACGTGGATCCCCTTGCGCTGCCCCCTCCGGGAATACCGGGTTTGCAAAACTCGGCGGCTGTATTCCAAACCCTTTTTGCGGAGGGATTGATTCAGTGCACGACTCCGACGCCCGGCAACAATGCATGCATCACACCGGCGTCTGTGGCCCCGCTTGGCATTATCGCCGCCAATAACGGCCCTCTTTATCCGCTGACGGTGCTATTCAGCAACCCGCCCAACTACCGGCCGCCGCAATCGCAACAAGCTTCGTTGGGAATTGAGCGTGAGATCGCGCCGGGCTTCTCCATCGGTGTGAGCGGGATTTACTCGCACACGTTGTATCTCCCGGTGGCAATTGACACGAATCTATTGCCAACAACTCCGACGAGCACGGTAACGCTGGCTAGCGGCAAACCGTACTCCTATAAGAACTGGAATCTATTCGCAGGGAGCGACCCGCTGCTCGGTGGACTGCTAGCCCCCGAAACACCTTCGCTACCTTGCGCGGCGAATCCCTTCGCTTGCTTTGTGAATCCGCTGATTACCCAAAACAATCAGTACACTTCCGCGGCGTCGAGCTTGTACGAAGGATTTATTATCGAGGTGAAAAAGCGCTTCAGCGATCACTTCACCATGTTCGGGAACTACACCTTCAGCAAAGGCTTCGACACCTCCACGGATTTCAACACCGACTACGGGCCGCAGGATCCCACAAACCTGGCCCTGGATCGGGGCTTGTCCGAATTTGACGAGCGGCACAAAGTGGTGGTCGCGGGAGTTTTCAACAGCCCGTGGGAGCAGGCGATCCTTTCCGGCTTCCAGCTCTCACCCATTTTTACCTACCACAGCGGGCTGCCTTTCAATCTACTGGCGGGAGGCGAAGTCAACGGCGACAATCACATCACCAACGAACGTCCCCTGGGCGCGCCGCGCGACACGGGTCTGGGGCCCGATTTCGTTGACTTCGATATGCGCTTGAGCTGGCGGCACAAGCTGGGCGAAAAGGCTTCCGTGACGCTTACCGCGGAAGGATTCAATATCGCCAACCGGACGAACTTTGCCAGCGTGAACAACGAAGTGAATCCGTTGTTTGGGATTCAGACGACGCCCGGCGTATGCCCCATCTCAGGGCGATGCGCCACCGGCAATACTTCGTTTAACGTTCACGGCCTGCGGTCCGGCACGGTATTGCCGGACGGGGAGGTCGTGACGCCGAGTACACCGCTCGCTTTCACTTCGGCGTTTCCGAAGCGCCAGGTCCAGCTGGGCATACGGTTTAGTTTTTAGTTCGAGCTTGAGCCACAACGACGGCCCGGGTGCGCTCGTGAATCTCCTCACGAGCGCCGGGCCGCGCCCAGGATTCCGGAATGAAAGTCCAGCAGCTATTTGATCTAAGCGGGCGCGTCGCCATCGTCACAGGTGGCTCCGTCGGGCTTGGCCGGCAAATGGCTGAGGGCCTTGCCGAAATGGGCGCAAACGTAGTGCTTTGCGCTCGCAAGAAAGAACGGTGCGAGCAAACCGCGGGAGAATTGCAAAAGCTCGGCGCGAAAACTTTGGCGCTCGGTTGCGATGTGAAGAACCCCGCCGGTGTGCAGGCGGTCGTGGATGCAGCGCTCGCCGAATTTGGGCGCATCGACATACTTATCAACAACGCGGGCACGTCCTGGGGCGCTCCGGTGGAATCGATGACGCTCGAGCAGTGGAATAAGGTGATCGAGACCAACCTGACTGGGACATTTTTGTTTTCTCAGGCGGTGGGCAAGGTCATGATGGGCCAACGCCGGGGAAAAATCATCAATATCGCCTCGGTGGCCGGGCTGCGTGGTTCGCCTCCTAATTTCTCAGCGATCGGATACAGCGCCAGCAAGGGCGGCGTGATCATTTTCACCAAGGACCTGGCCTGCAAGTGGGGCATGCACAACATTCACGTCAACGCGATTGCGCCGGGCTGGTTTCCCACCGACATGTCGGGAAAAGTGATCGAGCGGAACAAAGAATTAATATTGGCCGGAGTGCCGTTAGGGCGCTTTGGCGGCACACATGATTTGAAGGGTGCCGCCGTTTTTCTGGCTTCCGACGCTTCAGATTTTGTAACCGGGCACATCCTGGTGGTTGATGGAGGTCAGTCCGCCTGATTCAGGCGAAGCAGGCCATGAACATACCACTCACACCTCTCCGCTTTCTACGGTACGCGGAGCAGCAATATCCCGGCAGGACCGCGATCGTTTGCAATCAGGAGCGGCTTACTTACGCGCAATTTTCCGAGCGCGTGGGCCGTCTGGCCGGAGCATTGCGCCAGGCTGGTATCGCGCCGGGCGATCGCGTGGCCTTTCTCGGGGCCAATTGTCACCGCTTGCTCGAAGCCTACTATGGTGTGCCGGAGGCGGGGGCCGTTCTGCTGCCGCTGAACATCCGGCTGGCGCCCGAAGAGTTGGCCTACATCCTGAATGATTCCGGTGCGACGATTCTCTTCGTGGAAAAGCAGTTTCTCGGCTTGGTGGATTCCTTTCGCAAGAACCTTCAAACGGTGAAAATGTTTGTGCAACTGGACGGTGCTCCTGAGGCGCCCTGGCTCGCACCAAAAAACTACGACGCCTTCATTGCAGCAGCTGCACCGTATCGCGCGGACATCAGTGCGATAGATGAAAACGCACTGGCCGAACTTTTCTATACCAGCGGGACCAGCGCGAATCCCAAGGGTGTGATGCTGACGCACAGGAACATCTACCTGCACGCGCTGAACGTGTGCATGGGATTCCAGATCGAAAACGGCGCCGTGGAGCTGCATACCATACCGCTTTTCCACGCGAATGGATGGGGCGTGGCGCATTTCCTCACCTTGCTCGGCGGAAAGCACGTGATGATCCAGCGTTTTGAGACCAAAGAAGTGTTTCGGCTCATCGAAGCGGAAAAGGTCGATTCCTGCAGCCTGGTTCCCATCATGGCGACCGCCCTGGTGAACTGCCCGGAGCGACATAATTACGATTTGAGCAGCCTGAAACGGATTGTCATCGGCGGCGCAGCGTCCTCTCCAACGCTTATTCGCGAGGTGGAGCAAGCCCTGGGCTGCGATTGCTTTTCGGGCTACGGCCTGACGGAGACGTCACCATCACTTACGATTTCTCCGATGAAAGACGGCCTGAACTGGAAAGGCGAGGAGCGCTATGCGGGCCAGGCGATGACCGGCTTCGCATTTCCCGGCACGGAGATACGCGTGGTGGACGCCGACGATCGCGACGTGCCGCGCGACGGGCAAGCCATCGGCGAGATTATCGCGCGCAGCGATGGCGTGATGGAGGGTTACTGGCGCCAGCCCGAAGCTTCCGCCGAAGCTCTGCGCGGCGGATGGTTTCACACCGGAGATATGGCCACTTGGAATGAGGACGGATACATCCTAATCGTAGATCGCAAGAAAGACATCATCGTGAGCGGCGGAGAAAATATCTCCTCGCTCGAAGTTGAAAAGGCCATCTTGGCGAATCCGGCGGTCCTCGAAGCCGCAGTGATTCCGGTCCCCGACGAAAAATGGGGCGAAGTGCCCAAGGCTTTGGTGGTTCTAAAACCGAACGCCGAGGCCTCCGAGTCCGAACTCATCGAGTTCTGCCGTTCACGCCTGGCGCATTACAAGTGCCCGCGCTCATTTGAATTCCTGGATAGCTTGCCCAAGACCGGCACCGGCAAAATCCTCAAAAAGGACATCCGGAAAAAATACTGGCAGGGGCAGGACACAATGCGATCGCGTTTCGCGGCGCCCATGCGCAAGTCCGACGCTTGACCGAACGTGCAGTTGCGCGCGAGAACTTGAAGGAGCCTGAGAGATGGATTTGAACCTAACCGAACAGGAGTTGTCGTTTCGGGACGAGCTCCGCGCGTGGCTCGCCGCCAACCTTCCCAAGGACTGGAGCGAATGGCGGGAAAAACCCATCGAGGAATCGTTCCCCTACCTGCGTGCCTGGCAACGAAAACTTCAGGAAGGCCGCTGGGCGGCCGTGTCGTGGCCCAAAGAATTCGGGGGCCGCAGCGCCACATTGATGGAGCAAGCCATTTTCTGGGAAGAGATGGCGCGCGTGGAGGCCCCGCCCATGGCCAACTCGCTCGGTTTGGGCTTGATCGGTCCGACCATTATTGCTTATGGAACGGAAGCGCAAAAGGAACGTTTCATTCCGAAAATCCTGAGCGCGGAAGAAATCTGGTGCCAGGGTTTTTCTGAGCCGAACGCGGGCTCGGATCTGGCCGGGTTGCAGATGGAAGCGGTTCTCGACGGCCATCACTACATCGTGAACGGCCAAAAAGTGTGGACCAGCTACGGATGGGTGGGCGACTGGTGCGAGCTCGTCGTGCGCACGGACCCCAGCGTCGCGAAGCACAAGGGCCTCACCGTCCTCTTGGTGGATATGAAATCGCGCGGAGTGGAAGTGCGGCCGCTGCGCCAGATGACGGGGGAATCCGAATTCAATGAGCTGTTCTTCCGCGATGTTCGCGTGCCGGCGGAAAACGTTCTCGGCAAAGTGAATGACGGATGGAACGTGGCCATGAGCACGCTGATGTACGAGCGGGGATCGTACGGAGCTCGCTTGCATCTGATTTTCAAGCGTTACATTACTCGGCTGATCGCACTCGCGCGCATTACGCAGCGCAACGGACGTCCTGCGGCCGAGGATCCGCTCATCCGGCAGAAACTTGCACAATGCTTTGCCGAAATTGAAATCATGCGATTCAATCAGATGCGCGCCTTCAGCCGCATCACCGCCACCGGCGTGCCCGGGCCCGAGGGCTCGATCCAGAAAATATTCTGGAGCGAGTTGAACCAGCGCTTCCAGCAAATCGCGCAGGAATTGCTCGGCCCGTATGGCCAGTTGCAGGCAGGCGATCCGCACGCGATCGACAACGGGATGTGGTCTTACGGCTATCTGCGGACGCGTGGGAACACCATCGAAGCCGGCACCTCGGAAGTGCAGCGCAATATCATCGGGCACTTTGTTCTGGGTCTGCCCAGGAGCTATTAAGGGGATCCTCGATGCAATTCGGCTTGAGCGAAAGCCAGGAATTTCTAAGAGACAGCGCGCGCAAGTTTTTCGCCGGCGAATGTCCCAGCGCGGAAGTGCGGCGCCTGATGGAAACGGACACGGCATACGACGCCGCGCTTTGGTCCAAGCTGACTGACCAGGGTTACACCGGCATCATCTTTCCGGAGACGCTGGGGGGCGTGGGCCTGGGCCAGGTGGAACTCATGCTGCTGATGGAAGAGGCTGGACGCGCGTTACTGCCTGGGCCGTTTTTCTCGACCGTGGTGCTGGCGGGCTCCGTCCTGGATGCGGTGGCTTCGCCGGCGCACAAGAACAAATATCTCGCCGCGATCTGCCGGGGAGAAGCTCGCGCCACCGTGGCCATTCTGGAATCCGGCGCGAGTTGGAATCCGCGGGACGTTCATTTAAGCGTGAGCAATGGAAAGATCACGGGCGAAAAGCTCTTCGTCTCGGATGCCGCCGTGGCGGATTTCATCATTGTGATTGCGCGGAATGGCGTGTTTGTAGTCGAGTCCAAGGCTCGCGGGCTGAACATTTCTCCGATGTCGTCCATGGATCTGACGCGCAAACTCTACACTGTCGAATTCGCGGAGACTCCAGCGGAGGAAATTGGCACTACCGCGAACCTCGCGCGGGCTTTCGACATCGCCACGGCTGCGCTGGCGGCTGAACTTGTCGGCGGCATGCAGCGCACACTCGACATCACCGTGGAATACGCCAAGACTCGCAAGCAATTCGGCAAGCCGATTGGGATGTTTCAGGCGGTGCAGCATCAGTGCGCGGACATGTACCTGGAGACGGAGAGCGCGCGCTCCGCTGTGTACTATGCGGGCTGGGCGCTGGAAGAAAAGTCTCCCGATGCGGCTACCGCCGTGTCCATCGCTAAAATGTATGCCAGCGACGCCGGCCGCACCGTGGGCAACCGCGGCATACAAATTCACGGCGGCATGGGCTTCACTTGGGAAAACGACGTTCATTTGTACTACCGCCGGGCAAAAGGATCGGAAACGGCATTTGGCGACGCCACCTTTCATCGCGAGCGCATTGCTTCTCTGGTGATCGATTCCGGCAGCGTCGTGGCGAAAAGCGCGTAAATCCGCAGAGCAGAGGAATCCTTTCATGAATGATCTAGTACAGCTCACGAAAGAAAATGGCATCGGCGTCATCACCATCAATAATCCTCCGGTGAATGCGCTCAGCCCGGGCGTGCCCGAAGGCATTTCCGAAGCGCTGGACCTCATATCCGGCGACGACAGCGTCAGGGCCGCGGTCCTGATCGGCGGAGGCCGAACTTTTGTCGCGGGTGCGGACATTAAAGAATTCGGGAAAATGACGTCGGGCAAGCCGCGCGGAGCAGGGCTGCTCCCGTTGCTCTTGAAAATCGAAGACAGCAGCAAGCCCGTGATTGTAGCGATTCACGGAACGGCCTTCGGAGGCGGCTTGGAGCTGGCGATGGCCGGGCATTATCGCGTGGCAGTTTCTACTGCGCAGGTTGGTCAACCGGAAGTGAAGCTCGGAATTATTCCTGGAGCTGCGGGAACGCAGCGGTTGCCGCGACTGGCGGGAGTGGCCAAGGCCCTAGAGATGTGTGCCACGGGCAACCCCATCAAAGCCGACGAAGCGCTGAAGTTCGGCATCGTCGACCGGATTATCGAAGGCGATCTGCTCGCTGGAGCGGTAGCGTTTGCGCGCGAAGTGGCGGATAAGCCGGCCCCAAAAACGCGGGAGCGGAACGAAAAGCTTGGCGACGCAGCGGAGAATGCTTCCCTCTTCTCGTCTGCGCGGGAAACGGCGGCCAAAAAGCAGCGCGGCTTGCTCGCGCCAGTGGCCGCCATCGACGCAATTGAAGCCGCCACAAAAATGCCGTTCGAAGAAGGTTGTAAGTTCGAGCAGAAGCTCTTCATCGACTGCCTCTTCTCCGAGCAATCGAAGTCGCTTATCCACGTTTTTTTCAGCGAGCGGGAAGTGAGTAAAATTCCCGACGTACCCAAAGAGGCTCCGATTATTCCCATAAAGTCTGCCGCGGTTGTTGGGGCCGGTACCATGGGCGGCGGCATCGCCATGGTGCTCGCTAATGCAGGCATTCCGGTGCTGCTAAAGGAGGCGGATCAAGCGGCGCTCGATCGCGGACTCGCCACCATCAAATCGAACTACGCAAATTCCGTGAAGCGCGGGCGTTTCACCCAGGAAGCCGCGGATGAACGGTTTAACCGCATCACGCCCACGCTCAGCTATGACGGTTTTTCGAACGTCGATCTGGTTATCGAGGCTGTTTTCGAAGGCATGGCCCTTAAGAAGGAAGTGTTCAAGGAACTGGATCGCGTGTGCAAACCGGGCGCGATCCTGGCCAGCAACACTTCGACGCTAAGCATCGACGAGATTGCCGCTTCTACCTCGCGGCCTTCGTTCGTGATCGGCACGCATTTCTTCAGCCCGGCGAACGTCATGCGGCTGCTGGAAATCGTTCGCGGCAAAGCCACATCAAAGGAAGTGATTGCCACTTGCATGCAGCTTTCAAAAACTCTGGGCAAAGTCGGAGTGCTGGTGGGCAACTGCAGAGGATTCGTCGGCAATCGCATGTTCGGCCCCTATCGGCGTGAAGCGCAATTCCTGGTCGAGGAAGGCGCGAGTATCGAAGCGGTGGATAAGGCTCTGGTCGACTTCGGCAACGCCATGGGGCCTCTGGCGGTCGGCGACCTCGCTGGGCTCGATGTTGGCTGGCGCATTCGCAAGGAGTACCAACACCTGGAAGTGCCCGGCGTCCGCCAGCCGATCGCGGAAGATCGTTTGTGCGAGCTGGGCCGATTCGGGCAAAAAACCGGGGCCGGTTGGTACAAATATGACGACCAGCGGCGAGCGAGCCCGGATCCCGCCGTGGATGAACTGGTGCGCCAGTGGGTAGCCGAGGCGGGAATTGTGCAGCGCCAAATCTCCGCTGACGAAATCACGGAACGCTGCATCTACGCGCTGGTTAATGAAGGCGCGCGCATTCTGGAGGAAGGTTACGCGCTGCGAGCTTCCGACATCGACATCATCTATCTGAACGGCTACGGATTTCCCGCACATCGAGGCGGTCCCATGTGGTATGCCGACGCCGTCGGTTTGAAGAAAGTCTATGAACGCGTCTCGGAATTCCACCGGCAACACGGCGAGACCTGGCGGCCGGCTCCGCTGCTGAAGCGGCTTGCGGAGCAGGGCAAGACCTTCGCGGGGTTCGGCAAGGAAGAAGGCGCGGCAGTCTAGCGCCTGATGGATTTGCAAATGGGGATTCTCTTTCTTGTCCGTCACGGCCAAGCTTCGTTTCTCGAGGAAAACTACGACAAGTTGTCCGCGCTAGGAATAGCCCAGGCGCGTCTGCTCGGTGATTACTGGGCCGAGCGCAAGATTCTTTTCGACCGCGCCTGCGCGGGTCCCTGCGAAAGGCAGAGAGATACGGCCCAGATCGTGAGCGAGGCCTACGGCAAGGCCGGTATCGCGTTTCCGGAGCCACAGGTGTTGCCGGAGTTCGATGAATATCAAGGAGAGGCGGTCCTGAAGCGCAGCCTGCCGGCGCTGCTCGAAAGCGATCAAAGAATCCGAGAACTGCATGCGGCGTTTCAATCTTCCACCGGCGTGGCCGAGCAACGCGCGGCCTTCCAAAAATTGTTCGAGGGCGTCATCAGTGGGTGGGTGCACGGCGCGATTTGTCCCGAAGGCGTGGAAACGTGGCCCGAGTTCTGCACCAGGGTAAATTCTGGTCTCGTGAAGTTTCTCTCTGCCGGGAAGAGCGGAGAATGCATCGCGATTTTTACGTCCGGCGGCCCCATCGCAGTTGCCATGCAGCGTGCCTTGCATCTGTCTCCGGAAACTACCTTGCAAGTTACCTGGATGTCGCGGAATTCTTCCTGGAGCGAATTCCTTTACAGCGCCGGGCGTTTTACACTCAGCAGTTTCAATTCTCACGGGCATATCAGCGACCCGGCAATGCTCACGTACCGCTAGAGGGAATTTTGCATGAGCGATTTCCTGGATCATCCGGCGGCCATACGAACGGGCGAAGAGCTTGATTTGGACAAGCTCGAACCATTTTTGCGGGGTCACTTCCCGCTCGAAACGGGCATGCTCCAGGTTCGCCAATTTCCCAGCGGCCATTCGAACTTGACTTACTCTCTGCAACTCGGCTCGCAAGAGCTGGTTCTGCGGCGCCCGCCTTTCGGAAGCAAGGTCAAGTCCGCGCACGATATGAATCGCGAGTTTCGAGTGCTGTCAAAGCTCCACGCCGCGTACCCGCCCGCTCCCGAAGTGATTCTCTATTGCGACGACACGTCCGTCATCGGCGCTCCGTTTTACGTGATGCAGCCGGTCCACGGCATCATCCTTCGGCGGGACATGCCGCCTGGCCTGGATTTTTCCGCGAACACCGCGAGAAGGCTCAGCGAATCCTTCATTGATAATCTCATTCGCCTGCATCGCGTGGATTACGCGGCCGCAGGCCTTTCCGATCTCGGCAAGCCGGACGGATATCTCGAACGGCAGGTTCGCGGCTGGATCGAGCGCTATCATGGTTCGAAGACGCACGACTATCCCGAGGTGGAGAAGCTTTCCGCATGGATGCAGCAGAACATGCCCTCCACCGGCGCCGTTTCGCTGATCCACAATGACTACAAGTACGATAACGTCGTGCTTGATTCGAGCGACATCACCGAGATCGTGGGCGTGCTGGATTGGGAGATGTGCACCATCGGCGACTCCCTGTCTGATCTCGGCGCGGTTCTAGCGTATTGGATCGACACCACGGATCCGGAGGACTTGCAGGAGAATCGCTGGGGACCCACTACGGAACCAGGAAGCCTGACGCGTGCGGAAATCGTGCACTACTACTCACAAAAAACCGGATGCGACACTTCCCGGATCGCTTTCTACCTTGCGTTCGCCCGCTTCAAGCTCGCGGTCATCGTGCAGCAAATTTACTTTCGCTATCAGCAGGGCTTGACCAAGGACGAGCGTTTTGCCTCGATGCCTGGGAGAATCCAAATGCTCTTGCGCGCTTCCTTGCACGGCGCACAAACCGGCCGAGTTTAAGAGACATCGAATTTCTGGGCGCGGTCGTTCGAATCCGTGTTCAAATGCCGCGCCATCAGGAATAGTAACGCACGACCCACTCCGCGACACAAACCGGCTTGGCGGAGCCTTCATTTTCTACCGAGACAGAATAGGTCGCTTCGACAGAGTCCGGGAGTTCTTTGAAATCGTGCAGTGTGAACCGCCCGCGAATTCTGGAATCGGCGCGCACCGCCGCCGGAAAACGTACGCGATTCAACCCGTAATTCACCGCGAGCCGCAGGCCGCCTTGAATTTGAACGGCCTCTTTGATCAGGTGGCTGAGCAATGAAAGCGTAAGAAAACCGTGAGCGATTGTGCCGCCATAGGGCGACTCCTTGGCCGCCCGGGCACGGTCCAGATGTATCCATTGCCGGTCTTCGGTGGCTTCGGCAAATTGGCCGATTCGCTCCTGCGTCACGCGAAACCATTCCGTGACACCAATCTCGCGGCCCAGCAATTCCTTGAGTCCTTGCGGATTCTTGACAATGAGAGATGCCATCAGTCGGTTCCCAATTAGTGCAGCCCTGATTCCCCGTCCGGATTTTTGCCTTTGGCCAACTCCCACTTCGCAATCGATTCCGCGTGTACTTCGTCCGGCCCGTCGGCTAAACGCAGCGTTCGGACCATGGCCCAGGAGGCGGCCAGAAAAGTATCCTGCGAAACTCCGGCGCCGCCGTGCGCTTGGATCGCTCGATCCAGAACGCGCAAGGCAACGTTGGGCGCCACAATCTTGATCATCGCAATTTCGGCCCTTGCCGCTTTGTTCCCCACCGTATCCATCAAGTGCGCCGCTTTCAGCGTGAGCAAACGAGCCTGTTCGATCTCCATGCGAGACTCGGCGATCCCGGCGCGAATCGTTCCCTGCTCGGCCAGCGGCTTTCCGAAGGCCACCCTTGTTTGCACGCGTTTGCACATGGTTTCCAGGGCGCGTTCGGCGACGCCAATGCATCGCATGCAGTGATGAATCCGCCCGGGGCCCAAGCGGCCCTGCGCAATCTCAAACCCGCGTCCTTCGCCGAGCAGCATATTCGCGGCCGGAACACGCACGTTTTCGAAATGAATCTCGGCGTGGCCATGCGGCGCGTGATCGTAGCCAAAAACACTCAAGAGCCGCACGATCGTTACTCCCGGAGTGTCGAGCGGGACCAGAATCATCGATTGCTGTTTGTGCAGCGGCGCCGTGGGATCGCTTTTACCCATAAAGATGGCGATCTTGCAGCGCGGATCGCCCGCACCGGAGGACCACCATTTCCGCCCGTTGATCACGTACTCATTCCCATCTCGCACGATGCTCGCGGAGATGTTGGTGGCATCCGAGGAGGCCACCTCCGGCTCCGTCATGGCAAAGCAGGATCGGATTTCTCCGGCCAGGAGCGGCTTCAGCCATTTTTCTTTTTGCGCCGCCGTGCCATAGCGCGCCAACACTTCCATATTCCCGGTGTCTGGCGCGGAACAATTGAACACTTCGGGTGCGATGTGGCTGCGGCCCATGATTTCACACAGAGACGCATATTCCAGATTGGTCAGCCCCGCGCCGTTCGGATCGTCCGGCAAAAACAAATTCCATAATCCCTCGGCGCGCGCCTTCGACTTGAGTTCTTCGATAATCTTTGTCGGCTTCCAGCGTTCGCGC
>Ga0302324_100016807_pt1 | contig 14557 bp, 12 predicted proteins | sample Palsa_T0_1_FD_201949 | JGI IMG/M metagenome (GOLD analysis project Ga0302324, IMG submission 201949) | Peat permafrost microbial communities from Stordalen Mire near Abisko, Sweden - Palsa_T0_1 | ecosystem: Environmental > Terrestrial > Soil > Palsa > Peat permafrost | place: Sweden: Abisko...
GATCGTGAAGGCGAGCGCGCACAGGCCGGCGTTCGTGCAGATGTTGCTGGTCGCCTTCTCGCGACGGATATGCTGCTCGCGGGTCGACAAGGTCAGCACCCAGCCGCGCTTGCCGTCGACGTCGACCGTCTCGCCGACCAGCCGGCCCGGCATCTGGCGCACGAACCGGTCGCGCGTTGCGAACAGCCCGACATAGGGCCCGCCGAAATTCAACGCGTTGCCGATCGACTGGCCTTCGGCGACGACGATGTCGGCGCCCATCGCGCCGGGCGGCTGCACCGCGCCGAGCGACACCGCCTCGGTGACGGCGACGACCAGCAGCGCGCCTTTTTTGTGTGCCGCTTCCGCCAGCGCGCGCAGGTCGCACAGCCGACCGAAGAAACCGGGATTCTGCACCACCACGCAGGAGGTCCGCTCGTCGATCAGGGCGCTAAGGTCCTCGTCTCCGGCGACGTCGGGCGGCGCCATGTCGGCGGTGAAGCCGGCGAGCCTGGCGTGGGTCGCGACGATGTCCCGGTAGTGCGGATGCAGACCGCCGGACAGCAGCGCACGGCTCCGCTGGGTCACCCGGTTGGCCATCAGGACCGCCTCGGTGCAGGCGGTCGAGCCGTCATACATCGAGGCGTTCGCGACATCCATGCCGGTGAGCAGCGCCACCTGGGTCTGAAACTCGAACAGATATTGCAAGGTGCCCTGGGCGATCTCGGGCTGGTAGGGCGTGTAGGAGGTCAGGAACTCGCCGCGCTGGATCAGATGATCGACCGCGGCCGGCACATGATGGCGATAGGCGCCGGCGCCGATGAAGAACGGGGCCGATCCGGCCGGCAGATTCTTCGCCGCCATGCGGCCGAGCGTGCGCTCGACCTCGAGCTCGCCCTGGTGCGGCGGCAGATCGACCGGCCGGTCGAGCCAGGCCGCCTTGGGGACATCGGCGAACAGCGCGTCGATCGAGGCGACGCCGATGGTCGACAGCATGGCGCGCCGGTCGGCATCGGTCAGCGGCAGATAGCGCATCAGGCCAGGCCCTCGACATAGGCCGTGTAAGCCGCCTCGTCCATCAGGCTGTCGAGCTGCTTGGCATCCTTGATGCGCAGCTTGAAGAACCAGCCGTCTTCGGTCGGCGCCTCGTTGACGATGCCCGGCGCATCGGCGAGCTCGTTGTTGATCGCGATCACCTCGCCCGACAGCGGCGCGTAGACTTCGGAGGCTGCCTTGACGGATTCGACGATCGCGGCCTCCTTGTCCTGCTCGACCTGCTTGCCGACCGCCGGCAGCTCGACATAGACGACGTCGCCGAGTTGGGTCTGCGCATAGTCCGTGATGCCGACGGTCGCGACGTCGCCGTCGACGCGCACCCATTCGTGGTCCTTGCTGAATTTGAGCTCGCTCATGTCGGTCTCCGGTTAGGGACGATGGTAGCGGTGCGGCGTGAAGGGCAGCTTTGCGACGACGGCCGGGCGCGGCTGGCCGCGCACGACCAGCTGCACCGCGCTGCCCGGTGTCGCGTGCGACGTGGCGACATAGCCCATGGCGACCGGGCCGCCGACGGTCGGCCCGAAGCCGCCGCTCGTGATCTCGCCGATCGTGGCACCGTCTTGCGTGGTGATGCGAGTGTGCTCGCGCGCCGGCGCCTTGCCGTCGGGCTTGAGCCCGACGCGCTTGCGTGGCGCGCCCTTCGCGAGCTGCTTCAGGATGATCGCGGCACCCGGAAAACCGCCGGTCTCGCGCCGGCGTTTTTGAATCGTCCAAGCCAGGTCCGCCTCGATCACCGTCGTGGTCGTGTCGATGTCGTGGCCGTACAGGCACAGCCCGGCCTCGAGCCGCAGCGAATCGCGCGCGCCCAGGCCGATCGGCTTGACGCGCGCGTCGGCGAGCAGCGTGCGTGCCAGGCGCTCCGCCGCGTCGGCGGCGACCGAGATCTCGAAACCGTCCTCGCCGGTATAGCCGGAGCGCGTGACGAAGCAGGGCAGTCCGGCGACCCGCAGCGCGGCGCCGCTCATGAAGCCGAGCGCGGCGGCTTCCGGCGCGTGCGGCGCCAGCGAAGCGGCGGCCTTCGGCCCTTGGAGCGCCAGCAGCGCGCGCTCGGGCAAAGTCGTCACCCGGCAATCCTGGGCGAGATGCGCCTGCAGATGCGCCAGGTCGGCGGTCTTGCAGGCGGCGTTGACGACCAGGAACAGATGGTCGCCCGCGTTGGTCACCATCAGATCGTCGAGAATGCCGCCTTGCGCGTCGGTGAACAGCGTGTAGCGCTGGCGCTGCGGCTTCAACCCGACGATGTCAGCCGGCACCAGGCGCTCCAGCGCCGCCGCGGCACCGGCGCCGTCGAGCCGGATTTGGCCCATATGCGAGACGTCGAACAGTCCCGCGTGGCTGCGCGTCCAATGATGCTCGGCGAGGATGCCGGTCGGGTACTGCACCGGCATGTCGTAGCCGGCGAACGGCACCAGCTTGGCGCCGAGCGCGCGATGCAGCCCGTCGAGCGGCGTGAAGTGCAGCGGATCGTCTGCCGACAAGCGGACCTCCGAGGACAAGCGACCATCGCGCGAATCGCCGGACGCAGTGCGCCCGGTTCACGAGACGGCCCCCTCTGTCCTCGGACCTGAAAGATTGCCGCACGACGTTGTCGTGCGCCTTACCTCTTCGGTGGGCGGGCGCAACGCGCGCACGCCGCTTTCCAGAGCGCCATCCCCCTGCGGTCCTGTGGCCTGAGAGTTTCCGGGGCCGTTTGCTCCTTCGGCGCCGGCGAGGCTAGAGGTCCGCGCCGGTCTCTCCCGCAGGGTTCCTCGGCGTGGTCGAACCCTATCAGGCGACGGCGCGAAGTTCAATCGCGCGGGTTGGTCCGAACGGCGGCGCTCAGGCCGTGTCGGCGCCGTAATAGAGCATGACGGTGTGGCGCGCCTCGGCGAAGAACAACCAGCGCTCCACCAGCAGGCCGAGCGCGACCGCCGGGGTGGCGAGCACGCTGGCGGCCGCGCCCGGCCAGCCGCCGATCAGCCCGGCGAGCAGCGCCAGCGCGAACGGCGCGACGAAGCCGGCGCCCAGCGCGATGCGCCGCAACTTGGCGGCATGCTTGCGCGCGATCCGGAAGCCCATCTCGCGCATCAGGTAATTCTCCTCGGTGTGCGGCGCCTCGAGCAGCCGCACCGGCGCGGCCAGGCCGGTCGCGGTCGCCGGCGTGCTGGGCGCGGCGCTGCCGTCGATATGGCGCCAGTAGCCGAGCTTGAGCGCGCCGGCGAGCGCGATCAGGACGAGCGTGGTGACGGTCAGCGCGACGCTGCCGTAGCCCGCCAGACGCGCCAGCGCATCGAGCAGCACCGCGCCGGACATCAGGCCGAGCGCGAGATAGTTCGGCACCACCCAGCGATTATGCCAGCGCTGGATGGTCGCCAGCGAGGCGTAGATCATCCCGGTGCAGATCAGGGTCAAGATGGCGCCGAGCGCGGCGAGCACGCCGAGCGCCGCCCAGCCGCCCGAGTTGCGGCCGAGCCAGATCCAGCCGAACGCGAAGCCGAGCGCCGGCAGGTAGGTCGCGACCGACGCGACACCCTCGCGGCTGAGCCACGAGGTGCGCCATTGCGAGAACGCGCGCCAGGCCCGCTCGGGCCGGCCGAGATGGAACGTCGAGGCGAGCAGGCCGAAGCTGATCAGCCCGAGCGCCAACCCGAACGCGGCGATGCCGAAGGCTGGTTCCGCCGGCAGCAGGCCGAGCGCGCCGAACAGCCCCAGCAGCATCAGCAAGCCGTAGCCGGCGCCCGACGCGGTGGTGAACAGAATGACGGACAGCGCGGGATGCATCAGCGCGTCGCTCGCGGCGCAGCCTCACCCCTCCCCCGTTGCGTAGCAATGGGGGAGGGGTTGGGGTGGGGGCGTGGACCGTGCATCGAACGCCGCCGCGCGGCGCGCGCGCAGGGTTCACCACAGAGACACGGAGGGCACAGAGGTGGCGTGCCACGCCGCTGCGGCGTGCTCAGCCCGGCACGATCGCATGGATCTCGCCGCGCGCAGCGCGGCATTGAGCTCAGTGTATCGAGGCGAGCCATTCGAAGCGGCAAGCCACCTCCGTGTCCTCCGTGTCTCCGTGGTGAACCTTCTTTGCCGCGGCAACGCGTACCGTACGTTCTTGGCCCCCACCCCAACCCCTCCCCCATTGCTGCGCAACGGGGGAGGGGTGAGTTGTGGAGCGTCATGGCGAGGCGTGCAGTGACGCGTGGTGAAGCGCGGTCGGCAGAGCCTTCGGAAGGGGACGCCACGGTGATCTTATCGCGACAGGATCTTGTCGATCCAGCCGAGCAGGCCGGTCGCCGTCGGTTCCATGGTCGGCGTCAGCGCGGCGGGCGCGCCGGTGCAGCCGGCGGCGGTCTTGGCAGGGCGCGGCGGCAGATATTTGTTGGTCGGCCGATAGCCGAGCTCGGGCATCAGATCGTAGCCGCCGCGCTCGGCGACCAGGCGCGACACCGGCGACGACGGATCGCCGAGATCGCCGAAATGGCGCGCCGTCGCCGGGCAGGTCGAGACGCAGGCCGGCACGCGATCGATCTCGTCGAGATGCTCGTTGTAGATCCGGTCGATGCACAGGGTGCATTTCTTCATCACGCCGACATCGTCGTCATATTCGCGCGCGCCGTAGGGGCAGGCCCACGAGCACAGCTTGCAGCCGATGCACATGTCTTAGTCGACCAGCACGATGCCGTCCTCGGCGCGCTTGTAGGACGCGCCGGTCGGGCACACCGTGACGCAGGCCGGCTCGGCGCAATGCAGGCAGGATTTCGGGAAATGCACGGTCCGCCCGTGTTCCGCCTCGCCGGTCTCGAAGCTGTGGATGCGGTTGAACCACACGCCGGTCGCGCCGGCGCCGTAGGGATTGCGGTCGGTCAGCGGCGCCATCGCGCCGCCGGTGTTCCATTCCTTGCAGTTGACCGCGCAGGCATGGCAGCCGACGCAGATGTCGAGATCGATCACCAGCCCGAGGCGCTTGGGCGGCGGCGGCGGCAGGCCGGTCATCGGCCCCCCTTGCTCCCGGTCTCGCTTTCGCGCGCGGCGCGGAAGCGCGCGCCGTAGCGCAGAATCGACGGCCGCGGCGGCAGGCTGGGCGGAATCGGCAGGGTGTCGAAATGCGGCTCGCTCAGCGCCACGCCCTGCGACGCGGCCTTCTCGACGCGCACGCGCAGATCGTACCAGGCGGCCTGGCCGGTCACCGGGTCGGCGTTGGCGTAGCGGTACTCGCCGCCGCGCGCCGGCAAGAGCTCGGAGATCACGTGATTGAGCAGGAAGCCACGCGTCGCCTCGGGCGCGTCGGGCGCCAGATTCCATGCGCCGGCGCGTTTGCCGATCGCGTTCCAGGTCCACACCGTGTCGCGGTTGACGCCGTCCATCAGCTTGACCTGGCCACGCACCTTGCCGTGATGGCTGGTGATCCACACCCAGTCGCCTTCGGCGATGCCGAGCGACGCAGCCGTCACGTGATTCATGTAGAGCCGATTGGCGCCGTGGATCTGGCGCAGCCAGGCATTCTGCGAATGCCACGAATGATACATCGCCATCGGCCGCTGGGTGATCGCGTGCAGCGGAAATGAGGCGAGGTCGATCCCGGCGCCCTCGAACGGCGGATACCACATCGGTATCGGATCGAAATAGGTCCGCACGCGCTCGCGCTCGCGCGCCGGCGGTTGCACCGCGCCGTGGCCTTCGGCCGCCAGGCGGAACCGCTGCAGCGGCTCGGAATAGAGCTGCAGCACGATCGGCTCGGCCTTGCCGATGAAGCCCATCTGGGCGGCGAAGGCGAGATAGTCGCGGTTGGCATGCTTGAAATAGCGCTGCTCGGGCGGCAGCTCGTGGCGCCAGAAACATTGGTTGGCGACGTAGCGCTCGAGCTGCTGCGGATTGACCGCGCCGCGCCCGGTGGCGCTGCCGTCGGCGCCGCGCCAGCCGGCCAGCGAGCCGATGCCGGGGCTGCGCTCGTGATTCACGAGATAGTCGGGGTAGAATCCCGGATAGCGCGGCGTGCCGTCCGGCTTGACCAGGCCGGGCAGGCCGAGCCGCGCGCCGAGATCGATCAGCACGTCCTGGAACGGCCGCACGTCGCGCTCGGGCTTGACGACCGGCTGGCGGATCGAATCGGCGGCGCCGTCGGCGTCGCAGATCGGCCGGTCGAGCAGCGAGATGCAGTCCCAGCGCTCGAGATAGGTGGTGTCGGGCAGCACCAAATCGGCATAGGCGACCGTCTCGGAATAATACGCGTCGGCATAGATGATGTGCGGGATGCGATAGCTGCCGTCGGGCTCGGTGTCGGTCAGCATCGCGATGGTCCCGGCGGTGTTCATCGCCGAGTTCCAGCTCATGTTGGCCATGTACATGAACAGCGTGTCGATCTTGTAGGGGTCGCCCTTCCACGCGTTGGTGATCACCATGTGCATCATGCCGTGGGCGGCGAGCGGCGCCTCCCAGGAGAATGCCTTGTCGATGCGCAGCGGCGTGCCGTCGGGCCCGACCAGCAGATCCGCGGGGCCGGTCGGGAAGCCGAGCGGCGGGCCGGGCATCACCTGGTTGGGCGCCACCTGGTCGGCGCGCCCGGTCGGCTTCTGCGCCGGCGGGATCGGTTTGGGGAAGGGCGGCTTGAAGCGGAACCCGCCGGGCACGTCGATCGAGCCGAGCAACATTTGCAGCAGGTGAATCGTTCGGCAGGTATGGAAGCCGTTCGAATGCGCCGAAATGCCGCGCATCGCATGCATGCTGACTGGCCGGCCGATCATGCGCTCGTGGCGCCGGCCCGCCCAGTCGGTCCACGGCACCTCGAGCACGACCTGCTGCTCGAACGCGGCGTGCGCCAGCTCGGCGGCGATGCGTCGGATCGTCGCCGCCGGAATGCCGCACGTCTCGGCGACCGCATCGGGTGCGTAGCGGGCCTCCAGGAAGCGTTCGCCGATCAGCTGCAGGGCCGGCACCGCGGTCGCGCCGTCGGGCAGCCGATAGCTGCCGACCAGCGCCGGCGCGACATCGGCCGCGAGCGCGTTGGCAAGCGCACCGCGCCGTGCGTCCCAGCACAGCGGATTGCCGTCGGCGTCGCGCGCGAACAGGCCGTGATCGGCGGCGCCCGGGCGCTGGATCACCAGCCACGGCGCGTTGGTGTAGCGCACCAGATACTCGAAATCGATCTTCTCGGCGCGCAGCAGCTCGTGGATCAGCGCCGCGACGAACAGCCCGTCGGTGCCCGGGCGGATGCCGAGCCACTCATCGGCGATCGCCGAATAGCCGGTGCGCACCGGATTGACCGAGACGAACTTGGCGGCGCCGCGGCGCTTGAGCGCGCCCAGCCCGAGCTTGATCGGATTCGAATCGTGATCCTCGGCGATGCCGAACATCAGGAAATAGCGGGTGTGGTGCCAGTCGGGCTCGCCGAATTCCCAGAACGAGCCGCCGATCGAATAAAGCCCGGCGGCCGCCATGTTGACCGAGCAGAACCCGCCATGCGCGGCGTGATTGGGCGTGCCGAACTGGCTCGCCCACCAGCCGGTCAGCGCCTGACTCTGGTCGCGCCCGGTGAAGAAGGCGAGCTTGCGCGGATCGGTCCGCCGGATCTCGCCCAGCCAGCCGGTCGCGATCGCGAGCGCCTCGTCCCACTCGATCTCCTGGAACTCGCCGCTGCCGCGCGCGCCGACCCGCTTCAGGGGCTTGGTCAGCCGCGCCGGCGAGTTGTGCTGCATGATGCCGGCCGAGCCCTTGGCGCACAGCACGCCCTTGTTCACCGGATGGTTGCGGTTGCCTTCGATGTAGCGGATCTGGCCGTCGGTCAGATGGACCTTGATGCCGCAGCGGCACGCGCACATGTAGCAGGTCGTGTAGCGGACATCGTCGCTGACGCTCGGCGAGGTATCGATGCGGGCGCGATCCTGCGCGCTCCGCCCTCGCGGTTTCTTGGCCATACCGATAGACTCCCTCGAGCCCGGTTGTACGACGCCGTGCGCGGCGCCGTCCACTGGCCTAGTGTCCGATCGCGCAAATCCGCGATCCGCCCGGATCGCGGATTTGCGCGTGAATCGGCCACTATTCTTCGATTCGACGTACCGACTTTCTGCGAAAGTCGGTGAGGCGGAGTCGGCAGGTGCGGATGCGCATCGGGGTTGATCTGGGCGGCACCAAGATCGAGGCGATCGCGATCGATTCAGCCGGCCGCGAGCTGGCGCGCCGCCGCGTGCCGAGCCCGGCGCGCGACTACGACGAGATCGTCGCCGCGATCGCGGGCCTGGTCGCCGAGCTCGAGGGCGCGCTCGGTGCGACCGGCTCGGTCGGCGTCGGCATCCCGGGCGTGATCTCGCCGGCGACCGGCCTGGTCAAGAACGCCAACACGACCGTGCTGATCGGTCGGCCGTTCGACCGCGACCTCTGCGTGCGGCTCGGTCGCGAGGTGCGCCTGGCCAACGATGCCAACTGCTTCGTGATGTCGGAAGCGGCCGACGGCGCGGCGGCCGGCGCCGCCGTGGTGTTCGGCGTCATCCTGGGCACCGGCGTCGGCGGCGGGCTGGTGATCGACGGGCGCATCATGCCGGGCGCCAACGCGATCGCCGGCGAGTGGGGCCACAATCCGCTGCCCTGGCCGACCGATGACGAGCGGCCCGGGCAGCGCTGCTATTGCGGCCGGCGCGGCTGCATCGAAACCTTCCTGTCGGGTCCGGGCCTGGCGCGCGATTTCGCGCACGCCGCCGGGCGATCGCTCGATGTGCCCGGCATCGTCGCGGCTGCTGCCGCCGGCGACGGCCCGGCCGGCGCGGCACTCGAGCGCTACATGGACCGGCTGGCCCGCGCGCTCGCGACCGTGATCAACATCGTCGATCCCGACGTGATCGTGCTCGGCGGCGGCCTGTCGAACCTGGCGCAGCTCTACGACACGGTGCCGCGCCGCTGGGCCGCCTTCGTGTTCTCCGATGCGGTCAGGACACGCCTCGTCCGCGCGCGTCACGGCGATTCGAGCGGCGTGCGCGGCGCGGCGTGGCTATGGCCGGCGAGCTGATGCCGTCCGGTGCCCGGGGCGCCGCGACCGGTTCATGCTGTCAAATCTGGTGGGATAAACAAGACGGGGCCGCGCTAACCGCGCGGCCCCGGGCCAGTGGCGGCCGATCGACGATCGGACGGTTTACTTGGCGGCGTGGAAGGATGGTCGGTCGGAGCGCTCGGAGCGGCTCGGGCGCGATGCCGGCACATAGGCCTTGGCGGCGTGCTCGATGCAGTAGGGCTTGCCGGCAACCGGCGCGGCGCCGCAGAAATGGAAACCGGGCTCGCGCGGATGGCCGATCGGCCAGGAACAGGCCGGCCCCTTGAGCTCGATGACGGGGGGCTTCTCGACCCGTTTGATCGGCGACTGGCGGGGCGCCAGATGCAGCCGGTTGACCTTGCCGACCACCGCGTTTTTGGTGATTCCGAGGCGACGGCCGATCTCCGCGGTCGTCAACCCTTCCGTCCACAGTCTGCCCAGTGCGTCGACCTGTTCTTGAGTCCAGTCCATGTGTCACACTCCCTCAAGAAGTTGTGGCACATTATCGCCAACCCACTAAATCTTGCAAGGGCCGTGTGACGAATTTTGTTCGTCACCGGCCGCACCCAGCCGAAAACGGCGGAATCCCGCCGAATCTAGTGGGAATGGCGCGGAATCTTCTCGACGATCCGGTGGTAGTGGGTCGCCAGCTCCATGCACATACCTGTTGAGAGCTGGCCCACCGTGCTGCGGTAGATCTCCTCCCACGGGGTCTGATTCTCGAGCGCGGGCGGCTTGAGGGCGCGCCGGCGCGCCGCGAGCGCCTCGTCGGACAGCAAGAGGTCGACCCGGCGCGCCTTGAGGTCGATGCGCACCCGGTCGCCGGTCTGGATCAGCGCCAAGCCGCCGCCGACCGCCGATTCGGGCGAGGCGTTGAGGATCGACGGGCTCGCCGAGGTGCCGCTCTGGCGCCCGTCGCCGATCGTCGGCAGGGTCAGGATGCCGCGCTGGATCAGCGCATCGGGCGGCTGCATGTTGACCACTTCGGCGCCGCCCGGATAGCCGACCGGCCCGGCGCCGCGCACGAACAGCAGACAATTCTCGTCGATGTCGAGCGCCGGGTCGTTGATCCTGGCGTGGTAGTCCTCGGGTCCTTCGAACACGATGGCGCGGCCCTCGAACCGGTCCTCCTGGCCGGGCCGCTCGAGATAGCGCTTGCGGAACTCGGGGCCGATCACCGAGGTCTTCATCAGCGCGGAGTCGAACAGATTGCCGTGCATCACCATGAAGCCGGCCTGCCGCATCAGCGGCTCGTCGATCGAGCGGATGACGCGGCGGTCGGTTGCCCTGGTGTCGCGGCAATTCTCGCCCATCGTCTTGCCCGTCACCGTCAGCGCGGTCTCGCGGATCAGCTTCTTGTCCATCAGCTCGCGCACCACCGCGGGGACGCCGCCGGCGCGATGATAGGCCTCGCCGAGATACTCGCCGGCCGGCTGCAGATTGACCAGCATCGGCACGTCGTAGCCGACGCGTTGCCAGTCCTCGATGTCGAGCTCGACGCCGATATGGCGCGCGATCGCGTTGACGTGGACCGGGCAGTTGGTCGAGCCGCCGATCGCCGAGCACACCACGATCGCGTTCTCGAACGCTTCTCGGGTGAGGATGCGAGACGGCGTCAAATTCTCGTGCACCATGCCGACGATGCGCCGGCCGGTGTCGTAGGCGATCTGGCCGCGCTCGCGATAGGGCGCCGGGATGGCGGCGCAGCCGGTCAGCGACAGGCCGAGCGCCTCGGCCAGCGAGTTCATCGAGGTCGCCGTCCCCATGGTGTTGCAATGGCCGGCGCTCGGCGCCGACGCGGTCACCATCTCCATGAACTCGTCATAGTCGATCTGCTTGGCGGCGAGCAGGCGGCGGGCCTCCCACAGCACCGTGCCCGAGCCGGCGAGCTTGCCCTTGTGCCAGCCGTCGAGCATCGGCCCGCCCGACAGCACGATCGCGGGCAGGTCCATGGTGCAGGCCGCCATGATGCAGGCCGGCGTGGTCTTGTCGCAGCCGGTGGTCAGCACGACGCCGTCGAGCGGATAGCCGTGCAGGATCTCGACCAGGCCGAGATAGGCGAGGTTGCGGTCGAGCGCCGCGGTCGGCCGCTTGCCGGTCTCCTGGATCGGATGGACCGGGAACTCGAGCGGCACGCCGCCGGCTTCGCAGATGCCCGCCCGGACGCGTTGCGCAAGCTCGAGATGGTGGCGATTGCACGGCGACAGATCGCTGCCCGTCTGGGCGATCCCGATGATCGGCTTGCCCGACTGCAGCTCGGCGCGCGTCAGCCCGAAATTCAGATAGCGCTCGATATAGAGCGCGGTGTCGCCGGGATGCTCCGGATCGTCGAACCACAGCTGGCTGCGCAGCTTGACCGGCTTGGTCTGCGATGACATGGCGATGCTCTCTTTTCAAAGCTGGGGAATTGGGGCGCGCTCCCAAACGCGCTCGGATCGCTCCGACAAACCATAGCGACCCGGCAACCGACGGGCAAATTATCGGGTGGCTAGATCGGTATCGTGGGCGCGTCGGCCAGCGCGATGACCTTACTCGAAAGGAGCTTGCTGCCCGCGAGTTTGCGGCACAGCGCCTCATCTGCGGTCACCATGGCGCAGCCCAGGGCCTCGGCCAGCGCTAGGTAGGCGCAATCATACGCGGGATGATCGAGTCCGATCGACAACTTGGTTGCGGCCGTGAGGAGCGGGCGCATCGGTGCGAGTTCGATGTCGGCGCGCTCGAGCAGCCGTGCGGCGAGGACTACCTCCTCTTCCGTCAACTCTTTCCGGCGAAGCTTTTTCCAGAGGACGTTGGCGCATTCGATCGTCAAGAGGTCGGGGGCCGAGAGCCGATGCCGGCGCAAGAGCAGCGCCTCTGACGTCCCGGGCTCCTCGACGAGCCATTTGATCGCCACGCTCGCGTCGATGACCAGCCGTGTCACCGCTCATCGCGTCCCTCACGCTGGAGCCGCTCGGCCGGCGTGTGACGCCGACCTCTGGTCAGCGCCCGCAACTCCGCCGCCAAGTCGTCAAACTGCAGCTCGACCTCGCTGCTGAGTGCCTGCCGGAGGATTGCGCGCGCCTCGGCTTCGGCCGATCGGCCATGCCGGACCGCCCGTCGCTTGAGGCGCGCGACCAGATCATCGTCCAGGTTCCGGATGCTTAAGCTGCGGGACATCGGCGGCCACGAATCGACATCATTGCTGGCAACGCTAGCAAACCAGGCCGGGCGGCGCAAGGGAAGCTAGTTTTCAGCGGCGGTCAGTCTGAACTTTGGTCCAGCGGCAACCCATGCAACCTCAAATAAGGTGAGCTTGTCCCAATAGCCGCGTTGGAAAACGATCTCGCTTTCGACGACGTGAAAGAATCCACATCCCCGCATCCCGAGTGGATCTCGCCATTCAAGAATTGCCCATTCACCTTCTTCAAAAATGTTCTCTGGAATGCAGATCATTTCGGCGCGGGCAAATTCGTCTCTGAACATAGTGCGAATTGCTTCACGTCCGGAAACCGGCGCTTCCGGCACCTGGTAGTTGGTCGCAGTCTCGCTGTAAAAGGCCGCCAGCCTATCAACATTGCGCCCATTGAACGCGTCGACCCAAACTTGAACAGGTTCGCGCGGTCCCATGAGTCCCTACGAGTTGGGTGCCTCTTATGCAGCCGTGCATGCGTTTTTCAAGCTGACTTATTGCCTGATTTTCGGCCAAGCGTCGCGACTCATTCGACGTTGCGAAGGTTCGCCGTGCCGCGGCTATTCGGGGCTCGTCAGCAGCTCGCTCAAGGTCGCGTTGAATTCCTCGGCGGCCTCGTAGGCGACCCAGTGGCCGGCGCCCGGGATCACGCGGAAGCGCGACGTCGGCTGCAGGCTGCGCAGCAGCGCCTCGCGGTCTCGTAGAAATTCGCCGGCGGTGGCGTCGCGCTCGCCCCAGATGCCGTTGACCTGCGCCGTGACCGTGCCGAGCGCGGTCCGCAAGGTGTCGGTGCGCGAGATCGGCCGGCTCTTGATGAAGGTGCGGCGCGTGTTCTCGGTCTGCAGATGGACCGCAAGATCGTCGATCTTGGCCGGGTCGGCGATCATCAGGATGGCGAGGTTGCGGCGATGCACCGCGGCGAGTTCGGCCGCGTCGGCGACGCGCCGCCACGAGCCCATCGGCTCGAGCTCGGGCCGGCGCAGCCCGAGTCCGTTCGAGCCGACCAGGGTGAAGCTGGCGCAGCGCGCGCCGGCGAGCGCTGCGACATGGCCGCCGACCACGCCGCCGAACGAGAAGCCGGCGACATGGAACCTCTCGCCGGCCGGCACGATCTCGCCGAGCCCGCGCACCAGGATCTCGGCGATGCTTTCGGCGGAATAGGGCTCGGGGGCCATTGCCGACTCGCCGTAGCCCGGCATGTCGGCGGCGATCACGGTGAAGCGTCGCGCCAATGGCTCGACGTTGCGGATCCAGTGGCTCCACGCGCCGTGACCGCCATGCAGCAGCACCAGCGCCGGCCCGCCGCCCCAGCAGCGCCACAACATCGTGCCATCGCCGCACTTCGTGCGGATCGGCCGCGACGAAGCCGCGACCGCGGCGACCTGCTCGGCCGGGCTCCGTTCGCCGTCTCTGCTCATGCCGCCTAACAGAGTCGCGCCGGCCGATCCGGTCAAGAGCCCTTGATGCGCGGCAGGATGACGGTGACGGCGAGGCCGCCGCCCGGGCGATTCTCGGCGACCACGCTGCCCTTGAGCGCCTCGGCGTGGCGGCGCACCAGCCACAGCCCGACGCCGAAATGTCCGGGCTGGCCGAACGGCGGATCGTCGTCGGGCGGCGGACGCGGCAACGCCGGGCGTTCCGAGTAGTAGCGGTCGAAGATGCGCGGCAGGCGATCCTCGGCGACGCCGGGACCGCGGTCCGTCACCGCGATCACGACGCGGTCGTCGACCGCCCCGACCGTGACGCCGACCTCGCCGTCGGGCGCGGCGAAGCTGAGCGCGTTGTCGATCAGATTTTCGACGATCGTCTCGATCAGATCGTCGCGGCCCATCACGGCGAGCCCGTCCTGGACCTTGCCGATCAGGCGCTGCGCGTCCGCGCCCAGCATCTCGCGATAGCCCTGGATCAGCCGGCGCATCAGGCCCGAAACGTCGACCCGATAAGTCGAGGGGTCGAGCAGATCGGCGGTCGCCTCGTCGAGCCGGCGGGCCGACTGCACCAGCCCCTCGAGCTTGTTGACCGAGGCGGTCAGCACCTGCAGCGCGGTTGCGCCGCGCTCGTCCTCTGGATCGATGCGGCGGCGCAGCGGCTCGAGCGCCTGGCGGATCACGCCGAGCGGCGACTTGAAGGCGTGCGCATTGTCCTCGGCGGCGCGCCGGATGCTGTCGGCCGACGCTTTCAGGGTCTCGACCATGCGGTCGAAATCGGCGGCGACCTGGTCGAGCTCCGGGATGCGGTTGCGCGCCGCGAACGAGTCGCCTTCATCGGCGCGCCCGATGCCGCGCGCCAGCTTGCCGAACTGGTTCAGGCTGCTCCACAGCGACAGGAACAGCACGAACACCAGGGCCGCCATCGCGCCGTAG
>Ga0302324_100016809_pt1 | contig 14555 bp, 14 predicted proteins | sample Palsa_T0_1_FD_201949 | JGI IMG/M metagenome (GOLD analysis project Ga0302324, IMG submission 201949) | Peat permafrost microbial communities from Stordalen Mire near Abisko, Sweden - Palsa_T0_1 | ecosystem: Environmental > Terrestrial > Soil > Palsa > Peat permafrost | place: Sweden: Abisko...
CCGTCGACCTGAGTCCGGCGAAGGACGACACCGCTTCCGGTCTGATTGCCCGCGTGACAAAAGAAGACGGCACCATTCTCTCGAACGCGCCGCCGCCCACGGAGTAACGATATGAGGCTGCAGAATACGCTGCTCGGCCTGATCGCCGGAGCAGTGATGCTTTCCGCGCAGGAAGTGCCGCCCGATTTTTCGGGTGTGTATTATCCAATAAATCCGTTCGGCCAGTTCCGTGGCGGTCCGGCGGCTGGAGGGCCGGCTTCAGCTCAACGGCAAGGACCGCCCCCGAAACCAACCGCGTCGGCGCCCCTCTCGGATGGTTCGCGGGGCCGCACACCCGACGAGCCGTTGCTTACACCCGAGTACATGGCGAAGTGGGAAATGATCAGCAAAACGCGGATTGCGGGCTCGTCGGAATACGACCTGACGGCCAAGTGCCTCCCTCCCGGAATGCCCGCGATGATGAACATGGCTTATGGCATGGAGGTGATGCAGAACAAGGACAAGATCACCTTCTTTAGCGAATTGAACGACGCGCTGCGCCGTGTTTACCTGGACGGGCGCAAACCGTCGCAGAAGGTGCTGGACGATCCCACCTACGCCGGTTATTCGACGGGTCATTGGGAAGGCGACACGTTGGTGGTGGAAACGGTGGCATTGCGCGACAACACCTTCATCGAGGGTTTCACGCCGCATAGCGATCAAATGACCCTGCATGAACGTATTCGATTCAAAGAACCGGGATTGCTGGAGGATCGGATTACGGTTACGGATCCCAAGGCGCTGACGAAACCTTGGGAGACGGTGAAAACTTATCGAAGGGCGACGCGGGAGAAGGGGAACGACGAGCTACGCGAATTCGCATGCCCCGAGGGGCTCGGAGAAGCGAAGTGAGGGCCACGCCCCTTGTGTTGGGGCTGGCGACCGCGGCAGCGCTGTGTGCACAGACACCGCCGGATTTTTCGGGCGTGTATTATCCGATAAATCCGTTCGGCCGGTTTGTCGGCGGCCCGGCTGCCGGCGCCGGTCAACGGCAGGGACCACCGCCGAAGCCAACCGCATCGGCGCCGCTCGCGGATGGCTCTCAGGGCCGCAGGCCGGATGAGCCGTCGCTCACGCCGGAGTACATGGCGAAGTGGCAAACGATCAGCAAGACCCTAATCGCCGGCTCTTCGCAATACGATCTGACGGCCCGCTGCCTCCCTCCAGGAATGCCCGCGATGATGAGCATGTTTTACGGAATGGAAGTGATGCAGAACAAGGACAAGATCACTTTCTTCAGCGAGCTGAACGACGCGCTGCGCCGCGTCTATCTGGACGGCCGCAAACCATCGCAGAAGGTTCTGGACGATCCCACCTACGCCGGTTACTCGATGGGCCACTGGGAAGGCGACACGCTGGTGGTGGATACGGTGGCGGTGCGCGACGACACGTTCATCGAAGGAATCACGCCGCACAGCGATCAAATGACCGTGCATGAACGTATTCGGCTCAAGGAGCCTGGGCTCCTCGAAGATCGCATTACCGTAACGGATCCGAAGGCGCTGACCAAGCCGTGGGAGACGGTGAAAACTTATCGGAAGGCCAAGCCGGGTTCCGGGACCGATGTGCTGCGGGAGTTCGCGTGCCCGGAGGGATTGTCGGAAGCCAAGTAACCGACTCCCTCACGGTCGCGGCTCTGAATGACACGCTGTTACCAGCGGCGTCCGTAGCCCCAGCGTCCGCCAAACCCAAAGTACACCGAGGGTCCGTAGAAATAGGGGTACGGATAACCATAGGCGTAAGGATAGGGCGCATAGTAGCCATAGGGAGCCGGCGCGGGGTATGGACCGTAAGCCGATCCATATCCGGGACGCGGCCCCAGCGGACGCGCAACGCGCGCGTTGTAATCGTACTGCGAGGCGTACTGGAAAGCCTGCTGCGAATTGTCGATGGCGAGCGGGGTCTGCATGCTGAATGTCAGCGGAGTTTCGGGATAGACCACCGTTGGTCGGCCACGCGTCAGCAGAACGCCGATGGTGGAAACCACCAGGCCCGCCGCGGCGCCGACACCCGCTCCAACGCCGCCGTTCACGCCAGCGCCGATCGCCGCGCCGGCTGCAGTGGTGGCTCCAATCGCAAAGGCGTCACGTCCGTACGAGGTGTTGCCTTTCCGGTCGATCAACTGCGTCTTCACTTGAATCTGGCGGCCGTCAGCAAGCTGGATTCCGGTGAGCTCTAATTTCAAGTGCGAAACGCCCGATACACGGCCGGCCTTCTGGGCTTCGGTAACCACGCCGGCCACGGTCTGGCCGCGCCGCGCGATCAGCAGTCCATTGGCGATAATGGGCTCGAGCAAGGTGCCGGTGAACGCGTCGCCTGTTTGGTTCTTGTCGCTGGATAGCGGCTGGTTCAAGCGAACCGTCACCCAAGTGCCTACGGGCAGCGTGATGGTAGTGGGGACGTAGCGAGCTTGGGGCGGTGGAGCTTGCGGGGGATACTGACCTTGTGGCGGCGGAGCTTGCGGGGGCGGACCTTGCTGCGGATCGGGCGGAGCGGCCTCAGCGGGCGCACCCGGCTCCGGCGCGCCTTGATCGGGCGGAGCGGCCTGTTGGGCATCCTGCTGGTCGGCGGGCGGCTGGAACTTGCGCCATCCGCCGTTGGAGGCGGGCGCGGGTGCGGATTGACCGGCATCCTGCGCCACGCCGGGCAGCGTGCCGATCAGTGCCAGGGTTAAAACAGAAGCAGCAATCGACGTTAATTTGAAGTTTGCTCTCATGATAATGGTGCCTCTCAAAGCAGCCTTAGTTGCATCTTGGTTGCCACGACTAAGTACTTGTAAAACAGAGGCTTTTGGCAGGAGGCCTTGGCCGAGGGAAACCAAGCTGGTGCATTTCAGCCACTAAATCTAGTATAGACTTGGCTGGCCGGGAGGGCGGGTTTTCCAGCGGCGATGAATCCAGAGCCACTGGCCGGGATGCTCGCGGATGACGCGCTCGAGCGAGGCATGCAATCGGCGGGTGTCCTCAGTGGCGTCGCCCGATATCTCAAGTGGGGTATGAAATTTGAGGATGTATTTGCCTTCATTATCAGACCATACGGCGTAGCCGAGGATGACTGCCGCGCCGGTTCGAGCCGCGATTTTGGCAAACGCGGTGTTGGCGCAGGCGGGTGTGCCGAAGAAGTCGATGAAGACGCCCTCCTGGAGCGACGTGTTCTGATCGATCAGGACGCCGACGGCTTCGTTTTGATGCAGCGCGCGCAAGACCGCACGTGCGCCGTCCCACTTGACGATGAGATGATTGCCGGAGAGTTGCCGCCGATATTCAACTAAATGATCGATGCCAGGATTGTCGAGCGGGCGGATCATGATGTGCATCGGCTCGGTCATCAGGGCGTGCGCGAAGGCGCTCAGCTCCCAGTTGCCGAAGTGAGCGGTGGCGAAGAGGATGCCGCGCCCGGCCTTTTTGGCCTCTAAATAGTGCTCTAAACCCTCGTAACGGACCCATTTGTGCACGTTTTCGCCATCGATTTGCGGAAAACGGGCGAACACCCAGATCAGTCGCGCGATGGAACGAAAAACCTCGTTGGTGATGGCTCGGCGCTCGGCTGGGGATTTCTCGGGGTACGCTAGATCGAGGTTGCGCATAGCGGTACGACGCAATCGAGGCATCGCGAGATCAAGCAGCGCTACGTAAAAGCGGGCCAGGCCGAGCGGTGCGTGGGCCAGAGACCAGAGGAGGACAGACGCTATTCGATCCACCCGCCTCCGAGCACAAGGTCCTCATCATAGAACACTGCGGCCTGGCCGGGTGTGATGGCGCGCTGCGGTTCGTCAAAGTGGACTTCGACGCGCGTGGCGTCGTTTCCAATCGGCGTGACCGTGGCGTCCGCGGCGACGTGCTTGTTGCGGATCTTCACCCGAGCGCGAATGGACTGGTTGATTGGCGCGATGGAGATCCAGTTCATGTCTTTGGCGCTGAGCGTGGCGCGCAGCAAGTCTTCGCCGCGGCCGACGATGACGCGTTGCGAAGCCGGTTCGGTGGCGATGACATAGAGCGGCTCACCCGCCGCGACGCGCAGCCCGCGCCGCTGGCCGATGGTGAAGTGATGCACGCCCGCGTGTTCGCCCAATACCCGGCCCTGGGTGTCGCGAATCTCGCCCGATGTCTTTTCGGGAGCGATTCCGCGCTCGCGAAAGTAGGCGTCGATGAAAGCCGCGTAATCGCCATTGGGAACGAAGCAGATCTCCTGGCTATCGGGCTTCGCGGCAACGGGCAATCCTAGCTCACGAGCCAATGCGCGCACCTCCGGTTTGGTAAATGCGCCGAGCGGAAAATCTGTCCGCGCCAACTGCTCCTGCTTCAAACCGAAAAGGAAATAGGTTTGATCCTTGGAGTGGTCCGCGCCACGGCTCATCTGATAGCGGCCGCTGGCATCGTCAAAGCCGATGCGCGCGTAGTGGCCGGTGGCGATGCGCGATGCGCCAACGCCCGAGGCCAGATCCAGGAACTGATCGAACTTGATGAAGTTGTTGCACAGCGTGCAGGGAATCGGCGTGCGGCCGGCCAAATAATCGTCGATGAACGGCTTCACCACCTGCTCTTCGAATCCGGCCTCGAAGTTGACTACGTAATAAGGAATGCCCAGATGTTGCGCCACGTGGCGCGCATCATACACATCGTCGAGCGAGCAGCAGCGGCCGGTTGCGCCGCCCTCGGGGACAAGCTCCGGCAATCGGCGCTGGTTCCACAGTTGCATGGTGAGCCCGACAATGCGCTGGCCTCGGCGCTGCAATAATCCCGCGACGACGGAGCTGTCCACTCCGCCCGACATTGCGACGGCAATTGGGGCTGTATCAGGCACTTGCGTAGGTAGGCGAGAGCTTGCGCAACTGCGCGGCGGATTCAGCCACGGCATCGATCAGCGCGTCCACCTGCTCTTCATTGTTGGAAGCCCCCAGCGAAAAACGCAAGCTGGCGCGCGCGCGTTCCGGGGCAAGACGCATGGCGAGCAGCACGTGCGACGGCTCGACGGCGCCGCTGGAACAGGCTGAGCCGCTTGAAACCGCGAAGCCCTTCAGGTCGAGCGAGATGACCAGAGCCTCGCCTTCCAGGCCATCGAAATAAATGTTGGTGGTGTTGGGCGTTCGCGAAGTGCCGCGGCCCGCGAGGCCTCGACCATTGACGCCGGAGTCCGGAACACGCGCGAGGATTCCTGTTTCCAGGCGATCACGCAGCCGTTCCAAACGGGCCTTCTCGATCCCCAGCGCGCCGCGAGCGATCTCCGCTGCTTTTCCCATGGCCACGGCGCTGGGAACGTTCTCCGTACCCGGCCGCCGCTCGCGCTCATGCTTGCCGCCGAATTGGATGGGCCGCAGCTTGGTTCCGTTCTTCACGTATAGCGCACCGATGCCCTTGGGCGCATAAAACTTGTGGCCGCTGATCGAATAGAGATCGACTCCGAGCGCCTGAACATCCACCGGGATTTTGCCCGCCGCCTGGACGCCATCGGAATGCATCAGCGCGCCGGCTTCGTGCACGATTTCCGCGATTTCTGCAATCGGTTGCAGCGTGCCCGTTTCGTTGTTGGCGTGCATCACGGAGACGAGCAACGTCTCGGGCCGTAACGCGCCGCGAATGTCGGCGGGATCGATCAAGCCGTCTGAACCCGGTCGAATATAGGTCACAGCGGCGCCTGTGCGCTCCAATTCCCGGCAGGGATTCAGCACGGCCGGATGCTCGATCGCGGTGGTGATGACGTGCTTGTGCTGCGCGCTGTTCGCTTGCACGGAGCCAAAAATCGCGAGGTTGTCCGCCTCCGTCCCACCGCTGGTAAACACCAGTTCCTTGGGCTCGCAGCCGAGCAAAGCGCCCGTTTCGCGGCGGGCCATTTCCAGGCGCTGCCTGGCCGTCTGGCCGTCCTGGTGAATACTGGAGGCGTTGCCTGGCACTTCAAGTAGAGCTGAAACGAGGACCTCTAGTACTGGCTGAGATACCGGGGTGGTCGCATTGTGATCAAAGTAGAAACGGCGCACTTCACTTATCAGTTTAACAGTGATAGCGAGTGGGAAAGCGCCTTATCGGGCTTCCAGGTGCTTCAGTCGGGCGTCGAGAACCTCTTCCACTCGGCGCAGGTCCGATCGCCAGGTTTCCCGCATGTCGGCAAAGCGCGCGTCCATGTGGCCGCGGAGATCGTTGAGCCGGGAATTGTTGACAAGAATCCCGACCAGCACCGCCAGTGTGGGTACACCCACTGCGAGTGCCGTTTGAATGGAGGCGTCAGCCATTTGATTTAATCTTAGCCGAAATGCGGCAGACTCCGTGAAGCATTCTCAGTGTCGCCTCCGTTGAAACCGGGGCATATAATGGCACGTAGGAACATCATGAGCACAAATTCCGCGCTTCGGGTTGGCCTCGTAACACTAATGGCCGCGCTGGCGGCTATGCCGGCTGCTTCGGCCGAAACCTTCCACGCCACCATCGTCACCGAAGACGGCACGCCTCTTCCCACCGAGCCGCAAGTGATTCCCGCACTCTCGCAGAACCTGGTGCAAGAATGCGTGATTCTGACCATCTTCGGCAACGGCAGCGTGCAGTATGCGGTCAACTACCGTTCCCGGCCATATGATCCCGCGACCATCGATGTCTGCACCGTCACGATCCGGATGAAGGGCTACCGGACCATGCAGGCAACGATGCGCAATGACGCCACGATCGTGCTGAAACGGATTGGTCTGCATGAGGGCTCGACGGTTTCGGCGACCGCGCTGAATGCGCCCGAGCCGGCCAAGAAGGCGTACGGGAAGGGCGTGGGCGCGATGACGGACGAGAAATGGGCTGCCGCGCAAAAGAACTTCGAGAAAGCCGTGGAAATTTATCCGGAATACGCAGCGGCTTGGAGCGATCTGGGCCAGGTGCTCAAGGAACAATCTAAACCAACTGAGGCACGCGCCGCTTGGGAAAAGGCGGTTCAAGCCGACCCCAAGTACATCAAGCCTTACATCCAGTTGACCATGCTGGATCTGGAAGAAAAACGCACCGAGGACGCGGCCGCGATTGCAGCCCGCGCGGTGGCCTTGAATCCGCTCGAATTTCCCGAGCTGTACTTCTTTTATGCGATGGCGAATTTCAATTTGAAGCACTTCGATCTGGCGGAGGCGAACGCGCGCCGCGCTATCGATGTCGATTCCGACCATGAGGTTCCGCGCGCGCAGCTTTTGCTGGCGTCCGTGCTTGTCGCTAAAGGCAACCGCTCCGAGGCGCTGCAACATTTCAGGAAGTACCTGGAGATCGTGCCGAAAGCGCCGGACGCCGCGCAGGTGAAGCGAGCCATCGAACAACTGGAAGCTCCCGGAGACCCGAAGTAATACCGACTCCCTCACGGTCGCGGCTCGGTCCGTTGGGAAGGGTAGCCTGGATAGTACTAACAATGCCCTTCAGGTGCTTTATTAGACGCGCCTCGGTGTAAACTACGCGAGATCCCACGGGGAAAGCTGGGATCGTAAGCCACTAAAGCATTACACGGGGGCCTGGCTGAGCTTCAAATCTCTTTGGATAGCTGCGGCCCGATCACCATGCTGACCCGGACGGGCACGATCGTGCCGGCCACCAACGCCGCGGCGACCATCGGGGCGTGGGGAACAACAGCGCGGCCGCGACTCCTGGAGCTGCGCGCTCCGTTGCCCCCGGTCTACTCCGGCAGTTTTTCCCAGATCGAACGGATGGGTAACCCGTTCATCAACGATCTGCTCATCGGGGCCGGCTCGAAAAATCTTTGGAACATGAGCCAGCCGGTGAGCGACTCGCAGTTCGAGAGCTCCTATTTGGATCCGCTCCTCGCGCGTCAGTTCAACGCGATCTACGGCTTCGCGATTCCAACCCCGCCGCGCAACGATCTTTTGCCGCTGGTAACTTACGCTCCGCCGATCGCGGCCCCAGGAACCGCTGCCGGGCTGGCCGCCGACCTGTTGCGCCTCAATACCGGCGTAGCGCCAACTCCCATGGCTTCTCGCAAGAGAATTGGATTGCTGGCGGGGGATGCGGCGGGATTTCCGAACGGCCGGCGGGTTTCCGATGACGTGACCGACATTTTTTTCCGGCTCGCGGCCGGAATACTGGCGGGGCCGAGCTTTAATTACCTTATCGGCGACGGCGTCAACACAAATGATGTTCCCTTTCAGGAGACGTTCCCGTACGTCGCCTGGGCGCAAAGCGGGCGCCAGCGCCGTCACATCGACCCTGGCGAGCCCGGCTGCACCCAGGGGGGCTGGAGCCCCCTGTCCGACTAATTAGAAAGATCGTGATCTGGACGCACTAGCGCAGGTTCATGCGGCCGGGCTGCGCGCAGGCTTGCTCAAGTTGCGCGAACGCGTGGTCCCTATAACCGAGCGCGGCATGAACCGAGGCGACTCCACTCCTTCTCGCACAAAGAAGGAGCCCGTGCCAAAGTGCTTTTAGAGTAGCGCGACAGCCTTGACATTAGTCTCCATGTGTCGACCCTGAAACCATATCGCTCTCGGCCCCACCTTGTTCGCGATGTATGCTCTCGCCTTATCGTTGCTGGCCCCATTCTCCGTGGAGATGTAGGTGACCTTCGCGGCGTTCCCATCCGCCAGGCTCTTGTAGAATTTCGCGCTCTCCTCAGAGCCCAGCCAGATGTCGACCAGGTAGATCGACGAGAACAGGGCGGGACCGCTGCTCTTCAGCAGGGCCATCCCAGGCCGCCAGCCGCCGGAGAAGAGATAGAGGATCTGCTGGTTCGGGGCGCCGCCTTGCGCCTGGAATGTGCTGATCAGTGAGCTATAGGCCAGGGTGCCGTTCACGTTATTGTCGTACGCAACGAAGATGTGAAACCGGTTCGTGATGTTGCCCAGGTAGCCCCACATGTAGAGGCCACTCCTCCTCCCAACATTGACGCCGCCGAACACCACCAGCAGCGGGGCGCTCAGGTTGCTCGCCATCGAGAGCGTTCCCATCAAAAGCTTCGTGGGGGTGAGAATGTCAATAGAGGCCATCAGGGTCACCCATGTCGATCCTTCGTATTTGTTTACCGCGAGGGATTTCCACTTAACCGCTCCCTCGCGTCTGGCGCCAGCGGATATAAAAAGCCGGGATTTCCGTTTTGGCTTCCGTACCTTTTGTAGTATACGGCGAGTCGCCTGGATTGAGACCACGCCCTTGGGGCGCATCGCTGGAAACTCTCACCAGCACCGTAGGAAGCGGGCGGTGCCTGGAGGAGAAAGGTATGACGCACTAGCGCAGGTTCATGCGGCCCAGCAGATCCTGAAAGCGCGGGTCGGAGCGAAGGCCGTCGAGTTCAGGGTCGACTTTCAAAAAATCCATGAAAAAAGAACGCTGCGCATAGGCTTGCTCAAGTTGCGCGAAGGCCTGGTCCTTATCGCCGAGCGCGACATAAACCGTGGCGATTCTGTAGGGCGCAACGTGGATGCGCTGGGAGCTGTCCAGAAGATCCCGGAGCGCCTGGCGCGCTTCCGCGCTCTTGCCGGCGAGCGCATAGTCGTAGGCTATCTCTGCCAGCGGCCAGGAGGCGATTTTCAAAATCTCAGCGGATTTTCGTTGCGCCGCGATCGCGTCATCGAAACGGCCCTGCTGCGCGTACACTTGGCCTAGGAAGTAGTATCCAACCCAATAGCTGGGATCGAGCTCGAGACACTTGTGAAGTTCCACCGCAGCCTGATCGTAGCGGTGAGCGAAGTACAAAACCCAACCCAGGAGAGAATGGATTTCCGCCGAAAGTGGATCCAGTTCCACACCTCGCTGCCCTTCTTGAATGGCTTGGCCGGTGCGGCCCATCGAAATCAGATACCAACTGTAGTTTTCGTGCGCCGGCGCATAGTTGGGGTTGAGGCTCATCGCGCGCTGGAACTCGCGCTCCGCCGCAGGCCAGTCGAAGTCGTACAACGTGTAGTTGTAGGCCATTTCGACGTGCGTGTCCACCAGCGAATCGTCCAGCTCCAGTGCCTTTCGGGCCGCCTCTTCCGCCTTGGGCATAGCCTCGGACGGAGGCATTAGTAAATCATCGATCAACTGGTAGTAATACGACATCCCATCGTAGGCCAACGCGTAGGAGGGATCGAGTGCGATGGCCTGCCGGAAATAATCCATGCCCTTGTCCATGCCTTCCTGCGAAAATTGACCCGCAAAATAACGGCCTTTCAGATAGAGTTGATATGCTTCGGGGTTCGCAGTCTGGCGCTTGGCCATGTGCGCCATTTGGGCGCTGCTGAGGCGCAGCCGCAGCTTGTCCGCTATCTGCGCGGCGATTTCGTTCTGCACGGCCAGCGCGTCCACCAGCTTGCGATTGTATTGCTCGCCCCACAGGTGGCTGTTGTCGTCAACATTTATCAACTCAGTGCTGACCGAGAGATTGTCGCCGCGCTGGGTAATCCTGCCCGTCAGAACTGCGCGCACGCCGAGTTCCCGACCCACCGTCCGGGCATCGGGTTCCTTGCCTTTGTAACGGAACACCGCGCTGCGCGACATCACTTTCAAGTTCGGCAACTGCGAAAGGCTGTCGATGAGGCTGTCTGTAATGCCATCACTCAAATAATCGGTATCTGGGCTGCCGCCCATGTTGGCGAAAGGCAGAACGGCGAGAGAGTCGATGCTCTGGGCGGTGTGGCTACGCCAGTAAAACAGTCCCGCGGCCACGAGAATCACCAGGATCGCGGCAATCGAAAGCACTACGCGACGCCGGACGCCCCGCGGGGGCATGGCGGGTTTTTGCTCGCCAGTGCCGCTCAACATGCTTCTAAGCGCAAACGCTAGATCGTGGGCCGAGTGAAATCGCTGGGCGGGATTCTTGGCCAGGCAGCGGTCGATCACGCGCTCCAGTTCCGCGGGCGCCTGTTTACCGGAGTCGGCGATGGCCGGAGGATCTTCCTTGAGAATGGCGGCCATGGTATCGCCGGCCGACTTCCCGGGAAAGGCCCGCCGCCCGGTCACCGATTCATAGAGCACGCAGCCCAGCGCGAAGATGTCGCTCGTAGGCCTTCTCGCCGCGCACCTGCTCGGGCGACATGTAGCCGATGGTGCCCAGCACGGCTCCCGCCTTGGTCTGGTCCAAGGTCAAGGTTTCGTCTTCAGCAGACCTCGTCTCTTGCCACCGGACGAGGCCAAAATCGAGAATCTTGACCTGGCCGCCGGCGGTGAGGAAAATGTTCGCTGGCTTGATGTCGCGATGGATTATTTCCTTGCCGTGGGCCGCCGCAAGGCCCTCGGCCAGCGCCACTGCAAGCTCGATGGTCTTGCGCCAGGAGAGCGGCGAGCGGCTGAGGCGATCGCGCAGCGTCTCTCCTTCCAGCAGCTCGGTGACGGCGTAGTGAATCCCTTCGTGCGCGCCTACATCGAACAGCACCAGGATGTTGGGGTGCGACAGCGCCGCCACCGCTTTGCTCTCGCTCTCGAAGCGAGCTAGCGCTTCCGAATCATCGGCCAAATGCTCGGGCAGAACCTTGACGGCGACCTCGCGGCCCAGCCGGGAGTCCCGCGCGCGATAAACTTCCCCCATGCCGCCCGCGCCAATAGGAGCGAGGATCTCGTAGGGGCCCAGGCGGTCACCTACCGAGAGGGGCATGGGATCAGCCTTCCGCTTCCCAGCGGAAGCGCGCCACGGCGACACCGCCAAACACCGCCCCGAAAAGAAGCAACACGGCGATGGGCGCCAAGGCGGCTTCCAGGCCCAGCCCCCGCCATGTCATCGCTTCCAGGCCGTCCATGGCCCAGCGCGTGGGCACAACTATGGTGACCTTTTGCAGCCACTGCGGGAACAGAAACATGGGAATCCAAGCTCCGCCCAGCATCACTACAATCAGTGTGGCGAAAATGGAAAGGCCGCGCGTGGCTTCCGGCGTTTTGCCGACGGTGGCAACCAACATTCCGAATCCCGCCGTCATCAGCGCGAAGGCAGCGCTCACTCCGAGAAAACCTAGCATGCTGCCCTCCACTCGCACGCCGAAAACCAGCCGGGCGAACAGAAAGTTCACCTGCACCACCAAGAACGCGAGAATGGCCGCACTGACGGCGCGGCTGCCGAGCAAAACTCCGCGCGACAACGGCGCGGCGCGGAACCGTTTCCACAAGCCGCGCTGCCGCTGCTGCAGCAGGCCGATGCCGACGTCGATACCCAGGAACAGGACGAACTGCACCACCATCCCCGCGAAGGCGTGGGCGTAGCCGTTGTATTGAACGTTCCGGCGCGCGGTGACCGCTTCTTCGCGCGTGGTATAAGGCATGGTCAAGCCCTGGGACAAACCATGCGACAAACCCTGCGCGAGACCGCCGCCCGCGCCCTGATTGGACTGTTGGTTCCAGCGGTCCACGCTGCGCAGCAAGTCTTCCAGCATCTTCTTGTCTTCCGCCGGCAGATCCTGACTCTGCTCCACGCGGGCGAGAGAATCCTTCGCCATCTCGCGCCCGGTCTGGCCGGAGAACATTTCTTTGCTCACGGCTTGCATGACATCGCCCGTGAGAATCCCCGCCACCATTGCGCGCTCGGCGGTATGAGAAGGATCGAAGAGCACGGCGATCTCGGGTTTCTTCTGCGGGCCGAAAAAGGCGCGCCCGGCGTCCTGCCCGAAATTTGGGGGAATGATTACGGCCACTGCAGCGCTTCCCTTGCGCACGGCCGCGCGCGCGTCGACGGGAGTGGAGGGTTTCACCTCCAGCGCCTTTTCGCCGGACAACCGGCTGACGATCTCGCGGGAAATCGCGCTGCCGTCCTGGTCCACCGTCAAGACGGAAATTTTACTCTGGTTCGCCTGGTCGCCCGCGCCTCCCAGAACGTATCCGAAGAAGGAGCCGATGGCGATAGGAATGGCAAAGCTCATCAGCAGAGCGCGCCGGTCCACGAAGAACAACTGGATGTCTTTGCGGACCAGGGCCCGAAACGGGATCATCATGCGTCGCGCAAGCTCCTTCCGGTCAGCGTGAGGAATACGGTTTCCAGATCGGCGCGCTCGCTCGCCACGTGGTGGTAGAGATGGCCTCGCGCCACCAGCCACTCCAAAATGCGCGGGGTCTCGGTAGCCAGATCCTGGACGCCCACGCGTAACTTTCCGGCTTCGAGTTTAGCGGAACGGACGCCGGGAAGGGCTTGCAGTTCGTCGAGCCGGAGGCCGTTGCGATCCTCATCCAACTCCACGGCAAGCAAGTTCGTTACCGGCAGCAGGCGATAGAGGCCCTGCAAGGTGTCATCGGCGACGACCTGGCCGTGGTCGATGATAATGACACGATCGCAGAGACGCTCGGCCTCTTCCATGTAGTGCGTGGTGTAGACCAGCGTTTTGCCGCGTTGTTTGAGAACCTCGAGGTTATCGAAGATGGCGTTGCGGCTCTGGGGATCGACCCCGACGGTGGGTTCATCCAGAAGGAGGATCTGCGGATCATGCAGAAGCGCGGCGGCGAGGTTGAGACGACGCTTCATGCCGCCGCTGTAGTTCTTGACGCGGTCTTGAGCGCGATCCGCCAGGCCGACCAGATCGAGCGCTTCGCTAATAGCACGCTTGGCGGCTGCTCCATCCAGATCGTAGAGCGCCGCGAAGAGTTGCAGATTGGCTTGCGCGGTCAGCTCGTCGAAGAGCGCGAGATCCTGCGGTACCAGCCCGATGCGCCGCTTGTTGGGATCGGTGTCGCCGGATAACGTGCGGCCTTCGATCCGGACCGTGCCTGAGTCGGGGCGCACCAAGCCGGCAATGATGGAGACGGTGGTGGTCTTGCCTGCGCCGTTGGGCCCCAGCAGCCCGATGGTCTCGCCAGCGTTGGCGCGCAGGGAAACGCCGTTCACGGCTACGAGAGCGCCGTAACTTTTCTTGAGAGCGTCAACTTGCAGCATCGCTTTGCCAGGCGTCATACCAAGGTCTCACGTATATACGTGCGGTGCAAAGAATGTTCAGTGTGCGATGGCGATTACGGCGCTACACTTTGACAATGATGCTCCGGTTGAGAATGACGATTGTTGAGTTTGCTGTGTCCGTGGCGGCCTTCGCGTCGTTGCTGTGCGCACCGGCCTATGCGCAATGGATCAACTATCCGACGCGTGCAATCCCACGCACGGCTGACGGCAAGCCCAACCTCGCTGCGCCGGCGCCGAAGAGGGCGGACGGGAAACCCGATTTCTCCGGAGTTTGGGAGCAGCCGAATTCGCGCGGCAGTGGTTACTATCTGGATGGTGTCGATATTCCGTGGCGGCCTTGGGCCAAGGCGCTGTTCGACCAGAACACGGCGGACAATCAGATCAACAACCCAGAGTCGAAGTGCCTCCCGCGCGGCACGCCCAAGGCGGACGCGTTCGACTTGCATAAGATCATCCAGACTCCGGAGCTCATCGTAATTCTTTACGAATATCAGACGACTTATCGGCAAATATTCCTCGGCGGCCGCCAGCTTCCCAAAGATCCCAATCCCTCGTGGGCGGGGTACTCGACTGGACACTGGGAGGGCGACACGCTGGTGGTGGAATCCAACGGCTTCAATGGGAAGGCTTGGCTTTCCGGGCGCGGGAATCCGACTTCGGACGGCATGCGCCTCACCGAGCGAATGCGCCGGCGCGATTTCGGG
>Ga0302324_100016810_pt1 | contig 14555 bp, 11 predicted proteins | sample Palsa_T0_1_FD_201949 | JGI IMG/M metagenome (GOLD analysis project Ga0302324, IMG submission 201949) | Peat permafrost microbial communities from Stordalen Mire near Abisko, Sweden - Palsa_T0_1 | ecosystem: Environmental > Terrestrial > Soil > Palsa > Peat permafrost | place: Sweden: Abisko...
CATCGTAGCCAAAGATCCACCCGTGATACGGTGTGGTGTCCTGGTGGCTGCCGAACCCGATATAGATATTGCCATTGAGCAGCAGTAGCCCTGCACGCTGCCAGTGCATGAACGGATCGAACGCAACCACCCCCCCCGAACTGTTATCGCCCGTGCCCGGAACACTGCCCGTGATGACCACCGGACTATGGGTGTTCTCATTTCCCGTGCTCAGATTCAGCGAATGGAGCGAGACAATCGCAGCCGTTCCATTCCAGGTTTCGGCAACTACGTCGAGGGCGTTTCGCGGCACATCTATGACGGGCGTCGAGGTAATTCCGATAGCGGGCAGCAGATCGCGGTTACAGCCTGGAATTTGTGAGCAAAGCAGCGGCGCACCGAAATTCACATGCCACAGACTGGTGCCCTGATCGGCATCGAAGGCGTAGACGGAGTTTGCTTCCGTCACGATATAAACCACGTTATGAATGCCCTGCCCGGTAATAGCCTGACCCTGGACATAGAGTGGCTCGGCATACACCTGACCATCCACCGCCAGGGAGAATAGTTTGCCGAACTGGTTGACATTTGTGTTAGTAGTGTTAAGAATTGTCTCCGCCGCGTTTACGCCGCTGCGGCCGTTATCGTTATGAAAGGTGGTAACCGATGTAGTAGGGAGCGCTGATGACGTATATAAAAATGCAATCACGCTCAAGTATTTGTACATATAGTAATTTACAATACCAAATTTTTGTCAACTATAGTACTGGTAGTTACATGTTTTAAAAGGATAATTAATTGCGGAGTAATTTGAAATGGCTCCGCACAGGGTTCTGCTCGTCGGGTGGGACGCCGCCGACTGGAAGGTCCTGAAACCCATGCTCGACCGCCACGAAATGCCTGTATTTGGCACGCTCGTGGAACGCGGGGTCATCTCAGATATGGCGACCCTCGAGCCTGTGCTCTCACCCATGCTCTGGAATTCCATTGCCACCGGCAAGCGGGCCGATCAGCATGGAATTCTGGGTTTCACCGAGGTCGACCGAACTTCGGGAAAAGTGCGCCCGGTTGCGAGTACTTCGCGCCGGACGAAGGCGCTCTGGAACATCCTTTCGCAGAATGGCTTCCGGGTCAACGTCGCCGGTTGGTTCGCCAGCCACCCGGCCGAACCGATCTGCGGCGCCTGTGTATCCGATGCGTTTGCGCGCGCCGTACCGTCCCGCGGCCAGTCCTGGCCAATGCCGTCGGGAACGGTATACCCGGCGTCCCTGGCGCCCGTTCTCGATCAGCTTCGGGTCCGGCCCGAGGAAATCGATCGGGAGATCTTCCGCCTTTTTATCCCGCGGCTCGCCGAAATCGACAGATCGAAACCGAACGGGTTGGACATGCTCGCGAAGATTCTTGCGGAATGCTTCACTACCCACGCCGCCGTCACATGGCTGATGGAGAACACGGAGTGGGATTTCATGGCCGCGTATTACATCGGCATCGACCATTTCAGCCACGGCTTTATGAACTTCCATCCGCCGCGGGTGGACTGGGTGGAAGAGAAGGATTTCGAGATCTACGGCGACGTGGTCAATGGCGGCTATCGCCTGATGGACCTCTTCCTCGGCCGCCTGCTTCAGCTCGCCGGACCTGAAACCACGGTGATCGTAATCTCCGACCACGGATTTCACAGCGATCATCTTCGGCCGCGCGGTATTCCCGATGTTCCGGCGGGCCCGGCCACCCAGCATCGTCGCCTGGGAATCTTCTGCATGGCCGGAGACACGGTGCGCACCGACGAACTGATCTACGGCGTGGGCTTGCTCGATGTCGCGCCCACGGTGCTTTCGCTGTTCGGGCTGCCCGCCGGGGAGGATATGCCCGGCCGGGTTCTCGCGGAGGCGTTCGAGAAGATTCCGGATTTGGCGCGAATCTCAAGCTGGGATGCAGTCATGGGCGAAGACGGCATGGCCGCGCCGGGCACAGAGCCCGTTACATCCCACGAATCCGACGTCGCAAATCTTGCCTTGATCGAGCAGTTTGTCGCGCTGGGTTATGTAGACCCGCAGACGCCGGTGCCGGAGCAGGCAGTGGCAAATTGCCTGCGCGAAACCAAATGGAACCTGGCAAGAGTTTATGCAAGCACCTTCCGTTACGCGGAGGCGCTCCCGTTGTTGGAGGATCTGCATGCTGAATCGCCCGCGCGGCCCGATTTCGCGCTCACTCTGGCCGACACGCAACTGCGCATGGGACTGCTCGACGAAGCAAAAGCTACCGCGGCCTGCGCAATCGGCGAGAACGGCGAATCGCCCATCGCACATATCGTGCGCGGCCGGATCGCGTTCGAACAGCGCCGCTACGTCGAAAGCATGGGGCACCTGCTTAAGGCCGAGAAATCGGGCTCACGGTCTCCGGAATTGTGGACCCGTCTTGGTTCCGTATATCTGAAGCTCCGCCGATGGGACGATGCCCGCCGGGCATTCGAAACCGCTCTTTCGAGCGACCCGCACGACCCTTTTGCACATCAGGGCCTGACGCATGTGTTGCTGCGCCTGAATCAGCCGGAAGAGGCGGTGGAGTCGGCGCTTGCCTCGGCGGCGTGCCGGTACGACCTGCCGCTCACCCATTTTCTTCTGGGACTTGCCCTGCTTAGGTCAGACAGGCGGGATCGCGCCATTCAGGCCCTGCAAACTTCGCTTTCGTTCCGTCCACCGCTGCGGATCTCGCATCGGGTGCTCGCATCGATCTACGGGAAAACGGCGGAAGGACAGCGGCATTGGGATGATGCCAGACGTCACCTGCGCGCCGAGAGTGAGGCTCGCAAGGGGCTGGAACAAATCCGCGCAGAAGCGCGCAACAGGGCAATCGCGCGCGATATCGATTCGCGAGCCCGGTCTCCCGCCGCGCCCGCGCTCACCTTCACGGTGGTCTCCGGACTTCCCCGCAGCGGGACATCGCTCATGATGCAGATACTCACGGCAGGAGGAATCCCGCCCATGACCGACGGCGTGCGGACGGCAGATCGAAACAACCCCGAAGGCTATTTCGAATGGGAGGCAATCGGGAAAATCGGCGCACAACCCGAAATGCTGCTGGAAGGTGCCGGCAAGGCGATCAAGGTGGTATCGATATTATTGCCTTCCCTGCCTCTTTGTCATCGGTACAAAGTGATTTTCATGGACCGTCCACTTCCGGAAGTTTTGTCCTCCCAGGAGAAGATGATTCAACATCGCGGCGGCATCGCGCCGGCGGCGAGTGCGGAGGAACTGGAACGGCTCCTTCAGGTACATCGTGAACAGACCCTGCGGGGTTTGTGGAGTGCGTCCGCCTTTGACGTTCTCATCGTCGACTATCCCTCATTGGTTCGTGCACCGGACGAGTGGCTGCATCGGATTCAGGCTTTCCTTGGCTGTTATCTCAATGTGGAAGCAATGCGGAAGGTCATCCGCCCGGACCTTTACCGCAACAGATCTATACCGCAGCAGATGGGTTAACGAAACGAAAAAGGCCGAAGGCGTGAGCCCCCGGCCCTTTAAAATTTTTACCAGCGAGGTTTTACCAGCGAGGTTTTACCAGCGAGGTTCCCGGCGCCGGTTTCCACCGCCGCCAGCCCCGCCACTGCCGCCACCACTTGGCCGTCCGCCCCCCCCACCGCCGCCGCCAAAGCGATTCCCGCCGCCACCGCCAAATCCACCCCCGCCCGGACGAGGTTCCCGAGGCCGCGCTTCATTCACGGTCAGTGTCCGCCCGCTCAGTTCCGCTCCATTTAACGCCGCCATCGCCTTATCGGCATCGGAATTATTCGACATTTCCACAAACGCAAACCCGCGCGACTGCCCGGATTCCCGATCCTTCACAATCTGAACTCGATCCACCTGTCCGTATGCGGAAAATGCGGCATCAAGATCCTGCTCGGTTGTCTGGAACGATATGTTCCCGACATATATATTCTTCAAGGGGTTACTCCTTCTTCGCTTTGCTGCCCATTTAGGGAGCTTCTTCTCTCTTCGCTGCCAGCGCAGGTTGCTGCCACGCGGGCAGGCTGGGGTCCAATTTAGAGCCAATCTCGGCCGGACGATGGAATAAGGCGGGCAAAATCAGCAGTCAATGCGGAAACAGTTATCCGCACCGATATAGTAGCGCGTTCTCGGTGGAAAAAGGCAGTAGCCCCGACAGGCTATTGTTCGAGAGCAGACTTTTGAGCGAGTTCCCCGATGATCGGCAAAACGTACGGCTCGTTGTGGCTTGCCTTGATCAGCATGAAGATCCAGACGCCTAATAATATGGCTTCGAGGAGGTGGTCGATGCGCAGGGGATGTCCCGGCAACGCACTCATCATCGGATGCACCACCCACTGCACGACCAACCATACTGCAAACAGGTACAATCCCTGAAATGCATGAAATCGCACAATCTTATCGCCCTTGAATTTTCGCGCCGCCAGCACCACCACGGCGGCAATCCATCCCACCGTGGGGATGTAGCAAAGCGTCGAAGCGGTGCGCGGCGATAAGCCCGCCAGCGGATCGGCCCCCGGTGTGCCTATTGGCGGAACTTTCGGGCCTGCGGACGGTCCGGCGCCTACCCCCTGCAGTTTCCCGCAGTTTGCGCAGAAAACATCCCGCTCCCCAACCTGGTTCCCGCATTGTGTGCAAAATGGCATCGCTCTTCTCCGAAAACGCTCTGTTAATGAGTACGCTACACCACCGGCTTTTGTTCATTGTGGAGCAGGCGTCTGACCGGCGCTTTCCCCGATCGCCTGATGATGACCTAATGATAGGATTTCCACCATGAAAACATCTCTGGCCCTGCTCGCCATCGCCTGCGCGCCCGCCTTCGCCGCCTCCGACGACCTCACCGCATACTTCATCGATGTCGAAGGCGGCCAGGCCACCCTGTTCGTCACTCCCGACGGGCAAAGCGTCCTCGTCGACACAGGCTGGGCCGGCTTCAACGGCCGCGATGCCGACCGCATTGCCGCCGCCGCCAAACAAGCCGGCATCGCGCAGATCGATTACCTCCTCATCACCCATTTCCACCTCGATCATGTGGGCGGAGTCCCCGCGCTCGCCGCCAAAATCCCCATCAGGAACTTCGTCGATCACGGCGAAACCGTCGAACACGACGCCAATGGCCAGAAGCTGTTCGACGCCTACCGGAAGGAAGTCGCCAAAGGCAATCACATAGTCGTCAAACCCGGCGACAAACTCCCCGTTAAAGGCATTGACTGGACCATCGTCACCGCGGCGGGCAAAACTATCGCAAAGCCCCTCGCCGGCGCCGGCAAACCCAATCCCGACTGCGCCACCTTCCAGAAGCGCGACATTAAAGACGATGAAAACGGCCAGTCCACCGGCAGCTTCATCCAGTTCGGCGACTTCAAAGTCGTAGACCTGGGCGACCTGCTTTGGAACAAGGAAGAGGATCTCATGTGCCCTGTTACGAAAATCCCGTACGTGGACGTCTACATCACTAGCCACCACGGCATGAACATGAGCGGCTCGCCGTCATTAGTTCACAACCTGCACGCCAAAGCCGCCATCATGGATAACGGAGCCACCAAGGGGGGCACCGCCGAAGCCTGGGACACCATGCACGGAACGCCCGGCCTCACCGACATCTGGCAACTCCACTTCGCCACAGCGGGAGGTCCCCAGCACAACTCACCCGAAAATATGATCGCCAACGTGGTCCCTGATCCGGACCGGGATAAGGCAGACATGATCAAATTAGTAGCCCACAAAGACGGCCACTTCGAAATCACCAACGAAAGAAACAACTACACCAAGAAATATTAAGATCCCAAGGTGGGGTACGCGGTTCCGCCTGCCCGTCTTTCTCTTTATTGTTCACAATCGACCCTTATGTATCTGCACGTCTCAAGGTACACTGGTTTCGGGATTAACCTTGATGCAGTCCAACCTCAGCCGCATCACTTTCGACCCAGCCCAATGCGGCGAGCGTCCTTGCCTCCGAGGGACGCGAATCTGCCGAAAACCCGACTTCGGCGCCGCCTTGGGAAGAGGTAAAGCGGAGGGTGCCCTCACGGCTTGCCGGTTGAATTAGTAGTCGCTTCCGATGCTGAGCTGGATATTCGGGAAGCGTATATTTGGTATGAAGGCCGCAGAGTTGCACTGGGGGAGGAGTTCCCGAGTTCCAACCGAGATCCGCGTTCCAACCCAAACATCACACAACCTGCAGCCCGAGATGTTTAACAAACCCATCGAAATCCCGATCATTGTGCAGCAATTCGTACCCGCTCTCAATAATACATCGTGTGGCGATAATCGTATCGATAGTCTTACGCACAGTAACGCCCACGCTCCTCAAAACGCGGAAATTCTGCGCCGCCTGAATCGCGATATCGTAGCCGCCGATGTCAATCACAATTAACGAAGTCAGCAATTTCTTCGCTTTTCCGAAGTCCCGCTCATCCGCGAAACCCTGCAGGACCTCCGTGAGGATCAGATCGCCGACACACAAAAGCACCTGCCAAGCAGACCGTCAAGCCGCTCCGTCTGACGGTTGACCGTTCCCCGGAAATAGTCGATCCAGACGCTCGAATCGACCAGAATCGACCGTCGCTCCGCATGGCGTCCAGGTCACCCTGCGAGTCGACTTTCCCCCGCAATTGACGAATCTCCCCCTGTCGGCCCAGGCGAACCAGGGTTCGAAGCGCATGTTCGACCGCCTCGCATTTCGCCTTCAGTCCCGATAAGCGAAGCGCGTCCCGCATCAACTTGTCGTCGATCACAATATTGGTTCGCATCGGTGTGTACCGTTCAATATGATCGTACACGTCAAGCGGCGGTGCCCCGCACCCGCACAACATCTGCCCGGCGTAAGCGCCTGTTCCGCCTTGTGTAGACTGGTAGCAAATGAGCGAAGACTTCTCCGGGGATCTGTTCGGCGATTCGGGCGCCCGTCCGGAACTGCCCGCGCCGGATTTCGATTTTCTGATTTATTCTCTTCGCCTTCAGGCGGAAATGAGTCTCGGGTTACTGCCGCTTGGCGAGGTCGAGGAGCCGGATTTCGAATTGGCGAGCCACCACATCGATCTGCTTGCCATGCTGCAGGAGAAGACCAAAGGTAATCTCACGGACGACGAACAGCTAACGCTGGATACCTCGCTCGCCGAGTTGCGTATGCGCTTTGTCGAGACACGGAAATAGCTTCCGGCAAAATAGTCGAAATGAGTCTGAAGATCAGGGTATTGGGATCCGGGACCAGTTCCGGCGTGCCAACCATCGGATGTAGCTGCGCGGTGTGTCATTCGACAGACCCGCGGGACCGAAGGCTGCGGCCGTCGATTCTGATTGAAGTCCACGCGGGCGGGACCGAGAAACGCAATATCGTGATCGACACGACGCCGGATTTTCGCGCGCAGGTGCTGGGAGCCGGGCTGGAACGTCTGGATGCAATTGTGTATACGCATGCGCACGCGGATCATATTCTGGGGATGGACGATGTGCGGCCGTTTAACTTCCGGCAGAAAACGCAGATCCCGATCTATGCGGCGCCGGGTACATTCGCGGTGATCCGGCGGGTTTTCGATTATGTATTCGATACGCGGGAGCGCAACACTTCTATCCCGAAGGTTGAAGTGAATCTGATTGGCGAGGCGCCGTTCGAGGTGGCGGGGCTGACGTTCGAGCCGATTCCGATTCTGCACGGGGAGGCGACGATACTGGGTTTTCGCTTCGGCAATGCGGCTTACCTGACGGACCACAGCGCGATTCCGGAGTCTTCGATGCGCAGGCTGGAAGGGCTGGATGTGCTGTTTCTGGACGCGCTGCGGCATAAACCGCATCCGACCCATTCGACGGTAGAGACGTCGGTTGCGACCGCGCTGGCTCTGCGGCCGAAACGGACGTTCTTCACGCACATCTGCCACGACCTGGGGCACGCGGCGACGGAGGCCGCGCTGCCGCGGGGAGTTTTCCTGGCGTACGACGGGCTTGAGATCGAGGTAGACGGGCCGGCATGAAGGTTTATCATTCGCCCGCGGAAGTGCCGGGGGATTTCGGACCGAGCGCAGTCACCATAGGTAACTTCGATGGAGTTCACATTGGCCATCGGGAGATTATGCGCCGCGTGCTGGCGATCGCGAAAGAGCAAGGGCTTACGTCGACGGTGCTGACGTTCGACCCGCATCCAGCGCGTGTGCTGGCGCCGGACCGGGCGCCGAAGCTGATCACAACGGTCGCGCAGCGCCTGCGGAGGCTGGAGGAGGAAGGCATCGGCGCGGCTCTGCTGCTGCCGTTTTCGCTGGAATTCGCGGCTCTGAGTCCGGAAGAATTTGTGGAACAGATCCTGATGGGAACGCTGAAGGCGCGAGGCGTGCTGGTGGGGGAGGATTTCCGCTTCGGGTTCCGGCAATCCGGCAACATCGGGACGCTGCGCGAGTTGGGCGAGCGGTTTGGGTTCGAATTGCGGCCGGTTCCGGCTATTTTGGGACACGGCGAGCGGATCAGCAGCAGCCGCATCCGGGAACTGGTGTCGGCGGGGCGGGTTTCGAAAGCGTGCAGAATTCTGGGGACGCCGTTTGCGCTCGAAGGGCGCGTGGTGAGCGGGAAGGGCATCGGCTCGAAGGAGACGGTGCCGACGCTGAATCTGGCCCCGGAGAACGAACTGCTGCCGAAGACGGGCGTGTATGTGACGCGCACGCGGGACGAGAGTTCGGAGCGCGTGTGGCGGTCGATCACGAACGTGGGGTACCGGCCGACGTTTGTTGATGTACGGCGTGAGGGCGAAGGTCTGACGGTGGAGACATTTTTGCTCGATCCGCCGCCCGAGGCTGCGCCGGCACGGATCGAGGTGGCTTTCCTTTCGTATGTGCGGGCGGAGCGTAAGTTCGATAGCCCGGCGCTGCTGAAGGCGCAGATCTTGCGGGATGTGGGCGCGGCGCAGAGGTTTCATCGTTTTATCGAGCGCGCTGGATATAATCGGGTTCAACCAAAGAGTAATTACAAGGAGAAATAAATGAGCCTTTCCGCAGGCAAGATTAAGTATATGAACGCGCTTTCGAACAGCGCGGGCGTTATCGCGGCCGCCGCCATGGATCAGCGGGGCAGTTTAAAGAAAGGCATTGCGAGCGGGAAGGGCATTCCGCAGGAGCAGGTCACCGCTCAGATGATGGAGGAGTTCAAGATTGCGGTTTCGCGCGTCCTGACGCCTTATGCGAGCGCGATTCTGCTGGACCCGGAGTTCGGCCTTCCCGCCGCCGAAGCGCGCGCGAAGAATGCGGGCCTGCTGCTGGCTTACGAAGAGACTGGCTACGAGGCCAACGATAAGCACCGGATGCCGGACCTGCTGCCGCATCTTTCCGTCAAGCGCATTAAAGACATGGGCGCGGATGCGGTCAAGATTCTTCTTTACTACACGCCTTATTCGCCCGCTGACGTGAACGACATCAAGCACGCGTTTATCGAGCGCATTGGGGCGGAGTGCGAGGCATTGGATATTCCGTTCTTCTGTGAGTTCGTGGGGTATGACGAGTACGGCGCGGATGAAAAGGGTCTGGATTATGCGAAGAAGAAGCCCTCGGTGGTGAAGGGTTCGATGGCGGAGTTCACCAAGCCGCGGTACAGGGTGGATGTGCTGAAGGTGGAAGTGCCGATCAATCCGGCTTATGTGGAAGGCAGCCGCGGTTTCAAGGGGTTGGCGGCTTACTCGAAGGCGGAGGCGATGGACCATTTCCGCGAGGCGGCGTCGGTGGCGACCAAGCCGTTCATTTATCTGAGCGCCGGTGTGACGAACGAAGTGTTCATCGAGAATCTGGAATTCGCGGATGCGAGTGGAACGGATTATTCGGGGGTGCTTTGCGGCCGGGCGACCTGGCTGGATGGGGTGAAGGTCTATGGGCAGAAGGGCGAACAGGCGTTGGAAGACTGGCTGTCCGTGGAAGGCGTGAAGAATATTCAGGCGGTGAATGCGGCGATTAAGAGCGCTACGCCGTGGCAGAAGAAAGCGGGCGTAGCTACGGCATAAGCGAGAATAAAGAGGGCAGGCGAAAACGCCGCAATGCCGCTTATCTTTCGCCTTGCAGGTCCGGGGCTTCGGCCCCGCCGTCGGCCTTCGGGCCGACGCGGTTTGCGAGGAATTCGCGATGATCATCGGCAGAAGTGCCAACTCCGGTCCGGGCGGAGGCTCGGACGCAAAGCCGAAGTTTTGCCCTACGGAAGCCCGCGGCAGAAAGTATGAGGCATTGGGCGAAACCGGACGCCCACCTTTTTCCAGAACAATCCAGCGATGAGTGACAGTTTTCCTCCGATCTTTACGTTCATCCTAAAAGCGGCAGTTGAAACGCTGCGAATTCGCCAACTGGATCAGCGCTACGGTAGTCTTTCGCTGGGCATACAAGATGGATGAAATGATTATTGTGTAGTTAATTAGAGAACGATCATCTGAGCCGAGGAAACGAAGCCGTTGATCGTCTCCGGCGACAGCTTCCTTTCATGCAGCATGTGCAGCTCGTACTGGCGCACCGCGTCCGGATCGAGCTTCTCCGGGCTGAGTCTGAAGAATCTTGCGTAATCTTCCAGGTAATGGAGGTAACTTCGTTGTGTGGTGGGTGCGAGGCCGCGCGGTTGCATGTCCTCGATAAACTGTTGGCGTAATGGTGACATTCAGGATCCTTCAGAACGGAATTCCGGTTATTGCGAGTAACCGGTATTTTCAGTCTGAACGAACCTCGTGCCCGCCGCATGACAAATATCGCCGAAGCCATTGCGCAGCAGTTACCGCAGAAGCGGTTTAGTTCACTGTCGTTTTGAGCGGTTCGGTTTTTGGCTGATTTCGCCTCGGAAGACTGGGCGTGTTGGCAACCCGCCCACAGGTTAGCAACCGGTTAGCAACCTGCCCTATCCCTCCTGCGGAATACGCATCGCGTAGAACGAGCGCCAGATAAAGACCAACGCGGCCAGCAGGAACACGGCCGAAAGAACTCGCGTTAGTCCCGGCCCTTCCTGCTCTGAAAGCGATACCGCCAACTCCACCGCCAGCAGGCCAAACAGCGTAGTGAACTTGATGATGGGGTTTAACGCCACCGACGAAGTATCTTTAAACGGATCGCCTACCGTATCGCCTACCACTGTCGCATCGTGCAGCGGAGTGCCCTTCATCTTAAGTTCCGTCTCCACAATTTTCTTGGCGTTGTCCCACGCGCCGCCGGCGTTCGCCATGAAGATCGCCTGGAACAGGCCGAAAAGCGCGATCGAGATCAGATAGCCAATGAACAGAAAGGGCTCTACGAACGCGAAGGCCAAAGTCGCGAAGAACACGGCGAGGAAGATGTTGAACATGCCCTTCTGTGCATACTGCGTGCAGATCGCCACCACCGCCTTGCTATCCGCTACCGACGCCTTGGTCACGCCTTCCAGACGGATGTTCTTCTTGATAAATTCCACCGCCCGGTAAGCGCCCGTCGTCACGGCCTGGGTGGCCGCGCCGGTGAACCAGTAGATCATCGAACCGCCCGCGATCATACCCAGCAGGAACGGCGGGTGAAGAATCGACAGCTTATCCAGATTGGTGGTGAGCTTATCGGTGAGCGCCACAATGATCGAGAAGATCATGGTGGTTGCGCCCACCACCGCCGTGCCGATCAGAACAGGCTTAGCTGTGGCCTTGAAGGTGTTACCCGCGCCGTCGTTCTCTTCCAGGTTTTCCTTGGCGCGCTCGAAGTTCGGCTTGAACCCGAATTTCGACTGAATCTCCTGCGCGATGCCAGGAATGTCCTCAATAAGTGAAAGCTCATAGACGGATTGCGCATTGTCGGTAACCGGTCCGTAGGAATCCACCGCGATGGTTACCGGACCCATGCCGAGGAAGCCAAAGGCCACCAGACCGAACGCGAAGACCGCCGGCGCCACCATCAGCGTGGAGAGGCCCAGCGTGCTGATCAGATACGCGACGCCCATCAGCATCATCATCGTGAGGCCCAGCCAGAAAGCGCTCATGTTGCCCGCCACAAATCCCGAAAGGATGTTGAGCGACGCGCCGCCTTCGCGGGAAGAAGTCACCACCTCGCGTACATGGCTCGACTCCGTCGAAGTAAACACCTTCACCAGTTCCGGGATCACCGCGCCCGCCAGCGTGCCGCACGTAATGACGCTCGAAAGCTTCCACCAGAGCGACGGGTCACCGCCCAGATCGGGAATCAGGAAGTAAGAAACGATATAGGTCAGAATTATCGAAACGATGGAAGTGAGCCAGACCAGAAACGTGAGCGGCGCTTCGTAGTTGAACTTCGGCAGGTTCTCATAGCGCGCCTTCGCGATCGCTTCGTTAATGAAGTAGGAAACGGCAGACGACACCACCATCATGATGCGCATCACGAAGATCCAGACCAGCAGTTGCACCTGCACCAGCGGATCGGTCACAGCAAGCAGGATGAAGGAAATCAGCGCCACGCCAGTCACGCCGTAGGTCTCGAAACCATCGGCGCTGGGGCCAACCGAGTCGCCCGCGTTGTCGCCGGTACAATCGGCGATGACGCCCGGATTGCGCGCGTCATCCTCTTTGATCTTGAACGCGATCTTCATCAGATCGGAGCCGATATCGGCGATCTTGGTGAAGATGCCGCCCGCCACGCGCAGCGCCGCAGCGCCCAACGATTCCCCGATGGCAAATCCGATGAAGCAGGGGCCGGCGAAATCGCTCGGAATGAAGAGCAGGATACAGAGCATGATCAGCAGTTCCACGCTGATCAGCACCATGCCGATGCTCATTCCGGCTCGCAGCGGAATGGCGTAGCAGGGGTAGGGATTGCCGCGCAAGCTGGCGAAAGCCGTGCGCGAGTTTGCGAAGGTGTTCACGCGGATGCCGTACCAGGCCACGCTGTAGCTGCCCGCGATACCGATAACGCTGAAGAGCAGGATAACGATAACCTTCACGGCATCGAAGTGCTCGAAGTAGCCGAAGTAAAAGAGGATGATCACTCCGATGAAGATTTCGAGGATCAGCAGGAACCTGCCTTGGGTCCAGAGGTAGGTTTTGCAGGTTTCCCAGATTAGTTCGGAGACCTCGCGCATGCTGGAATGCACCGGCAGATCGCGCAGTTTCACATAGGTGATCAGGCCGAACAGAAGGCCCAGAGCGCAGATTCCCAGACCGCCCATGAGCAGGGTGCGGCCGCTGGTTCCCAGAAAGGTTCCCTGACTGAGATCGGGAAGGATCAGATGCGCTTCACCACCCGTTTGAGGTGGCGGCGCCTGCGCAAGCGTGTGCAGGGGCGCAATGAACAGGATGGCTGCGGCGAGAAACAGCGGCAGAAGAAACTTCAGTTTCCGGCGAAGGGGCGTCAAGGGCAAGTTTAGTCTCCGAATTTCAAGTATTTACAGACAGAGCCACTCGCTAGCCTATCCGAGCGAGTAATGCTACCGCAACATCGCGGGCGGGTTATTTGGTCCGATTCGGGCGACTCGATCACCGGGACGCTCGCATTTCGTTAACATTTATTGTGCCGCCGGGGGCGTTCTGGATGCATAATTCATATGAGGTAGTAGCTTTTGAGCATCAATTCCTGGCGGTTCGTCACGCCGCTCGCTGTCCTGTTTTCCACCATGCCGGTCTGCGGCGAGGTTTCCTACTCGCGGGACATTGCCCCGATTCTTTCCTCGAAATGCCTGCAGTGCCACGATGCGAAATCGCAGATGGGCGGTCTGGACCTGACCGCGAACGTGGCGTTGCTTCGGGTGGCCGGGACGAAATCCGAAGATAGTTCGCTTTATCGCCACCTCACGGGACAGGCACAGCCGCAGATGCCGATGGGCGGCCGGCTGACCGACCAGCAGATTGCGTTGTTCCGGGAATGGATCGACTCGGGCGCGAAAGTAGACGCGGCGCCCCCTTTGACAGAGAAGATGACTTCGACCGAGAAGACGTTTACGGACGCGCAGAAGAAGTATTGGCTGTTCCAGCCTGTGGTGAAACCGGCGCTGCCGAAGACTGCGGCCGCACCGAATCCCGTGGACGCGTTCATCCTGGCGAAGCTGGCCGAGAAGCATATCCGGCCCAATCCGCAGACAGATAAGATCACTTTGCTGCGCCGCGCCACGCTCGACCTGACCGGACTGCCTCCGACCGCCGAAGAAGCGCAGGCTTTTCTTGCGGACGACTCCCCTAAGGCATTCGAGAAGGTTGTGGATCGGCTGCTCGACTCCCCGCACTACGGCGAGCGGTGGGGGCGCGAATGGCTGGATCTGGCGCGTTATGCCGATACTAACGGCTTTAAGGCGGACGAACCGCGGCCGAATATCTGGCGTTATCGCGACTACGTGATCCAGTCTTTTAACGAGGACAAACCCTACGATCGTTTTATTAAGGAGCAGATCGCGGGCGATGAGCTTTACCCGGACGATCTGAATGCCCGCGTGGCCACCGGCTTCCTGCGGCATTACACCGATGAGACGAATCAGCCTGTGATGGAACTGCGCCGGCAGGAGTTGCTCAACGATATTACAGACACGGTGGGCGGCGTCTTCATGGGGCTGACCGTTGGCTGCGCGAAGTGCCACGATCATAAATTCGACCCCATTCTGCAGAAGGATTATTACCGGCTGCAATCCTTCTTCGCTAACGTGCGG
>Ga0302324_100016814_pt1 | contig 14551 bp, 14 predicted proteins | sample Palsa_T0_1_FD_201949 | JGI IMG/M metagenome (GOLD analysis project Ga0302324, IMG submission 201949) | Peat permafrost microbial communities from Stordalen Mire near Abisko, Sweden - Palsa_T0_1 | ecosystem: Environmental > Terrestrial > Soil > Palsa > Peat permafrost | place: Sweden: Abisko...
TGCTCAACGACAAGTCGCCGCAATACGATCCGAAGCAGGAGGCGCAGGGCCGCTCGCGCATCCCGAGCGTCGGGTCCTACAAGGCGCTCGACGCGGCCACCGTCGAGATCCGCACGCCGGCGCCCGACGCGTTCCTGCCCTACCAGCTCGCCTGGATCATGATGTCGAGCCCGGCCCAGTGGGAGAAGCTCGGCCACGACTGGAACAAGTTCGCCCAGACGCCGTCCGGCACCGGCCCGTGGAAACTGACCAGCTTCGTGCCCCACGAGCGCGCCGAGATGGTCCCCAACAAGGATTACTGGGACAAGCCGCGCATTCCCAAGCTCGACAAGCTCGTGCTGCTGCCGATCCCCGAGGCGGCGACGCGCACCGCGGCGCTGCGCTCGGGCCAGGTCGACTGGATCGAGGCGCCGTCGCCCGACGCGGTGGCGAGCCTGCAGAAGGCCGGCTTCCAGATCGTCACCAATGCCTATCCGCACAACTGGACCTGGCATTTCAGCCTGGTCGACGGCTCGCCTTGGAAGGACATCCGCGTGCGCAAGGCGGCCAATCTCGCGATCGACCGCAACGGCCTCAAGGAGCTGTTGAGCGGGCTCATGATCCCGGCCAAGGGCTTCGTCACGCCGGGCAGCCCGTGGTTCGGACATCCCGCGTTCGACGTCAAATATGATCCCGACGCCGCCAGGAAGCTGCTCGCCGAGGCCGGTTATGGCCCGGACAAGCCGGTGCAGGCCAAGGTCACGATCTCGGCCTCCGGCTCGGGCCAGATGCAGCCGCTGCCGATGAACGAGTATCTCCAGCAGAACCTTGCCGATGTCGGCATCAAGGTCGAGTTCGACGTGGTCGACTGGAACACCCTGATCAACATCTGGCGTGCCGGCGCCAAGAGCGAGCAGTCGCACGGCGCCAGCGCGATCAATTTCAGCTATTTCATCCAGGATCCCTTCACCGCCTTCATCCGCCATGTCGACTCGAAGCTGGTCGCGCCGAACGGCACCAACTGGGGCTATGAGATCGATCCCGCGATGGATGCGCTGCTCGCCAAGGCGCGCACCACCTTCGATCCGGCCGGCCAGGACAAGGTGCTGCAGCAGATCCACGAGAAATTCGTCGACGACGCGCTGTTCCTGTTCGTCACCCACGATGTCAACCCGCGCGCCATGTCGGGCAAGGTCGTCGGCTTCGTGCAAGCCCAGAACTGGTTCCAGGATTTTTCGCCGATCACCATGAAGTGACGCACCCGCGGCTGAAGGTTGCCGCGAAGGCGCGAAGGCATCGAGCAGATCAAGGCCGCGCATCGCGCGGCGGTCGGTCGGGTCGTCGCCGTTGCATTCTCGTTGTTGCCGGTGGCAACACAGCTTCGCGCCTTTGCGCCTTCGCGGTTCCCTTCATCGTGCCGCTTTAGCTGTGCGGGCCGGCGAGGTTTGCTAGACTGCGCGGGCTCGCGGGGAGGCGAGCCGCGCATGATCTTCCGCCAGCTGTTCGATCCCGGCTCGTCGACCTACACCTATCTGATCGGCTGTCCCGAGACCGGCCGGGCTGCCCTGATCGATCCGGTCCTGGAGAGCCTGGCGCGCGACCTCGCGGTGCTCGACGGGCTCGATCTGCGGCTCGCCTGGACGGTCGAGACCCATGTCCATGCCGACCATGTGTCGGCCGGCGCGGCGCTGCGCGCCCAGACCGGCTGCCGGGTCGCCTGTCCGGCCGGCGAGGCGGTCGACGGCGCAGATCTGGCGTTGGTCGAGGGCGAGCCGCTGACCTTCGGCAGCATCCACCTGGCGCCGCTGGCGACCCCCGGCCACACCCGGGGCCATCTGTCGTTTCGGCTCGATCGCGGGCCGCTGCCGATGGTGTTCACCGGCGACACCCTGCTGATCGACGGGTGCGGCCGGACCGACTTCCAGGGCGGCGACGCCGCCACCTTGTATCGCTCGATCCACGACAAGCTGTTCAGCCTGCCCGACGACACGCTGGTCTATCCGGGCCACGATTATCAAGGCAGGCGGGTCACCACGATCGCGCAGGAGCGCCAGCGCAACCCGCGGGTCGGCGGCGCCAAGCCGCTCGACGAGTTCGTCACGCTGATGGCGGGGCTGGGCCTGCCCTATCCGAAGCGGATGGACGAGGCGGTGCCGGCGAACCAGCGGGTTGCCGTCTCGCACGCCGCCGGCGTCGCGTTCGTGCCCGAGCGGGCGCTGTCCTGGTCGGTGTGATCGCGCGTCAGGCGCGCCATCACGACCGCCTGCCGACCAATTCGGCCGCCCGATCGGCAGCGCAGAACGCGCCGTCGCGCGCGACCAGCCGCCCGGCCTTGTAGACCGCGCGGGTCCGCGGGCGCGTGACCACGGCCTCCGCCGCATGGCGTGCACCGACGGCGACGAAGTCCGCCGGCGCGCCCGGCCGCACGCCGTAATCCGCCAGGCCGAGCGCGCGCGCCGCGCTTGCGGTCGCCAGGTCGAGCGCGCTCGCCAGCTCGTCGTCGGTATAGAAGCCGCTTCGATAGCCGATCAGCATCGCGCGCTCGAGCATGTCGGCGTCGCCATAGGGCCACCAGGCGTCGCGGATATTGTCGCTGCCGGTGAACACCGTCACGCCGGCCGCGCGCAACAGCATGACGGGTGGAAACGCCCGGTCGCCGGGCGCGTTGGTCATGATCGCCACGCCGGCCTCGGCGAGCTGCTCGGCGGTGCGCCGGGCCGCCGCCTCGGCGACCTGGCCCAGCGCATAGGCGTGGCTCACCGCGACCCGGCCGCCGAGGGCGAGCGCGCGCGTGCGCGCCGCGATTGCCTCGAGTTCGGCGATGCCGGCCGCGCCGCCGTCATGCAGGTGGATGTCGATGCCGACGCCGCGGCGCTCGGCGATGCCGAACACCACGTCGAGATGGCCGGTCGCGTCGCCATCGAACCCGTCGGGATCGAGCCCGCCGACCAAGTCGGCGCCGGCGACGACCGCCGCATCGAGCAGCGCTGCGGTGCCCGGGCAGGTCATGATGCCGCTCTGCGGGAACGCCACGATCTCGATCGACACGGCATCGCGATAGTGCTCGCGCACCGCGAGCACGCCCTCGAGATTGGCGAGGCCGGCGCTCGGGTCGATGTCGACATGGCTGCGCATGTGCGTGGTGCCGCACGACACCGCAAGCTCGACCAGGGCAGCGGCGCGCTGCACGACCGGCGCGGCGGCGGCCAGCTGCGCCTTCTCGAACCGCACGCGCTCGCGCACGTCGAAGCCCGCCATGCAGGGTTGGTGGGGCTGCCAGCGGTCGCCCATGAACGTCTTGTCGAGATGGATATGGCCGTCGATCAGCCCGGGCAGCACCAAGGCGCCGGCGAGGTCGACGCGGCGGCGCGCCGGCGCGAGCTTGGCGGCGTCGGCCTCGATCGCGACGATGCGGCCGGCGGCGACGCCGATCGAGGCCCGGTTGCCATCGGCCAATGTCGCGCAATCGAATGCTGTGTCGAGGTCGGTCAACCGCCATTCCCCGCATCGCCGCCGTGTCAGCCTAGGCGTCGCCATGCCGGATCGGCAAGGTTCGCCGCGAGCACTGCCGCGGCGGCGCTGGCGGAGGCGGCGCATCGGGATTACCCTCGGCGGCAGCGAGCCGTCCATCAACGCGCGCAAGGGAGTCGAGACATGGCCGATACAGCAATCGTCGAGACAACGCGGACCGACTCAGACAGGACCTTGGCCTACGCCAATCCCGCGACGGCGCCGCTTGTGGCCGGTCGCCGCGAGTTCTTCAAATATCGCGATCTCGGGGTGACCGCGGCCAGCCGAGGGCATATGCGCGCGCAGGTGACCAGTGCGATCCGCGGCATGACCCAGCCGACCGGCTGGCACTACCATCTCTGCGAATCGCAGTTCGTCTACGCGCTCAAGGGCTGGGTCGATCTCGAGTTCGAGGGCGGCACCAAGCTGCGGGTTTCCGCCGGCGAGTCGATCTACATTCCGGGCGGCCTGCGGCACAACGAGATCGCGACCTCCGACGATTTCGAGATCCTCGAAATCTCGGTGCCGGCCGACATGGGCACCCAGCCCTGCGAGCCGCCGCGCTAGACCAAGCAGGTCAACCCATGCGCGTGAGTGCCGGTTAAGCTCAAATTAGCGTTTTTATGCTGGAGATTTATCTCGGGTTGCCGAATGAAGCCTGGGAGGTCTCGTCATGCGCCTGAGCGACTTTCGTATCCGGACCAGGATTCGAGGCGGCTTCGGCTTGGTCAATCTGGTCGGCGTCGTGGTCGCGCTCGCCGCGATCTGGCAGATGACCAGCTTCGGCCGCGAGGTCGATCGCCTGGTGTCGGCCGGCGCGACGGTCAATCACAGCCTCGAGGTCAATCGGCTCGCCGAAGCGATGCGCCGGGCCAGCCTCGAATACCAGACGAACCTCGATCCGCGTGCGATCGACGAGTTCTCGACCGACGTCAGCCGGGCTGCAACGCTGCTCGCGGCGGCCGCCCAGACGAGCCCGTCGGACGAGCAGCGCCAGACCTACCAGGCGGCCGGCGAGCAACTCGCTGCCTTGAAGGACGATGTCGCGAAGCTTGCCGCGCTCGGCAACAAGATCAAGGCGGACCGCGCCGAGCTCTACAGGCTGGGCGACGCGGTGACGGCGGCGAGCGATGCGGTCGGCATCGCCGCGCGCGCCACGCTCGACGACCAGCTGATCAACCGGGTTCAGGAGGTCGACGCCTCGATCCTGCGCGTCCAGCTCGCCGGCTGGCGTTTCCTGGCGACCAACGATGCCGGCGGCGCGGGCACGTTCAGGCTCAACGTCGTCAAGGGCAACATGAACGTGATGGCGCTCGGCAAGGCCAACAAAGCGGACATGATCAAGGACAAGCTCGATCCGCTGAAGCAGGCGCTCGATGCCTACACCAAGAGCTTCAACGGCCTGTCGGCCCAGATGATCGAGGCCAACAAGCTGTATGACGAGGTGATCCGGACCCGGCTCGTCAAGGTTCAGGAGCTGACCGACGGAATCCAGAAATCGGTCGACGCCGAGATGACGGCGACCAAGGCGAACGCCGGTGCGGCGATCGCCGCGACGATCACGACGCAAGGTGCGCTCGGCGTGCTCGGGCTCGCGCTCGGCATCACGCTCGCCGCCTTGATCGGCCGCAGCATCGCGGTGCCGGTCACCGGCATGACCGGCGTGATGACCAAGCTCGCCGAGGGCGATCAGTCGGTCGACATCCCGGCGCTCGACAGCCAGGACGAGATTGGCGCGATGGCCCGCGCGGTCGAGATCTTCAAGCGCCACATGGTCGAGGGCGACCGGCTGGCGGCCCAGCAGCGCGCCGAGCAGGCGCGCAAGGAGCAGCGCCAGACCGCGATCGACGGCGCGGTCACCGCGTTCGACGCCCAGGTCGGGCGCTCGCTCGACGCTTTCGCCAGCGCGGCCGGCGCCATGCGGGGCACCGCCGAGAGCATGTCGGCGACCGCGGCGGAGGCCAGCCAGCTCGCCAGCACGGTGGCGAGCGCGTCGGCCCAGGCGCTGACCAACGTGCAGACCGTCGCGGCGGCCAGCGAGGAGATGGCCGCCTCGATCGCCGAGATCAGCCGCCAGGTCGCGCAATCGACCACCGTCGCCGCCCAGGCGGTTGCCGAGGCGGCGCGCACCAACGAGACGGTGCAGGGCTTGGCCGAGGCGGCCCAGCGCATCGGCGAGGTCGTCAAGCTGATCCAGGACATCGCCGCGCAGACCAACCTGCTGGCGCTCAACGCCACCATCGAGGCGGCGCGCGCCGGCGAGGCCGGCAAGGGCTTCGCCGTGGTCGCCTCCGAGGTCAAGGCGCTGGCCAACCAGACCGGCAAGGCGACCGAGGAGATCGCCAGTCAGATCAGCCAGATCCAGACCGCGACCGGGAGCGCGGTCGCGGCGATCAAGGGGATCTACGGCACGATCGGCCAGATCAGCGAGATCGCCACCACGATCGCGGCGGCGATCGAGCAGCAGGGCGCGGCGACCGGCGAGATCACGCGCAACGCCCAGCAGACCGCGCGCGGCACCGAGGAGGTTTCGCGCACCATCGGCGGGGTCAGCGACGCCGCCAGCAAGACCGGCGAAGCCGCCTCGCAGGTGCTCGCCTCGTCGGGCGAGCTCGGCCGCCAGGCCGAGCAGCTGCGCGGCGAGGTCGACGCCTTCCTGACCCGCATCCGCGCCGCGTAATGCAGTACCCCTCCCCCATGCGCGATGCGCACGGGGGAGGGATGAAGAGAGTGCGCCGCGACCGTTAATTAGGCTGGATGCCGGCGATCTGGACCACGCGGGTCCAGCGCGCGAGCTCGGTCCGCATGGTCGCCTCGAGCTCGTCGGGCGTGCTGCTGACCGCCTCGGCGCCGAGCTCGGCGAAGCGCTGGCGGAGCTGCTTCGACGCCAGCACCTTGACGAGATCGGCATGGATCTTGGCGACCAGCGGCGGCGTCATGCCGGCCGGCCCGAGCCAGGCTTGCCAGATCTCGACCTCGTAGCCCGGGAGGGTCTCGCCGATCGCCGGCACGTCGGGCAGCAGCGCCGCGCGCGTGGCGGTGGTGACCGCGATCGGCCGCACGGTGCCGGCCTGGATCTGGCTCATCACCTCGGGCAAGGTGTTGAACGTCATCGGCAGCTCGCCGGACATCAGCGCCTGGACCGACAGCGCGCCGCCGCGATAGGCGACCGCGACCAGATCGACCCCGGCCATCTGCTTGAACAGCTCGCCGCCCAGATGCGTGATCGTGCCGAGACCCGGGTTGCCATAGCTCAGCTGGCCCGGCTTGGCGCGCGCGAGCGCGATCAGCTCGGGCACGGTGTGGATCTGGATCGCGTTGTTGACCAGGATGATGTTGGGTGTCGACAGCACCTTGGAGATCGGTGTGAAGTCGTTGATCGGATCGTAGCTGAGCGCCTTGTGGATCAGCCCGACCGCGACCTGGCTGCTCGAGTTCTGGAACAGCGTGTAGCCGTCGGGCGCCGCCTGCGCGACCGCCGCCGCGGCGATCGCGGTGCCGGCGCCCGGCCGGTTGTCGACCACGATCTGCTGGCCCCATAGCTCGGACAGGCTCTGGGCGATCAGCCGGGCGGTGATGTCCGTGGTGCCGCCGGGCGCGAACCCGACGATCAGGTGCACCGGCCGGTCGGGGTACGTGTCGGCCGACGCCGGCCAGCCGAATGCCAGGACAGCGCAGACGGCGATGGAGCGGGCCAACAGCTTGCGCATCGTCGAGCCTCCCTGTGACGCGTTAGACGATTTGCCGATTGTGGTTCGGCTTTGAGACCAGACTGTAACCCGGAACCGCGCCGATCCCAACTTCCGCCTGACCCCGCGTCTGGGGCAGGATGGTGGCCCAGCGCTTAACGACGAGGGAGGAGGGACCGATGACGGACAGCGAGCTCTATCGCAAGGGCGCCGCGCTGCGCCGCAAGCTGTATGGCGACGCGGCGGTCGACCGCAGCAATCGCGAGGTCTACGCCGACCCCGTGATGAAGAAATTCATCGACGTCGCGACCGAGACCGTGTTCGGCGCGTTGTGGACGCGGCCCGGGCTCGATCTCAAGACCCGCACCCTGGTGTGCGTGGTGTCGGATGCCGCGACCGGGCGCGAGCCCGAGCTCGCGATCCATCTGCGCTTCGCGCTGCGCCAGGGCTGGACCGAGGACGAGCTGATCGAGGTGCTGCTGCAGCTGTCCGGCTATGTCGGCGTGCCGGTGATCCGCGAAGCGATGCTGGTCGCCAAGCGGGTGTTCGCCGAGATCCGCGCCGAAGGCGGGCCGTAGGCTACCAAATCGTCATGCTCGGCCTCGTGCCGAGCATCCACGTCTTTCGGGCCGATCCACGATCGTCGTCGGCAACGACGGCGTCTCGGGCGGAAAGACGTGGATGGCCGGCACGAGGCCGAGCATGACGATCAGGGGGTTGATTCGAAACCGGTCAGCCCAAATCAGAACCGGTCGTAGACGTCGACGTAGGTCTCCGGACCCTTGGGCCCGCTGACCGATCCCTTGCAGGTCATCTTGATGCGATCGGGCGACAGGCTGCAGGCGACGCTGTCGGCCTGACCGGCCGGGTTCTTGAACACGGCTTGCAGCACGCCGTTGGCGAGCGTGAAGGCGGCGGTCGTGCCGTCGCCGCTGCCCTGGACCGGATGCGGCTGGCCGTCGGGCGGGGCGTCGAAGCTCTGGACGTGCTTCTGGTCGGTCGGATCGATGATCGTCACGCTCCAGCGGACGCGGGCAGGTCCGGCGGTCGCGATCTCGGTCACGATGTCCTTGGGCAGCGGCTCGCCCGGCTGGACCGTCGACTGTTTCGGGTTCCAGCGCCAGCGTCCGGCGAACGGCGAGTCGTCCGACCAGGCGGCGCCGACGGCGCCGACCAGGCACAGCCCGATCGCGGCCGGGAGAAATCGCGCACGGTTCATGATGGCCTCCTTGACGGCGGTAACGCACCCGCCATGGCACCGGTTCATACGGCCTTGCCTGCGCATACATCCCCGGCGCGGCCCCGACAAGGCTCTCCGGCAGCGCCCCCGGCAGGACCGGGTTGACAGGGCGACGGCGCGCACCCGTGATTGGGGGGCAACGGCAGGCGGGCTTCCTGTGCGCTTCAGCAATTTCCTGTTTCCGGAAAGCCGCGACCCGGCGCGCGACGGGGTCGTGATCGACGAGACCCTGCGCGAGGCGCTGCTGTCGGACGAGCTCGGGGTCGACGTCATCTGGCTGGCCGAGCACCATTTCGACGGCATTTGCGCCTATGTCGATCCGATCAGCTTCGCGGCGGCGCTGGCGACCACGACCCGGCGGGCGAAGCTCGGCTTCGCGGTCATCCAGACCTCGCTGCACCATCCGATCCGGTTGGCCGAGCAGCTGGCCCTGCTCGACCATCTCAGCCAGGGCCGGCTGATCGTCGGACTCGGCCGCGGCACCGCCTTCAACATCTACGACTACCAGGGCTACGGCATCGACCACCAGGAGGCGCAGGCGCGCTTCGAGGAAGCCGAGGCCATCATGATCAAGGCCTGGACGGGCGACGGTTTCGAGCATCGCGGGCGGTTCTGGCAGCTCAAGGTGCCGGCGCTGCGGCCGCCGCCGCTGACCAAGCCGCATCCCGTGCTGATCCGCAGCTCGGCCAGCGAAGCCTCGATGGTCGAGCTGGCGCGCCAGGGCCGGCCCTTCATGATGAACGTGCAGTCCAACGCGGTGACGCGCGAACGCATGGCGCTGTATCGCCGAACCCTGCGCGAGGCCGGCCTCGACGATGCGGCGATCGCGCGGCTGGTCGATCGCTGCTGGGTTTGGCGCAACGTGGTGGTCGCGCCGACCGACGCCGAAGCCGCGCGCATCGGCGTGCCGGCTTTCGAAGCCATGACCGAGCAGCGCGCCGCGCTGCGCCAGCGCGTCTATCTCGAGCAGGGCGTGCGCATCGTCGACGAGCCCGCGGCACCGGCGCGCGTCGCGCCGGAGCACGCGCTGATCTGCGGCTCGCCGGCGACCGTCGCGGCCGCGTTCCGCGAGCTCGACGATATCGGCATCGGCGGCGTCATCATGGCGTTCCGGCTCGGCCCGATGCGCTACCAGGATGCGACCGACAGCCTGCGCCTGTTCATGACCGAGGTCGCGCCGCAATTCCGGCGCGCCGCCCCGTGCCAGCGCGAAGACTCATGATCGTGCGCCTGCCGTTCGTGCTCAATCCGGACGAAGCCGCCGCAATGGTGGCCAAGCTGCAGGCGCGCACGCCGACCGACGGGGCGATGACGGCCGGCGCCGCCGGCGCCATCAAGCGCAATCGCGAGGTGCTCGATGCCGATCTGCGTCAGCTTCTCAGCGCCGCGCTCTCGCAGGCTCTGCAGCGCAATGCGAGCTTTCTCGGCGCGGCGGTCCCGAAGGCGATCTATCCCTTCCTGTTCAACTGCTACGAGCCTGGCATGTCCTACGGCGCGCATCTCGACGAAGCCGTCATGGGGCGCGGCTCGGGCCAGCTGCGCTCGGATCTCTCGCTGACCGTGTTCCTCAGCGACCCGGCGAGCTACGACGGCGGCGAGCTGGTGGTCGACAGCGACAGCACGCCGGTTCGGATCAAGCTGCCGCAAGGCGATGCGGTGATCTACCCGTCCTCGGCGGTCCACGAGGTCGCGCCGGTCACGAGCGGCACGCGGTGGGCCGCGGTCAGTTGGATCCAGAGCCTGGTGCGGCGGATCGATCAGCGCGACGTGGTCTGGCAGATCGCCGTGCTGTCCGAGGAGCTGCGGCGGCTGCAAGTCAGCGACGCGACGCGCGAGCTCAAGGAAACTTTGGAGCGGCGCCTGCTCGGCGTGCGCGCCAACCTGCTGCGCATGTGGGGCGAGCTGTAGACGCTCGGCGGGACGACCGGCGCGAATCCACGATGCCTCCGCCTTTTTAGATCGTCATGCTCGGCCTTGTGCCGAGCATCCACGTCGATGAAGCGACGCGTGCTCGACGCTGGACTCGCTCGTGCATCTCCCTCGTTCACCAAACGGCAGCCGACGGCCCGACGTGGATGGCCGCCACAAGGGCGGCCATGACGATTAAGGGTAGGTCGAGTGGGCGGTCGCGGCCTCACGACGTCTTCGCGGCGACGCATTCGACTTCGACCAGCCAGGCCGGGTTCATCAGGCGCACCACCTCGATGCGGGTGCGCGCCGGCAGAGTGTCGCTGGCGAAGAACTCGCGATAGGCGCGGCCGAAGCCTTCGAGATCGGGACGACCGCCGAAGCGCTCTTCGCCGACCATGAAGCCCTGCAGCTTGACGATGTCGCGCATCGAATAGCCGGCATTCTCGAGCTTGGTCTTGAGACGCTGCAGCGCGCCGCGCGTCTGAGTCTCCATGTCGCCATAGGCCGCGCGCGACTCGATCGGCGCGCTCGGATCGATGATCGGCGGCACCTGGCCGCTGACGAACAGCAGCGGCACGCCGGCCGGCACTTCGACCGACTCGGACCACGGCGCCGCCTGCGAATGCTCGGTCGGCGTCGTGTCGGCGCGGCGGATCAGCGATGGCGGCTTGGCGGTCATGGCGAAGGCTCCTTTGGTGGTATCGTTCCGGCGTGTCGTGCGGCTCAGGTCGGCTCCAGGCCCATCTTTTTGACGATCGGCACGACGGCACCCGACGTCAGGAACTTGACCAGCGCGTCGGCCGCGACCGGCTCGCGGGTCGCAACGGTGGGCGCGATCGCGTAGACGATGTCGGCCTGCAGCGCCGGCGGCAGCGGGCCGACGAGCTCGATCCCGGGGGTCGCCAGCAGCTCGGTGATCTGCTGGATGCCGATCTCGGCGGTGCCGTTGGCGATCTGCACGCCGACGCGCTGGCCGAACTCGGTGACGACGGCCTTCGCCTTGATCTGCTCGGCGATGCCGAGGCGCTCCAGCACCGCCGTCATGTGGACGCCGCTCGGTCCTTTGCTGATGCCGACCGTCTTGGCGGCGAGCAGGGCGGCCTTGAACGCCTCCGGCGTGCTGATATCGGGCTTGGGCGCGCCGGCGCGTACCGCGACGCCGGCGCCGGAGCGCACGAATTGGATGGTGCGGCCGGCTTGCAGCTTGCCGGCCTTCACGAGCTCCTCGATCAGCGCCGGGGTGGTCACCACCAGATCGGCCTGCGCGCCTCCCTTGACCGTCGCGGGCAGCACGCCGCTCGACTCGAAGCGCATCGCGACCGTGTGACCGGTGGCGCGCTCGAACTGCGGCACCAGCGCCTCGAGCGGCTCGCGCATGGCGGTCGAGCTCAGCACCGTGATCTCGGCGGCTTGCCCGGCGGCGGCCATCAGGACGCCGCCGAGGCAGAAGGCGAGGATCGTGCGGAGCCTTGCCATCTCATCCTCCCGGGCTCACATGAAGCGTCCGGTCTGCTGAGTCCAGTCGCGCCGCAGGGCCACGCATTCGGCGTGGCGCACGCCGGTCACCAGCTCGACCTGCTGCGCCATCAGGTCCATCAGCCCCTCGAACTTGTAGCGGCCGAGGTCGGTGCGCTTGAGATCCTCATGGCGGGCGCCGAGCACGACGCGCCTGATGCCGGCGACCACGATTGCCCAGGCGCACATCGGGCAGGGCTCCATGGTGGTGTAGAGCGTCGCGCCGGCGAGGTCTGCGCTGCCGAGCCGCCGGCAGGCATCCTGGATCGCGACGATCTCGCCATGCAGGATCGGATCGCGCCGGGTCGTCGCCTCGTTGCCGCCTTCGCCGAGCTTGACCCCGTCCTTGACGATCACGGACGCGACGGGGGTGTTGCCCGACGCGACCGCCGCCCGCGCCATGTCGAGCGCCACATCCATCCAGCCTGCATCGTCCAAAGCCATCGTGCCTCCTAATCGAGCTTGATGCCGGTCCGCGCGATCAGTGCGCCGTAGTAATCGTAGTCTTGGTGGATGCGCTCGGCGAATTTCTCGCCGATCATCGGGCTCGGATACATTGCGAACAGCGCGAAGCGCTTTGCCGTATCGGGGTCGGCGAGCAGCTTGACCATCGCGGCGCTCAGCCGGTCGACGATCGGCTGCGGGGTGCCGGCCGGCACCAGCACGCCGAACCAGGATTGCAGCTGGTCGAGCCCGGCGACGCCCTGCTCGTTGAAGGTCGGCACGTCGGGCAGGGCCGCCCAGCGCTCGGCGTTCGCCACGCCGACCGCGCGCATCTTGCCGGCGAGCACGAACGGCAGTACGGCGCTTTCGAAGAACAGCTGGACGTTGCCGGCCATCAGGTCGGCCATGCCCGGGCCGCTGCCCCGATAGGGCACGTGCACGATGTCGATGCCGGCGCTGACCTTGAACACCTCGCCATGGAGGTGGCTGATCGAGCCGCTGCCGGGCGAGCCGAAATTGAGCTTCCCGGGGCTCGCCTTGGCGAGCTTGATGACGTCCTGCACGGAATGCGCCGGCAGGTCGTTGTTGACCGCCAGCGCCATCGGGCCGATCGACGCCATGGCGACCGGCGTGAGGTCCTTGAGCGGGTCGTATGGAACGGTGGTGAGATGCGGGTTGATCGCCAGCGAACCGACCGTGGTGCACAGCACCGTGTAGCCGTCGGGCGGCGCCTTGGCGGCCAGGTCGGTGCCGATCGCCGCCGCCGCGCCGCCGCGATTGTCGACCACGAAGGTCTGGCCCAGCGCCTCCTGCAGCTTGAGGGCGACCACGCGGCCGACATTGTCGGTGCTGCCGCCCGGCGGGTAGGGCACGATGAAGCGCACCGGATGGTTGGGATAGTCGTCGGCCGGCGCCGCGAGCACGGGCGATAGGCCGGCGATCAGCGCGGCGAGTGCGATTGCGGCGCGCGACAGCGTCATGATGAATGCCTCCATTCGTGGCATTCTGCGCGGAACGGGGGGTGAATGGAAATCGGAACCTCGATGCGGAGCGTCATGGTCGCGCTCGCCCTGCTGGCCGGGGCCGGCGTGCCGGCGCGGGCGAGCTGTCTCGACGAGATCGGCGCCGACCGCTCGGCGGTCCTGGTCGAGCAATGCCTGGCGGCGTCGCCGGCGACCCACCCGCCCTGCAACGCGCTGAACGCGTGCGAGATGATCCTGGGGGAGATCACGCGCGGCTGCGCCATGATGAGCCCAGCCGACGGGCCGCCCGCCTTCTGCAAGCCCTATCTCGCCGGGGCGACGTTCGTGCCGCGCGCGCCGGTGGTCGCCCATCCGGGCTTCGATTGTGCCAAGGCGGCGACGCCGGTCGAGCAGGCGATCTGCGCCAACACCGGTCTGGCCGACGCGGACCGCCACATGACCGAGGCGTTCGCCAAGCGGCTCAAGGCAAGCCCCGACGCGGCTGCCTTGCGCCAGGACCAGCGCGCCTTCCTGCAGGACCGCGCGGGCTGCGCCGCCGCCGAGCCGGGCCATCCGGAGGACGAGCGCAGCCGGCTGGTCGGCGGCTGCATCTACGATCTGACGGCCGCGCGCCTGGACGAGCTCGCGGCGACCGCCGACGCCGCCTGGTTGGTGTTCGCCGAGGGCAAGCCGGCCGACCGGACCTGCAGCCTGAGGTTCGGACATGACGGCAGCGACGCGGTCGAGATCGAGCGCCATGCCGGCGATCCGCCTATGCTCCGCTTTACCGAATTCGTGTTCCGGCTCGGCCCGTTGCTGAAGGCCACCGATCAGGCCGGCTTCGACGTCGACGGCAGCTTTTTCCCCGCGATCGTCACGATCCCGTCGGAGTCCGACGGCCTGCCGACCATCGCCGCCGCCGTCGAGGATGCCGGCGCGCTGCTGCACGCGCTGTCGACCGGCCGCGTGCTCCGGGTCAAGCGCAACGGCAAGGTGATCTTCCGCGCGCCGCTCGCGAGCTTTGCCGCCGCCGACGCGCAGACGCGCCGCGACTGCGGCCTGCCGGCCGGCCGCGGCTGAGCGGACGACTCTGGAACCTGGTCAGGCCAAGTTGATATTCTGCCCGTCATTGCGAGGAGCGGAGCGACGAAGCGATCCAGGGCAACGTGACGCGGCGTTTGTCACGCGGCCCTGGATTGCTTCGCTGCGCTCGCAATGACGACGGAATGATACTGATGGACCCGATCACGCCTAGAACAGCATTTGCGCCGGTACGTCCTCGGCCTTGACGCCGACCAGAG
>Ga0302324_100016819_pt1 | contig 14549 bp, 14 predicted proteins | sample Palsa_T0_1_FD_201949 | JGI IMG/M metagenome (GOLD analysis project Ga0302324, IMG submission 201949) | Peat permafrost microbial communities from Stordalen Mire near Abisko, Sweden - Palsa_T0_1 | ecosystem: Environmental > Terrestrial > Soil > Palsa > Peat permafrost | place: Sweden: Abisko...
CGCCGGACTTTCCCATTCACGCCTCCACGCAAATGACCATCACCAGCGCGGCGGGAGTGGAGTTCGCGCGCGCACTGGGTTGCAACCTGGTGGTGCTGGCGCGGGAATGTTCGATCAGGGAGATCGGACAGATGGCGCAACCGGCCACCCTGCCGTTGGAGGTGTTTGTGCATGGCGCGTTGTGCGTGGCCTATTCCGGGCAGTGCCTGACCAGCGAGGCTCTGGGAGGCCGCTCGGCCAATCGCGGCGAATGCGCCCAGGCCTGCCGCATGCCTTACGAATTGATCAGCGACGGACAATTGGTGCCGCTGGGCGACCGCCGGTATCTGCTCAGCCCGCAAGATTTGGCGGGGCTGGAGGTGCTGCCCGATTTGGTGCGCGCCGGCGTTTCTTCGCTGAAAATTGAAGGGCGGCTCAAGTCGCCCGAATACGTGGCCAACATCACGCGGGTTTATCGCCGGGCCTTGGACAGCAGTTTTGCGCCGCCGGATGCGCAGACGCGTTACAATCTGGAAATGGCTTTTTCGCGCGGCCTTCACACCGGTTGGTTGGGCGGCATCAATAATCAACTTCTGGTCCACGCGCGCTTCGGCAAGAAGCGCGGTGTTTTTCTGGGGGAAGTGCAAGGTCTTGGCGCCGGGAGCGTTTTTCTGCATTTGCAAGCGCCGCTCAAACTCGGTGACGGCATCGTCTTCGACGCCGGCCAACCGGACCAGGAAGAGGAAGGCGGACGCGTGGCCAAACTGCGGCCCGCATCGTCGCGCAAGGCCGAAACGGAAATCCGGCTTTTCGGCGAGATCAATTTCAGCCGCATTCATCCGGGCGACAAAGTTTGGAAGACGAGCGATCCGGAGTTGGACCGCGCGCTGCGCCAAAGTTTTTCCGGCCCGGCGCCGCATTTTCAGCGGCCGATTGATCTGGAAATTCAAGGGCGGGCCGGCGAACCGATGGCGGTCATCGGGCGCGATGAAGAGGGCCGCGTGGTGGAAGTCAGGTCGGCCCTGCCGCTGGCCGTGGCGCAAAACCAGCCGCTGACAGAGGAGCGGTTGCGGGCACAATTGGGCCGTCTGGGCGGGACAGCCTTTCGCCTGGGGCGATTGTGCAACAAATTGGAAGGCGGCGTCATCCTGCCCATGAGCGAACTAAACCGCCTGCGCCGCGATCTGGTGAGTCAACTCGATGAATTGCGGGCGCGGCCCGGGCGCTGGACATTGCGCGAGGCGCGGCCCAAGACAGTGTTCGCGCGGGGCGAGCGCGGCGGCGAACCGCGTCTGGCGGTGTTGGTGCGCGCGATGCCGCAGTTGGAGGCCGCGCTGGCCTTTGAGCTGCCGGTGATCTATTGCGAATTCGAGGACCCAAAAAAATACCGCGAGGCCGTCGCCCGTTTCCGCGGCGCGCAGCGCCCAGGCGGGCCGCGCTCGGAAATATTCGCCGCGCCGCCGCGCATTTTCAAGACGGGCGAGGAGTGGATTCAAAAGCAGGTCCGCTCCTGCGAGGCTGACGGCTGGCTGGTGCGCAATTACGACGATCTGCGGTTTTACGCCGGCAGCCGGCGCGTGGGAGATTTTTCGTTGAACGTGGCCAACAGTCTGACGGCGGATTATTTCAAGAACCACGCCGGCCTGGAGCGGCTGACGGCTTCCTACGATTTGAACATTCTCCAACTGGAGGCGCTGCTGCAATCAGCCCCGCCGGAATGGTTCGAGATCACGCTGCACCAGCACATCCCGATGTTTCACATGGAGCACTGCGTTTTTTGCGCGTTCCTGTCCAAAGGCACGGATTATACCAATTGCGGCCGGCCCTGCGACCAGCACGCGGTTCGTATGCGCGACCGCGTCGGGCTGGAACATCCGTTGAAGGCGGACGCCGGGTGCCGAAATACATTGTTTAACGCCCGCGCCCAAAGCGGGGCCGAATATGCGACTCGCCTGATGGATATGGGCGCGCGCCATTTTCGGATCGAGTTTGTCAATGAGGACGGCGAAGAGACGGCCCGCACCATCGCCAAGTACCAGGCCCTGCTCAAAGGCGAGATCACCGGCGGCCAACTTTGGCGCGAGCTCAAGCTGCACAACCGGCTCGGCGTGACTCGCGGCCCGATGGAAGCCTAGGCGGAACCATGCAATTGCGCTCCCCGAGTCGTATGGCGTGGTTACAGCTTGGAACCTTCCCTCGCTCAATTTGATTGGTTTCAAATCCTTTCGAGGGATGCCGTGAAAAGCTGGGATTTTTCGATCAACGACCTTCCACATGCAGGAGCCTGGTGCGTTTCTTAAGCGTGCGCAGGGTGGCAAAGACGACAAAGCCCGCGAGGAAAAAAGAAAACCAGCCAAAACTCACATGCCATCGACTTTCAGCGAATGAATCTCCGATCAGGTCGAACACGAAGAAGACGCCGATGATGAGCAGGAAGGCGTTGTACTCGCGTTGCAGCACCGTGCGCCAGCAGAAGCTGACCGCCGAAGGCTTCCAACCGCGCAGTCTCGGGAGAAATGCGGGTGTCGCCGCCGCCCAGGTTTCAAAAGCGTCGCCGAATCGCTCCCGCAAAAACACCTCTTCGGCCAGCATGATGCGCTCGTAGTAAAGCATAAAGATGCAACTGGTCAATACCGCCAGCCACCAGTTGTGCGGCCAAAGGGCCATCCCGAACAGAATCAGATAGTTGCCCAAATAAAGAGGATGGCGAACAACGGAGTAAATACCGGTGGTGGTCAGCGTGTTGGCCACTTGCTCGCGCGTGTTGCGCCCGGAGGTGCCCAGCGGCGCCCGTCCCACTGTCAAGATGCGAACCGCCAGGCCCATAAAGGAAATCGCCAGGCAAAACATCTGCCAGAGTTCGTTTGACGCGTGGGTCGCGCCAAGGTAAGTGAACGACGGCAGGAACGCCAAAAAAATAGGAATCGCCACCAGAGGGAGATAACTCCGGCGCCGAAAAAGCCACGACCCATTTCTTTCCAGTTGGTTGCGAAGCGACATTTAACCGCGATACGAGCCCACCCTACACATGCCCAAATCGAAAGTCGATTGATTTTTTGGGATGAGGAATTGATCGGGCGCAAATCAGTTTTTGTATACTTTGCAACGCTAATTCATGCCTTCCCTCGGAGGAAGTCTGGTTTTGTGGCCAGTTACGTGAGGGAATTCGCTAAGAATGGTCCCAACTCAGAGTGTGCAGCCTGAGCGTTAAAATGTTGATAAACAGTCACTTACGGATCTGCCAGTAAAATGTTTAATAAGGACGTGCAAAAACTGATTTGCGCCCGAATTGATCCGCCGAGAAACATTGCGCTGGCCGGCCTTTGCCTGTAATGTGCGCCCAGTTAACAGGATTTTTAAATTATGTCACAGCATCGAAGTCTGCGCGCGGCCAGCACCTCCGGGGCCAAACGCAATGTCTTGAAAAGGTTTGAACGGGTCGCGATTTTGAAAAAGCGGGGCCAATGGAAAACGGGCGACCGTGTCACCGGCTTGCGCAAAACCAAAGGCGAGCCTTGACTCGGCTATCGTGGTCCGATTGCAAAAGTTCCTGGCCGAAGCCGGCGTCGCCTCCCGCCGCGCCAGCGAGCCAATCATCACGTCCGGCCGCGTGACCGTCAATGGCGCGGTGGCGTCGGAATTGGGCGTCAAAGTCGATCCTGCGCACGACCGTGTGGCGGTGGATGGACGTCTGGTCAAGGCCAAGCGCAAGCTCTACATCGCTTTGCACAAGCCGCCGGGATACGTCTGCACGCGGGGGGATGGACAGGCGCGGGACAAGATCGGCGACCTGTTGCCGAAGGAATGGACGGAATTGTTCTCCGTCGGGCGGCTTGATTGCCAGAGCGAAGGATTGATTTTCTTGACGAACGACGGCGATTTTTGCTTGAAATTAACGCATCCGCGTTATCGCATTGTGCGGAAGTATGTGGCCCGCGTCGAAGGGCGGGTCACGCCGGAAATGTTGCGCCAGTTCACATCCGGCGTCTTGAGCGAAGGCGAGACCTTGCAGGCCCAGCGCGCGCGCCTGGTCTCGGCCAATAATTCCACCAGCGTCGTGGAGTTGGAATTGACCGAAGGCAAGAACCGCGAAGTGCGCCGGCTGCTGGCCTCGCAGCGCCTGACGGTGCTCCGCTTGCAGCGGGTGCAGATCGGGCCGATCAAACTGGGCGAGCTGCCCCCGGGCCGCTGGCGAACGTTGACAGAACCTGAGATTAAATCTCTACTTGGGATGTTATGAAATTGAATGTTTGGATTGTTTCCGCATTGGCGCCGCTGACCGCGTTCATGGTCATGGCGCAAGACACCACTCCCGCCCCGGCGGCGCCCCCGAAAAAGGCAGCTTCTGTCAAGAACAGAGTGGTGTTGAATCCGCCCGCGGCCGCCGTGGTCAAGACCCCCAACGTCAACCTGCGCGGCAAGGCCTCCTTCAATGGGGAAACCTTGGGCCATTTGCAGAAGGGCGACACGGTGACCGTTTTGGAGCAGATCACCTTGAGCCACCCCAAGAAGGACGAGCCTGCCGAGTGGGCGCAGATCGTCATGCCGCCGGCCATTCCGGTTTGGGTCGGCGGCGATTACATTGACTCGGATACAAAGACCATCAAAGCACGGCGGGTCAATTTGCGCGGCGGTCCAGGGGAGAATTTCAGCGTGGTTGGACGCCTGGAGAAAGGCGCCGTCATCACAGAGATCAAGAGGGAAAATGGCTGGGTGGCCATCGATGCGCCAACAAATGCTTTCGCTTATGTCGCGGCCGAGTTTCTGGAGATACAACCTCCGCCCGCCATTGCCGTGACACCGACGCCGCCCGCGCCTGCGCCAGAACCGCAAGTGGTCAATGTGAACACTCCTGCCCCGCCTGTCGCCGCCGTCAGTGAACCTGCCGCCCCCGCGCCTGTGGCTCCCGCGCCCGCCCCGCAAGACAGCGAGGTCGATCGTGAATTGGAAGCCCTGCACCGTGCCACCGCCGCCGAATCTGCTCCTGTTCCGGCGGCGTCGCCCGCGCCCGCCGCTTCGGGTGGGCTAATTGGGCCACGGATTGTAACGCGCGAAGGATTCGTGCGCCGGGTTTACAATATTCAAGCGCCTTCGGAATTTGAGTTGCGCGACATCCAGGGCGGCAAACTGATCGAATTCCTGGAACCTAAACCGGGTCTTAACTTCAAAATCTTCGTTGGCACTCGCGTCTCGGTGACGGGGCCGGAAGGGATGGATTCTCGCTGGCCGCGCACTCCTGTGTTGCAAGTGCAAAGCGTCGAACTGATGCCTTGATGCCCACCGGCACTCTCATGGATGGCCGGGCCATCGCCGGGGAAATTCACCAGGAAACCGCCGGGCGCGTGGCCAAGGTCAAAGCGCGCGGCCTTCAGCCGTGTCTGGTCTTTATTCGCGCCGGCGAAGACCCGGCCTCGCGCGTTTATGTGGGAATGAAGGAAAAGGCCTGCGCGCAATTGGGCATTCAATCGCAGACTCATATCCTTCCGGCGGCGACGAGTGAAGCGGAACTGCTCAGTATGCTGGCGCGCCTGAATGCCGATGCGGCCGTTCACGGCATCCTGGTCCAAGCGCCGCTGCCCCGGCACATTTCCGAAACCAGAATTTACGGCGCGGTCGCTCCCCACAAGGACGTGGATGGCTTTCATCCCGTCAACGTGGGCAAATTGCTCTTGGGGGACTCGACCGGTTTCCGTCCCTGCACGCCAGCCGGCATACAGGAACTGCTCATCCGCTCTGGCGTGGTGATCGAAGGCGCGGAAGTGGTGATTTTGGGGCGAGGCAATATTGTGGGCAAGCCCATGGCGGCCATGCTGCTCCAAAAATCAAAAAACGCGGGCGCCACCGTGACGATCTGTCACTCGCAGACGCGCGATATCGCCGGGCATTGCCGCCGGGCCGACATTCTAATTGCCGCGCTGGGTGCGCCGGAATTCGTCAAGGCCGAGATGGTCAAACCGGGCGCGGTGGTCATTGATGTCGGAGTCACTCGGGTGCCGGACCCGGTCTCCCGAAGCGGAACCCGTTTGGTGGGCGACGTTGATTTTGCGGCCGTCCGGGAAGTCGCTGGAAAGATCACACCCAATCCGGGCGGCGTTGGGCCGATGACGATAGCGATGCTGATGCAAAACACCGTGCGGGCCGCTGAATACGCCGCCGGCCTGGCCAGTCCAAATTAACCATTCAACCCTTGCGCTTATATGAATCCGTCAAGAATACTTCCCGACCTGCAATGTTCGCTGTTGTGCGAAGACGTCCGCCAGGAGGCCTCCGGCAACTTCATCCTCGTCGGCGTCGTCAATCTTGTCCGCGTCCCGCAACTGCCGGTGGCGGCCTTCAAGCTCTGCATCTTTAACCGCTGGACCGCCGGCTACGGTCAATTCCGGGAAACGCTGCGCTTGATCGCGCCGGACCAGACCACGGTGCTGCGGCAAGGCGAAATGAAGTTCGCCCTGCAGGAGGTCACGCATAACGCGACGACTATCAGCGTCTGGGGACAGGTCAAATTTGAAATTGCCGGCACTTACTATGTCGAAGTCATGGTCGATGATGTGATGAAACTGCGCTTTCCACTGGTGATCTCCGTGGCGCCGCCTGGACCGTCCGCCGAAGGTGGAACCAAGCAGGGGCCATGAATGAGTCCGACGAGGGCGCCGCTGCGCCGCCGGCGGCCTGGCAGCCGTTGACCTTTGGCGGCGTGGCCGCCTTCGCCGGCGCGCGGATGGGAAGGTTGCTGGCGGCCGAGTTGGCCGCCGCCATCATGGTCGCCGCGTGCGCCGTCTGGTTTTTACATCGCGCCTACTTTCCCGTCATCTTGCAAGCCATCCAAAAAATGCCGGACACGGCCCGCGTGGCGGAAGGCACGTTGCAAGGAGTGCCGGACACCCTGATCGCCGAGTCCAAGTTTCTGGCCATCGCGGCCACGCCTCAATCCGGCGGCGCCATCGGCCAGGACGCGGACCTGCAAATCGAGTTGCGTCAAAACGATTTTTGCGCCGGCTCGGTCTTTTGGCCCGACTGGGGATGGGATTTCCATTACAGACGAGGGCTGGTGTTCAATCTGGCGCGCTCGAACTTGGAGCCGTGGTGGAGCGCATGGCAGCCTGTATTGTTAATAGCGACAGGCGCCACGACCGTCCTTTGTTTGCTCCTGGCCTGGACTGTCCTGGCCTCGATTTACATGGCGCCGGCGAAGTTCATCGCCTGGTTTGCCGACCGCTACCTGTCTTGGGGCGGGGCCTGGCGGCTGGCGTCGGCCGCGTTGCTGCCGGGAGCGATCATGCTGACGGGGGCGATGGTTCTTTACGGTTGGAGCGTCATAGACTTGGTCGGTCTGTCCTTTTTTGTCGGCCTCCATATTATTCTCGGTTGGGTTTATCTTGTGGGCGCCTCATGCAAAGTCACGCGGCTCTTTCCGGCCGCTTCCAAGCACAACCCGTTTACAGAGTGATATTTGCGTGGCTTTTCATGGCGCAGGCGGGAATCTTGCGTTTTTGATGATGGCATGGCGTTTGCTTAACCAATCAGGCGAATTGGACGAATTTGACGCGCCAAAAGCGTTTCGCGACAGAAAATTGAAGCATATTATGTTACCCAAGAGCGGTCATCAAAGGCAGTACGAGGAGACATCCAAGCAGGCGGCCGTCGAATTTCTGAGCCAAAGTGACGCCACCGTCGAAGTGGGTGCCGCCGAGTTGGGCCTTGATCCATCCGACCTGCGGACTTGGCAGCGGAATCTCAACGAGCCCGGCAAACCGGTCAAGACCCTGGGCGGCCTGGCGCAATTGCGCGCTGAAAACGAGGCCTTGCGCAACCAAATCACCGATCTCCAGGTGCAATGGGACGTTTTGAAGACCACCTTGGGAGTGCTTTCCACAACCGTTTGCACCCGCGAGACGGTTTAGAGCGTGTTTTAACCCAAATCCGGCAGTTGATTTAGCCGCAAAAAACCACAAAGATCGCAAAGAACATATCCGCAGCGATCTGCAACGAACGAGCAACGCGGCCAGCGGTCAAAAGAACCGGCCAGAGTTGCTTAGATTATTTTTGGCGATGCCTAAGAAGATCAATGCGCCTTGGCGCACGGCTCTAACGCCGGTTGCCTCGGCTGAACATTCGGCACCGAAGGGCCGCTGGCCTGCCGGAAATGGGCTTTGGAACGGAGCAGCAGCGTGCCGAAACACAAATCCGCCAAGGGCAGCACGACGTTGTAATTCCTGTTCATGTAACGATGGTGCAGCAAATGATGGCCGTTGAGCCGGAAGAAAATCCCCGATCGTTCCACGTGCCGTTTTCTAGGCAGATGCATGCACCAATGCATGTATTCGTAAGCGCCGTAATAGGCGCTGGTGGCAAGCGCCGCGCCGCAAAGAATCCCCCAGCTTCCCGAGAGCAAGGACGCCAGCACAAATGGCGTCGAGGCAATGGCCACGAGAGCGGGGCCGTTCCACCAAGCCATGGGGATCGTTTCTTTGTCCCTTTCGTTGATCAGATGATAAGTGTGGTCGGACTTGAATATGCGGTGATGCAACAGTGCGTGGCGCTTGTAGGGATAGGTAAAAGACCCAATCGGCCGGTGCATGACGAATTTGTGCAGCAGCCATTCAAAAATCGAACAATAAGCGATGGCGATGAGTGTGCCGATGGCTGTCCAGAATAAGAATGTAGAAATCACGGGTGAGGGGGGTCGAGGGTTGTCTGTTTAGCGGAGCCGATAGGTTATCCGCGCTTTCGATAAATCATACGGCGACATCTCCATGCGCACCCGGTCGCCCACTGTGAGGCGCACGAAGCGTTTGCGCATCTTGCCTGATATGTGGGCCAGGACTTCATGCTGGTTGTCCAGCGTCACGCGGAACATCGTTCCGGGCAATACTGTTTGGATCGTGCCTTCCAATTCAATCGCTTGTTCGCTTGTCTGCTCGTTTGTCATAATGGCGCGTCCTCTTCTCCCGGGTGCATAGTGCATTGTTCCCTGCGCAGAGGGGGACGCGAGCCCCCTGTCTTCCTGAGTGCGGTTCAATGTGCTTCGAGAATACCGAACACGCAAGGATTATATTTGCTTATTTCTTTCGCAGGCGGCATCTTGCCGCGAGCTTATGACTGATTCCAACCTGAATTTCTGGGGATTGCTCTGTGTGCCGGTAGGCGTGACGATCTGCTTTGGCCTGGCTCTGTTGGTTTGGCTGCGCGATGAACTGCGCGCCGGCCCCGAGGACGAAGAGAAAAAGCCGCGCTGATTTCCGCATTCATCCATTCATTTTGGCGCAAGAATGGATGCTCATGGCGCCGCCGAGCAGATTGCGCACCCGCACCTCGCGGCACCCCAACGCCGTCATTTTCTCGGCGACTCCGCGCTGGGCGGGATAGGCCTGGAGCGATTCATGGATGTAGGCCAGCGCGGCGGCATCGCGGCACAACATACTTCCCAGCAACGGAACCACCCTCCGCAAGTAAAAGAAGAAAAGCCGCTGCCAAAGCCAGCCCTCCGGCTTGCCAAAATCGAGCACCAACAGCCGCCCGCCGGGCCGCGCAACACGCACCATTTCCTCCAGCCCGAGTTCCCAACTTTCCAGATTCCGCAATCCATAACCGATGCTGACGATGTCAAAAGAGGCCGGGCCATACGGAATTTGCAGCACGTCGCCGGTCATGAATTCCAAAGGCGGGGCCTCCGGCTTGGCGGGCAGTTTATGGGCGCGCGCGCGCGCCACCGCCAGCATCGCAGGGCTGAAATCCAGGCCGACAACATCCGCGCCGGCCCGGTGCAAAGCGAAGGCGATGTCGCCGGTTCCGCAGCAGAGGTCCAGGGCTTTTTGGCCGGGTTTGACCTCGGCCATGCGGGCCAGGAGGTTTTTCCAACGGCGGTGCAGTCCCAGGCTTTGCAAATCGTTGATCAGGTCGTAGCGCGGCGCCAAGGCGCCGAACAGAGTTCCGACCAGCGCGGCCCGTTGTTCGCCCGTTTTGTAATACTTGTTGCTCACGCCATTTGACCGTATGCTGGCGGCATGGCGTCTGCGATTCAAGCCGGGCCTCGAAGCGAATTGCTCATCACCGGAATGAACTGCGCCGACTGCGCGCGGCACGTCTCCGATGCTCTGCAAGGGGTGTCCGGCGTGTCCAGCGCCGATGTTTCCTTGCAGGAAGGCCGGGCGCGCGTGCGCTGGCGCGCCGGAGAAACACCCAATCTTCCAGCTTTGTCCGCAGCGGTTCGCTCCTCCGGCTACACGGCCAAGCCGGCTCCGATGGCAACCGAGGCCGCGCCACGCGCGCGGATGGGCGGGTGGCGCTTTAACGTGGTCGCCGGCCTCATTGTGACGGGCCTGTTGATGGCGGGCGAGTGGATTTTTCAACTGGGCATGAGCACCTGGTTCCACTGGCTGGCGTTCGCGCTGGTCCTGCCGGTGCAAATTCTGTGCGGCGCCAGATTTTATAAGGGCGCCTGGCAACAACTCAAATCGGGCCGCTCCAATATGGACACCCTGGTGGCTTTGGGTTCGACGGCGGCATTCGGTTACAGCGTCTGCGAGCTTTTTTCCGGCGCGGGCGGACATCTTTATTTCATGGAGGCCTCGGCGATCATCACGCTGATCAGCATCGGCCACTGGGTTGAGGCGCGCGCCAGCAACCGCGCGGAGAAATCTATGCGCGCTCTCTTCCGTCTGGCTCCCGCCACCGCGCGCCGCCTGCAAGCCGATGAAACCGAAATCGAGGCGCCGGTCTCTGAATTGCAACCCGGCGACCGAGTCGTTCTGCGTCCGGGAGATCGCGTTCCGATTGACGGCCAGTTGCTCCGCGGCCAATGCAGCATAGACGAAGCGATGTTGACGGGCGAATCCACGCCGGTGGAAAAGGTAACCGGCAATCCCGTCTATGCCGGCACGCTCAATTTGAACGGACAGGCTGTCGTGGAAGTGACCGCTGTGGGCGAGGCCACAGCGATGGCTCGTATCGTCGCGGCGGTCGAGCACGCGCAGAGCAGCCGGGCGGACATCCAGCGGCTGGCGGACCGGATCAGCAGCGTGTTTGTGCCGGTCGTGGTGCTGGTGGCCCTGGCGGCCGCGCTTTGGTGGGGACTGGCACCGGAGCATGCCCGGCGGCTCAGCACGTTGTTGGGACATTTTTTATGGCTGCCGCGCATTCCCGCGACGCCCCTGGCGGCGGCGGTTCTCAGCGCGGTCGCGGTTCTGATCGTGGCCTGCCCGTGCGCTTTGGGGTTGGCTACACCTGCGGCCATCATGGTCGGCGCAAGCGTGGCCGCCAAACGCGGCATCTTGATTCGGGATGGCGTCGCCTTGGAAAAGGCCGGCCACATCACCGTGCTGCTGGCCGACAAGACTGGCACTTTGACCGCCGGCAAACCAACCGTCGTCGCAACTCAAGGCGACGACTTGCCCCTGGCTGCGGCCCTGGCGGCAGGCTCCAAACATCCATTCAGCCGGGCCGTGGCCAAATTATCGTCGGAGCCAATGAAGTTTCAAGACTGGCGGGAAATCGCTGGCGCCGGCGTCCAGGCGACTCTGCCCACGGCCTCGGTCGCGCGCCTGGGTTCGCTGGCGTGGTTGCGGCAAAGCGGCGTCAGCTTGCCCGATCCATCCGAGTTTGTCGAAAAATGGAGCGCGCAAGGAGCGACCATCCTTGGCCTGGCGCTGGACGGAAATCTGCGCGCGTTCGTCGCTCTCCAGGACACCGTCAAGCCGGATGCCGGACGCGTGGTGCGCCAACTCGAAAAAAATGGGCTGAAGGTTTTTATGGTGACAGGCGACAATTCGCAGGCTGCAAGAGCCGCGGCGGCGCAAGCCGGCATCGCGCCGGAAAACGTGTTCGCCCAAGTCCAGCCCGGCCAGAAGGCTGATTTGGTCCGGCAACTTCAAGCCAAGGGCGAGAAAGTCGCCTTTGTCGGCGACGGCATCAACGACGCGCCGGCGCTGGAGCAGGCTGATTTGGGCATCGCCGTCAGCCAGGCCAGCGACATCGCCGGCGAGGCGGCGGACATTGTTCTGTTAAAGTCCGGAATCGAAGCGGTGCCCGAGGCCTTGGAACTGGCGCGGGCCACGCTAACCACGATCCGGCAAAATTTATTTTGGGCCTTTTTCTACAACGCCGCCGCCGTGCCACTGGCGGCGCTCGGTTTTCTCAGCCCTATCCTGTGCGCGACCGCCATGGGATTGTCGGACTTGGTGGTCATAGGCAACGCCTTGCGCTTGGGCCGATTTGCCTCCAAACAAACAGGCTCTCTGCTCAGCACCGATGCCGCTACATCGGCCAAGGCAAACCAGACCCCATCATTCCCTTAAAGTCTGCCCCTTAATATGCCGATGACATGGAAAAGTGCGCACATTCAGCTTAGATCACATTCGCACAATATAGGAAGTCTTACGAACATGAAGAACACCTGGGCGGACCAGGCAATGGCGCGAGATTCAGACTGGAATTTACCTTCCAGCCGAAGGAGGCGCACGCATGAATAATACCTCCGCAACGAATCTTTCCCGCCTGTTGATCATTGACGATAACCATGCCATCCATGAAGACTTTCGAAAAATTCTGATTCGGAAGGATGCCGCCTCCAACCGGTTTGACGAAGTCTCCGCGGAAATCTTCGGAGAGGACCAAACTGCCGATTCCCGTTCCGCCAACGGTTTCAAACTGGACTCGGCGTTCCAGGGGCAGGATGGCGTTGCTCTCGTCCAGCAAGCTGTGAACCAAGGCGCGCGCTACGCGATGGCCTTCATCGACGTCCGCATGCCGCCCGGCTGGGACGGCGTTGAAACGACGGCCAGAATCTGGGAAGTGGATCCCGATCTTCAGGTCGTCATCTGCACCGCTTATTCGGACTGTTCCTGGCAGGAAATGCTCCAGAAGTTGGGGCGTTCCGACCGCCTCGTGATTCTAAAGAAACCCTTCGACAGCATTGAAGTCCTCCAATTGGCCAACAGTCTCTCGAGGAAATGGCACCTGTTGCAGGAGTCGAAGAACAAAATGGCCGGGCTGGAGGAAACGGTCGCGATACGCACGGCCCAAATGGTCCGGGAGCAGGAAAAATTCAAGGATATTTTCGAAAATTCTCCCGAAGGCATCTTTCAAATCTCCGCCGACGGTCGTGTCCTGACCGCCAACCCCGCCCTGGCCGGAATTTACGCTTATGCCTCGCCCAAAGAGTTGCTGGACCACATGACCGATTTCCAGAACCCACTCTATGTGGACCCGGAACGTCGCAAAGAGTTTGCGCGGCGCCTCGAAAAGGACCGCATCGTGCGGGGATTCGAATCGGAAATAAAATGCAAGGATGGCTCCAGGAAATGGATCAGTGAAACGGCCTGCGAAGTCACCAAACGGGATGGCTCCGTCCTGCATTACCAAGGTTTCGTGGTGGACATCACCGCGCAAAAGAAAGCGGAGAAGGAGCGCGACTTGATGGAGGTGCATTTGCGCCAAGCCCAGAAGCTGGAATCCATCGGCCAACTGGCCGCCGGCATCGCTCACGAGATCAACTCCCCCACGCAATTCATTGGCGACAACCTCTGCTTCATTCAGGAAGTCTTCAACGACCTGCTCCGCTTGTTGGAGCAATTCAACCTGCTGTTGAAAGCCGCGCGCGGTCAATCCTTCGCACTGGGTCTGGTGGAAGAAATCGAGAAGACGATTCAAACCATCGACCTGGCCGACTTGGAGAAAGAGATACCGCAGGCCATCACGCAAGCTCTTTCCGGGGTCAAGCGCGTGGCCAAAATCGTGCAGGCCATGAAAGACTTTTCACACCCGGGCATCGACACCAAAATGCCGCTCGATCTCAATCGCTCCATCGAGAGCACGCTGACGGTCTGCCGGAACGAGTGGAGATATGTGGCCGATGTGCAGACCGACTTTGATCCATGCCTGCCGCCGATCTCCTGTCTCCCAGGGGAGTTCAACCAAGCCATTCTCAACATTGTGGTCAACGCCGCCCATGCCATCGCCGACAAGACGAAAGGGAAGGCCAAAGGCATCATCACTGTCAGAACGCGCCACAAAGGCGACACAGTCGAGATCCGCATCAGCGACACCGGCACGGGCATTCCCGAGGCGGCGCGCGGGCGGATTTTTGATCCCTTTTTCACGACCAAGGAAGTGGGCAAGGGCACCGGCCAGGGCCTGGCCATCGCCCGCTCGGTTGTCGTGGACAAACATCAGGGCGAGATTTCTTTTGAAACGGAGTTAGGCCAGGGCACGACCTTCTTCATCCGGCTGCCGCAGCACGAACACACCAATGGCCAGACCGCGGTCAGGAAATGAAAAGGCGCATCCTATTTGTTGATGACGAGGCCATGATCCTTCAGGGTCTTCAACGCATGTTGCGCTCCATGCGCGCGGAATGGGAGATGGAATTCGTTGATGGCGCTGAGGCGGCCCTTCGCTTGCTCAACCAAAAGCCCTTCGATGTCATCGTCTCCGACATGCGCATGCCGCGCATGAATGGAGCCGAGCTGCTGACCGAGGTGATGAAGCGGCACCCCACCATCGTGCGCTTGATCCTCTCCGGCTACGCCGACAAGGACCTCATCCTCAAATGCGTCGGATCGACTCATCAATAT